>Ga0310696_10001049_pt1 | contig 40681 bp, 35 predicted proteins | sample AusTroGonzalo_MG_4_FD_203885 | JGI IMG/M metagenome (GOLD analysis project Ga0310696, IMG submission 203885) | Bovine rumen microbial communities from tropical cattle in Woodstock, Queensland, Australia - Gonzalo_02 (v2) (version 2) | ecosystem: Host-associated > Mammals > Digestive system >... | reverse complement strand
CTTCGCCAATACGTCGTTGGCCGATCCCACATTCTCCAACACGGATCCCCTGACGTTGGTCTGGAGTCCTTCGCCTGTGAGCTTGGTCTTTGGCATTATGGCACTTGCCACGGCCCCTTCCAGCATTTGTGAATCATCGGCCAAGGTAATTACGGCTCCGTCAATGGGGGCGAGATACACCGTCTTGTAGCCCAGCATGGCCACCATCATGATGCCGTCGGTTTCACTGGTCACTATATTGAATGTACCGTCCTCCTGAGTCACCACGCCGCATACTACGGTGGAGTCGGCCTTGGAGAGTACAGCTACGTTGGCGTAAGGGACCGGTTCGCCCTTTTCATCCACCACTCTTCCCTTCCAGTCGCCAATCGCCAGGCAAGGAAGGGTCATTGACGCAAGCACTAAAAAAACAATCAGTCGTTTCATCATTTGTCCATATTGTTTCGACTGCAAAGTTAGTGTATCCTGCGTTCCAAAATAAAAATCGATATGGACAAATATGTGGACAAATACGTATAATTCCCGAAAACTAATTGGACAATCCCGCTCCTTTGTGTAATTTTGTACCGTACTATTTCGGAACATCGATTATGGCAAGACCGGTTACTGTCACAAAAGAAAGAATCCTTTCTGCCTCCCTTGATTTGGTGCGCTCCGGAGGCCCCTCGGCCCTTACGGCCCGGAATCTCTGTGCCCGCCTCGGCTGCGGTGCCAACGCCATCTTCTCTTCCTTCGGATCCATTCAAGGAGTCCGGGACGCTGTCCGGGAGGAAGCCCGGAAGCTGTACCGGAAACGGGTGGGTGACGGGTTTTCGCTCAATCCCCCGTTTAAAGGCTTTGGGATAGCCCTTATCTGGTTTGCCATGGACGAATCGCAACTGTTCTCCATGGTGATGGAATCGCAGGCCCAGCCTACTTCCTACAGGGAATACATCGATTCCTACGTGGGCTTCAAGACAGAGAGCCTGTCGGCCATAGAAGAAACCTTCGGTCTGCCGGAAAAGGATGCCGAAACGCTTTATTATCAACTAGTACTGGTGGCATTGGGACTTGCATCGACCTGCACCAGCGGCAGAAGTCAGCTAAGCATCCCGCAGGTAAGCGAAATCCTGGGCAAGAATGTCCGGGCCTTTCTGATGGTCATCCGCGCCGGTAATGATGACAGGGAGAGATTTGTACCCAACGCCGGCGAGGGCCCTGGCGGCGAAGTGGATTCCTATGTGCTAATGAACACGCTCGTGGGGCAGAATCATCTGCTTCAGCAGCTCCGTGCCAAGCCCCGCTATATTCAGGATGAAGAGTGGGCCGAATTGGAACGGACGCTCCGAAATTCATGCGACCTTACGCCCGAATCTCTCCGTCAGGCGCATCCAGACCTGACAAAGGGCGATATCCGCGCCTACATTCTCTCCCACCTGCAATTCTCTGTATCCGAGCAGTCCGTCCTGTTGGGAATTTCACCGACATCCGTCACCAAAGCACGTCAGCGACTCAAAGCAAAAATGTGACGGCCGGGCTTTCTTGATAGGCGCGCGTTATTGATTTGTAATAGCAGCGCTATAAACACACCCACAATGTGCTAATTTGATTCGGGCCTCAGGAACTCTTCCGTGGTATTGCGATAGACATTCCCGTAGCAGGCGTCGTTGTACAGGCCGGCGTGGGAAGCGGTGGTGTGGGTGGCCAACTGGTAGTACAGCTCGTGCAGGGAGATGGCCGGATTGGCCTCCACCTCACTGCGGAAAACGCGGGTGAAACGGTTGGAAAGGTAGATACCGTCTTCCATTACGTCGGCGTGGGACGTCTCTCCGCTCGCAGCGGCACAAAGGAAAAGAATGCCCGGAAGGCCTTCGCAATAACTGCCGATTGAGCCGCTGTAGCAGGTTTCCATCACGGCCAGCAGCTTCCTGTAATTGCCCTCGGCGGCCTCCATGATGCCGCGGACAGTCTCGGCTTTCAGGTTTTCATCGGCCCATTTGAGAACGCCGTCACGGGCGCCATGGCCGCTCCAGAAGAGAAAGACGTTGGTGCCGGGACTGCCCAGAACCACCTGAGGGGTGCGCTCCGTGACCGTCCCGGAGAAAATGTTCCGGAGGTCTTCCGGTGTTACCTGACTGGTCTTGTAGTCGATGACCGCACCCACGCGGAGGTTCTCTCCGCCCGGAGTGACGTGGACGTCAGAGCCCAGGTCGTCTTCCAGGATAAGTATAATGTGCTCGTCGTCATAGCCGAAGCCCCTGAGCATCTGGTACTGGGCCAGGGCATCGGCCTGGTGCCGATAATTGTTCCGGCCGGTGGAAGTGGCTATCACCACGGCAAACTGGTCCTCAAGGGGCGGATACGGGAGATCAGCCGCCTGCTCGTCAAAATAATCGTCAAACTGGGTATTGGTCCAGTTCCAGAGGTCACCGCCGGTGAAATTACGGGAAAAACGGCCGGTCTCCACATATTTTCCACCCGTATAGGTCCATGTGCTGTAGGTGGTGCCCAGCTGGCAGATATGCGTCTGGCTTTCGAATTCCAGCGGGCCGGAAACGCCGGTAATGCGCCCGTAATCCTTGTTCCGGACCGCCTGGAAGGCATCCCGCATACCGGAGGCCGTCCAGGGATAGATGGGCGTGGAAGCCTTATCTGTAGATGTGAGTTTCAAAAGGGCTTCCCGTACCGTTGCGGCATCGCCGTTTTCCACCACGGTAGCGGCCATAGCCAGCAGATAGAAGCAGTCATACAGTTGGGCATAACCGCCGGGGAGAATCGTCCCATACCGGGCTTTCCAGGCAACATCAAACCCTTCTCCCGGCCTGGAGGCAAGCGCCGTGCCCTCGTAGTTGTAGTTCTTCAGCTTCCCCTCCAGGGACAGGTCGTAGGCCATGTCGGTACAGACGATGTTGATGTAGCTGAGCCCGCCGTTGCGTCCCAGGGCTTCGTCAAAATCCAGCATGTCCTGGGCCGAAGACGGGACAAAAAAGAGCACCCCGGGGAAAGGGGCGAATTCCTCGGCGGCAAAGTACTCTTGAATGGCCGCTTCCAGTTCTCCCTTATTCTCGTAGAAATACGTATCCTGAACCATCATGTCCATCTCGCGCGCCATATAGGCGTAGAACTGCTGGAAGGACGCGGCGTAGTCGTCTTTCTTTCCGTCCCTGGAAATGAGGGAGATGCGGGAGTAGTTGTTGGCCCGGGCCTTCGAGAGCATGGCCTGGCACTGCGCCATGTCGTTTTCGGCCAGGCAGAAGACATTGGGGTCCGTCATATTGCTGCCCGCATAGATGCGCTGGAACTCCGTAGAGGTGACCGACGGCGCCAGCACGGGGATGCGGTAGGAAAGACTTTCTCGGGCAAGCGTACGGGCGTTACGGCTGTACCGCGGGCCGATGATGGCCGCATAACTGTTGTCGTGGGTGATGCGGATCATCTCGGCGGACGCAGCAGAGCCCTCCTCGTCAATCCATTCCAACTCCAGTTCTATCCGGCTCTCCTGCCCTTTCTGGGCGGATTTGATGGTTTCCTGCGCCCAGTCCACTATCTTGGACAGCTCCTCTTTCTCCGCTTCCGGCAGCACCACGGCCACTTTGCAGGAATGCACCTTCTGGGCCGTTTCCATCGGGTCTTTCCCTCTGCAGGCCGTAAACAGCAGGAGCGGGAACAGGGCATACAGCAGTCTACTTCTCCTCATACTCTTTCTCCTTTTCTACGGCCCGGGAATAGAATTCCTCATACAGGGCGGGCATGTCCTGATTGGCAAAAGTGAACCTGGGGTTTGGAACTACCTGAACGTACTCGCTTTCCAGCCCGAACTCCCGGTGCTCCGGCCAGGTTTTTCCGGCAAGCCAGTCCTCCAGATACATCTTAAGGGCAAGATGGTTGTTCACACACAGGGAGTAAGGTACGACATAAGGATTGTAGACCGTACAGTCCACGTCCATCCCCGCAATATCGACAAAGCCGTTGTACCGGCTATAGTCAAAAAGACCGGACAGGGACCCTCCCAGCAGGGGGAAAAACAAAGGTTGAGTAAAGTCTTCTCCCAAGGTGTAGGATTCTTGCATCTTCCTGTAAACGAAGCGGTACGTGCTGTCCCTCATGGCAAAGCCCTCAGGGCCGTCCGCCAGCGTCCAGATGTACACTTTCTTGTCAGAAGCCGCAGCGTGGCCGTCGGAAAAGCCCCGGGCGCTCTCTTCAATCATATCGTTGCCGTCCATGGCCTTGAAGATGACGCCCGTGAAAAAGCGGGACATGGCGCCGCTGAGCCAGGAGGCGCCGTACCGGCGGATGATGTATGAGGAATGCCCCGGGAAAACGTCATCGGTTTCCAGGATGAGCACGCGTCCGTTTTTTGGGGCCGATTTTCCCCGAAGGATATCCTCGTACGTGTTGCTGGCGAGGATAATGGCGCGGTCCCCGCTTCCCTCCTTCGCCAGCCACGCATCCAGCCGTTTCCCTGCATCGGCAATGCTCTCCGGCTGCTGGAGGCTCAGGTTCACATCCGGATGGTCCTTGCAGAAACCCAGGATGCCTTCCAGCATGGTGTCATTATAACTGCCGTCGCCGTAGCCATCCGTGCCGATAAGCACCGTCAGTTCCCGGGACGAAAGGTAATGCTCCTCATCCGGCCGAGTCTTGCCGCAAGAGGCAGAAACGGCCAGGATGAGGAGCCATATAACGCTATTTCGACTCAACTTTACTTCGACAGCTGACTGCTTATTGCATCGGAATAGGCCTTGACAATGTCCTGGTGGGCAGGAGCGGTACGATAGTTCATATAGGAAGGCAGACCACCGTTTGCCTTGGCAACGATCTTGTCGGCGATGCCTTTCACATCCTTAGCGGCAATCAGCTGGACCTTGGGGATATAACGGAGCGTATAGGTCTTCCAACTCTCCTCTTCCTCAAGCGGTCCCTTGCTGAGGAAGGTGATGTTGACGGAAACCACCATATCCGGGATGTCCGGGTCCGCAATCACACGCCTTTCTTCGTTGAAGGGCAGGAAAATCTGCGGATCGGCGACATACTGGACATTGTCCACCGTAGAATAATCTGCGTTCTTGTTGCAGAAGAACAGCGAATTGCCATAGTAACGGCGTTCGATATCCCCACCCATAGTCTGCGAACTGAGCCTGGTTGCAATGTCGTCAGGATAGGAGTTGCCAATTTCCACTTTGAACAGATCTTTGTTGTAGGGCTGCTTGAACACCTTGAAGGGAGCTGCAGCGGCTCCGGGAACATTTCCGGTGGAAACCTTGCCGGATTTGCGGGAATCCGAGATGGTAAGAGGCGTATACTCCAAAGTCGTCGCCTGACGGAACCAGTCGGTATAACCGGGATCGGAGTTTGGATAAACACCGTAACTGACCGAGACCGCCATCTTGCTGGGATGACCGAAGAGGCTTTCGTTCAGGACCACATCGCTGATGTAGAAGTAGTCCTTTGCTCCATCATACGGCGGCCGAAGGATGATTTCCTTGAGAACGGCCCGGCCTGGTTCCGTCACCTTCACGTAGAAATTGTTGTCGCAGATAAGACCGAAGAGGACACCGTCGCAATACGCGCAGTAATCTCCCATCATCTTCTTCACGGCAATCTCCCCGGCGCCCGAGCACTGGTCGATAATGTATTGTACAAAGTCTGAATTGCAAGCCATCTTACTTCTTTTTTGCCCAGGTATTAGCAAGAATAACAACAACGATACACAACACTAGCACAAGGGCCACGAAAGACCATGTTGCAGCCATTGTGTCTTCCCCATTCAGAAGGAACATCATAGGAGCCAGGGCAATCAGAAGACCGCCAATCAGCCTCCTGAGGCGTTTGATGTTGTACTGCGCCTTTTCTTCTTTGGATGCGGTGTTGTAGCCCGCAATTAAATTGTCACCCTTGCCGATAAGAATGATAATCCCCATAATGACCAGAATGACCGCAACGATGATTAGTATAATCATATAAATTGTTTTATCGAAACAAACATACTCATTTTACGACTAATAATCAAACCATGAGTTGTTCATGTATTCAAATAATATAGGGGAACAGTTCCCGAATATAGGCTGGTCGTTAATTCCCTCTGTTTCATATCACTTCTATGTAGAAGCTCACCGGTCTGAAGCCGTCGTTGCAGCTGATCATGGCGCTCAGGGGATTCTTCATCCAGCCGTCGAAGAAGTTACCCTCTCCCCTGGCCAGCGCCTGGACGAATTCCCTCATGGATTCCCAGGCCGAAGGACACATCCCTTCGGGACATCGGCCATCAATCGATATCCACTCCTGCCCTTCCAGCACATCGCAAGTGTGTTCGATAGGGTTCTCATATTTGGCAATCAAATCCGGATACGATGCCTTCCTAACGGCTGTGATTCTGATTTTCATTTATAACATGTCTGTTGTCACTCTGAACGATATATTTCGGTTCTTCGAAACAAACATACTCAATTTATAACACATTATCAAATCAAGCGTATTTTCGAGCAAAACAAAGCTGGTCGTTAATTCGTTCATTATCAGCACTTTGCTATATAGTCGTCGTTCAAAAAACGAACGACGACTATACAGCGAGCCACTGAGTATCAACGTTTTAGCGACCAGCTAGGCTGTGGCCTGAAGGGGTTTCAATGGAAAGAGTTGGTATTACCACGCCACTATTTTACGGTCTCCGGTGTAGATATGGCCGTCAGAGGTGGTGAAAAGCTCCGTGCCGGCGGGTATTTCGTACACAAGGATTGCGCTTTTGGCAGGGATGGCAACTGTGCATTCTCCGGCAGCACCTTTTGCGGCATAATCACGCGCTACGCCGTCAAAGAGGTCGTAAGGAACAGAGCCGACAGCCGAGTACGTCACGCTGCGGGTATCCGGATAAGGATTGTACAGCAGGTGGCACGGGAAAGGCTTGTCGGCGTAGAAGTCGGTTGCGTTACAGTCCAGGGAAATGATGCCTTCGACGTCCGTAGTGGAGATGATTGAGCCAAATATGCCGATTGGCGATGTGCTGTAAAGGCTGAACATTGTCACATCCGGCATGCCAGACATCCAACTGGGACCGTCTCCTTCGGCAACGGGCTGAGCATCCATCTTTCCATAACGGTCACGTTTGCGGAGGCCTTCATAACCAATAATGTTGTTGGTTACATCCTTAATATCGGCACAAAACTGATGCTCGTCATCTATCTCCATAGGGAAGAAAAGGCGTGAGGCCGATGCATTGTTTAGCATCCATTTGCCTATGGTAGCGGCAAACTTTGGCTCATACTTGACCATGGGGACCAGCGGCCAGGCCATCTCATAACTGTTCATCTGAAAAGCATAACCGCCGCCGTCGGTGATGCTGCCCTGTAGGCCGGAAATGTCGTATGGTCCCCACGTACCCACAGTTACAGCCCATCCCGCACGGCCATTGGACTTATTACCTTCAAAAGTCCAGCGCAATACCTTTCCTACCTCAAAACTGCAGCCGTATACAGCGTTCATGACAGCCCCGACATAGGCACCGAAAGGAAGCACTATCTCATAAAAACGGCTCTCGGAAAGATTATTGATTGCCGACATGGCACAGTACGCACGGTTCATATACGACTTGTCTCCAAACTTACGATATGCATTAAGAAGAACGTATGCGTGTCCGGCAGCAGCATCTTCCTGTCTTGGAATATTGTTTACCTTACCCTCCATCGTACTGTATTTGAACCAGCTATAGCTGTAGTTGCCGTTCATTACCTCATCGGCCCTTGCAAACTGGTCGGCTATGTTGCGTAGGATGGGATTGGCCCCCTCAACGTTCGGGAAGATATCGCACACACCCCAGTACAAGAGGTTTGGCAGCATATTATACCACCAGTCCTGTGCCGATCCGGATGTCCCGTTAACCATGATTTTCCACTCATTTCGGCCGGCATAATAATTCTGGAGCATCTGCGGATAATTATACCCGTCCTGAGAGGTTTTGTCAATGCCCACAAGGCCAGCCCCCATAACGGCCGCCATGGTGTTTATAGCCTCATGTCCGCCCGGCTTGTCCGGGCCCTGGCGGATATCCCCTAGAGTGGTATATAGACCAAAACCGTCATATTCCGAATTCTTTCCAGTTTGATCCAGCCAGATAAGAGGTCTGTAATCGCCGGTTGCATTCCAATCAAAGACATAGGCATCGTAATCCAAGGCCTTCTGACGCCAGTCAAGCATCTTGTAGGTAGCTGGCATGTCAGGCATAAGATCTACGCGGGAAATGCTCACCTGGACAACAGCATCTCCCGGAGTAAAAGGAGATAGCGGCTGTTCAACGGGTTCTTTCCAACCATACTCCGGATCCTCAGACGGGTCATCCGCAGGGTCTTCCGTGGGATCATCTGCGGGGTCCGGTTGTTGGGCCGGCTTACAGGCAACCAGCATTCCCGCAACCGCCAACAGGCTGAATATCAGGCTGTACGTCTTTTTCATAACTGGAACAAAGATAACAAAAAATTGGAAACCGGCGACAGGGTCAGCCGCCGCCGGTTTAAATAAGTACGGAATTACTTCTGGTCGTTGAAGAGCTTGGTAACCTGACCGCCGTCAAGGGCGATGGTGTAGAAGGCCAGATCGTCAAGCATACCTACGTAGAAGCTCTGGCTGTCCAGTTCCTGAATACCAAGGAGGAGCTTGGTGCCGTCAGGTGCGGGAGCAAAACTCTTGTTGGAGATGTCAAGCCTGGACTCGTTCTCCTTGTCCCACTTGATGGTAAGTTCACCGTCAAGGTAGAAGCACATTGCACCGTGAGTGAGGTCAATGGTAGCTACTACATGGTGCCACTCGTTCTCAGGAATCTCGGTGTTGCCGTCGTGGTCAATCCAAACATCGTCAAAATGAACGGTAAGGAAGGCCTTGTTGGTGGACTGGGTCTGGAATTTCCAGGTGTCCCACTTGTTCCAGGAGAGAATGTAGTTGTTCTCATTGATGGGAGTATTCACCCAGCAGGAGATGGAGAAGGTAGGAGTTTCAAGAACGCTTGCAACGGCATCCTGGAATTCACCATAAGCGCCAGCGGCGAATTTGAGGGCCTTGCTTCCGGCCTTGTGACCGTTGACGAACTTGGGAGCACCTTCCTCACCGGCAAGGAGTTTCACAGTCCAGGCATACTTACCAGTGGTCTTGAGTTCAGTGCCAGCTCCTTCGTCAAAGTTAAGAGCCCATGCAAGAGCATCTGCAGGGATGGCACCAACTTCGGCATCAATGAAAGCCTGCTTGGCATTCTTAAGTTGGTTTACAAGATTGTCAACTGCAGTCTGGGTCTTGGCAGCGGGAATAGCCTTCTCTACGGTCTCGATAACGCCCTTGAAGGTGTCGATTGCGCTTTGGGGCCACTTAGCAGTGGTAGCAGAGGCCACGAGGGTCTTGCACTCGGTCAGAAGGGTGTTGAGCTCGGTGAGATCAACTTTTTCAGTGGGAGTTACATCTTGCTTGTTGCAGCTGATGGCAAGGATGCCAAGAGCGATAACTACAAATGCAAAAATCTTTTTCATTGTGTTTGTTTTTTGGAAGTTAATGGATGATAATTGTATAGTTAGATTTTAGTTGTTCAAAGCGGCGTTGGCGTCTGTTTCACCCTGAGGAATGGGGAAATAGTAGCGGCTTCCGGGCCAGGCAGCTGGGCCGATGGCGGCCACGGCGTACTCCTTACCGTAACGCATCACATCAAAGAAGCGGTGGAACTCGAAGCCCAGCTCGCGGCGGCGTTCCTTGCGGATAACATCGCGGAGTTGCGCCTGAGTTGTGGCGGTGGTGGGAGCCAAACCTGCACGTGCACGCACCTTGTTCAGAGGAACTTCAGCGCCGGCCAGACCACTCTCGTTCAATGCCTCGGCCTTAAGAAGAAGGACCTCGGCGTAGCGAATACGGTGCTGGGGAACCGTGCTCTGGGACTTGGCCTGACCTTCAACATCGTCCTGGTCGTACTTTTTCACCAGATAGCCGGTTGCGCCGCCCCATTCCTTCTTGAAGGTAGTTCCGTTGAACCAAGGCATGCCGTCGCGGCCGATGGAAGCATCCAGGCGGGGGTCTGTGTCTCCGCCCACGGTGAGCTCGTCAAAAGCGTCCACGTAGGACTGAGTGGGAGCGTTGAAGTTATAACCACCCTCCTCAAACGGTGCGAACCACACGCAAAGGTTGTCGCCAAGGGACGCGGTCTTGTTGCTGCCGTAACGGATGGCGAATATACTCTCCACGGAATCCTCTCCGCCGGGGCGGAAAAGGTTTTCATAAACGGGATCAAGGTCATATCCGGCAGCCACCTCTTCAAGTGCAGCGATAGCATTCAGGGCATCAGCCCACTTTCCCTGGAAGACCTTGCTCTTCGCAAGGAGGGCATAGGCAGCGGTACGGTTCACATGTCCATCCTTGAGATCTCCTACTCCCGCAGCGGCATCGGCCAGATCGGCATCTATCTGGGCAAAGATATCCTCGATGGACGACAGGCCCACATGGATGGCATCGGCGGTCTTCTGGGGTTTGGTCTTAAGAGGAACCATGCCGTAAATATTCACAAGGTTGAAGTAGGAATAAGCCCTTAAGAACTTTGCCTGGCCGATAAGGTTGGCTGCCACCTTTTCATCTATTTCCATCTTGCCGATGGCATCGATGCAGTTATTGGCTCTGGAGATGGTTTCGTAAGTGTCCTGCCAGAAAGAGCCCACGTTGCCGTGGTCAGAGGTGGCGGTGAGAGCGTCAATCTCGTTGATCTGGGGCTGGTCGCCATCCGATCCTCCCTTTACGGAGTCGTCGGAAGCCACGTCGCCGAACATCCACAGGATATTGTTGTACAGGCTGTTGTACACAGCGTTAACGGCCATTTCGGCCTTGCTTACAGTAGTGTAGTAATTCTCGGCCGTATATCCGCCCTTGAGGTTCTCTTCAAGGAATTTCTCGCAGGAAACAGATACAAGCGCTACTGCAGCTATTGCGATGATAATTCTTGCTTTCATGACTCTAGAAGGTTAAATTGAGGCCGATGGTAACACTCTTTGCAACCGGGTATGTGCCCCAGTCAATGCCGTTTGCGCGGTCTCCTTCTCCGGACGAGTTGGCGTTCACCGTCATTTCCGGATCCAGACCGGGATAGGATGTGAAGGTCAGGAGGTTGGAAGCGGCCACATACAGGCGGCAGGTAGCTACATTCCAGGATTCGGGAAGTTTGAACGAGTGTCCAAGCTGAATATTCTTCAAGCGAAGGTAACTGCCGTCGTGGAGGAAACGGGTTGAAACTTTACGGTTGTTTGTGCCCACCCAAGTAGCACGGGGAAATTCATTGGTACTCCCCTCTCCCGTCCAGTGACCATCATAGTAACGTTTGGTGGCAGGGAAACCACGGTAGAAACCCTCGGAGTCATTGAAGAACTGGACATACACCTTCTGGCCGAATGCGCCCTGGAAGAACATGGAGAAATCCCATCCTTTATAGTTGGCGGCAAAGTTAAGGCCGGTGGTGAAGGTAGGGATAGCGCTACCCACAAAGGTGCGGTCGTTACCGTCTATCACATTATCTTCTGTCACATTACGGTATTTCACGTCACCGGGTCTGATACCGGCACCCTGGTAGGGAGACATCATGATTTCAACATCGTTCTGGAAAATGCCCTCCATCTCATACATATAGAATGAGCCGATAGGATGGCCTACCTCGGTGCGGGTAGCGTAGACACCGTCGTTCACCAGACCGCCCAGGATGGGAGCGTTTAGACTGAGGACCTCGTTGTGAAGGTAACCGCCGTTAAGGGTTACGTCAAAGCCCCAATCCTTGAACTGACGGCGGTAGAAAACTTCGACATCTACACCGGTGTTCAGGACACTGCCGTTGTTAACCCAGCGGGAAGCGTTATGGCCCACGGAAGTAGGCAGCGACTCCTGTACCAGCATGTCGTCCGTAATCTTGTAATACCAGTCTATCGAACCGCCAAGGGTACCTTTTAGGACCTCAATATCCACACCGGCATTCAGCTGACGGGAAGTCTCCCACTTAAGCTCGTCGTTACCTAGGGACGTCTGTGCGTAACCATCGGCAATATTTCCGGCGTATGCGTAGTAGTATTTTCCGGAATAACGGTCGGAATAAGCATAAAGGCCGATATTCTGGTTACCGATGGCGCCGTAGCCCACGCGAAGCTTAAGCTTATCAAGCCAGTCGACATCATCCATGAAATGCTCCTGATCTATGTTCCAGCCAGCCGAAGCAGAGTAGAATACTCCCCAGCGGTGACCTGCGCTGAAACGGGATGAACCATCCAGACGAACAATGCCGGAAACATAGTATCGGCTACCAAAATTATAATTGGCGTTTGCAAAGAAGGAAAGTAAGGTGGAATTAGCCTCTCCCTGGCTTGATGTAAGAGCGCCCTGGCCAAGACCGATATAAAGAAGGTCCGGATCATCGGAAGGAAAGTCCTCGTTGGCCGATGATATTACTTCCTCGTGATTGCGGATAGCCTCGGCACCGACAAGGTAGTTAATGTGGTGGTCTCCGAACTCCAGGGAGTGATTGAGGGTAGTGTTAACAGTCCAGTTGACATTCTGGTTGTAACGCATGATGAGGCTGTTGGTCTCATTGATGCGGTCGTTGTCGCCCCAGGTCTTGTTATAGAGCCTGTAAGTATTGTGACGGTAGTCAAGACCCATTGTGGTTTTCCAGAAGAGGTTCTTTGTAAAGTTTATCAAAACATTTCCTGTAACCAGAAGGGTTTTTGTCTTATTGGAGCGATCTGTATATTCGGTAAGGCCTTCAGGGCTGTAACCGTCGCCGAAGAAGCTGTTATATGCCGATAATCCGTAGTAGGTGCCGGGCATGTCAACATAGTTGCCGTCGTTGTCGTACACAGGGATGGCACTGTTACGGAAGAGGGCGTAGCGCACTACAGAGCCCCCCTGGTCGTTCTGGTAACCGTCGCCGGAGGATGACAGCATCTTGTTGCGCGAATATGAACCGCTCACGTTAAGATCCACCTTTAACCAAGGCTTTATCTGGGAATTGATACTGGAGCGAAGGGAAATCTTGTCATAAGCGGAATTGCGTATAATACCCTGCTGGTTGAAGTAGTTGGCCGATACCAGGTAACGGGTTTTTGAGTTACCACCACTCACGGCCAGCTCATGCTGGGTAATGGGGGCTACCCTGAATATCTCTTCAAGGTGGTTTACGTTGGGGAAGTCCCTGAGGTATTCACCTTCGATAAGCTTACGCTTGATGGAAAGGACTTCGTTGTCGGCGGTTGCAGCTTCATTGTACAGACGGATATACTCTTCGGTATTGGTCATCTGGGGAAGATTGCCATGGAACTGGATACCGGTCTGTTGGTTGTATGTAATGCGGGCATCACCCTCCTTACCGCTCTTGGTTGTGATGAGCACAACACCATTGGTGGCACGTGAGCCATAGATGGCGGCCGATGAAGCATCTTTCAGGATGGTAATTTCCTCAATGTCTCCGGCCGAGAGTGAATTCAGCGCCCCTTCCACAGGGATACCGTCCACAATATACAGAGGCTCGTTGCCGGAAGAGATGGAACCGGTACCGCGGACTCGGACAGAGATATCGGCACCAGGAGCGCCGGTCTGATTGGAGACGTTCACGCCGGCCACACGACCCTGGAGAGACTCCTGGAGGCTGGCTACGGGTACCTTGGTAAGCTGATCGCTGTCCACTTTGGAGACTGCACCAAGAACGTCGCGGCGTTTCATCACGGAGTAGCCCACAACCACAACCTCATCAAGGAACATAGTATCTTCCGCCATCTCCACGTTTATCACGCTCTGTCCGTTCACAGGACGTACGACGGTGGTGTAGCCTATGCACTCGAAGCTTAGGGAGGCATTTTCAGGAACGCTCAGGGTGTAGGTACCATCAAGGTCTGTTACGGTACCCACTGTGGTACCGGGCACCAAAATGCCCACGCCCATCAGCGGTTCGCCGGTAACGGCTTCCGTCACCTTTCCGCTCACCTGGTGCTGAGCCAAAGCAGCTAGCGGAAGGAGGATAACGGCCAATACACTAAATAGCTTTTTCATTGTATGCAATTATGTTATCGTTTACAGAAAGATTTCCATTTTCATCGGCCTGAATCAGGCTGCCAGCGGGAAGCTCTACTATTACGGCGGAGCTGTCAGGTGCAAGGGTAATCTTCGCGCCCTTGCGTACATTCCTGGCCACATATTTACGGTCCACTATATCAAACAGGTCCTTTCGGCCATCAGTTACTGTGTAAGTTACCTTTTCGGCCTGGTTGTAAGGGTTGTACATAAGGTACACAGGAAAAGGCCTGGAGGCATAGAAGTCGGTGGCGTTGCAGTTCAGTCGGAGTATTCCTTCCACGTCGGTCGTTTCCACAATAGCGCCAAGGATACCCACGGCCGATGTGCTGTACACGCTGAACATACTCTCCATAGGATTGTCTTCGTTCCAGAGAGGGCCGTCGCCAACTGCGATGGGGTGAATGCCCTTATGTTTCTCGGGGTCAAAGATCTGGTCCTCGTAACGGAGGCCTTCATAAGCGATTATTGAATTGGTATAGTCCTGCATACCAGGGAGGCACTGATGATCGTCAGGAATCTGATCCGGGAAGAAGAGGCGGCAGTTATTGGTGAGGTTCAGCATCCATCGGCCTATTGAACGTGCCCATTTGGGCTCATACTTTACAAGGGGGACAAAGGGCCATGCCACGTCAATTGAATTCATAAGGAAAGCAAAGCCGCCGCGGTCGATGAGGCTGCCCTGAAGGCCACTAATCTCATAGTCTCCCCATTTCCCAGCGGTTATACCCCATCCGTTGCGTCCGTCAGGAGCCTTACAGCCTTCGAATACCCAATCCAGCATCTTGCCGGTGTTGAAGTTGCAGCCCTGTTCCGCATTCAGGCGGGCGGCGGTATAGATGCCCATCGGCAGGAGAATCTCATAGAATCGGCTCTCTTTCTGGCCGTCAAGTACTGCCATGGCAGTTTTTGCACGTTCCAGATAGCGGGGATCTCCAAACTTCTGATATGCGCTGTAGAGCACCCAGGCATGGCCGCCGGCAGCATCCTGCTGTTTGGGAATCCAATTGTTGCAGCCCTTCATCTGAGCATAATCAAAGTATGTATAGTCGTAGTTGCCGTCAAGCACTTCGTCGGCACGGGCAAACTGGTCGGCCACCGTGTGCATGATTTCTTCGGCCCCTTCCACGCCGGGGAAAACCTCGCTCATGGCGTAGAAGAGAATATTAGGATAGACATCGTACCACCAGTCACGGCCATAGCCGCCGCCAAGGAGAGCGACCTCCGGGCAGGTGTTGTTCATCACAATGTTCCAGCCATTGTCCGTATTGAAGTAATTCTGGGACATTTTAACCCAGTTGTAACCGTTCTGGCTGGTCTTGTCTATTCCGTTAAGACCGGCGCCAATAAGCGTGTGAAGGATATTCAGGCTCTCATGAAACTCGCCATTGTTGTTGTCGGGGCCCTGACGGGCATCCTTCATGGCGGTGTAAAGACCAAAGGTTATCTGGCCGTTGTTGCGTCCTGCTCCGTCCATCCAGATAACCGGACCGGCAGGCAGAGTGGTGTTAAAGTCATATGCATACGCATCAAAATCGAGCGCTTTCTGATGCCAGTCAAGGATTTTGTAAGGCTGGGGCATGGCAGACATAAGCTCTACGCGTGGAATACTAACCTGCTCCACTGCCGGGCCGAAATCCTGTTCCGGAGCGGCATTGCAGGCAGCCAGAGCCGTCGCAGCCAAGGCTATGATTAGATACTTTTTCATTTTTGTGAGTCTATTTCTCTGATGATATTCTTGGCAAGAGGCAAGCTAAGCATCTGGATAGCGCCCACAATCACAAGGGCGTAACGGAGTGCAGCATCCTCACTGATAAGCTTTGCAAGCACGATGAACAGTACCATGCCGAATGCGCGGCCGATAAAGAGTCCCCATTCGTGACTCATGATGTAAGTGTATTCGTCCCTGCCTTCAATCTTAGAAACAGCGTCAATGGTCTTCATCATCGTAGGAAGGTATGCCAGGTCGTGGATGGGCTGGAACAAAACCTTGCAAAGAATGAAGATGATTACGCCCACGGCACTGAAGAGTATGCTGTTGGCAAGGGTACCAAGGAAGAACACTAAGAGGCCAAAGCCGAATATCTTCATGCGGTCTTCCGGTTTGGCGACTCGGCCAAGAACATACACAAGTATTGCGGTAAGGGCACCGGCAATTCCCTGGATAAGGCCAAGCTCCCCTTCTCCGCCAATGAATTTCATGATAAGAATAGCCGGAGCGGTTACCAGAAATCCCTGGACCATGCCCTTTAGACCTGCCAGAGACAGCAGCTTATTCCACAGTCTGTGGAACTTGAAATAGAAGAAGTTCTTGCTTTCCGGCGAACGGAAACTACAGCGGGACAACACTATACAGGCGCAAAGAGCTATCACAAATGCCGCCATAGTTATAACTCTGTAACCCGCATTTACATCCATGGTGACGCCGAATATGGTCCTGCCGTCCACATAGGCAAGGAAAGCACCCACCACGATAGGAATGACGATATTCCACAAAGAGAAGAAGAAGCTTTCAAAACCGAAGAAATAGTTACGGTTGTCATCGTTTGTGGAATAAAGGGTAAGGAGATACCTGTTGGTCCAGAAAAAACCGGTGGAAAGGCCGATGAGAAAACCGGTTGCGCAAAGCATGGGAAGCGTGACGCTGCGGATAAACATCATAATCATAAGAGCTACCGCCGAAATGATGATACCGAAAGCATACAACTGGGACGACTTGAACCATTTAAGGAGCAGACCGTTGACCATGGCCGACATTACAACACCCACATACATGCACAGCTGATATACAACCACCCATGAAGGACTGCCGGTATTACGCATGATGTAGGCTCCCGCAAAGATCTCGATAAGTGGGAGCACCATCGCAAACAGGAGATTGGTAACCAGGAGGGTCCTGATCTCCTTAGGCTGGGACTTAAAAAAAGCCAGTTCGCTCAATCCTTTCATTACTTAATAAGACTGTCTAAGATTTCTTTAATGGAGAATTCTGCGCTGCAAATAACTTCGTCGGATGCGCCATAGAAAATACGTACAGTATCTTCGTCAATTCTGTAGAAGCCATTGGTGAACACCACATTACCAAAGAACCCAGTCTGCTCATAAGGAGCGATGGGCTCCATGATGGGCTCCTGGCTGCGGGCGAGAACCTTGGTGGGATCGTTGAGGTCCAACAGGAGGGCACCAAGACAATAGCGGTTGTCCTTATTGGCGCCGTGGTATATTTCAAGCCAACCCTTCTCTGTACGGATGGGCGCAGCACCAGCACCCACCCTGGCGCTGTCCCACATACCGGGACGGGTAGTAGCAATGCAGATGTGACGGCCCCAATGTATACGGTCCGGAGACTCGGCCACCCATATATAGTTACCGCCAAGCTCAGGGCTGCTTGGACGGTGGAATGCAAACCATTTGTCACCAATCTTTTCTTCAAAGAGGGCGCAATCCTTATTGTGAGGCGGGAATATCATGCCTTCACGCGTGAGCGTTTTGAAGTCTTTAGTATGGATAAGGCCAACACCAACAGCTACAGGAGACACCTCTGTGAATGTTAACCAGAAGCCATCTTCCATGGTTGCTACGCGGCAGTCTTCAATTCCGAATGACTCTTGGAAGCCCTCTCCAAAGATGGGGCGCATGGACGGATCCTCATAGAAATGAACGTCGTCATCGCTGCACACTGGTCTCAGATAAGAAAGGGTGGTAAGATAATTCTGACCTTTATATCCTATTACGCGGGGATCGCTGGCGTCAAGCTCAGGATCGTCCTTAGAAAAACTAAGGATCTCAATTTCTCCTTTTTTATTATATACGGGGAAACTGATTATGCCGTCCTTCTGGACAGGACGCTCTGCCACACGAAGAAGAAGCCATGTTTTACCGTTGAACTTAAAAACTCCGGGATTAAGGAGGCAGGTGATTTCCATTCCCTGAATACAGGGAGCCAGGTCGCTTGGTCTTAGAAGCGGATTAGCAGGGTTGCGCTTAGCGATATCCATTATTTTTCGTTTTAGTGTGCTGCAAAGGTAGCATTAGACACGCCCGAAGAAGTGCACTATTTAAACAAAAGAGTGCTCAATTTTGACTTTTTGCAAAAAGTACTTATATTTGACAACAAAATGAACCACATGACAAAAAACCTGATAATCTGCACCTTAGCGTTATTATACGCCTGTTTGGGATACTGCGCGACATCAAAATACACCATTAAGCAAATCACAAATGCCAACGGGCTCTCGAACAGTTCCGTAAATGTCATCTGTCAAGATAGAAATACGCTTATGTGGTTTGGGACATGGGATGGGCTGGACAAATGGGACAGCCAGAGAATGAGGGTATATCTTCCAACAGCTGGGGAGTCCGGATCTATTGGTAACAATGTCATAAGGGATATCGTAGTACAGAACGACACTTGCATATGGGTTGTTACGGACCGTGGAGTAGATCGTTACAATCCAGCCAAGGACAGGTTTACCAATTATTTCACTGGGGCCACAGAAAGAACATCAGTTTCCGAAGACAGCTTTCATCTTGCAATAAGCCCCGACGGAGATGTCTTTTGTCTGGTGAACGGGCGCGGCCTATACGTGTACGAAGACAATGATTTCAGGATGCGTGCCTCCATTCGCGGGCGCAGGATTTTAAAGGTATTCTTTGACATTCATTCAAATTTGTGGACTTATACAGCCAACGGAGAGCTGTACCGTGGAAACGAACTGTGCGCAACAGGGATTCTTTTTGTTTATTACGACGCCCTGGAAGACCAGATTTGGATACAGGACACTTCATGCTTAAGGAAATACGGCAGTTCCGAGGCCTTCCCTTTTAAAGAGGGGCAAATAAGGGCATGTGTATGTGACGGAGCGTCTTTATTCCTGGGCACATCGGAAGGCGTATATGAAATTGAATTATTAAACGGCAGTTGTTCCCGCATATTGGACAATATTCCGGTCCTGTCACTTTTCTGCGGCACCCAGAACATTCTATGGGTGGGGACCGACATGCATGGAGTTTGGCAACTGTCGGAAAAGATATTCGACTTTGGCCAGGTAAGCGGACTGCCGGTAGGTAACGCCATACGCTGTTTCTCCGGCTGCGGAGAAGAGAGTATTCTGGTTGGCACAAAAGGCTCCGGTATTTTTGAATATGATTCGAATCTCAATCTTAAACGTAGTTTTACCAAAGCCGATGGCCTTGCCCACAACTCTGTGTTTGCACTTACGGAGACACCCGACGTGATATGGATAGGCACGGACGGGGACGGGCTTAATTACATGGAAAAGGACGGCAATCACCGGATAAGTCAGCTTGCCTTGCCGGACAGTATTGAATTCCATTCGGTATATGCCATTCTGCCACAGGGACGTGATACCCTCTGGGTAGGAACAAGCGGCAGCGGCCTCTTTCGGCTGATTTTATCGGCCGATAATAAAGAGGTACGCAGCGCAGCGCACATAACAGAAAAAGAACTAGGCAGTAATGTAGTGTACAGTATTCTTCCCGATAAAAGAGGCAGTATTATTGTAGGAACCAGGGGCGGAGGCATCTCCCTTCTTGAATGTGATAGTCTTATCTCAAACCGTTCCGAAGACGGTTATGACGAAGATATACTGTGCATGATTCATGACAGTAAAGGAAGACTCTGGGCAGGCTCAAGCATGGGCCTGATGCTTATCGATCCAGAAAAAGGTCTAAGAAGGTACTCTCTTGCCGACGGCATGCCAAGCCAGACAATTCACGGCATTTTGGAAGACGCCTCCGGGAAAATCTGGGCCAGTACTAATAATGGCATCGCCTGTCTTGATCCGGAAACCGACTATATTCTAACCTACTATGCCATAGACGGCCTTCAGGACAACGAGTTCAGTGACGGTGCGTCATTCAGCAGGGATGGGCTGTTCTTCTTTGGCGGAATAAAGGGGTTCAACCGTTTTGACCCCCTTCAGATACGCTCTTCCAGCTATGACCCCAAATTGGTTCTAAGGGAACTTAGGGTAGACAACGAACTTGTACTCCCCCCTTCCGGGACTCTAAAACTGGCACCTGGCGTAATGTCCGTCAGTTTCACCTTTACACCTGTCGATTATATAACCGGAGACAGATGCATGCTGGCATACAAGGTAAATGGCTTCCACAAAGACTGGATTCAGATTGGAAACTCCCGTACCGTTGCACTCTCAAATATTATGAAGCCGGGCAACTATACCCTTGATGTATATTGGACTGACGCCAGCCACATGCTTTGCGATGACCGTTGGGAGCTGCCAATCCTGGTACAGCAGGTTTGGTGGAAATCCAACTTGGCAATTGTCATATACATACTGCTGGCACTTGCCATCTTTTTAATGGCTTTCATGCAATGGCAGCATAGCAAAGGCGTAAAACGCACCCATGATGCCAAGTTAGACTTTTTTACCAACATAGCGCACGAATTCTCAAACTCCCTGTCGCTGATTTACGGTCCATGCCAGGAACTGCGCCATTCTTCAGGTATTACCGGAAAAGACATGAGAAACGTTCTTTCCATTGAGTCCAACTCCAATCGTATGCTCACCCTTATCCAGCAGCTCATCAACTTCCGAAAGGCCGAAACCGGGCATCTGAAGATAAACATCGGCCGGGTGGACATGGTGGCCCTGGTATACAACGTATATGACAATTTTCGTGAGCAGATGAACGTCGCCGGAATCAGATTCAGCGTAGATGCGCCTTCCGGCGGGCTTGTATGGACCGCCGATGGAGACTCTATGGAAAAGGTGGTATTCAACCTCCTTTCCAACGCTGTTAAATATACTCCTCGGGGGCAGATGGTTGAAGTGAAACTGTACAAAGTGGCCGGCAGGATGATTATGGATGTGACAAACTTCGGCGTTGGTATTCCAAAAGACAAACAATCCACCATATTCAACCGTTACGATGTTCTGGACCGCTTTGAGAAAGCTCTCCAGAAGGGACGTACCAGTAATGGGATAGGTCTGGCGCTGTGCCAAAGCCTTGTAGAACTGCATCACGGGCATATCCGTATTATAAGCGACGGCGTTACTTCTACCACCTTCCGCATAAATATGCCTCAACTCCCGGTAGACGACACCATGCCCGTTTTCAACGGCAGCCAATCATCGGCCCCAGACATTACTGAGGTTGAGGACGTTGAGCAAGCTGCACCGGAGGAAACGGCTCCTTCCTACACAGGCGAAACAATTCTCATTGTAGATGATGACGAAAAGATACGCGCTTTCCTGGCCGGAATCCTGACACCCCGCTTCAACGTTGTATCAGCATCCGACGGAGCAGAGGCCCTTGAACTCATGACACACGACGAGCCAAAGATAGTAGTAGCCGACCTTGCCATGCCAGGAATGGATGGCCTTCAGCTCAGAAAAAAAATGAGGGAAGACAAACGTCTTGGCCACATCCCCTTCATCCTTCTGACAGGAGAGCAGGCTGTTGACATACAGATTAAAGCCCTTGAGAGCGGCGTAGACGCTTACATCTCAAAGCCCTTCCACCCGCGCCACCTGATGGCCAGGATAGAACGATTGCTTAACCGCGACTCCGAGGTGATAAGTTATAGCCAGTCGGCACAGTCATCTGTAGAGCAGTATGCCGGCAAACAGATGAAAAAAACAGACAGAGCCACCCTCACGGCTATTACGGAGATAATACTCAGCAATCTGGACAAGGAATCGCTCAACGCCGACACTATAGCGGAAGAACTGTCTATGAGTAAGGTTCAGCTTTACCGGAAACTCAAGGCCATAGTTGGCATGACCACCACAGAATTCATTCGTTCCGTACGTCTGGACCAGGCCCGCTACCTTCTTAAAACAAGCAGCCTCTCAGTACAGGAGGTGATGTATGCCTGCGGATTTGTGACCAAAACCTACTTTTTCCGGGAGTTCCAGAAGCGCTACGGCCTAACTCCCGGCGAATTCCGCAAGAATGAAAAATAACTATCAAACCTTGAGCTGTGCGATGATATCGTCCAGCATGCCGAAGAGGCCCGGGACGGTATCGGGCGTAACGCTGTTGCAGATGACGGCGTTACCCATGGTCTCGGGGACATCGGCCAGCTTTTTCTGAAGATCCCGGCCTTTCCTTGTAAGCTTCACGATCATCTGGCGCGCATCCTCTTTGCCCTTGCTGCGGGTACGTGAGCCCGTGCTCACCCAGCAGCGGATGATACGCCTGGGTGAGCAGCCGGGAAACATTTTTATATCGCAAGCGATATTTTGAAAAAGTGAAAAAAGTTGAGATATCCTAATCCCTGGTCCTCCTGTCCTAAAATAAACCATTGATTATTCCGAACTTTGTGGCTCCATAAGGTATGAATTATAAAGGAATCATCATAGGAGCCGCCGTGTTCCTGAGCATCGGCATCTGCCACCCGCTCGTCATCAAGATGGAGTATTACTGGGGCAGGAAGAGCTGGTGGATCTGGCTGGTGGCAGGTCTGGCTTTCTGCGCGCTGTCGCTTTTCGTCAGGAACGATATCGTCTCCTTCATCGCCCTGGGCACCCATCGACGGAACCCGCTATCACAAGCAGGGCTTTATGGCCATCGACCCCTTCATCGGCTGTGATTTCATCGTTTCCGGGCCGATGCACCTGACCCTCAAGGTCGATTATCTGTGCGCCTTGAGTGGTTCAAAGCTGCTCCCTCACGGTCCCAGGGTGTACTTCGGCTTTCTGTTTTATCATTGACACTTCCAGTGCCCGGACATAGACCGGCCTTGTCAGGATACAAATAAATGACTATATTTGTATGCACGGGCCAACGCTTCGTAAGTCCGTCCACGTTACCCTCTCCCCCATCCCATCTCCTCGGGAGAGGGGCTTTGTCGCTTCGCTCCGAAAGTGATGGTCGTTAATTTCCTCAGTTCCAATGTATTACAGCATAGTTATCGTTCACAAAACGAACGATTACTATACAACAACTCCCTGATAATCAAAGATTTAGCCGCCAGTCACTGCCGGCACTTGGATGATTATAGTTTTCTGATAACCTTGCAGGGATTGCCGGCGGCAACTACATTTGCCGGGATATCCTTGGTTACAACAGAACCTGCTCCAATAGTGGTATTGTCTCCTATAGTCACTCCCGGAAGGATGGTCACGTTGCCACCAATCCATACATTGTCACCAATAGTCACAGGCTCGGCCCATTCCCTCCGGCTGTTACGTTCAACCGGGTCAGTACTGTGACAAGCAGTGTAAATACTTACATTTGGGCCGATAAAACAATCGTCCCCAATGGTCACCGGAGCTTCATCCAACACTGTAAAATTGAAGTTGGCAAAGAAACGCTTCCCTACGCTGATTTGTTTGCCATAATCGCAATAGAACGGCTGATTTATACAGATATGGTCGTCGCCTATGTGGCCCAGCAAGCCTTTTAGAATCGAAAGCAATTCCTCTGTCTGCGAGGGCATCAGGACGTTATATCTGCGAATCACATCCTTGGTTGCATTCAACTCTCTTAAAAGCTGTAAATCAACCGCCGAATAAGGGAGTCCGGATTGCATCAGTTCCTTTTCCGTCATAGGATTAAAATTTAGCGATTTAAAGATAGCACTATTTCTTTGATTCGGCCAAGTCGTGCTGCAAAACTCGCAGCACTAGGTACTCTGACCGGGTGCCGATACGGATTTTCGGCCCCCAGATGCCCAGGCCGGAACTTACGTAATACTGCGTGTCCCCGCGCCGGTGATACCCCCAGGACTTTTCAAACATCCTGTCCGTAAGCCAGCTTAATGGCCACACCTGCCCGCGGTGAGTATGTCCGCTGAACTGGAAGTCAATCCCCGCCGCCTGGGCTTCTTCCAGATTATAGGGCTGATGGTCCAGAAGGATGGTAAAACACGACAGAGAATCGGCAAGTTCCGACAGCGGTTTCCGTCCGGGGTTGCTCCTGTCGTCGCGGCCGATAATGGTAATTCCATTCAAATTAACCAAAGAATCCCGCAGCAGGCCGATTCCGGCATCTTTCAGGAAATCTTCCGCATCCGCTTCTCCGCCGATATATTCGTGGTTGCCCAGCACGGTGAAGGCCGGGGCCGTCAGGCGGTGGAACTCATCGGCAAAGTTTCCTTCCACAAGGGGTCTGAGCTGGATATCAATGATATCGCCGCCGAACAGCACAAGGTCCGGTTTTTCGGCATTGATAAGGTCTATCCATCGGCCCAGTTCGGCCTTTCGGTTGCTATAGCCGATATGCAGGTCGCTGGCAAAGACTATGGTCATGGACCTGTCCAGCGGCTTTTCGGTCCGGATGGTCAGCTCTTCACGATATTTGAGCCGATAATGGATGCCGCCGGCAGTGAGCACAACGGCAACCACGCCCAGGATACTTGCCATGGAAACGGCATTGCCGATTAGCCATTCTTTTGGAATGAGCCGTACTATAACTCCAATATCGGCCACAATGAAAATAATCAGCAGATACAGGAATGCAATCATCCAGGGGTGGCCCAGCTCATAGAGGGCAGTGATGGTGGGAATGGATGCTTTGTCACGCAGAAGCATGCTGGCAAAGGCCGCAGCCATCCATAAAAGGAATAATACTACAACCACCAGTTTTGCCAGCCATCCGCCCGGCGTGATGCGCCAAAGGTGCCACGTGACATACAGAACACCAAGCAGGGTCCCGGCCAGGATAACTATAATACCCGTTCTCATTTCCGATTGAGTTGTTCAATGATGTCGTCCAGCATGCCGAAGAGGCCCGGGACGGTTTCGGGAGTGACGCTGTTACAGATGACTGCTTGACCCATGGTCTCGGGGACATCGGCCAGTTTTTTCTGAAGATCCCGGCCTTTCTTTGTAAGCTTCACAATCATTTGGCGTGCATCTTCTTTGCCCTTGCTGCGGGTCACAATGCCTTCGGCCTCCATCCTTTTCAGGAGGGGCGTGACGGTGTTGGTTTCCAGCAGCAGGCGCTTGGCGATGTCGTTCACCGGCTGTGCGTCCTTCTCCCACAAAACCAGCAGAACCAGGTACTGCGGGTATGTCAGGCCATGCTCGCCCAGCAGCGGATGATACGCCTGGGTGAGCAGCCGGGATGCGGTGTACAGCCTGAAACAGAGCTGGTTCTCCAGTTTGAACTTTTCGTCCATTATAACATTTCTTCAATATCCTTCTCGAAAGAGGCAGGCTCGGCTACCGGCGCAAAGCGCTTGACTACGGTGCCGTCGCGATTGATAAGGAATTTGGTGAAGTTCCAGAGAATGTCGCTGTCCTTCTTGGCGCTCTTGCTGAGACCTTTCAGCATCGTGCGAGTAGCTTTCCCCTTAAGACCTTTATACTCTTCCGTCGGGGCGACAGACTTGAGGTAATTGAAAACCGGATGTTCGTTCTCGCCGTTGACTTCGATTTTAGCCATCAGCGGGAAGGTAACTCCATGATTTATTCGGCAGAATTCGGCAATCTCCTCGTCGGAACCGGGCTCCTGATGGGCAAACTGGTCGCAGGGGAAGCCTACAATGGCCAGTCCCCTATCCTTATACTTCTGGTACAGGGCCTCCAGGCCGTCGTACTGCGGGGTAAAACCGCACTTTGAAGCGGTATTCACAATCAGAAGCACCTTGCCTTCGAACTGAGCGAAGTCAAATTCAAGGCCCTTGTTGTTCAGGGCCTTGAAGTCGTAAATCTTTGCCATATTACAGTTGCTTTACGAGCCAGTTCTGATAACCAATCTTCTCAATGAGGTCCAGCTGTTCCTCGTCCCAGTACTGGTCCTCTTCTTCGTCCAGAAGGTAGGCCTTTGTGAGGTCATAGGTAGTAGGGTCACCGGCCAGTGCGGGCATAGCCTTGTAGAGCGTCTCCACACCTTCCTTCTGTAATTTATGATCGGCCTCGATATAAGCCTTGGGGTCTTCGATCAGCTTAGCCTCGCTGCTTACCTTTACCTCGGGAACTACGCCCAGGTCCAGAAGACGGTTTGTGTATTTCTCCACCCATGCCATTTCCTCCGTATAATGTCCCATATACTTTTCGCCCAGCTTGGTGAAGCCCTGGCTCTTGAAGAGTTGTCCCTGCATCTTGTGTACGAAAGCGCTGCCGGCAAGTTCGTTGATGATCATCTGAGAGATCTGGATAGTGTTTGTAAAGTCCATGATGTTCTGTGTTTTATAGTTTATTTATATCGTTCACGATGTAAATATACAACTTTATTTTTATATCGCAAGCGATATTTTGAAAAAATGAAAATTTGGGATATCCAGAATCAGTGATTCACCCCATAGCCAAAGAGGGCGAAGTCGCCTTTCAGGGGGTCTTCAGGGAAGATTTCGGCCATGGATTTGGTGAGCTTGATGGCGGCGCTCATGGAGGCGTTGCGGCTGGAGACAAGGCCCAGGTTTGCGGCTTCCGTTAGGACGTGGGTGTCCAGCGGCATTATGAGGGTGCGCTTGTCCAGAAAGGGCCATAGTCCCATATCAACAGGTGAGCCGTCGCGCACCATCCATCTTAAAAACATACAAACCCTTTTGCAGGCCGATTTGGCATCCTGCGGCACAACGGCCGTGTTTTGAAAGGCCCGGCAAAGGGCCTCAACGGCAGAAAGAGCGTCTTTAGAAGCACTATGCACATACTCGCCCAGACTCCCATGCTCCAAAAGCACCTTCTGGCAGTCGGCCAGAAAACTGAACATTTCCCCTTTGGTGTAAAGGCGGTAATAGCAGGATTTATCGCCGGGTTTCAAATGCTCCCGGAAGGCGCCTTCGCGCACCCAGGCGTCCGGCTGGCCATCGGCCTTGTCAAGTAACCATTGAATCTTGGGAAGGAACTGCGCACGGCTGCCATAACTGAGCCCTGCGGCCATAAAAGCCATGATTTCCTGATTCTTGTCTCCATGCACCTGGTGCATGAACCACGACGGATCTCCAATTATGAAGTCGGCCTTCTCGTACTTCCGGGCATACTCCCGAAGGGTATTTGCTACGCTTTCTGTCATATATGCAAAAATAGAAAAAATTGTTCAAACGCGGAAAAATGCTATATTTGTAATCATGAAAAGACTAATAACCGCACTGGCAGCCATTGTTCTGCCCATATCGGCCTGCTTTGCGCAGGAGCATTTTATATCTGTTGGAGGTGACGTTCTGGAGCGCGGTGAAATGCGCTTTGGCGGCATAAGCGAGGAATCTGAAACGCCAGACGCCAATATGGCGGCTTTCGTCGTTAACCGCGCCAGGGTGAACGTAGATTACAAGTGGAAAAACATCATCGAAACCTGCTTTACCGCTCAGTACAGCGGCACCTGGGGCCAGGCCGACGGTACGCTTTCCATCTACGAGGCCTGGGGCCAGGTGAATTTTGGCAAGGGCTTTTTCACAAAGCTTGGCAGGCAGCCGCTGTCGTATGACGATGAGCGAATCTTCGGATCGGACGACTGGTCTATGACCGGTTCGGTGCACGATGCCCTTAAGCTGGGATACGAAGGCCACGGACATAAGGTTCACCTGATTGGCGCATATAACCAGAACCCGGAGAATACAGAAGGCGGAACGGTTTATCTGGGCGGTCTGCAGCCTTACAAATTCATGCAGTCGCTGTGGTATCATTACGACGTGCCGCGCTTCCCCTTGGGGATATCGCTGATATTCATGAATCAGGGTGTACAAGTAACAAATGACAACCATAATAACCCCGTTTGGTGGCAACAGCTGGCCGGCGGATATATTGAACTCAGTCCGGGCCGGTGGAAGATAAAAGCCGATTCGTACGTCCAGTTCGGCACGCACGAAAGCGGCATTCCGCTTTTGGCATGGATGATAAGCGGAAAAGTTTCCTATGCTGCTTCGCCAAGGCTTGTGACATATGTCGGATACGACTATCTGAGCGGAGACGAGAACTTTGCCGTACCGGCAGGCGGAATGATCGGCCTTCAGAGGCACGATGTAATCAGAGGTTTCAGTTCTCTGTATGGTTCATCCCATAAGTTCTACGGAGCCATGGATTTCTTCTATGTGAGCGCATATTATCATGGTTTTACGCCAGGTCTGCAAAACCTGTACGCGGGGATAAGCTGGGAGCCGATAAAAAAATGGGGTGTTGACCTATTTTACCACTTCCTTGCCACGGGCGCAAAACTGCGCAACGCCGATATGCCGCTTGGACATGAGGTTGAGTTTGCCACCAACTATTCTTTCAACAAGTATTTGAGCATAGCCGCTGGTTATTCCTTCATGTACGGCACGGAAACGATGGTTGTCCTAAAGCGCAGTTCAGACAACAGGATGCTTAACTGGGCATGGCTCATGCTAAGGATAACGCCTAGTTTTTCCCGTTAGGGGTATATTCTTGAAAACGGTCAGTCGCTGCTGACCAGCCTCACCAATCCTTCTTCAAAAATGAAATCCTGTTTTATGTAGAAGGTATTGATTTCGCCGTTTTTGTAGCCGGTGGCAACTATTGTGTGGCGCACGCCTTCATCTATGCCGCGGTCATATGCCAAATCGTATTCACACACTCCCCTGTCTATCATATTGGGCATGAACTCATAGTCCTCGTTCATGTCCACAAGGTCGTAGAAATACATTTCGGGGCTTCCATATTCCTCGTTTATGACAGCCGTCTCGTCATAGTCCCAGTAATAATCGGCCTCCAGATTGGAAGGGATAAGGATCAATTTGCTTCCGTCACATTTGAAATCAATGGTGAAATCCGGATCAAAATCCACCGGACCGGTATGGAAATCCACAACCACAGGATCGCCTATCATTTCAATTGTCTTGGGATTCACCTGAATTAGCAGAAGCCTGTAGCTCCAGTCCGACAGCAGGTGGGTTTCTTTAACCTGCCTGGCCTCCCTGTAACAATAGAAGTCCAGAAAACTTCCCACATTGGGACGGTGCGCGGCATAGCGTGTGTACGTCTCGTGCATCATCTCCAACTGGTTCACGGCAAGCTTGTGCACATCCATATCGTAGTACGGCAGGCCCTCGTCCACCATGCCGAAAGCATAGTATGCAGCGTCGTTTGCAGGCGTTATATCCAGCCATACCTTGGTGCCGGTAACTTTCTTAACCTTTACTTCAAAGCTGCAAGGCTCCGTGGCCATCTTGTCCTTGTTGGTACAGGCAGCCAGAAGAAGAATCAATGATAATAGAATGTACTTTTTCATAACTTACAGCTGCTGTGAAACTTTAATGATAAAACGGAGGCAGCCCATGCCATGCTTGCCGTAATGGTCGAAGTCGAAGGTGATGTCCCAGCCTTTAAAGTATTTCTCGGCCCGTTGTGCGTTCACAAAGGGAACTGTCTCGTCGTCCTTGCTGTGAAACATGTAAATGGGATGCTGCGGACGGAAATCCAGCACAGAGTTAATCATGAGGGCCTTGTACAGACGGGCGGTATTGGGATTGTGCTTGTCCATACCATGTTCGGTCATTACGTCGTGAACGTTTTGGGCTTTCATGAGCATGTTTATCTGCTTCACGGTGTAATGCTTGGAATTTATCCACTCGTCGTAGTGCTCCAGAAGGTACGGCTTAAAGAAATCGGCCAGATTCAGTCCAAGATTATCGCCCTCGTTCACGCCCTGCACTATCATGGGAATGGCGCAGGGAATGCCGGTACGGTCTTGGGAGATGGCGCTGTCGAATGTTGCCGCAAGGTCGTACGGACCGCCGCCGCAATAAACCTTCTTGATGGGCAGTTCGCTGGCAAAACGGCGCTGAATCATGCGCATAACTGCCATGGTGGTGGAGCCGCCCTGAGAATAACCCACAAGGATAACTTCATCGCTTTCCGGTTCCCGGCCGATATGTTTAAGGTAAGGTTTCACCGCCAGTGCCATATCCACCACGCTGCGGGCGGTGCTTTCCGTGTGCATGTAAGGATGGACACGGCTGGCAGTGACGCCAAAGCCGATATAATCGGCAACGCATACGGCATAGCCCTTGGCAGCCAGAAGGCCCTCCATGGGGAAAGTTTCCGACGGGCATTCGTAGTTTGCGCCTATGGTATAATGACTTACGATGATAAGGTTCTTTACGGGGCCTTCCTTGGGAAGGAGCAGCTTACCGGAAAGGGTAATTTGAGACCCGTCGATATCGTGGCCGGTGTAGGTACCGGAAACATGCACCAATGAATTGCAGAAAACGCTTCCCAGAATAGCTGTAGCAAGGTTTGAGACGCCGGTAGAAGCAATTTTGGTGTCCGGGTCATCGGCCGAAGGATCCTCCATCAGGCGAATTTCCGGATTAAGCGTACCGTCGGCCATGGCCACCTGCGTTTCCCCGGAGGCAAAGACCTTGAAAGTTTCGAAGTCCTCGAACACCATCTGCGGATGTCGGCAAGCCATCATAAGGCAAAGGGCCGATAATATTGCAAAAAGACGTTTCATAGGCCTACCAACGATACACAAGGGATAAAGAAACAAGACGGGAGCCCATCATGAAAATGACATTTCCGCCCTTAAGGGCATTCAGAAGGCCGATTTCGGCAGTTCCGAACCAGTGGCCGTGGCCAACCTGAACGCCGATGAGATTAAGGTTTAAAGCCGGAGCGGGCACAAAACCGCCAGTGTTGTCAAAAGCCGTCAGAAGGCCGATACCAAGGCCGGAATATAAGTTTACGTACTCTGTGCGCATAAAGTCGAAGCGCACGGTTGGCATAACCACAATATTATAATTGCGCACGCTAACAGGCGTTCCTGTTGGCTTGTGATAACGGTCAAAGTAGCAGTCCTTCCAGAAAATACCCTCGAAATCCACCTGGGCGCCAACGCTTAACCAGGAAGTAAAGCTGAACTGATATTCGGCAAAAATGTGTCCTGTATATCCGTAGTCGAACCTTTCCTGTATCGAGAAGGTTTCGGGAAGAACCTCCGGATGAGGATAATTATGCTGCGGTGAAGCGTGGAAGGCCATTGTCTCGAACAGGCAGTCGCCCCAGCCCACACGCACCTGATGGCGCATCTGAGGCTTGTCTCCATTGCCGGCAAAAAGCGGCAGGGAAACGGCAGCGAGAACACATGTTAGTATAATTCGTCTCATCTGAATGCAGAGTTTATGCAAAAATAAGCAATCTTTTGTATATTTGCGTCCGTATGATGAAAAAGATAATTCTCACACTTATTGCCAGCCTTCTGCTTGGCATTCCCGCCATGGCACAGTGGTGCGTGGGCGGCTCTGTCAATTATGGCGCAAGCTACAGGGATCACACTCATTCCATTAATATCAAGCCGGATGTAAGCTATACATTTGGAAATGTTTGCGTAGGTACCACCTTAACAATAGAGATATTCCGCGAAAACGCAACAAACACCACCAGCCAGGCCTACGGCATTTCCCCTTATGTGCAGTATTATGTATTTGAAGTAGGGCCGGTATCATTTTACATCGAGGGCGGCTTAGAAATCCTCAGAAGGCTTCAAGACACAGAAGGGCCATTCCTTCATTGGACACCATACATAAACCCCGGGCTGTGCATAACCATGACAGAGCACTGGTCGGTAATGGGTTATCTGGGTCGTCTGGAGTACGACATCTACAACAATTACCTTTCATTCGGCCTTGAAGCCAGCAATTTTGGAGTAGGCGTTTACTACACCTTCTAAACTACAAAACCACCATCAGGTTATTGGTATTGAGCGAGTTATTGTAACTTAAGCTCTTGCATGCGCGCATAACCATCTTTACGCCGATGCTTGTTTCCGGGTGATCCGGATCCTCTTCCCAGTGCTTGGCTTTCTGCGTTATGTCAAAACGGCGGCAGTCGTCACGGAAACGGATGATAACCTGGCCGTGATAGATAGACAGGCGTATCTCCAGCTTGTGCGGCTTGCCGTCGTTAAAGCCGTAAATCATAATGATGTTGCCCATCTCCTCTATGTACATGGACACCATGTAGGCTTTTTCTTCACTAAGGCCGCGGTCCCTGCCAAACTGCATGGCCTGGGCCGACATATCCCAAACCTCCTCCGGAGTAGTGACGGTGCGTCTCATGCGGTCCTCCGGGCGAACGCCAAAATCTGTTGGTACAAAGAGGCAGGATTCCAGACCTCTGTAATTATTGTCGCGAAATATAATAAGCACAATATAAGCTATGCCCATAACCAGCAGCTGGCTCACCAGGAAGGAGGCATAGAATCCGTTCACGCCCCAAATCCGGCTCATGACATACGCGCAAAGCACTTGGAAAACAAACTCGGCCCCTATGAAAACGGTTGTGGCCATAGCGTTTTTGCGTATGCCCTGCAGGTAGCAGCCAAGGCTCCGGAGCCAGGCGCTGAACGGCAGGGAAAGCGCCAGCCATCGCAGCGCAACCACTGCATAGGAATACGCCGGATCGGCCATATTAAGATATAGCCTGGCTATGAATGGCGCCGTTAAGAACAGCGCCAAGCCGATTACAGACACAAGTCCCAGGCAGTTGCGCTTACCAAGCCGTATTACCTCCTGAAGACCTTCGCGGTCCCTTTCTCCGTAGCTTACTCCTGAATAAAGCAGAACTGCGCCCGAAACGCCAACGCCCACCGACCAGAACAGGTACGACAGATTGCGCTGAACCGCAAACGCCGCCATGGGAACTGCACCAAACAAACTCAGCACAAGTGAATTCATTATCACCACGGCCAGGGCCCTGGCAGAAACCCTAAGGCCTGCAGGAAGTCCCATTTCAAATATAGTGCGGCCTTTCACTCCCTTCATATCCCTGAGACTGAAGTGGAAAATGCGGTTTTTCCTGAAGAAATATATCAGCAGGACCGAAAGGCCCAGGGTATAGCTTACGGTTGTAGCCATACCTATTCCCCACATTCCCCAGCCAAAGTATTTGACGTTAAGGAGGTCAAAGACAATGTCCGAAACGCCCATGACGGCGCTGCCTATGTGAACCAGCGACCACTGGCCGTCAATCTGGATGATAGGAATAAGGACCAGGAAAAACAGCAGTGCCGGTGTTCCGGGCAGTACTGCCCTCAGATAATCGGCCGTCATGTGATAGATAATGCCGTCGCCGGGGCTTGCGCCAAGAAATCTGGCTATGCCATGCGGGAAGCACGTACCCACAATGGCTATAGTTAGCGAAATGGCCAGAGTGACAAGCATCACCAGGGTATAAAGGCCTCTTGCCTCTCCCATCCTTCCACGGCCGATAGCCATGGTACAGGGCTGCTGGAAGCCCACGGTGAGCATGTAGCTGAAGATGCACAGGATAACGAAAATGGGCGTTGCAACGCCGTGGGCGGCCATTGCCGCGCTTCCAAGGTAACGCCCTACCACAATACCGTCAATAATACCGCACAGGCTGTCGGCCAGTTCTGCGGTTATTAACACCAGCATGGTGTCCAGAAACTGTTTTCTGGTGAGTGAGGTAATGTGGAAAATGTTTTTCACAACGCAAATGTACGAATTATTTGCTATCTTTGTAAACATATAGATACTAAGAACTATTATGGCAGAAAGCAAATTCAGGGTCGAGAGCGACCTTCTTGGAGAACTTCAGGTTCCCTTCGATGCATACTATGGCGTACAAACCCAGCGTGCACTTAATAATTATAAGATTTCCAATACCCGCATGTGCGATTATCCGGAATACATAATCGCAATGGCATACGTGAAAATGGCCGCCGCCAGCGCAAACGCCGAACTTGGCGTACTGGACAAGACCATTGCCGATGCAATTATTGCAGCATGCAAGGAAATAGTGGCCGGAAAACTTTGGGACCAGTTCCCCGTGGACATGATGCAGGGCGGCGCCGGAACATCGGTAAACATGAACGCCAATGAGGTTATCGCCAACCGCGCCCTGGAAATCATGGGTCACAAGAAGGGCGAATATCAGTTCTGCTCCCCTAACGACCATGTAAACTGCGCACAGAGCACCAACGACGCATATCCCACTGCTTTCCGCTACACTTTTGTTCGTATGAACAAGAACCTGGAAGACGCACTTAAGCAGCTTATAGCAGCTTTCCGCGCCAAAGGTGAGGAGTTCAAAGATATCATCAAAATGGGCCGCACACAGCTGCAGGACGCCGTTCCCATGACTTCCGGCCAGGAATTCAACGCTTTTGCCAATAACCTGGAAGAGGAAATTGCCAATCTGGAACGCAACGTTGTTCTGCTTAAGGAAATCAACATGGGCGGCACCGCCATCGGCACCGGCCTCAACGCCGTTCCAGGCTTTGCCGAGCTTTGCACCAAACGCATGAGCGAATTCTCCGGCGACACCTTCGAGAAAGCCCCGGACCTTGTGGAAGCAACCCCGGACACCGGCGCATACGTAAGCTATTCGGCAGCCCTCAAGCGCCTGGCAATCAAGCTCTCCAAGATTTGCAACGACCTTCGCCTGATGGCCTCCGGTCCCCGCTGCGGCCTGCACGAGATCAATCTTCCTCCCATGGCCCCCGGTTCGTCCATCATGCCCGGCAAGGTGAACCCCGTTATCCCGGAAGTCACCAACCAGGTTTGCTTCAAGGTTATCGGCAACGATACAACCGTAGCTTTCGCCGCCGAGGCAGGCCAGCTGCAGCTTAACGTTATGGAGCCGGTAATTGCCGAATCCATCCTGGAAAGCCAGACCTGGCTCACCAACGTAATGCACACTCTGCGCACCAAGTGCATCGAAGGCATCACCGTGAATGCCGATCATTGCTATGCCATGGTTAAGAACTCTATCGGCATTGTCACTGCCCTTAACCCTTATATCGGCTATAAAGCATCCACCAAGGTTGCCAAGGAAGCCCTTGAAACCGGCCGCAGCGTGTACGACCTTGTACTGGAGCACGGCCTTATGACCAAGGAAAAACTGGACGAGGCCCTTGACCCCGCCGCAATGACAAGCTCGCACGAATTCCTGAAATAAGCCTCCTGGCCCAATGAAAGCCAAGAACATACTTATAAGATACGGTATCTCTACACTGGGACTTATCCTGGTTGCCCTTGGCGTTGGCATTTCCATCAAATCCAACCTGGGAATTGCGCCTCCGTCGTGCCCGCCCACCATACTCAACCTTAAGTGGACGGGCATAACGATAGGCACCTTCACCTGGATGATGCACCTGTTCTTTATCCTGCTGCAGATGGTAATCCTTCGCAAGGACTTCAAGCTAAGGTACCTTATGCAGATTCCGGCCGCATTCGTATTCGGTTACATGTGCGATGCTTCAATCTGGCTCTTTGACGCCATAGCATCGCCTTCAACCAACTATATCATCCAAATTCTCCTTAGCCTGGCAGCCGTTGTACTCACCGCTATCGGCATTAAGCTGGAGGTTCTGGGCGACGGCTGGATACTGGCAGGCGATATGACAACAGCCGTACTGAGCAACGTCACTAAAACCTCTTTCGGCACCGTAAAAATCATTTTCGACGTTACCCTGGTGGTGCTTACCGCCGCCTTTGCATGGATTTGCTTCGGCAATCTTACTGGCAACGGAGTAACTGTTGTAATACGCGAAGGAACCCTCATACTTGCCATACTCACCGGCGTTTGCATGAAGATAACAGACCCGTGGATGGACAAGATCTTCGGCCCGCTTGTTCCAAAGCATGAATAAGGCCGCCCGGCTAATAAGGGACTGGATGCTGCCCTGCGCAATTGTCCTGGGCATAAGCCTTTACCTTATATATCATTTTACGCCCGCGCTTCACAGTATGGGCTCCTGGCTGCATCCGGTGGTATCGGAAGGCCAGCGGCTGGTCATTGCCGTACTGCTTTTCTTCCAGTTCGTAAAGATTTCGCCGCACGATATCAAGCTTAGCCGATGGCATATAGGGGCCCTGCTGCTACAGACTGGCCTGTTCCTGCTGCTTGCAGCGGCCGTGCTGGTTATGCAGCCGGGGAATGCACGTATGCTGGTGGAATGTGCCATGCTGTGCTTTATTTGCCCCACGGCATCGGCCGCCGGCGTTATCACAGACCGCCTGGGCGGAGATCTGGCGGCAACCGTCAGTTATGTGGTAATGATAAACGTAGCCGCTACCTTCCTTATTCCACTGGTGATTCCGGTGGTAAATCCAAGCGCTCAAATGGGCTTCTGGGCATACGTGGGGCACATTGCATGGAAGGTTTTCCCCGTGCTTATCCTTCCCGGCATTGTAGCATGGATAATCCGCTACACCACCCATAAGCTTCAGCGTGCCCTTATGCGCTGGGCCGGCAATTCTTTCTATGTCTGGGGCGTAGGACTCACCCTTGCTATGGTTCTGGCCACCCGCGCGCTTATGCTTAGCGGGTTGGGGCTATGGGCCATTGGAGGCATCGTGCTTGTCTCGGTATTCTGCTGTTTTTTACAGTTTTTTGCAGGCCGGAAGATGGGCCACGGCAAGGTGGAAAGCCTAACCGCCGGGCAGGCGCTGGGCCAGAAAAACACGGGCTTCCTAATCTGGCTCGGATACAATTACATGACCCCCGTCACTTCCGTGGCAGGCGGCCTGTATGCCATCTGGCAGAATCTGTTCAATTCCTGGGAGTTGTATCAAAAGGCCCGCGAGAGCGACTAACGGGGATATTTCCGCCTGTAGTCGTCGTAGCTGGAAAGCACCTTTTTCACATAAGAAACGGTATGATGCCCCCTGGGCAGCATGCTTGAAACATCGGCCCAGCTTGTGGGATCCAGGCCTTTTGCGGCGGCATCGGCCCTTAACCGGCGAAGCTTTCCGTCGCCCAGATTGAAGGCCGCCAGTGCAAATTGCAGCGAATCCAGCGGGCTTGCCGCCTCGAACGATTTTTCCAGTTTCCTAAGATATCTTGAGCCGATACCAATATTGGTGGACGGGTCCAGAAGCTGTTCGGCGGTGTATCTGGGGCTGTTTATTTGCATAAGGCCCATGGCTCCTTTGCCGGAATGGGCTTCGTTGGTAAAACGGGATTCGTGATAGATGACCGAGGCCAGGATGCGCCAGTCCCAGCCTATGGTATCGGCCCATTGGCGAATAAGGCCGTCGTACTGGCTAAGAGGCGGTTCGGGAGACCTGACTACCGGAATATGGGCCGATGCAGGATGGGTGCGGTGAATCCCCTGAAGGGGAATCAGGAGTAGTGCCAGGGTAAGGCAGGCGCAGATGAAGGGCTTAGAAATCATTTGCCCAGGCCGCTCAGGCCGCTCTTGAGGCTGCCAATACCGCCGCCCATGCCACCGCCGCCAGAGCCGGCGCGCTCCGAAAGAGTCTTCTGCGAACCAAGACGCGGATAGAATGGCCACGATACGCCAAGTTTGAACATACGGGGTGTCTGGATGTAACGGTTGGCCGTAAAGTAGTCGTGGCGTTCCATGGGCCAGCCGTTGCCAATGTTCTCGAACTTGAAGAAGATACAGCATTTCTTCCACTGACAGTTCACAAAGATATCGGCTACCGGACAGTTGCCGTAAACTATCTTATTCTGAGTAGTGAATACGCCCGCCACGGGATTGTATCCGGGCAGATACCACTCGGTGGTATAACGCACATTGGCGCCCAGCTGAAGCTTAAGTATGCTGGGATCTTTTATAATGAACTGAATGTACCACCTTAAGTTAAGGGCCAGAAGCGGCAGCGGAACAACCTCCTTGTTTGAAGAGAACTGCAGCAGGGCCGAGTTTTCCAGGTGCACCGGACCAAAGACGAAGTCCTTTGAGAGTGCGGCAGTAATGACACTCATGGCCGGAGCGTGCTGGCGCACTATGCCAAGGGTGTCGTAATAGATTTGCCCGGCAAGAAGCGCATAACCGGCCTGGGCCTTCAGTTTCCACTTTGGAATATCCAGCGTGGCGCTTATCTTGGTTGTGGAAACTTTTGTAAAATTATTCTCCCACTTGTAGTGGTTGGTGTAAAAGTGCTGCTGATAAAAGTCCGGTTCCTTAAGGCTGGTATGGAAACTTGCCGTTAATGAAATTGGACTGTTGGGCTGTCGGCGGAAAGGGAAAACGTTAAGTCTGGCGTTTGCGTCTATGGAGAAGTCGTTCACTTCCTTGCCGGCGAAGTTATAGACGCCGGTGGCGTCCCAGGCCAGGTATCGGCTTAACCGGCCTTCTACGCCGGCATAGGCGTACACGGTGTTCCACACGTGATTTGTGGGCTTGTACAGTACCTCGTCCGGTGTTTGGAGATAGAAGTGCTGCAGTCTGTCGCCAATACCGCCTTCTATCTTTGACACAATGGCATCTTCCTTCCAGGGCTGCAGACGCACGAAGATGCGGTTGTCAAGGCGCATAGTGCGCAGCGAGTCCGCGCTCTTGTTGGGGTTAATATAATATACGCCGTTATAGAAATCGTTAAGCGCGGGAGCAGTGTTGTCAACGTACCTTTTGGTATACCTGGTAAACTCCGAAGCCGTACCTATGAAACCGGTGGTCTGGTTTGTATTTATTGTATCCGGCTGCACCCATGTGGTATCGCCCCTGTGCTTGAGCTTTTCTATAAATTCGAAGGGAATGCGGTAGCTTTGGTCGTAGAAGAAAGTCACCTTTTTATATCGGCTTGAGGCCGATGCAAGGTTAACTTCAATTTCCCTAACGTCCACGGTGGTATCCTTAACCCACTTGGTATCTATCATACCGCCGCTTTCCTGACGAGTGATCCTGTTATAAATAAAGCCGCCGTGGGCAAGGTATTTTTTGCCGATATAGTTTCCCGCCACAAGGTACGTACGGTTGTCAATCTCCTCGTTTTTAAGGGTACCGGCGCCGCCGTAGCGTTTCATCTCCAGGGCTATGTTAAGCGAAGGAAGGATATTCTGGGTAGTGAATACACGGAAATTTTCGGCTGCCAGGCTGCTGCTTTCGAAGATTTGGCCGTAGTACTCCAGTTCCGTGTAAGGGGTTTTTGTATTGAACTGGGTAAGGTTTTCCGGAGTATAGGTCCAGCTTTCCTGAGCCTGGTAGAAGCTGGTTGAAACTTCTTCTCCGCGTTTAAAGAAGTTATGCTCCTGGACGGCGCTTCCCGGCATACCAAGCCATGTTGCGCCCACATCCTTACGCATGAAGGGATAGTCGTAGAAATGGTAGTTGGCGGTGGTGTCCCACTCGAAGGTTTCAATGCTGTTGTACAGGCGGTTATGCTTCCAGGTTACAAGTCTCTTGTAGAACATTGAATCCGGCAGGAAAGCGGTTTCCAGAATACGGGGCGTATTCTCAATAATACTGTCCTTGATGTGCTTAAGGCTGTCCTTAAGCTTAAGGATGGAGTCCTGTTTGTGTAGAATTGCCGGCAGCTTTTGCTCGTAGTCGTAGCGCTTTCTTTCGGCCTTGGAGAGGCCTGCATACCACTTGTTGAACTTTTCTATGGCAACTGCCGTGGAGTCGGCGATATAAAGGGAGTCAATCCTGGGCCAGATTAAGCTGTCGCCTTCGGCCTTAAGGGAGTCGATGACAATCTTGTGAGTGTAGCCATCCTTGGTTGCCACGTACCACTGGTACAGGAACGGGTCCGTTACCTTCAGGCTGTCCGGGACCTTCATGGTGTCGCGGGCAAAAACCTTAGGAAGAGTGTCTTCTGCACCGAAGAAGTCCTCTTCGTCATCGTCTAATATGGTTTTGATGCTGTCTTTGACGTGGTGCAGGGAGTCCAAAGCCGATTTAAGGGTGTCGGCTTGGGCCGTTTTTAGGGTATCGGCCTTGTGCTGCAGGGTATCGGCCTTGCTGCCGGATTTGGCGGCTGAGTCGCGGACTATGTCGGTCATCCTAACCCTGGCGGAGTCTGTCAGAACGGTGTCCCTCACTGCTTTTGGGAACCACTGGTGCAGCCTGCCCGCCCTGGAGACTTCTACCCCCAAGGTTTGCGCCGCCACCATTCCGGCCACGGCCACAGGCACCAATATGTCCGTCCAAACTTTTGCCATAATTTGCAAAGATACTAATTTTTTGTGATGCAGTAATCATGCCGTGGGGTAGAACGGTAATTGTTTGCAACAATTATGGGAAATTGCTATATTTGTGAACCTTATTAATAATACTATGGCAGAATTCAAATATGCTCCAATGTTTCAGTTGGGTAAGGATACCACTGAATACTACAAGATTCCCGGATCAGAGAAACTGGTGAAGACATCCAAGTTCGGCGGCCATTGCGGCTGTGGCGGAAAGACCATCCTGGAGGTGTCCCCAGAAGCCCTTACGCTGGTGGCGCAGCAGTCTTTCCACGACTGCGAGTTTATGCTTCGCCGCTCTCACAATGAGCAGGTGGCCAAAATCCTGAAGGACCCCGAGGCCTCAGAGAATGACAAATACGTTGCCTTGCAGTTCCTCCGCAATGCCGAGACTGCCGTAAAAGGCGTGTTGCCGTTCTGCCAGGACACCGGCACTGCCATCATCCACGGAGAAAAAGGTCAGCGTGTATGGACCGACTTCGAGGATGAAGAAGCCCTGAGCCGCGGTGTGTTCAACACCTTTACGCAGGAGAATCTTCGCTACAGTCAGAACGCTCCGCTGGACATGTACAACGAGGTTAACACCAAGTGCAACCTCCCCGCCCAGATTGATATCGAGGCTGTGCAGGGCGATGAATATCGTTTTATTATGGTAGCAAAGGGCGGCGGCAGCGCCAACAAGACCTATTTCTACCCCATGACCAAGGCCACCATCCAGAACGAAGGCACCCTGCTTCCGTTCCTTGTAGAAAAGATGAAAAGCCTGGGAACGGCGGCCTGCCCTCCTTACCACATCGCGTTCGTAATTGGCGGAACATCGGCCGAAAAGAATCTCCTTACCGTGAAGC
>Ga0310696_10001048_pt1 | contig 40687 bp, 29 predicted proteins | sample AusTroGonzalo_MG_4_FD_203885 | JGI IMG/M metagenome (GOLD analysis project Ga0310696, IMG submission 203885) | Bovine rumen microbial communities from tropical cattle in Woodstock, Queensland, Australia - Gonzalo_02 (v2) (version 2) | ecosystem: Host-associated > Mammals > Digestive system >... | reverse complement strand
TAGCCGCCGACAGCGGCTTCGGCAGCAACACCTATTTCAGCGCCTGTTTCCGCCACCACTTCAGCATGACACCCTCGGAGTTCCGCGAGAATGCGCTCCAGCCGGAGGAATCTGAGCGCTCTGGAGATTCGCTATAATTCTCTGGCTAAGGATTAAAAGGATTTAAAGGATAAGGCGCGAGTGTTTTTGTCTAAAAAATCCTTTGAATCCTTCAGATCCTTAGAACTTAATGTGGTTTGGAGGTCGAAAATCCATTAATCGAGGTTGAAAATCCGTTAATTGGCTTTCAATCTTGTCCGAAAACCCTTTCAATCTTGTCTGCGCTATTGCAAGTGCAGACTTTTTGTTTTATATTTGCACTCAGAAATCTAACATCTATTTAACCTTTTGACTAACTATATGGAACTATCTATCATCATTCTACTCTCCGTCACCGTGCTGCTGCTCGTGTTCACCGTGGTGCTACTTGTGCGGAGCCACCTGAGTCAAGACGACGAGTTGCGAAGGAAGAACGACGTCATCGTGCGCGAGGTGCGCCGCAACCAGGAGCTGCTCAGCCACATCAGATGACGACGAGGTGAAGCGACATCTTTTTTCAATACCTATAATAATATATAAACAACAATTTATTAACTAAAAACAAAAATTACTATGGGAAAAACAAGATTACTATCTTTGCTCGTACTGCTGCTGACGGCAACGACGGGCGCGTGGGCCAATTGGACGGGCGGAACCTACACCGCCACGAGCGATGAATTTCTTGGCTCAATTACCATTAGCGACAACGCCACACTGACCATCAATCAGAACGTCACTGTGAAAACCGGCGCCATCACCATCAACGAGGGTAAGACGTTAACCGTTGTAGGCCCCGGATCGCTCGTGGTCCGCGGCACGGATGGTAGCGACGGCCAGGATGGCGGCGTAGGCATCAATGGCTCTGGTTGCATCGTCGTAAAAGGCAATGCTAATGTTAGAGTCGATGGCGGCGAAGGCGGCGATAAAGAAGGCGAAACCGGCGGCAACGGCGGTGCAGCCATCACGTGTTCAGTCACCATCTATAGCGGCACCTTAATTATCTACGGTGGCGAAGGCGGCGATGGCCAAAATGGCGGCAACGGCGGCGACTGCTTCGCAGGATCAGGCACGTTCACCTACTATGGCGGCAACGTCACTGCCAATGGCGGCCCAATAGGTGAACCAATAGAACTCGGCGGCGGCGATTGGGGCAATTTTGGCAAAACCTTTGCCGATACCTACAACGTGGTCTTTGAGAATCAGCCGACAACACTTCTCGACGGATACAGTGATCCCATCACTGTCGAGAATATTAAAAGCGCTAATGATGTCATAATCGAAGGCAGCGGCGCCGATCCCGTTCCAGTCTACTACGCCGTGAAGATGAAGGACGGCGTGATGGATGCCAACAAGTGGACTATCAAATCTGGCGAAACGACTGTGACGCCCGGTGTGACCGAAGTTGCCGAGGGCGCTCCCGTCACCGCCACGTACGGTGGCCAGCGCCACGTGAAGAGCGTGAAGGCGGTGGTGAAGGCGGCGGGGAAGCCCGTGGCTACATTGATCGCGGCTCCGACGCCCAAGGACTATATTTGTGTTGACGATGATATTTTCCAAACTCTAGGCACGGCCGAGGGTGGCACACTGATGTACAAGGTGACCATGACGAACGAAAAGCCCACATCGACCGAAGGCTTCTCCACCGGCAATCCTAAGGGAGTTGAAAATGAACCTTCTTTCAAGAATTACATCTGGTACTACATCAAGGGCGACGACAGTCATAGCGATAGCGAAATCTTCGGTCCCATCGAGGTAAGTGTCTGGGTGTCGTAACACCTCCCGCGTATATATAATAAAGGTAAAAACGAAATATTAAAATGATAAAGATTATGACTAATATAAAGCAACTAATACTGACGCTCGTCGCGCTATTCGCTATGACGACGGGCGCATGGGCGCAGACCATTGCCATAATTGGCACGATGTGTCCGCCAGACGAATCAACAACGACATACAATGAAAGCACGTGGAAATGGGTGCAGTGTAATCCCACTGTCACCGGCAACTACATTGACGTAAAGGTGGTCGCTGGTGCCTTGACGGCCGAAGGGATCACCCCCACTGCGACACAGCTTGTTAATGCATTTAAGGCTTGCAATCTTATCATTTTTGGCGAACAAGGCAAGGTCAGCACCGTGCAACTGCTCAATGCCAGTGACGAGATAGTTAACGAGTTGACTGTCAACAAAGCTTTGGATTGGAGTAATAGAATTACAATTGAACCAACCCAAGGCCTCATTACCGGTCTGGCCACAGATTACACCATCCGTATCAATCTGAGCGAACACTCGCTTCCCCTGACCCCCGACGCCACGCGCAAGATTTGGACGCTGGCCGAGATGCCCGGCGGCAACGTGGAGCTGATTCCGGAGTACTACCCCGGCATGCTCACCTTCGGCAACGCCATTGAGGGCGGCAAGCTGGAGGTGGTAGGCATAGACCTCGTAACCACATCGTTCACCCCCCCCAGTGGATGGCATCAAAATAGTACCCAACTTGCATCAAGTCACTTCGAGGGATTCAAGGGCGTGACCGAGGAAGAGGCTAAGGCATGGTCCGGTGTCCCGGCTACAGGCAAGGTGGCTCTGTACTACAATTACGATGAAACAGAACAAAAGTGGGATATGATATATTTCGAGGACGGAGCCATTTCTCAAAATCATAAAGAACAAAGTCAGCAGTTAGCGACTATTTACAATCTCCCCACTTTCAACTTTAGTGTATTCTACACCACCGGCATGCAGATGCCCGCAGGCTTCGAGCGGGACGAGGAAGGCAACTACTACGTCGAGGCCGGCACCGAGTTCCAGGTGAAGGGTGTGCCCGCCGAGGGCTTCCACCTCGTAAGCGTGACCGACGGAACTAACGACATCGAGGTGGACGCCGACGGCATCGCCACCATCACCATGCCCGACGAATACGCTGACCTCACCCTCACCGCCACCTTCTCAGACAAGTACACCGTGACACTCAACGCCGAGGGACTCTCCGACGAGGAGGCTGCTAACTGGAAGGCCGCCACTGGCGACAACGAGCCCGCCGCATTCCCACTGGAGAACGTGAGCGCTGGCACCGAGGTCAAAGTGACCTACACCGGCACCAAGAAAGTGCTCGGCGTGAAGGCCGAGAAGAAGGCGGCGGGGAAGCCCGTGGCTACATTGATCGCGGCTCCGACGCCCTATGGCTATATTTGTGTTTACGATGATATTTTCGAAACTCTAGGCACGGCCGAGGGTGGCACACTGATGTACAAGGTGACCACGACGAACGTAAAGCCCACTTCGACCGAAGGCTTCTCCACCAGCAATCCTAAGGGAGTTGAAAATTCCGGTGGTAATTGGAAGAATTACATCTGGTACTACATCAAGGGCGACGACAGTCATAGCGACAGCGAGATCTTCGGTCCCATCGAGGTAAATGTCTGGTTGATGTAACACCTCACGCGTATATATAATAAAGGTATAGTTCTTCAAGAAAACCGCTCGACCTCTGGTCGCATTCTTTGCAAGCAAAGCGTCGCAAGCGCCGAGCGGCTACCGGAGGGACGCAAGAAGAAGACAAGAATACAAGAATCAATAAAAACATTTAGATTATGATACATAATAAATTTAGATATCTATTGACGCTCGTCGCGCTATTCGCAATCTCGACGGGCGCATGGGCCACGGACGAGACGCCGCTCTTAACGATTGAGAGCAAAGATTACACGTCCTTCACGAGCGGCAGCATGACCTTCGACGACATGGTCACCGTCACCTTCGGTTCCGAGGTTAGTAACTATGGCGACGGTGATGGCTGGACCTCCGTTTTTGGAGTTACACTTACCGTAACTCCCGTCAAGGGCATCACCATCACCCGCGTCAAGTTCACCAACGAAGAGGGCAGTGCCTTCGACGAGACAGCGCCTTTCGAGGCTGTTCTGGGTGAAGGTGGTCCCTTTTATAACGCTTACATGTTTGTCAACGGCAACAATTATGGCGCAAGTGGCGTGACCAAGATTGAGGTCTACGGCACCGCCGAGCCTCCCATCAAGGTGACCCCCGTGGCCGAACCCGCCGCTAATACCAAGCAGTGGACCTTCTCGATGCCCGGCAGCGACGTGGTGCTCACACCCGAATTCGCCCCCGTGGCCAAGTGGGTCGTAGAGGGCGAGGGCGACAATGCCAAGACGCTCCTGCCCACCGCCGCTGAAAACATCATCGCCGGCACCACCGACCCCATCATCGTTGAGGGCACCGTGGCCACCAGCACCTACGGCGAGGGCGACGGCGCCAAGACCATTGACCAGGGCACAGTGATGTACGCCGTCACCGAGACCAACACCACGGCTCCGGCACTGACCGCCTATAGCTACGACGTGCCCACCGCCGCCATCGTCGAAGGCGCCGTCAGCGAGCCCACAACCCGCTACGTGTGGTACTACATCCAGGGTGCTGACACGCCCGCTGAGGAGGAGGCTACCGACAAGAACACCTTCAACAACTCGGAGGTCTGCGCCACACCACTCACCGTCACCCTGCTGCCTAACGTCTTCAACCTCGTCCTGAAGCCCACCAAGGCCAACGACATCACCGTAGAGGTGAACGAGGTAGACAAGACCCTTGAGCTCATTCACAATGCAACAGAGAACGAAGACACCCTCAAGGCAGTGAAGATGCAGAGCGAGGTGAAGATCAAGGCCAAGACCGGCTACAAGTTCAAGACGATTGAGGTGAAGAAGGCCGACGGCGGCCCGGCTCTCAACCTGACCAACCCCGCCGTGGGACAGCTCATTGGCGATGACGGCAAGAATTACGCCTACGCCAGCCTGCCCAGCGGAGTGACCGCAGTGGCGTTGATTTGCTACGTCAATGGCAACAACGGCCTGGCTCTGGCAATGAGCGACGAGGAGGGCAAGATGAGCTGGAGCGATGCCGTCTCCACTTGCGAAGCCCACACAGCCCCCTTCATCAACGGCACGTGGAAGCTGGCCACCGTGGAAGAGTGGAACTGGATGGTCCAGGCTGTTGGCGGCATCGTGGCCCTGCGCGACGGCTTCAGCGCGGTCGGCGGCACGAATATGTTGTCGGACGACTTTTATTGGTCGAGTACTGGTGGACCTTCCACTGCGCAGCGACGCAAATTCAGCACCTCCAGCCTCGGTTGGGGTTCCACCGCGAAGACCGAACCCACCTATGTCCGCGCCTGCCTGGCATGGTAACCCCCCTCTCTCGTGATGTTAAACGAAACAATAAACATTATTAAAGATATGAACAATATGAAAAATTCGATTAAGAGAGAGCAAAGTCAAGCTTGCTTGAACTTTGCCGAACGGAAGAATTTTGGGCTGCAAGCCAAATATAAAATATTATCACTGCTCGTGCTGCTACTGACCGCAGCCACGGGCGCCTGGGCAACCGAGCCGACGGTCTACCAATCTCAGGAGATTTATTTATCGTCCCTCAAGCAGGGTGACATCATCCTCAACGGCGTGACACTCAAATCCCCTTTGAACGACCGAATCAACTTTGTCCCGAACCGCTATACCTATAACGGCCAAGTGAGTTCAGCTGAAGCGGAGTTTGCTGAATTTCCCCAAACCACTGGGAACGATTGTAATATCGCCAATTTGGTAACCCCCATCGACGAGAACGGCCAGCCCGGCAATGCCTGGGTAGTTACCAAAGTTGAGAATGTGAACGATATGTATTATAAAGTCTACATCGCCGGCATCCAGTATGAATATCCCGACGCCATCGTAGTAACTACCAACGCCGCTGAGGAAGGCGCCGCCTTCACCGAGGCTTCGTTCCAGATGCCCGCCTTCGACGCCACCGCCGAGTACGAGCTGGTGCGCGACATGAGCGTGCAGATGACGACCAAGGTGGGCGACGGCGAAGATGGTGCCGAATACCGCATCCGCGTGAAGAAGAACGAGCAGGGTGAGGGCTACGTGCCCGCAGAGATGGACGTTCAGCAGGTGATAGCACTGTTCAAAGTGCACGACGCCATTGAGAACAAAGACCTCGCATTCTCCGGCGACGGCGCCGTCTGCGCCATCAGCATCTACGCTGCCGACGACAACGACCTGCCCACCGGCACCGCCATCAGCTTCGCCAACCTCGAGCCCGGCCGCTACGTTGCCGTCGCCACTGCCGCCGACGGATCCGCCTACGACGGACAGACCGCAGCGAGCAACGTCCTCGTGCTCTTCGAGGGCTACCCCGTGGAGGTGCCCGCCGGTGAATACGTGACCTTCTATAAGGACAAGGCCCTGACGCTCCTCGAGACCGAGACCGAAGCCGCGCTCTACACCATCACAGGCGTAGGCACCGAGACGGCCACGGCCGAGCAGTTCGACGTCATTCCCGCCAGCGTACCGCTGCTCGTGAAGAACAACAGCAACGCGACGAAGACCATCCTGCTGATCCCGACGGAGAATGCACCGCTCAGCTTCAACTACTACGGCGGCTTCGTAGGTACCCTCGAGGCCACGACCATCGCCGCCTCTGACGCTTCGACAAACAACTACGCCTTCAACGGCAAGCAGTTCGTCTGGGTGAAGAACGACCTGGCAGTAGGCGCCAACAAGGCCTGGCTGGCAATACCTGTCAGCACGAGCAACGCACGCACCATCAGGATCGTGAGCGGTGGCGAGGCCACTGGCATATCCGGAATGTCCACTAAGTCCGGAATATCCGGAGACTGGTACGACTTGAATGGCCGTAAGCTCAGCAAGAAGCCGACGAAGAAGGGAGTGTATATCCTGAACGGCAAGAAGGTCGTGGTTAAGTGAGTAGAATTGAAGTATTGAAAAACTGAAAAACTGAAGTATTATGAAACAAAAGATATTTAGTTTGCTCGTGCTGCTGCTGACCGCAGCCACGGGCGCATGGGCAAAAGAGGAGACACTGCTGGTGACCATAACAGCCGGCGAGACAGTAACTTATGACCCCGCAACCGCTACCGACGTTGCGGAAATAACCATGACGGGCGCAACTCAGCTGGGTACATGGTATGATTATGACGTCGCCCCCCATTACTCGTGGCTCAACTCTTCTACCAATGATACGGATAAGGGTACCCTTGAGGTCACTGCTAAGCCGGGCTACACGATTACCAAGGTCGTATTCTCTGGATTAGATATTGTTGGTAGTCCAGGCTCGCGTGAAGTTACAGCATCTCCTTTCGCTGTTTACCCATGGGGTGAGGGTTCTGCATTCGGCAGCGCCGTCTATACATCTGATTCATACACAGAAATAATTAAGAATACAGCCTCAAACGACATTTTGGGCATCGGCAAGATTGAGGTCTATGGCTACGCTGGCACCCCTGCCACCGGCTACGAGCTCTCTGTAGGTACCAACGCTCACGGCACCGTGAAGTTCTACGTGGACCAGAACGAAGTGACAACGGCCCAGGAGGGCGACAGCGTGAAAGTGGTGGTGACACCAGCTACCGGCTGGAGCGTGAACAAGCCCGCCGGACAGTGGATTGCTGCCGAGGCTGCCGCACGCAGCGCCGTGCCCATGCTCAACGGCTTCGAACTGGAGACCGTTGCCGGACAGGAGAACACCTACAAGTTCCTGATGGAGCGCGCCAACGCCGAGGTGAGCGTCAGCTACAAGAAGCTGCTGACGCACCAGGACATCAGCATCGAGGCCATTGCCGACCTGACCTACACCGGCGACTCGCTGAAGCCCACCGTGGTGGTGAAGGACGGCGAGACGACACTCAAGCTGGGTACCCACTACACCGTAGAGTACGCAAACAACCTGAACGCTGCACTGGCAACGGCCGCTGCCGCCCCGACAGTGACCATCTGCGCCGTAGATACCAGCAGCGTGTATGCCGGCGACACCGCTGTGACGTTCAACATCCTGAAGGCTGCCGGAAGCATCACCTATAAGGAAGCGGAGCTGGAGAAAGATCTTGGCGATGCTGCCTTCACGAACGAGCTGACCCACATCGGCGACGGCAAGGTGACATACTCGATTGAGGGCAGAAACATTGCTACCGTCGATGAGAATACCGGACGTGTGACCATCACCGACGGCCCCGGCTTCTTCACCATCACCGCCACCGTCGAGGAAGGTGACAACTACACCTACGAGACAACGACGGCATCGTATGAAGTCAACGTTGGCGTGCGCGTCAAAATGCCCTTCATCTTTGATGACGACGATCGCATCATCGTGGCCAACAAGATGGCACTCTACACCGTACTGGAAAAGGCTCGCGAGATTAACCGCAGCCAGATAACCGTAGAGTCCAACATCGCCCTGACCAAGGCCATGGAGGATGCCGAGGAGGCTCTCTATAAGAAGGATGTCACCGTAGAGGAGCTGCAAGCCGCCCGCGAGGCCCTGCTGAAGGCCATCGACGAGGTGAAGCCGAAAGATGATACAACAACAGGAGTATCCGGAATGTCCGGAATATCCGGAATGTCCGGAGGCTACTACGACCTGCAAGGCCGCAAGGTGACACAGCCCAGGAAGGGAATCTATATCTATAAAGGTAAAAAAGTAAAAAGGTAAAAAAGTAAAAAAAGTAAAAAGGTATAAAAGTAAAAGAGTAAAAAAGTAAAAAAGTAAAAAGAAACGCCCTCGCGAGATGCGAGGGTGTTTCTTTATTATTGGTTTAAAAATTATTTACAAGATGCACACCATTCTTCATAGGAGCAACGAGAAATAACAGGCAGGTAGCCCCCATCCCCTCATATCTATGGTTCCCCCCCTTATATATAGGGGGAACCCATGATATAGAGGGGGGATAGGGGGCGGTATGCCTGATGGGGGCAAAGCCAACAGTTTTGCAGCGAAAGAAAATTTTCTTTACAAAACAAACCAAGGACCACATAGGGCCTACGAGAAATTTTCAAGAGGGGCCGAGTATTTGCAAATACCCCTTGAGTATTTTGAAATACCCGGCCCCTCGCGAGCAAAACTCGGCCCCTCTCAGAACCCCAGTGTTTATCGGGGTTTCAGAGGCGTGGGGGTGTTAGTAGTGTGGGGTTTGAATTTTCAAAACAAAGAAAAAGGTGTTTTCCTTTGTAGATTTACCTAAAATTTAGTACCTTTGAGACAATGTCTCGAAAGTACTTTCGCTCGACAATAAAAACAAAAAAAATGCCATTTTTGTTTTGTATTGTTCTCACTTATTCGTACCTTTGAAACAATGTTTCGAAAGTACTTCCGTTCGGAAAAACTCAAATTTATTTGGTTTTTCGCTCACTTATTCGTACCTTTGCACCCTGATATAAAGAAAACGCGAGTCATGGATATATTTATGGATAACCAAAATAACAAGGGTTTCTCGATGATTGCTGATATTGAAGGCGACTTCAGAGACCTGATGGACTTCGAAACTCCCGACGAAGTGCCCATCCTGCCAGTTAGGAACCTGGTGCTGTTCCCGGGAGTGGTATCACCGATTCTCATTGGACGCGAGTCGAGCATGGCGCTCGTGAAGCGGGCTGAGCGCAAGAAGTCGATCATCGGCATCGTGACCCAGCGCGACCCGGAGGTGGAACATCCCGGATTCGAAGACCTGCACGAGTACGGCGTCTTTGCCAAGGTGGTGAAGGAGCTGAACCTGCCCAACGGCAGCGTGACGGCCATCATACAAGGTCTGGGACGTATGCGCCTGACGGCTATCACGGGTACACGCCCATACCTGACGGGTAAGGTGGAATCGGCATGGGAGGAGCTGCCCGACAGCTCGGACCGCGAGTTCCGTACGGCCATGGACGACATGCGCGACATGGTGAACGACTACGTGTCGAAGAACGACGATATTCCCGACGAGGCTACCTTCGCCGTGCGCAATATCGACAATAACGTGATGGCGCTGAACTTCACCTGCTCGAACATGCCCTTCGGCATCAAGGAGAAGATTGAGCTGCTGTCGGCAGGAAGCATCAAGGAGCGCCTGTTCATGGCCATGAAGGTGCTGAACCGCGAGATAAACCTGCAGAACCTGAAGCTGAACATCCGCAACAAGACGCGCGAGGACATTGACGAGCAGCAGAAGAACTACTTCCTGCAGCAGCAGATCAAGAACCTGCAGGCAGAGATAGGCAACGGAGAGTCGGCTCCCGAGAAGGTGGAGCTGATGAAGAAGGCCAAGGGAAAGAAATGGCCCGAGGAGGTGGCCAAGACCTTCCAGAAAGAGGCCGACAAGCTGGACAACCTGAACCCGCAGTCGCCCGACTTCAACGTGCAGCTGAACTATCTGCAGACGCTGGTGAACCTGCCGTGGGGCGAATATACTGAGGACGACCTGGACCTGAAGCGTGCACAGAAGATTCTGGACCACGACCACTACGGCATGGAGAAGGTGAAGGAGCGCATTCTGGAGTACATGGCCGTACTCTCGCTGCGTGGCGACCTGAAGAGCCCCATCCTCTGTCTCTACGGTCCTCCGGGCGTGGGTAAGACAAGTCTGGGCAAGTCGATAGCTGCTGCCATGAAGCGTAAGTATGTGCGCATGTCGCTGGGCGGTCTGCACGACGAGGCCGAGATCCGTGGTCACCGTCGCACGTACATCGGCGCCATGCCGGGACGTATCATCAAGAACATTCAGAAGGCCGGAAGCTCGAACCCCGTGTTCATTCTGGACGAGATAGACAAGGTGACGCAGGCCACCGTGAACGGCGACCCTGCCAGCGCCCTGCTGGAGGTGCTCGACCCTGAGCAGAACAACGCCTTCCACGATAACTATCTGGACGTGGACTACGACCTGTCAAAGGTGCTCTTCGTGGCTACCGCCAACAACCTGTCGACGATTCCACGCCCCCTACTCGACCGCATGGAGATTATCGAGGTCAGCGGTTACATCACTGAGGAGAAGATTGAGATTGCCAAGCGCCACCTCATTCCGCGTGAGCTCGACAACACGGGCCTGAAGACGCTGCCCTCGAAGCTGACCTTCAACAAGGCTGCCATCGAGAAGGTGATTGAGCAGTACACCCGTGAGAGTGGTGTGCGCCAGTTGGAGAAGCAGATTAACAAGGCCATGCGCAAGCTGGCGTTCAAGCGCCAGATGGAGGGCGACATGCCCTATACGAAGATTACGCCGATGGAGCTGGAGGACCTGCTGGGCAAGCCGCCTTTCTATCGCGACATCTACCAGGGCAACAACTACGCCGGCGTGGTGACGGGCCTGGCATGGACAAGCGTGGGTGGCGAGATCCTGTTCATAGAGACCTCGCTCTCGAAGGGCAAGGGCGCCAAGCTGACGCTGACGGGCAACCTGGGCGACGTGATGAAGGAGAGTGCCGTCATCGCACTGGAGTACGTGAAGGCTCACGTGGAGCGTCTGGGCGTTGACCACCGCATCTTCGACCACTGGAACATTCACATCCACGTGCCTGAGGGCGCTACACCGAAGGACGGACCGTCGGCAGGCATCACCATCGCCACGTCGATAGCCTCGGCGCTGACGCAACGCAAGGTGCGCAAGAACACTGCCATGACGGGCGAGATAACGCTGCGTGGCAAGGTGCTGCCCGTAGGCGGCATCAAGGAGAAGATCCTGGCTGCCAAGCGTGCCGGCATCACCGACATCGTGATGTGTCGCGAGAACGAGAAGGACATCAACGAGATTCCGGAGATATACCTGAAGGGCGTCAACTTCCACTATGTGGAGAACGTACAGGACGTGTGGGACTTCGCACTGACTGACGAGAAGGTGGAGAAGCCGCTGGACTTTACAGTGGAAGACACTGAAGTTAAAAGTTAAAAGTTAAAAGTGCATAGTTAAGAGTTGTAATGAAGTTTGAACTACAACATACTGACAACGCCAGTGACGCCCGTGCAGGACTGATTACCACGGACCACGGACAGATAGAGACGCCTATCTTCATGCCCGTAGGCACGGTGGGAAGCGTGAAGGGCGTACACTTTGCCGAGCTGCGCGAGCAGGTGAAGGCTCAGATCATTCTGGGTAACACCTACCACCTGTATCTGCGCCCGGGACTGGACACACTGCGCAAGGCGGGCGGACTGCATAAGTTCAACACGTGGGACCGTCCGATACTGACTGACTCAGGCGGTTTCCAGGTATTCTCGCTGACTGGCATCCGCAAGTTGCGCGAGGAGGGCTGCGAGTTCCGCTCACACATTGACGGCTCGAAGCACATCTTCACCCCCGAGAACGTGATGGACACGCAACGCGTCATAGGTGCCGACATCATGATGGCTTTCGACGAGTGCCCTCCGGGACAGAGCGACTATCGGTATGCGGCTAACAGTCTGAAACTTACACAGCGATGGCTGGAGCGTTGCGTGAAGCGATTCAACGAGACAGAACCGCTCTACGGACACCAGCAGACGCTGTTCCCCATCGTGCAGGGCTGCACCTACAAGGAACTGCGACAGGACGCTGCCAAGCATGTGTGCGACGTGCTGGGCAAGCTGAACGACGGCGGTGGCGCCAGCATCGGCGGACTGGCCGTGGGAGAGCCTACGGAGGTGATGTACGACATGATTGAGGTGGTGAACGAGATTCTGCCCAAGGACCGTCCACGATACCTTATGGGTGTGGGCACGCCACAGAACATCCTGGAGGCCATTGAGCGTGGCGTCGACATGTTCGACTGCGTCATGCCGACACGCAACGGACGCAACGCCCTGCTGTTCACCTACGAAGGCACGATGAACATGCGCAACAAGAAGTGGGAACAGGACTTCTCGCCCATCGACCCCGACGGATGCTACGTGGACCAGATACACTCAAAGGCCTACCTGCACCACCTGTTCAAGGCGCAGGAGCTGCTGGCCATGCAGATAGCCTCCATTCACAACCTGGCCTTCTACCTGCGACTGGTGGGCGACGCACGTCAGCACATCATTGCAGGCGACTTCGTGCAGTGGAAGCGCTCGGTGATTGACCAGTTAGGACAACGGAGATAAAGGAATCATGAAAAAGATATTTCGGAAAATCGGTGCCGCATTACGCTGGCTGAAATACCTGAACCCGTTTCACTACATGAAGCGGCTGGACCGCTATATCATTGCCAAGTTCATTGGTACTTACATCTACTCCATCCTGCTGATTATCAGCATCTCCATTGTCTTCGACATCAACGAGAACCTGGCGAAGTTCACTACCAACCAGGCACCGCTGAAGGCCATCGTGCTCGACTACTACGCCAACTTCATACCATACTTCGCCAACCTGTTCTCGCCGCTGTTCGTCTTCATCGCCGTCATCTTCTTCACCTCGAAGCTGGCCGGCAACAGCGAGATCATAGCCATGCTGGCATCGGGAACGAGCTTCAAGCGACTGATGCGCCCCTACATGGTGTCGGCAGCCATCATAGCCATGCTGAACCTCTACCTCGGTGCCATGATTATTCCGAAGGGCAACGTGGTGAGGCAGAACTTCGAGTCGCGCTACAAGAACAAGAAGAAGGTGACGTCGGCCACCAACGTGCAGCTGCAGGTGGGCAAGGGCGTCATCGCCTACATACAGCAGTATGACGATGCCAGCCGCACGGGCTACGGCTTCTCGCTCGACAAGTTCGAGAACAAGAAGCTGGTGAGCCACATGACGGCCAGCACCATACGCTACGACTCCATCAGCGACAGCCGCTACCACTGGCAGGCCATGAACTACAAGATTCGTACGCTGAAAGGTCTGCGCGAGGAGATAACCACCGGCGCCAGCATCGACACGCTCATCATGATGGAGCCCATGGACCTCGTCTTCTCGAAGGGACAGCAGGAGACGTTCACGTCGCCGGAACTGCTGCAGTACATATCGAAGCAGCAGGAGCGTGGCTCGCAGAACGTGGTGCAGTATGAGGTGGAGTTCCACAAGCGCATAGCCATGTCGTTTGCATCGTTCATCCTCACCATCATCGGCGTCAGCCTCTCGGCACGAAAGCGCAAGGGCGGCATGGGACTGTATCTGGGCATCGGACTGGCACTGTCGTTTGCATACATCCTGCTGCAGACCATCAGCTCCACCTTCGCCATCAACGCAGGACTGCCTGCCATGCTGGCTGCGTGGATACCGAATTTACTATATGTGTTCATCGCATACTTCTGTTATAGGCAAGCGCCGAATTAGAGTAAAAGAGTAAAGGAGAGAAGGAGTAAAGTAGAAAGTAAAAAAGGAAGAAAAAGTGACATTTGAAGAAACATATCTGAATGACAACATCCTCGATGCACTGTATGACATGCACTTCGAGGACATGACTCCCGTACAGGAGCGTTGTATCCCCGAGATTCTCGATGGCTACGACGTGCTGGGCGTGGCACAGACGGGTACGGGAAAGACGGCGGCATACCTGCTGCCCATCCTCTCGATGCTCGACGACGGCAACTACCCCAAGGATGCCATCAACTGCGTCATCATGTCGCCGACACGCGAGCTGGCACAGCAGATAGACCAGGCCATGCAGGGCTTCGGCTACTATCTGGACGGCATATCGAGCGTGGCCGTCTATGGCGGCAACGACGGTAACCGCTACGACCAGGAACTGAAGGGACTGCGACTGGGCGCCGACGTCATCATAGCCACGCCGGGACGACTGCTGAGCCACCTGAAGGTGGGCAACCTCGACCTCTCGCGCTGCTCGTTCTTCGTACTCGACGAGGCCGACCGCATGCTCGACATGGGATTCTCGGACGACATTCTGAAGATTGTGGCAGAGCTGCCGCAGTCGTGCCAGCGCGTCATGTTCTCGGCCACCATGCCGGGCAAGATACGCGAGCTGGCCATGTCGCTGCTGCACAACCCCGTGGAGGTGAAGCTGGCAGTATCGAAGCCGGCAGAGAAGATTCAGCAGTCGGCATTCGTGTGCTACGAGCCCCAGAAGCTCGGCATCATTGAGCATCTGTTCAAGGCCGGCGACCTGAAGCGCGTCATCATCTTCTCGGGCAAGAAGGACAAGGTGAAGGACATTACGCGCCGACTGAAGCGCATGAAGATAAACTGTGCCGAGATGCACAGCGACCTGGAACAGCGCGAACGCGACGAGGTGATGCTGAAGTTCAAGGCAGGACAGGTGGACGTGCTCGTGGCTACCGACATCGTGAGCCGTGGCATCGACATCGACGACATCCTGTGTGTCATCAACTACGACGTGCCCCACGATGCCGAGGACTACGTACACCGCATCGGCCGTACGGCACGTGCCGACCGCGACGGTGTGGCCATCACCTTCGTCAGCGACCTCGACATCTACCGCTTCCAGGGCATTGAGCACTTCTTAGGCAAGGAGGTGGAGAAGCGCCCCCTACCCGACGGATTGGGCGAGGCTCCCGTGTACACTAAGCGTGAAAAGAAACATGCCGGCACCCCCCGACGCAACGGCCGATGGCACAGCCACGGCAACGGGAAAGGAAAAGGAAACGGTAGCCGAGGAAAAGGAAGAGGAAGAGGAAACAACGGTAAGAAAGGTAATAACGGCGAGAAAAACAATCCTCAGAAGTGACCTCTCACCTCTAGCTTCTCACCTCTCACCTCTTATAAAACCTTATAACGTGCAAACTTCAACAGCAACTGTTTGGTTCCTGCATTCTTGAACTCAACAGTTGCTTTTTGATTCTCACCAATACCTTCCAACTTCAACACACGACCGATACCGAAACGCTGGTGCTCGATGACAGAGCCTTCCTGAAGTGCGCCACCCTCGGAGGCCATGGGACGTGGTGCCACGGCACGCTGCACAGGACGGAAACGGCCACCGGAGGCCGTCTGCAGCGTACGCTTGAAACCATCGGAGAACGGGTCGACGGGCTTCTCGGGCTGACGGGGAGCAACGACACGTGGCTTGGGATCGGCACGGAACTGCGTAGCCACGGGACGTGGATTCTGCATCCACTGGCTGCCACGGCTCGTCGTCTCGCCAAGGCCACGGGTAAAGCCATCGCCACGTGAGAAGCCACCCTGGTGCGAGAAGCTGTCGCCACCTTTCTCGGAGATGACCTGAATCAGTCGTGGGTCAAAGTCCTTGATGAAGCGCGAGGGGGTGTCGTACTCCAGCCTGCCATAGCGGAAGCGGTTCTGTGCACAGGTCATGATGCAGTGCTTCTCGGCACGCGTGATGGCCACGTAGAGCAGACGGCGCTCCTCCTCCAGCTCGCGCATGGAGCCGGTACACATGGGCGACGGGAAGATGTTCTCTTCCAGGCCCACGATGAAGACCGTCGGGAACTCCAGGCCCTTGGCTGCGTGGATGGTCATGAGCACCACCTTGTCGTTCTCGTCGCCATCGTCGCTGTCGAGGTCGGTGAGCAGTGCCACCTCCTGCAGGAAGTCCGTCAGATAGACCTGACTGCCCATATCCTCCTCACGGCGACCCTCCACGAAGTCCTGCATACCGTTGAGGAACTCCTCCAGATTCTCCTGTCGCGCAAGGTCCTCAGGGTCGCGACCGCTGTAGATATCGCGACTGATGCCACTGGTCATGATGATGTCGCGTCCCAGCTGGTAGGCATCCTCCGTCTGCATGCGCTGACGCCACCCCTCAATGAGCTGTCGGAAGGCATGAATCTTTGACATCGTGCCCTTGTTGACATCGAGCTGCACGGGGTCGGAGATGACGTGCCACAGGCTGACGCCGTTGCTATTGGCGGCATTTGCAATCTTGTCAATGGTGGTGTTGCCGATGCCTCGTGTGGGATAGTTCACAATGCGCTTGAAAGCCTCCTCATCGTCGGGGTTGGCCACCATGCGGAAGTAGGCAATGACGTCCTTGATCTCCTTGCGCTGGTAGAACGACAGACCGCCGTAGATGCGGTAGGGAATATTGTCCTTGCGCATTTGTTCCTCGAACGAACGGCTCTGCGCATTGGTACGGTAGAGAATGGCGAAATCGCTCCATGAGCATTGGTCCTCACGACGCAGGCGCTTGATGTCCTGACAGACGACGAGGGCCTCCTCGCGGTCGGAATAGGTGGGCTTCAGCATGAGGCGCTCGCCCTCCTCATTACGGCTATAGACATCCTTCGGAATCTGGTACTCATTCTTGCGTATCAGTGAGTTAGCGGCCTGCACGATGAGCTGCGTGGAGCGATAGTTCTGCTCCAGCTTGAAGAGGCGTGCACCGTTATAGGCCTCACGGAAGTTCAGGATATTATCGATGTTAGCACCACGGAAGCTGTAGATGCTCTGGGCATCGTCGCCGACGACACAGACACGCTGGCGTTCACGCGTCAGCTGCAGCACAATCTGCTGCTGGGCGTAGTTGGTGTCCTGATACTCATCGACCAGTACGAAGTGGAACTTCTCGACATACTTCTGTCGTACGTCCTCATACTGTCTGAAGAGCACGTAGGTCTGCACCAGCAGGTCGTCGAAGTCCATTGCATTAGCCTGTCGGCAGCGCTCAGAGTAACGGAGATAGATGTCCTTGACGGCAGGACGCTTGGAGCCGGCATCATCGACAGCCCATGCGCTGCCGGCATACTGCACGGGCAGTACGAGATGGTTCTTGGCCATCGAGATACGGTCGGCGACGGAAGCAGGCTTATAAACCTTATCGTCGAGTCCCATCTCCTTAATAATTGTCTTCACCAAAGAACGGGCATCCGACTGGTCGTAGATGGTGAAGTTAGACTGAAAGCCCAGCTTGTCGGCCTCGGCACGAAGAATACGGGCGAAGACGGAGTGGAACGTACCCATCTGCAGATAGCGTGCCCGTTCGTCGCCCACCAAGCGACCGATGCGCTCCTTCATCTCACGGGCTGCCTTGTTGGTGAACGTCAGCGCAAGAATCTGCCAAGGCTGCATGCCCTGCTCCAGAAGATAGGCTATCTTGTAAGTCAGTACACGCGTCTTTCCAGAGCCGGCACCGGCAATGACCAGCGAGGGACCGTCACAGAAAAGGACTGCCTCGCGCTGGCTTTCGTTCAACGCAGACAAAAGGGAATCGTTCTCAATCATGTGTTTACTTAGATTTTCGTGCAAAGGTACAATAATTGTTTCACATCATCACGGAAAAACGCAAAAAAACGAATTAAAATATCTTAATAATTTCTCTATATGGAATTTATTCTGTACCTTAGCGGCGTAAAAGGCAACTACTCCATGAAACGACGATACCTCATCTTAGCAGCCGGCATGATAGCCCTCGGACTTGCCACGAGAAGTCAGGCACAAGGGCTGAAAGCTTCGTTGTCTCACTTCTCGACAGACAACGGACTGAGCAGTAATGCCATAGCTGGTTTAGCCCAAGATGACTACGGCTTCATCTGGATTGCAACATGGAATGGATTGTCGCGCTTCGATGGATACAACTTCTACAACTACCGCACAGGCAATGGCAGCCATATACCCAACCTCCACAATCGTATTCAAGACCTGGTAATCGATGTATGGCAGAATGTCTGGATGCGCATGTATGATGGACGTATCTTCGTACTCGACAGGAGAATTGACCAGTTCATCAATCCACTCAAGAGCATCAATGGATATGACAACCTGCGTACGCAATGTCCGCTATTCGTAACCAGCGCCGGTGATGTGTTGGCAGCGTTTGACGGTATAGGACTCTACAAGATGCGTCTCAACCCCAACACACCCTCCAGTAACAGCCCACAGCTTATTACTGCCACCGACTTGAAGGTGAGCTGTATGGCGGAAGGCTATCATAACGACATCTGGGTTGGAACTGACAAAGGCGTTCACCGTTTAGACATCAACAACCTTTCTATAGAACAAAAGGGCGTTTTCCCAGAGGAAGAGATCAGTGTACTATACTCTAACGGATACAACATTTATGCCGGTACACGCTCAGGCAAGATTGTCACATTCTCATACGGGCAGTCACCAAAGATGGTAACAGAAGCCAATGGAGAGATTACAGGACTGTATGTGGACAACTATGGAACCGTATGGTACTCTGATATGGAAAACGGCGTCTGCCGCTATCGACCTGCCACCAATGACACGAAACGCTTTCAACAGGTGGTGCCCATTCCAGAGCAAGACTCCCGAGGCTCCAGTTTCCGTGAAGCAATGGGCTATCTCTGGATACGCATGAACCACGGTGGCTACGGCTATTACAACCACCAGACAGACGAGATAGAGTATTTCCACAATGACCCGTCGAACCCCTGGAACCTGTCGAACACCGTCAACTCAAGTCTTGAGCTGAATGAAGGTGTCATCTTTGAATCGACAAGCCGACGTGCACTCGACAAGCTGGAAATACAGAAGAACACCATTCCACGTACGCTTGTTGCACCAGAGGCCACATCGCCGCTCGACAACGAGATACGCGCCATGTATTATGACGAACAAAAGAAGCTGCTCTTTCTCGGCAATAAGAACGGATGTATCTATGTCATTCGCCCAGATGGCAGCCGCACAACCATCACCGCCGACAACAACGGCAAATCAATTGGTCGCCCCTACGGTTTCACGAAGGACTCAAAAGGCAACTATTGGCTTTGCTCGAAAGACAATGGCGTCTTCTTGATTAAACCGTTAGACAACGGTGGATTTGACATCAAGAACTTCTGTCATAACGATGCCGACACATGGTCACTCAGCAGTGACGCTGCTTACCAATCGATTGAAGATAAGGACGGAAACATCTGGGTAGCCACGTATGGCGGAGGTGTCAATGTGCTGGTGCCTGGCAAGGATGGCAGCTACAGGGCCTACAATCCCAAGAACGTCATGCGACGCTATCCCTACAATTCCTTCATGAAAATACGAACAGTAGCCATCGACAGCGAAGGAAAGGTATGGGCAGGCTCCACGGATGGTATTCTCATCATGTCGCTGAAGGACAACAGCATTACCATCAACAAACTGGAGAACTCGCAGGAGCGTCCGGACAACATTCTGATGAGTACAGATATTGTCTGTCTGGTAAGCGACAAGAAAGGCTCCATGTGGGTAGGAACGAATGGCGGCGGTTTGTCGCATGCCATAGGTAAAGACAGTAAAGGCATATGGTATTTTGACTCCTATTCGACAGAAGACGGACTACCCTCTGAAGAAATCAAGAGCATCACCATAGACCGCAATAACAATGTATGGTTTGCTACAGACTATATACTCTGTTCATTTGATGTCAATAAGAATATCATCTCTACATTCGGAAGTCTGGAAGGTGTCGGCGACGTGATGTTGTCCGAAGGATCTGCCATCGCACTACCAAACGATATTGTTCTCTTCGGCACGCTGAATGGCTATTACACTGTGGATCGCAAGAAGCTGTCATCCGGCAATGGCTCCATGCTGAAACTGCGCATCACCGACTTCTATCTAAATGAGGAGCTACAGAGTCCACGCTTTAACAAGAACTTCGATTACTATATACCTGAAAGCAAGAGAGTCGTTCTGAAAAACCATAATAGTTTTATTGCTATTCGGTTTGCGTCATTGAACTACCAGCTTCAGCATCGTGTACATTATCAATATATGCTGGAGGGGTATGACACACACTGGAGAAATGCCGACAACACACGTACCATCAGCTATTCATCGCTGCCGACTGGTATCTATCATCTGAAGATCAAGGCGTTTCTGCTTGAATCGCCCGACAACTATGATGAGCGCATACTGGAGATTGTAGTACCGCCCTACTTCCTGCTGTCGAAAAGCGCCGTATGGCTTTACATGATTCTCTTAGGAGCACTCGCGCTGATGATTATGTTCTGGCGACAGCGTCGCCTGTCATATCAGGAGAATATCCGTTTGTACAAGATGACGGCCAACGAGAACTTTGAGAAAGAAGAAGACCGCCAGTTCATCGATATGCTACGCACATGGCTTAAACATAATTATAGTAATCCGCTGCTGAAAACAGAAGAAATGGTTGCATTGGCAAATATGAGCCATACCAATTTCCGCAACCGTCTCAATGCCTTGACAGGACTGACACCAGAGCGGTTCATTCAGGATTTCAGACTGAAGAAAGCCATCGCATTACTGGAAAGCAATGAAAATTCAATCAATGAAATAGCTGTCATGACTGGCTTTGGCGACGTCCAGAATATGACTCGAGCTTTCAAACAACGCATGGGACTGACACCCGAGCGTTATCGTGAACAATATGTACAAATGGGAGTTGCCATAACAGAACCTGTTAATAACAATACAACAGGAAACGCATCAAAACCTGCATCAACAACAGCAAGCGTAGAAACGGATGAATATGAAATTATAGAAGACTAACATACATAACCCATAGGGGTCGTACCAGATAGATAGGGATACTCTACAATAATCCAAAAACTGGGATTGTTTCTTTTGTCAATGGCGGGCCATGTTATTACCCTGTATAGGGGAGCTGAAAAGCCGGTGGATTACAAAGACGGAGAACGCCCACATCGTGTGAAACAGGAGTTTTCACCACATCATCGGTACGGCCCCTTTCTTTTTGGAGTTAAAGGAGTTAAAGGAGTGAAGTAGTAAGTAGTAAGGAGTAAGTAGTAAGGAGTAAGGAGTAAGGAATAAGGAATAAGGAGTTACTACAGTTGCTGCAAACGGGCAATATACTTACCCAGAATATCAAACTCCAAATTGACAACAGAACCAACGCGGATGTCGCAGAAGTTGGTATGCTCCATCGTATAGGGGATAATAGCCACCTGGAAGCTGTTGGACGTTGGACGACAGACGGTGAGACTAACGCCATTGACAGTAACAGAACCTTTATCAACGGTAAAATACCCATGGCGGGCCATCTCACGATCGGCAGCATACTCGAAGGTGAAATAGGTGGAACCATCAGCATCCTCCATAGCGATGCAGCGAGCCGTCTGGTCCACATGTCCCTGAACGATGTGACCGTCAAGACGACCGTTCATCAGCATGGAACGCTCCACATTGACCTTGTCGCCAACCTTCAGCAGCCCCAGATTTGAACGCTCCAGCGTCTCTTTCATGGCCGTCACCGTATAGTGTCCGTCCTCGATGCTTACCACTGTCAGGCAGACGCCGTTATGAGCGACACTCTGGTCGATTTTCAGTTCATCAACGAATGAACAGGTCAGTGTGAGGTCTATATTCTCGCGATCGTGGCGGATAGCCGTCACCGTAGCAAATTCTTCAATTATTCCAGAAAACATAATGATATAGCTTAACGATTTTTGTGTGTCAGGAACCAGTCGTGGGTGTAATAATTATACATCGCCAGCGCTGCGACTGTCAGGAGGCCAGCAACAAATATCATAGGATTGCACTCTTCGAAGCAGGCATAGCCGATACCGATGCCAAAGGCAAGACCACTCTCCCACCCGAGCATATAGGTGCTCTGGCTGGTGCCTCGCTGACAGTGACGGCTCAGCTTGATGAAGAACAGCAGGAAACGGGAGCACACCACACCGATGGAGAAGCCCAGCAATGTAGGAGCAAGATACCACACCACAGGTAATGGGCGCGTATAGATCATCAGCAGTGCTGCAAGCAGCAATATGAGTCCGGAGACAATCTCGCTTTTCAGTTCTGCATTACGGAATACGAAACGCTGTGCCAGCAGAGCCAGCAGGAAACCGGTCATCATCATGCCATAGAAACGGTCGGACAGTCCTAAAGACAATACCATGCCCACAGCACATGAGAACAGCATGAAGTTCAGCATCAGCACCCAGCCCTGCGACAGGAAGAAACGGTCACAGCTGAAGAGACGGGCCGTCTCGTCGGGAGTACGGAAGGGGATGATGACTGCCATGATGAGGGCTGCAGCTGCCAAAGCACATATCATTGAGGCCAGCAGCACGGCATCGAAGCCCACATAATTGAACAGTACAATACCAGCCATCGGGCCTATCGACAGCGCCATGCGTGAGAACCATGCTGACGAGTGATTGGCCTCGGTACGACGGAATGACTCGCTGGCGTCGATAATCAGTGTTGACGACAGCACCATCTGCGCCAGTCCGAACGTTGCACCAAGCAGCAGGCGCTGCAAAAGGATAACACGTACCTCGACATATTGGTTGGTCATGCCGTGAATGTAATAGAGAGCAGCCATACAGGCGGTCATCAGGAAGATGGAGATGATACAAACCCTATTACGCCGGAAACGTTGTACGAGGAAATTGCAGAAAGTGCCGAAGAGGAACAGGCCAACGCCATAGATTCCCATGGCAACGCCAACCTGCAGCATATTGAAATGTTCTGTCTCTATCAGCCATATAGGCAGCACGGGGATCAACATGTAGATAGCAGCCGACAACAAAAAAGATGCCGTTGACATCATCCAAAAATCCCTATGCCAGAGACGTATATGAACTGGAGTATTCTGAGAATTCATCAAAAAATTATTGTATTACAATTTGCAAAGATACTACTTTTCAGTGAATCGAGCAAAAATTTCGGATATTTTTTCAAAATCCATACCCCGATAGTCTGTCAGTTGTACATCGCTCAACTCACGAACAGTATCTACGGGCAGTGTAGTCGCCATGCCCACAACAACAGCGCCGGAAGCTCTGCCGGAACGTAGTCCATTGATACTATCCTCAAAAACCATACACTCAGAGGGGACGGCACCAAAACGCTTTGCACCACGCTCATAGCAGTCGGGATGGGGTTTGGAGAACGCAAAGTCCTCACTTGTCAGGATAGCATCAAATAGCTGCCTGAACTCCGGCCGCTGACGATAGACACTCTCCATCTTCGGAACATTACTGCTGGTCACGACAGCCGTTTTCACACCATGCTTCTTCAAATCGCTCACGAACGCCTCAAAACCGTCGATATAGATAAACTGCATCTGCTGCTCAAAGGCATCAAGGCGCTGAGTAATGATGTCACGCTCCTTCTCCAGCGGTCCACTGAACCACCGGTCGTAAATCTGCGTCAGCGTAGAGCCCTTAATCTCATGCTCAAGCCCTATATGCTCAGGATGATACAGCCGGCACTGGCTGCCCCAGAACACAGAATACTGCGGCTCGGTGTCGAACACCACACCGTCGAGGTCGAATAATGCTGCTTTCAATTCTTTCATGCAGGGTGCAAAGGTACATATATTTTTCCGAAAACCGATGGTGTTACGAGTTTTTTTTCGTACCTTTGCCTCCCGATATGAAACATTCGCGCTTTTACATCATGCCGGCCATCATGGCGGCGTTCGCTCTTTCTGCCTGTGGCGGCAAGAGCAGCAGTCCGTCGTTAGATTTCGACCGCATCAACGTCGAGAAGACCGTCAGCATCGACAACAGCAAGGAGGCACCCCAGTGTCACGTTGTCCTTGACATCCTCCAGGCACGCAATGCCACCAACGATGCAGGGCGTCTTATCAATGAGGCCCTTGTTGAGAAGATTTTCGGTATGGAGCAACTCAGTCTGCAGGCTGCTGCCGACTCCTTTGCCAACACCTACACCCGTGACTACCATAAGAACATGTCGCCTCTGTATCAGGAGGACAAGAACGACAAAGCAAAACGGGCCTGGTACGAATACCGCTACACCGTCAGCACTGAGACACGTGACGGCGGCAACGGGATAACCAACTACCTCATAGACATCGACTACTACGAAGGCGGTGCCCACGGAATCAAGCAGCTGCTGACCATGAACTTCGACAACAAGACAGGCCGTCAGCTCAAACTGACAGACATCTTTGGAGCCAACTACGAGGAAACGCTCACGAAACAGCTGCTGGAGGCATTGCTCGACAAGACCGGTGACAAGAACATAGAAGCCTTGCACCAGCACGGCTACCTCTATTCTATGGATATGTTTATTCCCGAGAATTATATCATCGACGAGGATAAAGTCACATTCATCTACAACCCCTATGAAATAGCCCCTTACAGCGAGGGATGCATTGAACTGGACATCAAACGCTGAACAAAGCCCATGGAGATTATAGAGAAATATTTCAAGGAACTGACCGACACCCAGCGACAGCAGTTGGCACAACTCGATGCCCTGTATCGCGAGTGGAACGCGAAAATAAATGTCATCTCGCGTAAGGATATCGATAACCTCTACGAGCACCATGTGCTCCACTCACTGGCCATTGCCCGCGCCTACCGTTTCCAACCCGGGACCCGTATCCTCGACTTCGGAACAGGTGGCGGATTCCCGGGCATTCCCTTAGCCATCATGCTGCCTCATTGCAGCTTCAAGTTAATTGACGGAACTGGCAAGAAAATACGTGTGGCACAGGAAGTTATCAGCGCCATCGGACTTACAAACTGTGAAGCCGTTCACTTGCGTGGCGAAGAGGAACACGGACAATTCGACTTCGTCGTCAGCCGTGCTGTCATGCCCCTACCCGACTTGCTGAAGATTGTCCGCAAGAACATCTCACGTCAGCAGCGCAATGCCATCGGTAATGGTGTCATTTGCCTGAAAGGCGGTAACATTGAAGCCGAGATTGCACCCTTCCAACGCCATGCTGAACTCGATGACATCAGCAATTGGTTCGAGGAGGAATGGTTTAAGGAAAAATACGTCGTTTACGTCCCGGTATGATTAAGATTCAGCGTTTTGTCTGCAACATGCTGCAGGAGAACTGTTACGTAGTGAGCGACGACAGCGGCGAGGCCGTTGTCATCGACTGCGGTGCCTACTATGAGTCCGAACGTCAGGCCATCATCAGTTATATTGACGAGCAGCAGCTGACACTACGCCATCTTATCTGCACCCATGCCCATTTTGACCATTGTTTCGGTAATGCCACACTATGGCACCGCTATGACATTAAGCCTGTTTTGCCTGTTGGTGATGAAGCACTGGCTGACCTTGACCAGCAAATGCGACAGATGATGGGCACTGGCTACACCGAGGAGCAGGCACCAATAGGTGCCTTCTACGATGCCAATGCCACATTCGACTTCGGCACTCATCGTCTAACGGTCCTTGCTACGCCCGGACACTCCGCCGGTTCCTGCTGTCTTTACTGCGCCGAAGAGCACCTGCTGTTCACCGGCGACACGCTCTTCTGCCAAAGCATTGGTCGTACCGACTTTGAGGGCGGCAGCTGGACAGCCATGCAGCAAAGTCTGAGAATGCTGGCTACGCTACCGACAGACACACGGGTGTTGCCTGGTCATGGTCCCGAGACAACGATTGGCCGCGAACTGCAAACCAATCCTTATCTTCAGGCATAGACCATCAACTAACAGCTAACAACCACTAATCAAACAGCGAGTCGATTTCCTGAATCTCGTCCTCGTCGAACCAGTTTGCCAGTTTGTTCTTGGCACGCTCCTTCACCTCAGGATCCACATCCACCCAGATTTTCTTCAGCACATATAGCAGCACTGCCAGGTCGTCGGTCAGTCCTGCAATGGGAATGGCATCGGGAATAACGTCGAGGGGGCTTATCATATAGCCCAACGCTCCAATGATGATGGCCTTGTCCTTGGTACTGATGTGGTCGCTCTGCAAAGTGTAGTAAAGTAGCAGTGCTGCATAGATGAGCTTTGCACCTGCACGCTTGGCAATACGTGCAATCTTGTCAACGAAGTCCTTCTGAGAGAACTTGTTGGAGTAACTCATAAAATCAGGAAGTTCCATATTCAATTTGGTTTTAAGTGTTATCAATCTAAGAGCCTATGGCAGACTGCCAACAGCCTATTTATTTATTCTCACAATACGTATCCCGGTATGCGAGGGATGTTTCTTCAGATAGTCTCCCAGTGTCATCGGCTCCTCCACCACCTTTTTATGCAATTGTGAGGCGTTGAGCAGATGAAGTCCGTCCTGCCGCCACACGGCAAACCCCAAATGCGCGATATCCAGTCCTGGTTTGTTACAGGTGATAGCGATGATGTCGCCATCATGGACAGCCCGTCGCATGGCCTCCGTATTGCGCACGTCCTGCTTCGGAATGTAGCGGTACTGTCGTCCACGAAGGCTATCCTCGCTGGCCTTAATCAATGGCACCAGCGACGGCTGTTCGCGCAAGGCACGATAGGACTGCGGATGCTGACTCATATAGTCCACATTAATTGTCTGTATGCCGTTGAATGGTGGTATCGGCTCCTGTTGTTCAGTCACCAAGCCCTTACGGGTGTTATCTTCTATCCAGTCGGTAAAATAGTGCAAACGGCTGGCATATCCATCGATAATGCCACCACGATAGCGCATCTCCACCAACGCATTCATGAAGTCGCGTGCCGTATAGAGGTGTCGCTGCATGCAGAGTGTCAGAGCCACGACATTCTCCACAAGTGTCGTACAGTCGAGCTCCCGGGTATTCACCACCAACTGCTCCTCACGATTCACCTCCAACGTATGGGCGACATAGGGACGTCCCAAAAACTGACGGGCGAAGTGCAACTGGAAGTTCGTAGTTGCCGGCAAGTGGCGTGCCTCGCTCAGCAGTCGGTTCACCAACTGTGTATCGGCCTCTTCCACCGTCTGCGCCCTCAGCGTCAGACTGAGCACCACACCTATTATTATAATAACAAATCTTTTCATCTTACATCATACATCTCACATTTTCTTCCTGTACTTTCCCTTCAGTCCGAAGTTATAGCCCAGGTAGAAATTGATATTACCAAACGTGTTGTTTGTACGGAAGCGCGGTTTATGGTAGTTGTTCGTACGGATGATAGCACTCATACCAGCATACCAACGCATATTGTTATAAACCACGCCGAAACGTCCTACAGCGTCCAAGTTAACATTCTCGAAATTGAAGCCCGCCTGTGCATTGCCCTCAACGTCACCTGTTGACTTCTTATACGCCAGTCCCAACTGTCCACTGGCAGCCAGCAACCAGTGATGTGGCAGCACCTGATTCCAGGCATAGCCGCCAGAGAGCGTATAGTCGGTGTACTGTATATGGTTAAAATAGAGACTCGTATCTACACGGGCAACATCCTTTCCCAAGTGTGTATCAAATGTTTTCTGCAGCTTCTCATAGTCCAGATCCAGCGAATTGCGCGTATAGCCGACACCGGCTATCCACGAGCCGCAGCTGCGTTTCTGCAGAGTACTCTGGCTGAAGGCCGCAGGATAGGAGAAGCGTCCATGATTGAAGATATAATAGACGTTGACACCCGTAATGCCGGCACTGACACCGTCGAAAGGCACCCCCTCTAACGGCCGTGTATCCACTTCATCACCTAAGTTGACACTGCGCAGCTTGTAGTCACTGCCGGTACGACGGTAAAACAAGTCTATACCTATCTGCGATGAGTATATACTCAAGTCGAGCTCACGTTTCTGTCCGTTGTTATTAAAGCCAAGGTTCTTCAAGTCAAAGGTGTAGCCGGCAAAGAACCAGCGCCAGCCCAGATAGGGTCCCACCTTCAGTTTCGGATCAGGCGACAGCGTCACCTCCTGCCCCTGTTGACTGACGATGGTGTACTGGTCGAGCGTGTATGTCGTCTGCATCATCATCGTCAGGTTATAGTGCTGAGGTTCAATATAAAGCGTATCCACACGGTCGAACCCACGTATGATGCGCTTCAGAAGACCCATGCCGAGCGTCTCCTGTGCACACATCAATACAAATAGAAGGATTAAGGTTCTGGCCATCTTTCTTATATTTCGTTTGTCAACACTGACAGTCAACTTATATTTTCCCAAGTATGCGGTCCATCACCCAGTTTACCGGTGTTGCCGACACACTGGTACAGGTACAGACGGAAAGTCCCTGTAAATGTTCAATCACATTCTTGATGAGTGGGTACTGCACATAAGGCGGATTCGGCACATGCAACGTCTCTGTTCCCTCACTGGTATGCAGTTGAATGGGAGCATAGTCGAACACCGCAAAACTCAATGAGCCTTTGTCGCCAACGATATCAATACGATCCTCGTGAGCCGACTCATGAGCCACAAAGCACCACGATCCGGAACCAGGCAGTCCGTTCTCGAACTTGAAGCAGGCACTCACGGTGTCCTCTGCCTTATACAGTTTACCGCGATTGGCCCACATACCATGAGCTTCGAGAATCACGCCGAACATTTCTTGCAACAGATCCAGCTGATGAGGAGCCAAGTCATAGAAGTAGCCACCGCCAGCAATATCGGGCTGCACACGCCACGGCAGTTCCTGTCCCTTGCCATAGTCTTCTTCACGTGGTGGCCAGGCGAAACGCACCTGGACATTCATCACCCGTCCGATGACACCGTTTTCCACAATCTGTCTCACCTTCTGGAAATACGGCAAGTAACGACGATAATAGGCCACGAAGCAGGGCACACCCGTCTGTTCCGAGATGCGGTTCACACGGGCACAGTCCTCATAGCTTGCTGCCAACGGCTTTTCCACATACACCGGTTTGCCTGCCTTCATCGCCATAATAGCATAAGTGGCGTGACTTGAGGGCGGCGTAGCCACATAGACGGCATTCACGTCAGGATCGTCAATCAACTCCTGAGCGTCCGTGTACCATTTCTGAATGTTATGGGTGACAGCATACGTGCGGGCATGCTCCTCATGGCGGCTCATGACAGCCACCACCTCGCTGCCCTCAACCTCGCTAAAGGCAGGGCCGCTCTTCTTTTCTGTGACCTCGCCACAGCCGATGAATCCCCATCTGATTCTCTTCATGCTCTGAATTTTGGGAGCAAAGGTACTAAATAATTGAGAATTGACCGCGTGGAATGAAGATTTTTTGCTATCTTTGCACCCAAAACAATAAATTATCAACAATGAAACAACAGCGCATACTCTTTATCGACCGTGACGGCACCCTCATTGAGGAGCCCGCCGACGAGCAGATTGACTCCTTCGAGAAACTGAAGTTTACCCCCGGCATGTTCCGCAATCTGGCCTTCATTCGTCAGAAGCTGGACTTCCGCTTCGTGATGGTGAGCAACCAGGATGGCTTAGGCACTGACTCCTTTCCCGAGGACACATTCTGGCCTGTACACAATTTCATCCTGCAGACGCTGGAGGGCGAGGGCATCACGTTCGACGAGCAGCTGATAGACCGTCACTTCCCAGAGGACAATGCGCCTACACGCAAGCCTGGTACTGCGATGGTGGAGAAGTACATGAACGACCCACAGTACGACATTGCCAACTCCTACGTCATCGGCGACCGCGAGACAGACCGCCAGTTTGCGAAGAACATCGGCTGCAAGGCACTCATTCTGGGCGATGAGGGAATGTCATGGGACAAAATCTGCGAACTGCTCTTCGCCGGTGAGCGCACAGCAGAGGTAAAACGCACCACGAAAGAGACGGATATTCACATAAAGGTAAATCTTGACGGCACAGGAAAGTGCGACATCGCTACAGGGTTAGGATTCTTCGACCACATGCTGGAACAGATTGGCAAGCACGGTATGATGGACCTCACCATCCACACCAACGGCGACTTGAACGTGGACGAGCACCACACCATCGAAGATACCGCCATTGCATTAGGCGAGTGCCTGCTTAATGCCCTCGGCGACAAACGCGGTATAGAGCGCTACGGCTACTCCCTGCCTATGGATGATTGCCTCTGCAGTGTGGCTCTTGACTTCGGAGGCCGTCCCTGGCTGGTGTGGGATGCGGAGTTCAAACGCGAGTATGTGGGCGATATGCCGACGGAGATGTTCCTGCACTTCTTCAAGAGCCTCTCTGACGCTGCACGTATGAACCTGAACATCAAAGCCGAAGGCGAGAACGAGCACCACAAGATTGAGGGCATCTTCAAGGCCTTGGCACGCAGCATTAAGATGGCAGTGCGCCGCGACGTTTACCATTACGAACTGCCCTCTACGAAAGGACTCTTGTAGAAATATAGATTATATGTCGTACTTCTGCTTCCGGGCAGCCGAACGACGCGGATGACGCCCTGCCTGAAATCCCAGGTGGGGCGTTTTCACACCCATATAGCCACGATGACGCTGACGAATCTTCTGTACGTAGTCAACGGTCTCGGAACCGCGCATATAGCCATGCTTCACCAGCGGGTCGTTGTAATACTGAGGCTGTGACAATCGCAGGATATAAGGTTCCACCTCACGCCAGCGACGGGGATTGTGACCATCGCGCTGACAGAGAGCCATCGCATCGCGGATATGGTGAGAACCGCCATTATAGGCACCCAACACGAAATTCGTCCGTTCCTGACGGTCTGAAATATCGCTGAACGTATGCTCAAGCTCACCCAGATAGCGCACGGCAGCCTCAATATTCTTCTCAGGGTTATACATATCGCCACGCGCCAGTTTCAGATGGTCGGCAGTGCCTGGCATAATCTGCATCAGGCCACGGGCGCCTGCCCATGATGTTGCCTTGGGGTCGAAGGTCGATTCCTGATAGCACTGGGCAGCCAACAGACGCCAATCCCAACGGATGGAACGCGAATACTGAATGAAGTAATTATCGTAGTGCGAAATGATGCCACCATGCTTGTCGAGCATCGGCGAGAAGACGCGGCGACGGATACCTCGCGAGGAGAGAATATACGACTCATCCTTCTTTACAGCAGCCAATATGCTATCATTGTACCATTCTTTTAACTCTTTATTCAGCAGCGGTTTATCCTTATTCACCTCAAGCTTTCCGGGAACAGACCATGCAGCGATATCAATATCACCAGACTCCAACTTCTTAGCTATCTCTGCCGAGTCACGACAGAGATCCACACGCAGGCTGACGCCCAAGCGACTGGCCAAGCGAAGACAGAGCAGATACTGCAGTCCAAGCTGACGGCCATGATAGTCATAACACGTCAAGGGACCGCTGACGGTAGCCATGATCAGTTCGCCGGCACCTTGAATCTGCTTCAAGTCGAAGTCTTCGCTGACCTCAACCGAATCCTGTAAGACAGTACCCCATGGCGTAGTGACAGGCTCTTGCTTTTTCTGACGACATGACACCATCAGAAGCAGCGCTAACAGTAACAGAAGTGAATATTTACTCATTTGCGGCACAAAAGTACGCATTTTCTTGCACATCAACGAAAATTTGCGTACTTTTGTAGGCGTTTTTAAGATATTTAGAGATTTAAGGAGAAAGATGTTACGAATCGCAGTACAATCCAAGGGTCGTCTTTTTGACGACACCATGAACCTGCTTAACGAAGCAGACATTAAAATCAGTGCCAGCAAGCGCACCCTTTTAGTCCAGTCACCCAACTTCCCGCTGGAGGTGCTCTACCTGCGCGATGACGACATACCTCAGTCCGTAGCTTCCGGCGTTGCCGACATCGGCGTGGTTGGTGAGAACGAATTTGTAGAGCGCGGCGAGGACGCCGACATCATCTCACGTCTGGGCTTTTCCAAATGCCGTCTGTCGCTGGCCATTCCCAAGGACATCGACTATCAGGGCGTAGAGTGGTTCCAGGGCAAGAAGATTGCCACGAGCTATCCCGTCATCCTGCGCCGCTTCCTTGATGAACATGGTATCAAGGCTGAGATTCATGTCATCACCGGTTCCGTGGAAATCAGCCCGGGCATCGGACTGGCCGATGGTATTTTTGATATCGTCAGCTCTGGCTCAACGCTGGTTAGCAACAACCTGCGCGAGGTCGAGGTGGTGATGCAGAGCGAGGCTCTGCTCATCGGCAACAAGCAGCTCTCATCGGAGAAGCGTGCCATTCTGGAGCAGATGCTCTTCCGCTTCAAAGCTGTTAAGGATGCTGAGGATAAGAAATATGTGCGCATGAATGCCCCCAAGGCTCGTCTGCAGGAAATCATCGACGTATTGCCTGGTCTGAAGAGTCCTACCATTATTCCGCTGGCCGACGACGAATGGTGTTCTGTCCACACCGTACTTGACCAGAAGCAGTTCTGGGAGATTATCGGTAAGCTGAAGGACATGGGTGCACAGGGCATCCTTGTGACGCCGATTGAGAAAATGATTCTTTGATAGTGCATAGTTCATAGTTAAGAGTTAAGAGAGTGAACGTCATCAAGTTTCCAGCCAGAGAAGACTGGCCCAAGATAGTGGAGCGTCCACACCTGGACGTCTCAGAGTTGAACCAGACCGTCAGCACCGTATTAAACGACATACGCTTGCGTGGTGACGAAGCCGTAAAGGAGTACGAACAGAAGTTCGATCATGTCAATCTCAGCAACCTTGCCGTCAGCGAGAAAGAGATGGAAGAAGCAGAGTCGCTGGTTTGCGATGAACTGAAGGAGGCTATCCGTCTGGCTCACCATAATATTAAGATATTCCACGAGTCGCAGCGTTTCACCGGTAAGAAGGTGGAGACACAGCCCGGCGTCACCTGCTGGCAGAAAGCCGTTGCCATCGAGAAGGTTGGTCTTTATATTCCCGGCGGCACCGCCCCACTCTTCTCTACCGTCCTGATGCTGGCCACTCCCGCTCGTATCGCCGGCTGCAGCGAGATTGTGCTCTGCACCCCTCCGAGCCGCGACGGCAAGGTGAATCCCGCCATTCTGATGGCAGCCCGCGTGGCTGGCGTCAGCAAGATTTTCAAGATTGGCGGTGTGCAGGCTATCGGAGCGATGGCCTACGGCACAGAAAGCGTCCCCAAGGTCTATAAGATATTCGGTCCTGGCAATCAGTACGTCATGGCTGCCAAGCAGCAAGTCAGTCTGCACGAAGTTGCCATCGACATGCCTGCAGGACCTTCTGAGGTCTGTGTTGTCGCCGACGATACCTGTAACGTGGAGTTTGTTGCTGCCGACCTGCTGTCACAGGCTGAACACGGTATCGACTCGCAGGTATTCCTCATCACCACCTCCAACAAGGTTATTGATGAGGTGCAGAAGGCTGTTGACCGACAGTTGGAGCAACTGCCACGTAAGGAGATTGCGCAGAAGACACTGGAGAACTCGACACTCGTACTGGTTAACGACCTGCAAGAAGCCATCGACCTTACCAACGCCTATGCCCCAGAGCATTTGATTCTGCAGACAGAAAACTACATGGAGCTGGCCGAGCAAGTCATCAACGCAGGTAGCGTGTTCCTTGGACAGTATGCCTGTGAGAGTGCCGGCGACTACGCCAGCGGCACCAACCACACACTGCCCACACACGGCTACGCTACCACCTACAGCGGTGTCAATCTTGACAGCTATCAGCGCAAGGTGACGTTCCAGCACCTGACCGAAGAGGGTGTCCGTAACATCGGACATGCTGTAGAGCTGATGGCCGAAGCCGAGCAGTTGGATGCCCACAAGAATGCGATGAGCGTCCGTATTCGCTCAATTGATAATTGATAATTGACAATGATGAAATCACTTCAAGAGTTAACAAGGCCAAACATTTGGAATCTGGCACCCTATAGCTCGGCTCGCAACGAATATGCCGGACGTGAGGCCCATGTTTTCCTGGATGCCAACGAGAATCCCTATAATTCCCCATACAACCGTTATCCTGACCCGTTGCAGCTGGAGCTGAAGGCACAGTTGTCTAAGGTGAAGGGCGTACCGGCTGAGTGCATCTTCCTGGGCAATGGTAGCGATGAGGCTATCGACCTGCCTTACCGCATCTTCTGTGAGCCTGGTCGCGACAACGTGGTTGCCATTGAGCCGACCTACGGCATGTATAAGGTATGTGCCGACATCAACAATGTCGAGTACCGTCCCGTGTTGCTTGACGAGCACTACCAGACAACCGCCGACAAGCTGCTCAGTGCCTGCGACGACCACACGAAAATCATTTGGATTTGCACTCCCAACAATCCCACCGGCAACACCATCTGCCGCGAAGAAGTTGAGAAAGTCATCAAGCAGTTCGAGGGCATCGTCATCATCGACGAGGCCTACAGCGACTTCTGCCGCGAACAGACATTCCGCAGTCAGTTGGCCGAACATCCGAACCTCATCGTCCTGAACACCATGTCGAAGGCTTGGGGTTGCGCTGCCATCCGTCTGGGCATGGCCTTTGCATCGAAGGAGATTATTGATATATTTAATAAGGTGAAATACCCCTACAACGTCAACCTGCTGACACAGCGTCAGGCACTGGAGGCGTTGAAAGACCCATTTGAGGTCGATAAATGGGTGCGTATCCTGCTATTGGAACGCAGCCGTGTCATCGAGGCCTTCCGTCTGCTGCCCATCTGTCAGGAGGTCTATCCCACCGAAGCCAACTTCTTCCTGGCGCGTATGGACGATGCTTCAGGCACCTACAACTATCTGGTTGACAATGGTATCATCGTGCGTAACCGCTCACGTATCCAGTTGTGCAACAACTGCCTGCGTATTACCATCGGCACCAAGACCGAGAACAACACGCTGATAGCAGCACTCCGTCAGATGCCAGCCGCCAAATAAAAACGTAACATCATTCAGCTCCCAATTATATGAAGTACTATAGCACCAATGGACAAGCACCCGAGGCTGACCTACAGAAGGCCGTTGTCAAGGGACTTGCCGAAGACCGTGGGCTCTATATGCCCGAGCGTATCAACACCTTGCCGAAGGCATTCTTCGACAACATTCAGGACATGTCGTTCCAGGACATCGCCTACAACGTGGCCAGTGCCTTCTTCGGTGAAGACGTCGATCTCGACGCCCTGAAGGAACTTGTGTACGACACCCTGCCGTTTGAATGTCCTGTAGTGAAGGTCAAGGACAATATCTACACCCTGGAACTCTTCCACGGTCCCACGCTGGCCTTCAAGGATGTCGGTGCCCGCTTCATGGCCCGTCTGCTGCAGTATTTCCTCCGCCAGAATTCTGCAACCGCAAAAAACGGAACGGTCAATGTCCTTGTGGCCACCAGCGGCGATACCGGTTCGGCTGTAGCTAATGGCTTCCTCGGTGTTGACGGCATCCACGTCTATGTGCTCTACCCCAAAGGTAAGGTGTCACCTATTCAGGAGTGTCAGTTCACGACGCTGGGCAAGAACATTACGGCCATTGAGGTCGATGGCGTCTTCGACGACTGCCAGCGACTGGTGAAGAGTGCCTTCATGGACGAGGAGCTGAACAAGCACATGATGCTCACCTCGGCCAACTCCATCAACGTGGCCCGCTTCCTGCCGCAGGCTTTCTACTATTTCAATGCCTACGCACAAATGAAGAAGCTAGGACTGGACGAAAATCTCGTCATGTGTGTTCCCTCAGGCAATTTCGGCAATATCTGCTCGGCCCTCTTCGGCCACGCCATGGGACTGCCGGTGAAGCGCTTCATCGCCGCCAACAACGCCAACGACATCTTCTTCAAATACCTGCAGACGGCCAAGTACGAGCCGAAAGCCAGCGTCCAGACACTGGCTAACGCAATGGATGTTGGCGACCCGTCGAACTTCGCCCGCATCATCAACCTCTACAGCCAGAACGGACAGCTGTCGGAGGCTGAGACACATGCCGCCATCGTGTCACTCATCAGCGGTGCCACCTACACCGACGAGCAGATTAAGGATACCATGCGCCAGTGCTATAAGGAGACAGGCTACATCCTCGACCCTCACGGAGCCTGCGGCTATCAGGCACTCGTCGAAGGTCTGCTGCCCGGCGAAGTCGGCGTCTTCTGCGAGACAGCCCACCCCGCCAAGTTCAAGGAGAAGGTGGATGACATCCTGGGCATCGACGTAGAGATTCCCGAGCGTCTGGCAGCCTTCATGAAGGGCGAGAAGCAGAGCGTCTCGATGACCAAGGAGTTTGAGGACTTCAAGCAGTTCCTGCTGAACGAATAATAGAGCGCTACAGCGTAACAAGAAAAGTATCAACGACTTAAAACCCAATAAAATCAGATGGAAAAGAAACTAAAGAAAGTGCTGGTGCTCGGCTCCGGTGCTTTGAAAATCGGACAGGCTGGTGAGTTCGACTACTCAGGCTCTCAGGCCCTGAAGGCATTGCGCGAGGAAGGAATCTCGTCAGTTCTTGTAAACCCTAACATCGCCACCATCCAGACATCGGAAGGTATCGCTGACAAGGTGTACTTCCAGCCCGTGACTCCCTACTTCGTTACGGAGATTATCAAGAAGGAGCGTCCTGACGGCATCCTCTTGGCCTTTGGTGGTCAGACGGCACTGAACTGCGGTACGGAGCTTTATCAGAGCGGTGTGCTCAAGGAGTATGGCGTCGAGGTGCTGGGTACCAGCGTCGAGGCTATCATGAACACCGAGGACCGCGACCTGTTCGTCAAGAAGCTCGCCGAGGTGGATCTGAAGGTTCCCGTGAGCCACGCTGTCGAGAACATGGACGATGCCCTGAAGGCTGCCCACGAGATTGGTTTCCCCATCATGATTCGTTCGGCCTACGCTCTCGGCGGTCTCGGCTCCGGCATCTGCCCCGACGAGAAAGCCTTTATTGAGCTGGCAGAATCAGCTTTCACCTTCGCTCCCCAGATTCTCGTCGAGGAGTCGCTGAAGGGCTGGAAGGAGATTGAGTTCGAGTGCATCCGCGATAAGAACGACCGTTGCTTCACCGTTGCCTCCATGGAGAACTTCGACCCCCTGGGCATCCACACGGGCGAGTCGATTGTGGTGGCTCCCACCTGTTCGCTCACCGAGGAGCAGGTCAAGATGCTGCAGGACATTACCATCAAGTGCGTCAAGCACCTCGGCATCGTCGGCGAGTGCAACATCCAGTTCGCCTTCAACGCTGAGACCAACGACTACCGCATCATCGAGATCAACGCTCGTCTGAGCCGTTCGTCAGCACTGGCTTCTAAGGCCACGGGCTATCCCCTCGCCTTCGTTGCCGCCAAGATTGCGCTGGGCTACACGCTCGACCAGATTGGCGAGATGGGTACGACGTCATCGGCTTATGTCGCTCCGTCGCTCGACTATATGATTTGTAAGATTCCCCGCTGGGACCTCACGAAGTTCGCTGGCGTCAGCCGACTCATCGGTTCGTCAATGAAGTCTGTGGGCGAAATCATGTCCATCGGCCGTTCGTTCGAGGAGATGATTCAGAAGGGTCTGCGTATGATTGGTCAGGGCATGCACGGCTTCGTGGGCAACGACCACACGAAGTTCGACAACCTCGACGACGCCCTGCAGAACCCCACCGACCTCCGCATCTTCGCCATTGCACAGGCACTGGAAGAGGGCTACACCGTTGAGCGCATCGAGGAGCTGACCAAGATTGACGTCTGGTTCCTGGAGCGTCTGAAGCACATCGTTGACCTGAAGCACGAGCTGCAGAAGTTCAACCGTCTCGAGGACCTCTCCGACGAGCTGCTGCTCGAGGTGAAACGCTGCGGATTCAGCGACTTCCAGATTGCCCGCTTCGTGCTGAAGACCAATTCCACCAACATGGAGAAGGAGAACCTCGCCGTCCGTGCCTACCGTAAGCAGCGTGGCATCCTGCCCTCAGTGAAGCGCATCCCCACCGTTGCCAGCGAGCATCCCGAGCTGACCAACTACCTCTATTTCACGTACACACACACGCCCGCATTCGGCGATCCGACGGGTGAGAAATATCAGGAGAAGCACGACATCTCCTACTACAAGAACGAGAAGTCCGTCATCGTCCTCGGCTCAGGTGCCTACCGCATCGGCTCCAGCGTAGAGTTCGACTGGTGTTCAGTGAATGCCATCAACACCGCTCGCAAGCTGGGTTACAAGTCCATCATGATCAACTACAACCCCGAGACCGTATCTACCGACTACGATATGTGCGACCGCCTCTACTTCGACGAGCTGTCGCTCGAGCGTGTGCTCGACGTCATCGACCTGGAGTCACCTCGCGGTGTCATCGTCTCTGTAGGTGGTCAGATACCTAACAACCTCGCCATGAAGCTCCACCGTCAGGGTGTTCCCGTGCTGGGTACCAGCCCCGTCGATATCGACCGTGCAGAGAACCGCGACAAGTTCTCGGCCATGCTCGACAAGCTGGGCATCGACCAGCCCGCATGGCAGGCTTTGACCTCATTCGACGACGTGAAGGAATTTGTGGCCAAGGTAGGTTATCCCGTACTGGTACGTCCTTCCTACGTGCTCTCGGGCGCTGCCATGAACGTCTGCTACGACGACGAGGAGCTGCACCGCTTCCTCTCGATGGCCACCGAGGTGTCCAAGGAGTTCCCCGTGGTTGTCTCGAAGTTCATGACCGAGACCAAGGAGATTGAGTTCGACGCCGTTGCCGACAAGGGCGAGGTTGTCGAGTACGCCATCTCCGAGCACGTTGAGTATGCCGGTGTGCACTCTGGCGACGCCACGATGGTGTTCCCTGCTCAGCACATCTACTTCTCGACCATTCGTCAAATTAAGAAGATTGCCCGCAAGATAGCCGCCGAGCTCAACATCAGCGGACCGTTCAACATCCAGTTCCTGGCCAAGAACCGCGAGGTCAAGGTCATCGAGTGTAACCTGCGTGCCTCACGTTCCTTCCCCTTCGTGTCGAAGATTCTGAAGCGCAACTTCATCGAGACCGCCACGAAGATCATGCTCGATGCCCCCTACTCTCGTCCCGACAAGTCTGAGTTCGACATCGACCGCATTGGCGTCAAGGCCAGCCAGTTCTCCTTCGCTCGTCTGCAGAACGCCGACCCCGTGCTGGGTGTCGATATGTCGTCAACGGGTGAGGTAGGCTGTCTCGGCGACTCCATGAACGAGGCCCTGCTCAATGCCCTCATCGCCACCGGCTACAAGCTGCCCAAGCAGTCCGTCCTCATCTCCTCTGGTGCTGCCAAGGGTAAGGTGAGCCTTCTGGAACCCGCCCAGCAACTGGTAAAGAAGGGCTACAAGCTCTACGCTACACCCGGCACCGCCAAGTTCTTCAACGAGAACGGCGTACAGGCAACAGCCGTCTGCTGGCCCGACGAACAGGGCGAGAACAACGTTATGGACATGATTGCCGACCACCAGTTCGACCTCATCGTCAACGTGCCGAAGAACCACACCAAGCGTGAGCTCACCAACGGCTACCGCATCCGTCGTGGTGCCATCGACCACAACATCCCCCTGATGACCAATGTCCGTCTGGCCAAGGCCTTCATCGAGGCCTTCACCGCCCTCAAGCAGGAAGACATACAGATTAAGAGCTGGCAGGAATACAACGCGTAAGCAATTCCTCCATATACCGACAAATAAGAGGATGTGTCACGTAGGCACATCCTCTTTTGTCAAATAATGCCTCCGTCATCACGACGGGGAGTTTTTTTGACATTAAGAGAAATTGGTCGGAAAGCCCGATAAATAAAGGGCGAGCGCGTAATTTTTCGCAATTGACATTTGACATTTAAGTGACAATTCACAATTGATGGGAGCATATCAGCAAAAAAGAAAGAAGTCCGAAGAGTATCACTACTCCTCGGACTTCAATATAGTTTAGGTTATAGTTCTCTTACTTGTTCACCTGGAACTTGGTGTCGCCATCCTTGAAGAAGGCGTTGATCTGCTTGGCAGCGGCGATGCCGGCATTGATGTTGGCCTCGGCTGTCTGAGCACCCATCTTCTTCGGTGTAGAGAAGTAACGGCCCTCGAACTTCAGGAACTCGTCGTTGGCATCGGGCATGATGTCGGTGACGAACTTCAGGTCCTCGCGCTCTGCCATGAGCTTGATGAGCTCGGGCTCGTTGATGACTTCCTTACGGGCTGTGTTAACCAGCACACCACCCTTCTTCATCTTACCTACCAGCGCAGCGTTGATGCTCTGCTTGGTCTCAGGCGTAGCGGGGATGTGGAGCGACACAACGTCGCAGGTCTCGAAGAGGGCGTCCTGATTGGCTACGGCGTGTACACCGGCTGCCTCGATAACGTCGGCAGGACAGAAGGCGTCGTAGGCATAGACTTCCATACCGAAGCCCTTGGCAATGCGGGCCACGTTGCGACCTACATTACCGAATGCCAGGATACCCAGCTTCTTACCGAGCAGCTCTGAACCGCTCTTGCCGTTGTAGAATCCACGAACGGCCATCACGAGCAGACCGAACACG
>Ga0310696_10001047_pt1 | contig 40694 bp, 78 predicted proteins | sample AusTroGonzalo_MG_4_FD_203885 | JGI IMG/M metagenome (GOLD analysis project Ga0310696, IMG submission 203885) | Bovine rumen microbial communities from tropical cattle in Woodstock, Queensland, Australia - Gonzalo_02 (v2) (version 2) | ecosystem: Host-associated > Mammals > Digestive system >... | reverse complement strand
AGATGTATATGGACCTTGTTCAGCCCGAAGAGGAAGTTGAGGAAAAAGTCGAGGATTAAAAATCCTTGACTTTTTTTTTATTTTATAGTATAATTTTATTAGAAAATTAAATGAAGGGAGATTTCCGTATGTGGGAAAGTACATCTTATCATAAGGACGGACATGAAATAATTCAAATTAAAGTACCTAAGTATGACTATTACTATTTTAATAAGCCATATGATGATTGGTGTGATGCAATAGAACGAATACAGAATATGCTTAAAAAAGCAATAGAAACGAGAATTAAAAGAGAGGTTCTTGTTCATTATTATTTTGACCGTTATTATGGTAGAAGTGAATTTTGTATAGACTGCGATGATAAAATAATTGGTTATTATATAGCCATAGAGCCTTCCAGACAGCAGTTTGAAGAAACTTTTTTAATAGAACTTATTGAAGATTTCATTAAAAGAGTACAGGGCGGCAGAAAACCTCGTATTGAATACAAGGAACTTAAACCATTACAGTGCTCATGCTGTGGCGGCACAATAGATTTTCAGACATTAACTTGTAAGTTCTGCGGTATGCAGTATTACTTAGGAGAAGGAGAATTAGAATGATAGCAATTACAAAAGATGAATTAGAAGTTCTTTTTATAGAAAAAGGACAGCACTCAAAAAGATTTCATATAGGTGAAGAGTGGCAGTTAAATGGAAAAGAAATCCGTGAAGTTCTTGCAACTCTTAATGAAGTTCATCCACCTTATAAAACTGAAACAAAGATGATAAAATGGAGCACAAGAGCAGGAGATACTTGTTATGAGTGCAAAGCGTGTCATTATGAATTTGGTTTTAGAACCAATTATTGTGCAAATTGTGGCGCTTTGTTTACTGGTGTAGAGTAATGGCTCAAGAACATAAAATCAAATTAATGCCTTGCCCAATCTGCGGTAAAATGCCGCGAGTTATTCGAGACACTGAATACGAGTCAATGTCATTCGGGGCATGGTGTACAATTCAATGCAAACCATTATTTGGTAAACCACATCTAAAAGTAGAAGAGGGCAAGGCATCTTGGGAAAGAGCATATATGTATGCTATTGTAGACTGGAATGACCTTGTGTTATCATACAAGGAGGAACTATGAATATTATTAGAATTGGTAAAGAGTATGTTAATCTTGATAATGCTATAAGTATTATCCCGCACGACCAAGAAGTTCTTATCGTTACAGAGCAGAGGAATTATCGTATTTCAGCTTATTCATCAGATGTAATGGAATTAAGAGAGCTTCTTGAAAAGATGAGTAATAAAACCAAGAAAGATTGGGAGGAGAATGAGTAAATGAGTAGGACATTTGAAGAAAGAATGGCGCGGGAAGATGCTTATGACAGAGGATATGATGCTGGATATTATGTAGGAAAAAGAGATGGATATATAGAAGCAATAACAGATATAATGAAATATCTTGAACCGCATACAAACACTCCTGCAATAATTATAAAGCAACATATAGAAAATATGAGGGAGGAGAAGTAAATGGAAGAAGCAAAAAGACTTATAAAAGCTACAGATGAATTAGAAGATGCAGCTGAAGATGCAGTATATTCTATTAACTTGTTGACTGAAATTTTAGACGCTACCCCTTTAAGAGAAAAAGCTTCTAATTCAGACAGTATACATGAGAAAAATAAACAGGAGTTTCGTGACTTTGTGAAAAGGAAGGCGAGAAGATAATGGCAATTAAAGTTACACCAGAAATAATCGAACAGATTAATGAACTCTATTGTCAGATAGGCGTAAAGTCTCAGGTTGCTAAAATCATTGGCTGTTCTGCTTCTACGGTATCAAAATACATTATTAAAGACTATAAACCAAAATCTGAAAGAGTTGAAATAACTTTTGACGGTGAGCCTGACGACGGCACAGCTTTTATTAAAGAAATCGAAGCAATGATTAATAATGCTCCTATTCAGCCGATTGACTCTGAATTTCTTTATGAAGAAGTGTGCCGCCCAAAGAATGATGAATTTCAGGATATGATTAAATTAATAGGAGAAGTGTAATGAATGTATTTATATCTCAGCCCATGAATGGCTTAACACAAAATCAAATACTTGAAGAAAGAACAAGAATGATAGAAGCTTTTAATGATGTCTTTGGCGGCACAAATTATTTCCTTGACTCATTTATAAAGGGCGCAGAGAATGTAAATCCTTTATTCTGTCTTGGTCATGCTATACAAGAGCTTTCAAAAGCAGCTATCGCAATCTTTGCTCCAAATTGGGAAAAGTCTCGTGGGTGTAGAATTGAATTTAATTGCTGTTATGAGTATGATGTTAAATGCTATCAAGCAATTATTGACCCCGAAACATTAGAATATCATTTCTTACCAATGGAGGTAGACGCATGAAAGCATTTACAGTAAGAGAGGACAATAACCTCAAAAATTATATAATCGGTCTTGATGAAGACTTCTTTGCACATTACCCCAAAGTAGTAATGCCTTTCTCATATTCCAACCTCGCGGCACGACTTCTTGGATTTTCTTATGCAGATTATATCCGTTATTGTGCCGTCAATGGTGCTGTAATTAGAAAGGTAGACAACTTTATATATGTAGTCTTTCCTTCTAAGGCAAAGGCTGAAAAAATATGTACAATTATAAACACAAACTGGACTAATTATGTCAACTACATGACATCAAAAGGTTTGGGATATTTTATTTATGGAGATGAGAAGTGATGGTTTATTTACTTTACGTAGGAGACAAGAACGGCGGCACAGCAAGGGTTCATAGTGTATATGAAGAAGAGTGCTTTGCCATTGATACGGGAATTTATTTGCAAGCTATGGGGCAAATTGGCTATTATTACGTTGAGAAACAGCCTTTAATTAGAGGAGAATATGTCTAATTTCACTTTATAATGAAGCAGAGTTTCTGCTAATTTTATAAAGGAGGGATATAAATGACATATAACTCAAGACCAACCTATGGTATTAAGCAGTCTTTCTATGGACCTGCTGCATATGCAGAAGCTCAGTACCAGCAGGCGGCTTCAGGTAAACCTGAAAAGGCACAGGCATTAGCAGTTGGCAATTTAGAGAAGAACACAATTGAAGGCTTTGAAAAATCAATCTATCCACAGCCTGGTACTAAGCAGGAATTGATGGGTGCTGGCGTAGTTTGTGTTGCTGAGGCGGCACAGGTTTTCGCTGCAAATGCTACTGCTCCTGCTGAAGATAACAAGGAAGAGGAAGAGCCTAAGAAAGATGACGCAGAGGCATAACTAATTATTTAAAAGTCAAAGGAATAAAACCTTTGACTTTTTCTTTCATTTATGATATAATTTTTATATTGAAGGTGATTAGATGAATTGGATTTTAATTCTTTCAATCTTAGGATTTATCTTTTCTATTGGTGGCAACATCTTAATTATGCTGAAAAAGCGTAGTGGGTGGCTTGCTTGGATAGTAGGAAATTTTCTTTGGATTGCAGTTAATATTATAGGAGTATTTAATCTCCCTATGGTATTAATGTATATAGTTTATTTCATTATTAATATAGGCGGATTTTTAAAGTGGAAAGGAGATTAAAATATGGCAAGATTTTATATGGCTGTTGGCATTGCAGGAGCTGGTAAGTCCACGGTTTATGCTGAAAATTATTTATATGCTGAGTATGTTTCTTCAGATGCAATTCGTGAAGAAGTATTCGGAGATGTAAATGACCAAGAGCATAATGGCGAAGTATTTGACATAATGTTAAAGAGAACAAGAGAATTTTTAAAGGCGGGTGCAGATGTATTCTATGATGCAACAAACATTAATGCTAAGCGTCGTATTAACTTATTAAAGGAACTTTCACATATTCCTAATGTTCAAAAGATTTGCGTACTTGTTGTGCCGCCTTTCGAGGTTGTGAAGGAGCAGAATGCAGGTCGTGAGCGTCAAGTTCCTGATTATGCTCTTGACCGTATGTTGAGAAACTTCGAAGTGCCACATGAGTCTGAGGGTTGGGATGAAATCGTTATGTACGGTAACTCATTAGATAATGAATATTTGGAAGATGAACTTGCTAAGGCAATGAAAATTTCCCATGATAATCACCACCATTCTGAGACAATCGGACACCACATGGTTCTTGCAGAGGACTTCATTATAAAGAGAAAGCGTCAGGAACTTAAGCTCAATAACCGTATGCCAGGGGCAGAGTTCTGGTGGATTCAGGTGGCGGCACGTTATCATGACCTTGGAAAGCCTTATTGTAAGGTATTCCATAATGCACGTAATGAGCCGACAGAAGAAGCTCACTACTACAATCACGAAAACGTTAGTGCATATATGTACTTATCTCATGCATCAGACCAGTGGCAGAGCTTATACATTGCAAACTTAATTCAACACCATATGGACCACTATAAGTCTGGTTATGTAGAGAAACTTGCTCAGCGTTTTGATGCAGAATTTATGGCACACCTTGCATTACTTAACGAAGCAGATAGAGCAGCGCACTAATTTATTAGATAATTTGATTTAAAATTTCACCTTAATAAAGAAGGGTATCCTCGGATACCCAAATTTATTTAAGGGAGGTAGATTAAATGCCACAAATTGACTGTGTACATAACAGCGACTTAGCAATATATGGACAGAATGGGCAATCAGCAGTTCCTGCTAACCCAAATCCAAGTGGACTCGTGTACGGACCGGCATGTCCATGCCCTCCATTCCCACCTCCACCTCCATATTACCCTCTTCCTCCTTGTCCTGTACCTCCTCTTCCACCAGCTCCTCAGCCAGAACCTGAGCCAGAGCCAAAGAAGAGTAGTATTGAAGGACAAATCTGCAAACTTTCTAAGAAAGCAGCCGTTATCAATCGTATGATTGATAATCTCAATGAAAAGAAGAAAGATGTTATCATTAAGATTGGTGACGCAAGTTACGACTTCGGTAACATTGACGCTGAGATAAGCGGTTGGGCAGATGGAAGCTATGCAGCTACAATTCTTCCTATTCTTGAACATCAGCGCAGTCTCATCCAGGCTCAGATTAAGAGTCTCGCAGACCAGCTCGATGACGAAGTAGAAGCAGGTGGCGGCACAGAGACTGCTATTACTGGTTAATAGCGAGAGGGGTTTTCAATAACCCCTCTTTTCTTTTCCTAAAAATTTGACTTTTTTTATATTTTATTGTATAATATATATAGAAAATCAAACAGGAGGAGAAAACACATGGAACCAAAAGGAACAAGAGGATTTCAGCCTTGGGATATTGTTAAAGCAAAAATTCGTTTCCATATAAATGTGGTCGAAAAAATTGTAGGAGTAGATGGCAAGTTGTCACTTTCAAGTACAAAATCCATCGTCCAGAACATGAGTGGAAAGGAATTTAGAGTAAGTCTTGAAGAAGACAGACTCGCAGGCGTAAAGCATACTGTTGAAATAGTAAATCAGAAGCCTGAAACATTTAAACTTAATGCTATATATATTCTTGCTGACGGTAAGCAGGCATGGGTATATACTGAGAAGTCTAAGGAGGACGAAACAAATGAGTGATACTTATGAGATAATTTGTAGCGAATGTGGAAAGACATTTGAGTCAGTTGACGAGGAAGCTACTCTTTGCCCAGACTGCTGGGAGAAGATAATCGCAGGAGAAGGCAAGGGCGAGTAATGGAAATTATAACTTCATACTTCTATCAAATAAGATTTTTTACTCCTAATATAATTCCACTTAGCACGGCGGCATTTGACCCAGCGTGGTATCATATCAATGGAGATATGAAGTCAACTTATGTTGATAAGAATGGAGTTTTAATTGGTTGCCGCGCTGAGCCTTTCGTACCAGACTTTCAGAACATCGCAGAATGTGGCGGCAAGGGTTGTAAGTCGAATCCTCAAGTTTGTCCGTTTTTACATGATTATTATGTACAGCTAAAATACTTAGATTATGAAGATATTATCTCTCGATTTGAGTCATTTGGTAAACGAGCAAAAGAGTTCTTGGGATTTGAAGGCGACCCCGTGGCGGCACTGATAGTTTATGAGAAGCCTGAGCAACTATGTTCAGAAAGAATAATGATACATAAGTGGTTTAATAGCCACGATTATGATATAAAAGAGTTCTCAAAAATTTGACTTTTTTATAATTTTATGATATAATATTTATAGTGATTGAGAAAATCAGTCACAAATTTATTTCTGCGTCGTCTAATGGTAGGACATAAGATTTTGGCTCTTAGAATAGGGGTTCGACTCCCTTCGCAGAAGCCAACTGATTCTGGTCTGGCATAGCCATTTGTAAAGTATGCCCCTTTCCTTTCTTTATGGGACTGTCGTCTAATGGCAGGACTGACCGCTCATAACGGTCGTACGGAAGTTCGAATCTTCCCAGTCCCACCAGATATTCGCTATGGTTAATGGTTCAAATTCTGCCAGCAAATAAACAATAGAGGTCTCGCAAGGTGAAAGCGTTCCAATAAGATGCTCAGCGGATATTAATGCGGAGGTACTCAAGTTGGTGACGAGGCTCCCCTGCTAAGGGAGTAGGGCGGCTAATAACCGCCGCGAGGGTTCGAGTCCCTCTCTCCGCGCCAAGAGGTTATTATAACCTCTACGATGATATGTAGTTCATCTCTTAAGGCGGAGTATCCGACACCGCTACCCGCTGTGCGGGGTCGCAGAAATGCGATAGCTCATCTACCACGTGTAGACAGAGTTCCTTTGGGCGTTATATCAGCCAATATAGCGCTCTCTGTAATTGCCGCCCACCTCGGGGCGTGCCCCTTCTCCATGGTAGCCCTCTTGTGTGGGAGTAAATCACGATGTGACTGTGGATATAATACGAGGATTCGATGTACAAGCAAGGGTTTTAAAGAAATTTAGAAGTCGAAAATTTGACTTTTAAAATAAATTATGATATAATATTTATATTGAAAGACACATTCAGCAAATTTCTTATAGAAAAAAGCATTTGACGGTTAATCAAAAGTAGCTATTTATAAGTGTCTTGTTAATGCGGAATTGGTGTAATTGGGAACATCCTTGCCTTCCAAGCAGGTGTTGCGAGTTCGAGTCTCGTATTCCGCTCCAAGGTCAAAGGTTTCTTGTTTTCACAGACCTGCAAAATGAAATGCAAAACAAGTGCAACGTTGCTGGTTGCGGCGCTGTCAAAGTAAAGACGTTAAAACTCTCGTCGTGCGAGACGATGACACTAAATTGCCACGGTATGAGTTCTATGGGTTTATCTTTTGAGACCGTACCAAACTCTAAAAGCCCTAATTGGGTAGTACCCATCACAGACCTACCCGACTGTGTGATGGCAGTATAAACTGTTTCTCTTTTCCTACTACCGCGGTTGGTTAAGCGGCGTTTGCCTACGATACGGTTCTACTACCGCTGTTGGATAAGCGGCGTGATGGCATTTCGATAATATGCTACACATCTACTGCTGACGATGTAAAAAGGAAGAATGAAGTATATATTTTTCAAGTTTGAATATATTATAATCCTTAAACTTGATGGTTAAGCGGCGAGTTTACTGCGATAGTGTGGGAACCTGACGACATTACAAAGGCTCATACAGAAGGTATGACCGCGCGATGGTAAGCGCCTCTCGATTAAGAGGATAAAATGCCAAAGCCGTTTCGCTTGGCGGCTTTATAATTGTCAAGATGGGTTGAAATTCCCTTGTTAAGGTTGTTGAGGGGTTCGAGTACCCTGTCTCCTGTGTGCAGGATGATGTGGCGGCACCAGACATTAACAAAAAATACTCTCAATTAAGTCTACCTTCACGTGGTGAGAGTGCTTACGAAATGACTTAGACAAAAGAAAATTTGACTTTTTTTAGAAATTATGATATAATAATTTTAGAAAAGTTAAAGAGAATATATTGCGGTTTAGTGAAAAGGCATAATATCTGGCTCATTACCAGAAGTTCTTGGTTCGAATCCTTGGGCCGCAACCAATAGTGAGTTTTAGAACAAATGAAACTCTCACTTTAATAAAAAGTTGATGTGTGGCTTGCGAACCTTATGGCAACCAAACGGCGAGTAGCGCAACAGGCAGAGGCAATGGACTTTGATGTGTTCTGTTACTATGTAATGCTACTTCAATAGTAGAGAGTGCCTCAGAGGAAAACTCTGAGAGTAGAAGCTGGCTAAAACGGCGAAGGCGAACACAGAACGCCGTGCAAGGATTTTAGGCAGACGAAAAGTTTTGAGTAATTTCTGCGTCTTCCTACCTTATAATTGAGGTGATAAAATGCAGAAATATACTAAAGAGTGGTTAGAGAAAGTTTGTGCAGAAAGCTTTTCTTATGCAGAAGTTCTGAGAAAATCGGGACGTGCACAAGGCGGTGGAGCACAAAAAACTCTAAAGAACAAAATTGAAGAATTTGGAATTGATGTTTCTCATTTTAAAGGTCAAGGTTGGAGTAAAGGTCTTACAAAAGATGATAATGCTTCACTTAAACGTAAAGAGAAATATACATTAGAAGAAGTCTTCATTAAAAACAGCCCAATTAGCCAAAAAGGATTAAGAGGATATGTTGAAAGATATAAACTTCTTGATTATAAATGTATTAATTGTGGTTGTGATGGTTCTTGGCAAGGTGGGATAATTTCATTAGAAATTGACCATATTGATGGAGATAATACTAATAATGAATTATCTAATCTTCGTTATTTATGCCCAAATTGTCATGCTCTTACAGAAACTTATCGTGGTAGAAATGTACGTCTAAAATCTATGTGTAGAGACTTTACACCAGCTACCTAAGTTCTATATGAATATGGTAAAGACTAAGTCCAGACTACAACGCATTATGCGGCTATAGCGATATAGAGTAGTACGAAAATCCATTCAGTGTGGGTTCGAATCCCATCTCGCCGACCACTTATCTTGACAACTTCATAAAAAGTATGTTGTAACCATGTGTTAAAATGAGGGTCTAATCAACTCTGCATGGGCACTATGGAACTGTCTCGTTTTCGTCAGAGGGATACCTCAAAACGGGAGCGGCCATTGAACCGAAAGGGGATATGGGCAGGTGGTATACCAGCCACCAATGAAGAAGTAGTGGCACAGGTGCAACGTGAAGCAATGGTACACCTAAACTGGTTGCCCCAACAATAGACGCCCAGATGGGAAGAACCCTGCAGACCACGTCCGCAAGATGTGAGCAAATACAGGGAATGCAAAGCAATGGGGTTGAGCCTATAACCTTTTCAGAAATGGAAAGGAAACCCGATGGTGGTACGAGTAGCCCAAGGCTCAGATTTGGTTTTGATGATAGAAAGTATTATAATTATCAAATTCTGAATGATGGGTGAAAGTTGGGGGTAGAAAGATTCCCCTCAGTGCTTGGAGTCTTCGGACTCGCGGTAAGAAGTTTCAGAGCGACGGCTCTGGGGCTCAGACTTATCGCCACTGTGACTGAATAATGTGCAGCGTTGTATGAGTACGGCGAATAAAAACCGACAATGTTCTTTTTATAAAGTTGTCAAGAATTAATGGGCCTGTAGCTCAATTGGGAGAGCGCCTGCCCTGCAAGCAGGAGGTCGAGGGTTCGACTCCCTTCAGGTCCACCATTTAAAATCGGGGATTACGCCAATTTGGTAGACGGCTGCGCTTGGGACGCAGAGGCTGTGGGTTCGAGTCCCGCATCTCCGACCACTTACGAGTGTAAGAACAAATGTTGTCCTCGTTTATTAAAGACAGATATGTAGTAAGCTGGACTTTATCAGCAACCAACGGCTCGTGGCGGAATTGGTATACGCGCCAGATTAAGGTTCTGGTGCCCGTAAGGGCATGTGGGTTCGAGTCCCACCGAGCCGACCAGAGAATACGTGCGACCACATATAGCGGTCTGTGGTGCCGCGGCACGTATTATCACCACTAAGACGATTTCTGCAAACTTTTCAAATTGAATTTCTTTTTTTTCCATTAAGAAGAGCCCAATTTATAAAATCGTCTTGAATATAGTTAGAAAAGGAGAGATTGACGTGATTGCCGACAAGATATTTACTCGTGGCAACAGAGCAAAGACTAAGGTAAAGTTTGATGAGGTTATTAAGATTATTGCAAAATTTATTGCAGATAAGCCTGATGCCGAATATGATATTACAATAGGAACTGACTCTCAGAACCACAAGTATACAAGAATGGTAGAAGTAATTGCTGTCTGCCGTGTTGGTGATGGCGGCATTTTCTTTTACAAGGTAGAGGATATTCCAAGAATATCTGTTTTAAAGACAAAAATTTATGAAGAGACATTCCGTTCTATTCAAAATGCAACAGGTTTCTATGATGCTCTTGCATATGAGTTAATTGATTATGATATTGACCTTGACGAGATGCACAATAAGGAACAGCTTGGTTTTGCTATTCACGCTGACATTGGTAAGCGCGGCAAGACACATGAGATGATTACAGAAATCTGTGGCTATATTGATAGCATGGGTTTTGAGTCTCGTATTAAGCCAGACAGCTATGCGGCTTCTGGTATCGCAAATATGCTTTCTAAGTAAAGGAGAATATTATGGTTTTTAAAGATAGTTATGACCTTCTTAATTTTATAAAAGCCTATAATAGCACTATTATAGATGCTGTAGACCATGGCGGAGATTCTGGCGGTCCTTACTTCTGCAATGAAGATGGATTAAAAGAAAGTATTGCTATGGTGATGACTCAGATAGTAGTAAATAACAAAGAACTAATTGAAAAATATCCTTTAGCTATGGCATATGATAAAACAGGACACATTCCACTAATAGTAGTATTAGCAAAATAAATGTCGGTTTGTCCGACATTAATGCCGACATAGCCCAATTGGTAGAGGCACCAGTCTTAGGAACTGGACAGTGTGGGTTCGAATCCCTCTATCGGCACCATCGGGTTTCGGATATGGGTTAGGGCACAAGAGGTTACGCGAACCTTAAGGTCTTTACTCCGAAGAAAATACCTCGAAAGAGGAACTGCGAGTACTTGACTCCGATAAGCATACCCGAACCAAATTAAAGACTCTTCAGCAACATTTCTTTCCAGAATAGACAAAGTGGCTAAGTCATACGACCTAAAATCGTACATATGAGGGTTCGAATCCCTCTTCCGGACCGTAAAGGTATAAAGAGTCTTGTTAATCGGCGCATACGATAAAGGGAGTCACCTTTCCTTACAAGAAAGGAGCGGAAGTTCGAATCTTCCTGTGCCGACCAGCCGAAAGGCAATTGCATTTTTATTACGTCCTATTGGTTTGGGAGAATCAATATGACAACTCCGCGGTTATGGCATCGCGGCACATCCCTAACGAGGAGAAATTAAATGAGCCGCCCTGACATACGGCAAGTTCGCAATAGTATGTCTTATTGATGTGGTGAGTAGCTTAACGGTAGAGCGCATGGTTGTGGCCCATGAAGGTGTGAGTTCGAGTCTCATCTTTCCACCCAAATCGGAGCGTGGTGCAATTGGCAGACACGGCTGTCTCAAAAACAGTTTCTTGCGGGTTCGAATCCCGCCGCTCCGACCAATAAGACAGTTCAGCAAAACATTTAAAACATTTAACTTTTTCTTTTTGTCTGAAGGAGGATGTGGGTTCGAATCCCACCGTGGTACGAGAGTGCCGCGTAGCTCAATGGTAGAGTTATAAGTATAACTGTCTTGATAATGCCGAGGTAGCTCCAACGGTAGAGCGGAGGCCTGAAGAGCCTCGCGTTGGGAGTTCGAGTCTCCCCCTCGGCACCATAAAGATACGTCAGCAACTATCTATTGCGTTTAGGAGCACGAGAGTGTGGGTTCGAATCCCATCCTCCCCGACCAGATTGCCTATGTAGTATACATGGTGTTTACGCCCTACGAAAGTAGGGAGAATAATGGTTCGAGTCCGTCATGGGCAACATATCGGGGAGTAGCCCAATTGGTAGAGGCACGAGAAAAAACGTATCTTGTTTTTGCCTACTTAACCCTAACTGGTAAGGGACTGGTCTTGAAAACCAGTAGTAGTCGCGCAAGCGGTGTCTCGGTTCGAGTCCGAGAGTAGGCGCCAGTTGGTTTTCTTAATTTCCGTCTATAAAAAATTAAGTGGTAGCGTATGTGGTAAATCCACGCTCGTCCATCAAGACGTTAAAAGGATAGCTATTCGTAAGGATAGCGAGCCCGTGCAGGGAGATAAGCACTATCGGCAGTAGCCGAGTAAGGGTGGCGTTGCGACGTTGCCCTTATTTTCCCCCCAAAAATTTGACTTTTTTAATATTTTATAGTATAATATATAAGTAAGATAAAACAGCAAACTAAAAATAATTTATCTTGAAGGAGTAATGTGTAATGAGTAATTTTGCAAATGTATGTAAGACAATGGCTAATGAGACTTATACTGAGAATGGTGCTGTAGCATATCGTTCTACAAATGGCGGCGCACTTCTTGATTTTTATGCTAAGATAGGTGGCATGAGAAATCGTAATGAGCAGGATATAATAATGGACTGGAGAGATGCTCGTCTTGAGAATGAAGAGTTGGCAGACAACCTCATTCTTTATGCTCGTGATATTCGTAATGCTGGTCTTGGTGAGAGACGTATCGGTCGTATCCTTTTGAAGGAGCTTGTACGTCTTAACCCTGAGAAGGTAAAGCGTAATTTCCAGACTCTTGTAAATGTTGGTAGATATGATGACCTTTTTGAGTTGCTTGATACTTCTATCGGCGATGATGTAATTAACTTTGTTATTGCACAGCTTATGAAGGATATCGAAGGTGTAGCCGCAAAAGCTCCTATTTCACTTCTTGCTAAGTGGATGCCTTCTATTAACACTTCATCTAAGGAGACTTGCGCTCGCGCACGTCGTATTTGTAAGGTAGCTGGTATTAAGCCAAGAACATATCGTAAGACTCTTTCTAAGCTTCGTAAGTATCTTGACGTTGTTGAGGTAGATATGAGTGCTAAGAACTGGAGTAATATTAACTACGAGACTGTTCCATCAATTGCTGCACGTAGATATTCTAAGGCATTTAATAAGAATGACAATGAAAGATATTCAGCTTACATGGCGGCCCTTGATAAGGGTGAAGCTGATGTAAAAGCGTCAACTCTTTATCCATATGATATAGTATACAATATACTTTATAAGAATGATACAAATAGTGTTCTTGATAAGGCTCAGTGGAACAAACTTCCTAACTATGTAAAGGGCGACTTTGACGTTGTTGTTATGGCAGATGTTTCTGAGTCTATGACTGGTAAGCCTATGGCTACATCTATTGGTCTTGCAACTTATTTCGCTCAGCGTAATAAGGGTGCATATCATGGTTTGTATATGACTTATTCTCGTGACCCTTACTTTGTCAAGATTGAGGATAGCTGGGACATCACTCGTTGCGTAAATAGAGCTAAGAGTGTCGGTGTTGGTTACAATACAGACCTCGATAAGGCTTTCGCAAAGATTTATGAGGTTGCAGTTAGAACAAGAGAAGTACCAAAGGCTCTTGTTGTAATTTCAGATGGTCAGTTTGACTATGACTGTGGCCGTAATCAGGGCGAGTCTATTGTTGGTAAGTGGAACAGAAGACTCCGTGAAGCTGGTCTTCCAGAGACTAAGGTCGTAAGTTGGAATGTTGATGCTCGTCAGGATAACTATATGGCTACAACTTCAGATAACATCAGTTACTGTAGTGGTGCTGGTGTAGGTCCTTTCAAGTTCTTGCTTGAACTCATTGAGAAGAACGCTTATCAGGCTATGGTAGAAATACTTAGCCGTCCAGAGTTCTCTTGGAAGTGATGAAAAATTTAGAGAGGTAGTTTAAAAAGACTACCTCTCTATACAAAGTTACGAGGGCAATAGTCTTTGTATATATATTTTCGGCTCATCAGCAAATCATTTTTTGAAAGTATAAAAGATGATAACAAGGAGGTAGGGAGCGAATAGTGATTTATCGCTTCGGCGACACGAAAGTGGAACTACCAGAGTTGCAGGTTAGAACAACCTGATATTTGGCAATTCAGAATGAATTGCATTGATGAATAAGGGTAGTAAGCTTATTCTGTTAGTGTCGAACAGAGAGACACCGAAATCCGAGAGCGGTACTGAGTCGAGTTTTAACTATCGTTTTAAAAAGAGCAGACGTTAGTTTGCTCTATTTTTTTTGGTAGGAGGAATAGTAATGGGGCTTGTAGAACTTGTGCGAAAAAAGCAGATACAGCACTGGCTTAACAAAGCAAGTTCGAATGGTTACGGTGGAGTTACAGTTTATTATGCATTGTACTTACCGCCATTAACTTCTGAGATGAAAGAAGAACTTAAGAAAAGACATATAAAAGTTAGTGAAATGCAATGGGATTCTAAATCCATGTGGAGAAGATTCTATTGGGACACGAGTGGCGGAGATATGGTTGTGCCGCCTTATCACATTTTCTAAGAGTCAAGGTTAAAAACCTTGACTTTTTTTATTTTTTATGGTATAATTTTATTAGAAAATAAAAAGGAGGACTAATTATGACACTGTATAATTGCATTAGCATAGGATATAATGAGGGATTTGATTGTCTGGCATATGCTGTCGGATATGTAAAATCAAATATACAGTATTTAACTCCACATGATAGACTTGATTGTGAACTAAATGAACTTAAAGATGAACTCGTTCATTATGGTATAGGTCGCATAGAAGAAGACGGCGAGTTATATTATGATGGCGGAATGAGCCTTGAGGCGGCACTGGATAGGATTAACGCAATGGACGGAACACATTTGTGGTTTGAGGAGGAATAAGAGTGAATAGTTTTAATGCTTTTTGGGATAGTATTGGTGCTTATGATATAACATTGGCAAGAATGAGGACAGAGCATTTTTCTGATAAGGTAATGCGAGATTTATGGGTGTATAATGAGAAATTAAAAAATGAAATTGCTCAATGTAGTTTTAGTGGAATGACTGAAGCTTCAGTAGATATATGGCCACAAGGAAATACTACAGAAGAGAATAGAAAAATTGCTGATGACCTTGTGACCATATATGCATCAGTTGGGTATAAAGCAGATTATCATGTTCTCCATGGATATGACATACCAGACTGTTTCAGAGTAATTGTAAATTGGGAGGAACGAGAATGATAATTACACATGGTGATTTATTAAATACAGATATTAAAATCATAGCTCATCAAGTCAACTGTAAAGGAGTTATGGGTGGCGGCTTAGCAAAGCAGATAAGAGACCGCTATCCAAATGTGTTTAAAGAATATGCTACTTTTATTCAAGATTATAAAGAGTGTAACTATGGCGAGTCACCTCTTGGAACTGTATGCTATTATCGTGTTGACGAAAATAGATGTATTTGGAATGTTTTCGGACAAGAAGATTATGGTACAGATAAGTGTTATACTGATTATGATGCAGTTAAGAAAGCATTTACTAATGAAATAGAGAATTGGAGATGTAGTGAACATTGTAACTGGGAAAACCAAATTCCAATAGCAATACCTTGTTATTTTGGTTGCGGTCTTGGTGGCGGCGACTGGTCAATTATGAAAAGTGTACTTGAGGAAATTGAGAAAGACCAAAACGTTATTTTTGTTGCTTACAAATATAGTTAAAATTTGACTTTTTTTATATTATATGATATAATATTATTATAATAAAGGAAAGGAGAAAAGAAAATGGACGAGAAAGTGATAATGCCAGAAGAGGAGCTTATGCACGTTGCAGTTAAGGAGCTTCAGAAAAAGGGTTACAATGTAATCTTTATCGCTCTATATGGTGCTCAGAACTACAATCTGAAGCGGTCTAAGAGTGATTACGATTACAAGGCAGTTGTCGTTCCTTCATTGAGGGATATTGTATTCAACTCAAAGCCTGTAAGCCTTGTCGAAGAAATGCCTTTCGATGGTCAGGTTGATGTTAAGGACGTTCGTCTTATCGTTGACCAGTGGAAGAAGGGTGCATCTAACTTCGTAGAGCTTCTTTACTCAGACTGGTTCTGGGTAAATCCAGATTACAGCCCTATGTTCTGGTTTATTCTTAATAGGGACGCTATTGCTCACGCAAATGAAGAGTCTGCATTAAAGGCTATTGTCGGTCAGATTAAGGAAAAGTTTAATGCTCTTGACCACCCTTATCCAGTTCAGGTCGAGGAAGTTGAGAAGTATGGTTATGCTTCAAAGCAGCTTTCTCACGAAATGAGATTGCTTGCTATGCTTTCAAGATTTAAGCAGGAAGACTACGCATACATTCTTAACCCATTTAAGGGTTCAGACTTGAATATGCAGAGATACTGGGGCGAAATTCTCGGTGTTAAGGATAGACAAATCAACTACTCTGCGGCTCAGGCTAAGGACCTCGGTAAGCGTATTGTTGAAGAGGCAGATGCTTGGCTCGCTAAGTACAGAGAAGAGGGTCTAAACTTTGACCAGTCTGTTCTTGACAGTATGGACGAGCAGAAATTCCTCATCATTAAGCGTGCGTTAAGCGACGAAATCTGGAGGAATGAGAATGTACAGTAAGTACCCTACTATGCCATAGACCTATAAACTTATAGGCTGGGGCACAAATTCAGAGGGCGAGAAAATCCAAATTGATTTCGGAGAAGTTTCAGACCTAAAAGTTGAAACTTCTTACGATTCAGTTTGTTCCTGCAGCGGTATGCTTGAAATGCCGTGGTAGACCAGCAAAAGTATATCAGTATCATTTAGCACACCAGCTTTTAATCTTGAAGTATTAACAGGAAAGAAGGAGGAAGAAATGGCTAAAGGCAATTTTATTGCAGCTATCTTCCCTAATAGAGACGGTAATTATAGCGCCGATGCAAAGGTTTATTACTATGAAATCGCTACACTTAACGGCTTAGCTGTTGGTGATAAGATTAAGGTATTAACCAATGCTCGTGTAGCTCAGCATTTATCAGATGTTGATTCCGTATCTATGGGAGCAGTTAAGAAAGACCCTTATGGCGATAGCTGGATTCAGGTCTTAGAGATATTCCGAGACGTTAATTACAAGTGTATGCCTGTTGAACTTGAGGCTCTTAGTGCACTTGGCGCATGGTCTAAAATTATAGATTATGACATTAAAAAGTGTGAGCCAATATATGTTAAATATGACCCCGCTTCAGTCTATGTGAAGAAAGAGGACGTAATGTCAATAGGCGATGTAAATACAGAACCTAAAATAGTGTTTAAAAATGGCACAAGTATAGAAGTTATTAAGGAGGAAAAATCAATGAATATGAAAAAGTTAATGGGCGACTTTATGTTTGGTAAGGTAGATACAAATACTATCAAGTATTCTTTCAATGGTATCGCTTTCAAAGCAGAAGACGGCGTAACATACAACGTATACAATGAGGACGGTTCGCTTACTAATGTATCTGACATGGTAATGGACATTCCTATTTTCGCAATGCCTGTTTCTAAGGCACAGCTTGCAGTTGGTGATGTAATCCTTCACCCTGCTGACAGAACTCCTCTTGTCGTAAAGGAGAATGCAGAGACAGCTATAATTGCTGTTGAGCCTAAGACTAACGAAATCAAGACTTTCGCACCTAAGAAGTCTATCTTCGGTTTCGATTTCTACACTAAGATTATGACACCTATGGATATGTTCGGCGGCACAAATGCAAATGCTGAGAATCCATTCGGTAACATACTTCCTTTCCTTATGTTCAGCGACGGTAATACAGATATGAGCTCTATGCTTATGTTCTCTATGATGAACGGCGCTAATGGCGGCACAATGGATATGAATGCAATGCTTCCTTTCCTTATGCTCAGCGATAAGTCTGGCGGCGACAATAAGGATTTTTTGATGGCAATGCTTATGGCAAAAGGTCTCGGCGTCCAGAAGGACTCAGGCTCAAAGCCCAACGAAAACTGAAGCGGCAACTGAAACGTAATATTTAACTATAAAAGCGGAGAGTCAATAAAAAATTTGACTTTCCGCTTATTTTATGTTATAATATATATAGAAAATCAGTTAAAGGAGAAAAATAAATGGAGTTTACAATAATGAAATTAAAAGATATTCCTTTTACCATTCTTGACAAATACAAGAAGGAGTTTATACTTCCTATTGATACAGAAGTAAACTCCGCAATTTACATTAAGCCTACGGCGGCAGATACAAATACACAGATACACGATATGACTAAGCTCATTGGTATGACCAGAATAGCTCTTGTTATTCTTGATGTAGACCATCTCTTTATCAAAGAAGCTGAGGACTGGAGCGTATATGGTTACTACGAGCCGCCGAAGAATATCATTCTCTGTAAGGAAGGGCGGCGCATCGCAAAAACTTTCAGAGATTATCTTACAGAAGTTAATATGTTCAGAGAGATAATCCATACGCCAGAGACTCTGGTCTTTGGAATGTGTCATTCTGGTCTGGTGTACTAAGGAGGATATAATGGACGAGAGTAGGGGAATATTGATATATCTTGATAACAGAACTGTCGCTGATAAAAATACTTTTTACGGCGGCATCATAGACACATCCATATATAATTGCGAGTGGTATTGGCCCTGCAATACATTGGATGACATAAGAGAACAGAAAGATAACTTGCTTCAAGTGTATGACCATTTTGTTATTCATTTTGATGACTTTTATCCAGATTTTCTCAATGAGATGGTAGCTAATAAACATAACACTAAAGATTTTCAAGTAAGAATCCACGGCGTACCTAAAGAAACTTTCTTCGCATTTAAGAAATTTGTTGATGAAAATTGGGAAAGTCAAGAAGGGTGGAGACCTTGGGGCTTTCCAAAAGAATGGCTGGAGGAAGAATAATGGGAAGAGAAAAGTATTATGACGGCACACGCTATTATAGATGTCGAAGTTGTGGACTTGTCTTTACTGAAAAGTTTACCATTGACAAAGTAGGTTTCGAGCCGCAAGTCAGAGATATGGGGCCGCCGAATGTAGGTAAACATAAGAGATGTCTGGGTATGCCGCTTAGCGGAGACGATATTTTCTATGGCATTGGCGACCTTATTGGCATCGGAGTAAGAGATTTTGAGGAGACAAAGTAATGGAAAGATGTCCTTATTGTAATAATGAAATGACAATCTCTAAAAAGCAGGAAGAGATAATCGGAATGGCTTCATATTTTTACTGGGTTATAAAATGCAGGACACACAACTGTCCAATGTCAGTTAAAATGTATGAAGTTATCAATGTAAAATCAAGCAAAGAAGCTATCGAAAAATGGAATAAGTGGGCACGAAAAACAAGAAAAGATATGGAGGTAGCTAATGGGCAAGGGAGATTACAGAAAGGTAAATGAATGTTGGGATGGAGAGGGCGGCAGCCGTTCTTCTCTTAACAATTTTTATGGTGAGGCGGCGCAGAATAAGCCTTCAACAGGTAAGAAGAAGGTAAAAGAAAAGGTTAAGAAGTCAGACCATAAGCATGACTATGAGAAAGTCCTCATTAACTATGACGACTGGCACGGTCTCTGCGTTGGCAGATTATGCCGTATCTGTGGTAAACTTGTATGCGACAAAACTGCTGTTTGTCTCCCTACAAATAATGGTTATTATCGAGCAATAGATGATGATGAACTTCTCAAACTCCCTGAGTACAAGGACCTAAGAATAATTAACGGCGGAAAATTCATATAAAAATTTGACATTTTTTATATTTTATGATATAATATATATAGAAAATGAGGAAAGAGGTAAAAAGAAATGAAAAAGTATGTAGACATCGAGCGTTTCAAGGAGAAGTATGATACCGTCTTTTCAATCGGTGAGCAGGTAACGATTACCGAGAAGGTTGACGGTTCAAATGCATCATTCACATATGACCCCACGACAAATACAGTTCTTGCGTTTTCTCGTAAGAACCAGCTTAATGAGGCTAACACACTCAACGGTTTCTGGAACTGGGCACAGCAACTCAATGTTTCTCAGATTGATATGCTTACACAGCACGGCAGATATGTAATCTTCGGCGAGTGGCTTACAAAGCATACAATCAAGTACCCTGAGACAAGATACAAGAACTTCTATATGTTCGACGTATGGGATACTCAGACAGAGGAGTACCTTCCTCACGAGGATACTTATGCAATCTTTAAGGGACTTGAGAACGCAGTACAGCTTACTCAGCAGGTAATTTACTTTGTCCCTATCTTCTACACAGGTGAGTTCAGAGGTTGGGATAGCGTTTACCAGCTCGTAGGTCAGACTATGCTCGGCGCAGAGCCTTGTGGTGAGGGTGTCGTTATTAAGTCTCAGGACAGACTTGATAACAAGAACAGCAGAACTCCTTCATACCTTAAGATTGTCGCAGAGAAGTTCTCCGAGGTTCATCAGGACCATCACAAGCCTGTAGACCCAGAGGAGCTCAAGAAGAGAGAGGCTGAGAGACAGTATGTAGCAAGTGTTGCAACTGCTCGTAGAACTGAGAAGTGCCTCCAGAAGCTTGTTGATGAGGGTCAGCTCAGACCTGATTGGGACGAGCACGATATGGGAGCAATCGCAAAGGTACTTCCTAAGATGATGTATGAGGATTGCCGCAAGGAGGAGCCAGAGGTCGTTGCAGCTTGCGAGAACTTCGGTAAGATTTGCGGTAGCCTTACAATGACATACGTAAGAGATATACTTAAGAGCAGATAAGGAGGACTCATATGGACATTAATGTAAAGGTAACATTCACAGCTCCTTCCGCTGAAGGACTCAGTGGCAATACAGAGCATAAGTCATGGACATATCTTACAGCTAAATCAGAAAAGGAACTCGATAACGTTATCGAGGGCGTCCTTACTGACTTCGTAATGAAGACTGGCGTTAATAAGGATATGGTCACTATCGTAAAGGAGTACGACAATGACACTGGAGAATCTAATAGCGGCTCTTGAAGCTTTCGCTGAAGTAAGTATCCGCACGACTTTTCACGACGATGTTCTTTTTGAGGGCATCGCCGTTGGAAATAAATCTCAATGGGTTGAATATGCTCAACGCAGAGTAAACCTAATAAAACATAGGAATGGAGTGTATGTAATCTATGTATAAAAAGTTAACAGAGTGGGAACTCAAAACAATGATTGAAACCAGCCCGCCTCAAACAGTCGCGTATATAAGGGAACTTGAAAAGCGGCTCGAAGAGACAGAGCGGGCACTCAGAGTGGCGAGAAACTTCGCCGTAGGCAACTTGACAATAACACCAGACCACTGCGATGGCTGATGTTAAAATATTAAGGAGGACAAAAATATGTCAGTAATTTTAGCTAATCTTGGACTCATTCTCGGCGGTCTCGCCATTCTCTTACTCATCGTAGTTATAGCGACGGGTTATGTAAAGGCTCCGCCAGACACCGCATTCATCATTTCAGGTCTTCGTAAAAAGACCGTCATTGGTAAGTCATCTATCAAAATTCCATTCCTCGAAAGATTGGATAAGTTAACTCTCCAGTTAATTCAGATAGACGTAAAGACTTCAAACTCAGTTCCAACGGCAGACTACATCAACGTTATTGCCGACGGTAACGTAAACGTAAAGGTATCCAGCAATCCAGAACTTTTATCAATCGCGGCAGAGAACTTCCTTAATAAGGACGTCTCAGACATTGCAAAGGTAGCACGAGAAGTGCTTGAAGGTAATATGCGTGAAATTATCGGTCAGATGACCTTGGAAGAAATGGTAAATGACCGTAAGAAGTTCGCAGAAATGGTCGCGGAAAATGCAGGTCCTGACTTCAGGGCTATGGGTCTCGAAATTGTTTCATTCAACGTTCAGAATTTCTCTGATGAGCAGGGACTTATCGAGAACCTTGGTATTGATAATACCGTAAAGATTCAGAAGAAGGCGGCAATCGCTAAGGCAGATGCTGAAAAGGAAATCGCAATCGCTCAGGCTAAGGCACAGAAGGATGCCAACGATGCACAGGTTGCGGCAGACACAGAAATCGCTAAGAAGAAGAATGAGCTTGCTATTCAGAAGGCAGAACTCAAGAAGCAGGCAGACATCAAGAAGGCAGAAGCCGACGCCGCATATCAGATTCAGGAGCAGGAACAGCGTAAGACTGTTGAGACTACAACCGCTGATGCAAACCTTGCTAAGCTCGAAAAGGAAATCGAGTTAAAGGAGCGTAACGTAGCCATCACCGAGAAGGCTCTTGAAGCAGAAATCAAGAAGAAGGCAGAAGCAGAGAAGTACGCAAGACAGCAGGAAGCTGAAGCTCGTCTCATTGAAACACAGAAGGCGGCAGAAGCAGACTTATTCGAGCGTCAGAAGTCAGCAGAAGCTAAGAAGAACGAAATCGAGCGTCAGGCAGAGGCTCAGAAGGTTCAGGCAGAGCGTGAAGCAGAAGCTAAGAAGGTCGCTGCAGAAGCAGCTCTCTACGAAGAGCAGCAGAAGGCAGAGGCACGTAAGGCAGCCGCTCTCGCACAGCAGGCAGCTATGGAAGCTGAAGCAGCAGGTATTAAGGCAAAGGGTGAAGCTGAAGCGGCAGCTCTCCTTGCTAAGGCAGAGGCTGAAGCCGAGGGTATCCTCAAGAAGGCTGAAGCTATGAAGCAGTACGGCGACGCTGCTAAGATGGATATGCAGATTGAAGCACTCAAGGTTTACTTCGAGCAGCTCCCTGCAATCGCTGGAGCAATCGCATCACCTATGGCACAGATTGATAAAATCACTATGTACGGTGAAGGTAACACAGCTAAGCTCACAGGCGATATAATGACAACTCTCAATCAGGTTAACGATGGCTTGAAGGGCTCAACAGGTATTGACATTCAGTCAATCCTCGGCGGCGTTCTCGGCAGCAAGTTAATCGAGAAGAAGGAAGACTAATTTATGAAAGTCAAAGGCGTAAAAACCTTTGACTTTTTTTTTATATTATGATATAATATATATAGAAAATGAGAAAAAAGGTATAAAAGGAGGAACTTTAATGATTTATTTTATTAGCGATTGCCATTTTGGTCATGACCGAGAGTTCGTATTTGGACCGAGAGGGTTTAGCAACATTGATGAGATGCATAAGGCTCTCATTGAAAATTGGAATAAGACTGTTACAGATGAGGACGATATCTATGTTGTTGGGGACTTCTTCCTCGGCACAGATTGGGAGTTCATTAAGGATGTTCTCTACACTCTGAAGGGTAGGATTCATCTTATTGTAGGAAATCACGATACGCCTGCTAAGATTGATGAGTATGACAACTGGGATAATATTGTCGAGATTGCTGATGCACTTCGTGTTAAGTACAAGAAGAGAACATTCTTCCTCTGTCATTATCCTACACTCACAGCAGGTCTTGAGCAGGACCCTCATAGAGCAGTAATCAATATCTTCGGTCACACTCACAGTAAGGAGAAGTTCTTCGAGGATAGACCTTATATGTATAATGTGGCGGCAGATGCACATAACTGCACACCTGTTTCTATTGAGCAGGTTATTGAGGATTTCAATGCAAAGGTTGATGAGTGTATTGCATACCTCAATGATGAGGAGGACAAGTAATGGTTGACGGAATTTATAACGCACAAATAGAGTCTACTTGCCTTGGTCTCTACGACGGCACAGGACCATTGTTCTTCTATATAAGAACTATCTTCTATGACGATGAGCATCCTTCTCTTTCAACGCCAGATTATTGCTCTGATTTCACAACTCAATTTGGTCATTTTGTCACCCCATCACTTGGACCAACAGAGTATATAAGTTATCCTTATACCGATGAGTTAATAAGAGAAACTTTGAAGGTAATTGGTGTAAACAAATGGGAAGACTTACCGAATAAATATCTCAGAATAAAAATCACTGATGGCATTATTACTGACATTGGGCATATTACTAAGAACAGATGGTTCAATATTCGTAAGTTCTTTAAAGAGAAGCCAGAGGTGAAGTAAATGGTTGATGAGACTTACAGCTTTACAAAAGAGGAACTTGACGAACTTGGTTCTTTCTTTAGAGTACACGTTGCAAATGCCAATGATGACGGCAATAGCGGACGATATAAATGTCCAAAGCACTGGATGAAGTTCGTTATATTTGCGCCGCCGCGAGCAGGAATCCTATACAAAGGATTTGTTTGCAACTGCGGTTTCGAGTTTTATTTGAGAAAGAAAAATGAGGGCGGCTAATGAAAAAGGAAACTATAGAATATTATTGCGATAGATGTAAAAAGAAAATCTCATATGGTGAGCATACTGATAATAGAATAGTTCTTTACCCAAGGAGAGGTCTGTTTTTGGTAGAACATAAAGAAGTACATCTATGCAATGAGTGTTTAAAGATAAACTTCGATTTCGTACAATTCTTTATGAAATAAGGAGGGAGAGCAATGATTAAACCTGCAATATTATATGAAGCTCAGCTAAAGGAAAAGATTGCTGAGACTTGGTATGACCCCGATTATATGTACTACTATGATACGACACCTGGCATACCTGATATAGCAGATAAGCCAGATAATCAGTATCAGTTTGTTTCTGTTAATGAGCAGGGAGAGGTAGTCGGCTTCTTCTCATATTGGGTATATGAGCCATCAAAGCGTGCAATGAACTTCGGACTTATGTCTTTTAAGAAAGGTAGTACAACTTTTATAAAAGATGCCGTTCAGATGTTCAAAGATATGTTTGAGAAGTATGGCATACATAGTGCCGAGTGGCGTTGTTATGAGGATAATGAAGAAGCTGTCGGAGTTTATGACTGGCTAATTGAAAGATATGGCGGAAGAAGAGTTGGAATACTCCGTGATAATGCCGCGCCAATGAATAGAGTTCTTTGCAATACCGTTATCTATGAAGTATGTTATCAAGACCTTTATACTCGTTTGGGTAAGGTTTATAGCAAGAGAGAATGGTTTAAAATGATTGAAAAGGGTGAGATGTAAGTGAAAATAGGTATAGATATTGACAACATTATAACAAATACTACAGAATGTGTCCTTCAGCATATGAATGAGTTATTCCCAGCTTTGGATTTAAAAATAGAAGATATTACTGCCTATTGGATGGAGAGCTGTATTCCTGATGAGTACAGTAATGTAATTCCTCTAATCTTTGAGGACCCGCGTATGTGGAAAAAGGTTAAACTCATTGATGGGGCGGCACAGTACATACAGAAATTGTATGAAGATGGACATGAGATTTACTTTGTAACTGCTACAACAGAGCATAATTTCCGTAAGAAAGTCAGCTTCTTAACAAGAAGCTTCCCCTTCTTCCCCGAAGGATATGTTAAACAGCACGCCATTAGTATGAAGAAGAAGCAGCTCCTTAACATTGACATTATGATTGACGACTACTTAGATAACCTAACTGGCGAAAGACTTTATACTTCTATCTGTTTAGCTTATCCTTGGAATACAGGTGCCGCCGTGGAGATGTACACTATGCAGGACCTTTGGCACGTTTACTGGGCAAAGAACTGGGCGGAGATTTATAAACTTGTATGCGACCTAAAGAATGGTTGGTAAGGAGGAGTAATGGAACAGCAAGAAATAAGATTGGCTTCTATTGAGTCAGGTGATTTATATTGGATTACTGCTAATGCAATTGATGATACTTTTATTAAGCTTATTAATGGCGGCAATATTAAGGTGATTAAAGCAAAAGAAATTGAAGTAAAGCAGAAAAAGCTCTTTTTCTTTAAAGAGAAGAAGAAGTATAAGACAATTTTGGTACAGGTTATAACCCCTTGGGTTAAGGAGGATACAGATGAACAGAATAGTTAAGATGCTTCCAGTTGTAGATATTCATGACTTTGAAAATCTCATAGCTCAGAAAATGGGTTATGAGGACACAGATGCTTTTCATAAGTCTTTGCGTAAGGAAGAGTATGAGAGTTATTCTACATTAGATAAGGTTCGTGACCATATCGGCTGGAGTATAGTAGACATATATGGAAATGGAACTTTCTATGATATGGACGTTTTAGATAACTTTAGAGCAGATTGGACAGCACGTGATGACGCTTACTGCTATAATTTAACAGAAGAAGAAGCCGAACTTTTTAACAAAATAGATAGGATAGTTATCAAACTTGTTGAAGATGGCGAAATACCCGATGAATTTGTACTTCATGTTTGGTGGTAAAGAAAAGAAAATTTGATTTTTTTTATAAATCATGGTATAATTATTATAGAAAAGTTAAAGAAAACCATTTATTTGAAAGGAGTAAAGCTATGAAAATTAATTACAACAGAGGTTCAAAGTACACACTTGGAGGTTGTCTCGTATTCCTTCTTATTCTTCTGGTAGCCCTTGCCATTGGCTATGGTATATCAGTATTGTTTGTTGGAGCTGGAATGTGGGCACTTTGTAAGCTTGGCGTAATTGCCGCATGGACATGGAAGCAGGCAGCACTGTGGGCGCTCGTTATTGAGATTGCACTGGGCTTCCTTAGAACTATTGTAAAGAACGTTAAGGGCAACGACTAAGATTTTCTGAAAGGAGAAAATGATGGATAAGGTAATGACTTTAGGCGAAATCCTCGAAGGTACAAATGGTATCTATATTAAGGAATATGAGCGCTATGGTGATGGCTTAATCTTCATAGGTGGCACATATTGGGCAAATGGAACATTTATTCAAATCTCTGGTGGTTTCTACTCTAAGGACACAAAGGTAGGTTATTACTCTTGGAGTAAGAATGATAATAAGACTCTCCTTATCCTCAGAGCACAGGAGGGTTAAGATGTTAATAATTGCAATAATAGGAACAATCGTCACTCCACTTCTTGCTATGCTTTTAACTGCTATGCTCTCATGTGAAGATACCGATATAAATAAATTAGGAACTTTTATTGGTATTCCTTTAACTGTGTTCATGTGTCTCGCCACAATGGACAGTATCATTGCAGCTTATAAACAGATAACAGCTACAAAAATTGAGTCGATTGATTGGTCTCAGGTACAAGTTAATGAGTACAGAGAGAATGATAAGGTAGTTAAAATTACTTATACAATTGGCGATAAAACATTCGAACTTCCAGTAAAGGAGAATTAAGATGTGGGAGAAAATTAAAGATTTCTACTACGACCACTCGGAAGCTTGCATTGGCGGCGGGATACTTACAGTGCTCGCCGCACTAATTTTGTTCCTTGCAATTCCAATCAGTGGCGAAATGAAAGTAGACCGTACACGGTGGATATGGACAATTCCTATTGAGGAATACAAAGTTTGCTCCCATTCTTCGGAATCATGTCCACCTTCTGATGCATATGATGTTTATACTACACTTGATACGCATTATCGAACTGTAACAGATAGTCCAGCTTATACAGACTCAGATGGACATTACCATGCAGCACGGACACATCAAGAAGTTTATTACACAACACGTTATCATTATAAAAGAAATGAGTGGTGTAAGTCACATTCAGTTTGCGAAATGGGCTTTGATAAGAAACCACATGAGCCTGAATGTGATAAGCCATTTGATGTTCCCAATCCACAGCTTGGTGACCTGCGCCGCCGCGACCATACGGAGCGTTATGAAGTAATAGGACTTTATAATGAAAAGACTTCAACCTTTGAAGTTGATAAGGCTGATTGGGAGAAGATTGAGCAGGGCGGCACAATACAGTTTAAAAAGTTAAGATTTGGCGATAAGTTATTTGATATAACTTTTGGCAGAAAGGCAGGTAAAAGAGTATGATTTTAAAATTAATTTTATTCTTTATCTTGATTATTATTTGTGCGTCAATAGGCTTTTTTGGATTTATGTTCATCTTTGAAAAAGTTTTAGATATTGAAGACGAGCATCCTATAATGGGATTCGTTCTTACATTTTTGTCTCTGGTAGTATTAATAGGCGGCTTAATATCTCCTATTTATATAGGAGAGAAATTGAAACTAAAAAAAGAAGAACCAAGATGTCCTAAATGTGAGGAAGTAATTGAAGTAGAAGATAGGTTCTGTTCTAATTGCGGATATAAGCTAATGGAAGATAATTCAATCGAAGATAACCATATTTATAAGTAAGGAGAAGTATTATGAAGAAGTTTATAGGTATATTAATGGCATTTGCAATAGCTTTTTGCAACCTCAGCTTGCTGAGTGTTGATGCGAAAGTTATTGAGCCAGAGGTTGTTAAGACAGAGAAGTGGACAACTTCATATTGGATTGATGACAACGCAGATATGAAGTATCCTTATATTGCTGTCGAAGCGGATATTTATAATGACGGAGAAGTTAAGGTTTATTGGTGGAATACCCATGAGTGGGATGGTTTCGCAACTATTTCACATAGATTGACTTTTGGCGAACTCCCTTTTTCTCAGCAACCAGACGGTGATGCAAATTTAGATGCAACTATTGATTTAATAATAAAAGATAGAACACCATTTGATGTTGAAGATTTCCATGTTAACTTGTATCCTAAAGAATATAAAAAAGAATATTTTTATAATGGTTGTGCGATACTTGATGTAGGTTCAATTTATATGCCAACAACACTTCCAACATTAGGTTTTTCTGAAGAGAGACCTAAATCTGGAACTAATGGTAATGCGCTTCATAGTATAACATTTACTCCAACCGTAGAGCCAACAGGTACATATACTTTCCAAATCTTCGGACATGAAATTGTAATCACACCAGACATCCTCAACATGGACGGTTATAAAATTGAGGAGTATCATTCCGATACAGCTCAGTATGAAGCAGAAAATGAAAAGCTTAAAGCTCAAAACGCAACATATCTCGCTCAGATAATGGCATATGAAGATGAAATAGAAATGTATGAAATTCTTATAATGGATATAAGCCTTGAGCGCGGCGACGTAAATAATGACGGTTTCATCAATGCAGTCGATGCTTCTCAGATATTGGCTTACTACGCATACACATCAACAGGTGGACATCTTGACTTCATGGATTTCGTTGAGGGTAAGGCAGATAAGGAGGAAGGTTAATGAACCCAGTATTAGATATTATCCTATTAATAGGTTTTCTCTTCATTGAAGGTTGTATATTCGTTATAAAGATTGCCGACAGAGATGAAAAGATTGCTGACTTGGAGAATGAAGTAAAAATAAGAGACAAAAGAATTGACAATAAAAACGACATAATCTTGCAAAAAAACCATGAAATTAGTGAATTATATGAAACTGCCGTCCGTATGAAGAAAAATAACAAAGAACTGTCTCGTAATAATGCGTTCCTTCAAGACCAAATTAATGAATATAAAAACCGTCCTTTGAAGTTTGAAACCTTTATGACACAGCCAATTGAATATGTGCGTGATATCCATGTTGACGGCTCATTCTTCTTAAACGTGCCCGATGCCAAGAAACAGTTCCTTGATAGGGTGGCACAGGAATTTGCACGTGATATTATGCAGGAAGATAATAACTTCGATTTAACAGTAGAGCGTTCATTCGTTAACCCTGACGACACTCACTATCGTTTCAAGATAAGAGTCGTTCCATATAATCACAATATTGACTATACAGAAGAAGGCTTCTTCTCTGGAAGAAGATTTTAAAAGGAGCAGTAATGCTCCTTTTCTTTTTTTTATTTGACATTTTTTATATTTTATGATATAATATATATAGAAAGTTAAGGAAAGGAAGTAAAATTATGGTATTATATGAAGGTTATTTTTTCAGAAACTCAAAAACATTTAAGACTTGGAAAGAAGCCATTGATTTTGCATATAAGGAGATGAAATATCTCTTAGACCACGAAGACATATTTCCAAAAAAGGTAGTTAAAAAGGCTTTGGAAGAGTTCGAGGACTTAGTAGTCTGCAAGTATATGTCTACTGAAGAAGAGCTTTATGCAGACTTCAGAGACGGCGGCATAGGTTGTACAGGTCTTTATGAGATAAGCTATATAAAGGAGGATTAAAATGGAGTGCTGGGTTATAAGCGATAACGATGGAAATGTTTTTGACGTTTATAAAACTAAGGAAGCCGCAATGTGCTATCTCATTAATAGAATAGCAGGAGATGATATGTCCGATTCTGAGAAGTGGGCGGCATTCAAGGAGATGTATGACTTTGCAATTATCGCTGATGATGAGATGAGCGTGGAGCTTTCTGATGGCATTATAGTCTATGCTGAGAAGCGTAACGCTTGGGGTTTTAAGGAGAATTAAAATGAAGGTAACTAAACATGGTAAGAGATATACTGAAATAGAATTTAAGTGCACTCACTGTGGTTGTGAATTTATTGCTCTTGATAAAGAGTGCGATAAATTTCCCGATTTTTGGGACAAGCAAGGTCATTTAGTAAGACAAAGAAGATGTCAGTGTCCAGAGTGCTATGATTTTGTGTTTTCTTATAAGAGACCAATGGAGAAGAATAAATAAATGAGTGATGTTATTAATATCGTCATTGGTAAACCACTTGTTCCATGGCATGAGGTGTGTTGTATTTCAAATCCTTCGGGAAATGAAATCATGTTTGAGAAAGCTTTTACCTTATTTACCAATGAACGTATACCAGCCAAGATTTTAAAAGAGCTTGGTGTAGTCAAATCTATTAGTGAAGTAAAGAGAAATCAGCCTAAGCTTTGTGAACCACTTACTCAGCCTGATTGCTTTTGGTTAAAGTGGGGTAAGAAAAAGTTTTGGGTTGTTGTTGGAGAGGAGTAATATAAAATGGAAGTTTGGATAGTACAGTTCTCTAATTGTGATACCTATGCTACAGATGTATTTTCAACAATTGAAAAAGCTTGGCAGTATGTTGAAAGCTATTATAAGGAAAATAATTTTCTTGATATAGAAGCATATCGTATAATTGAAAAAGCTTATGCGGATTGCAAAAAAGAGGGTGGTAACAGATTTTATAATGCACGGATAACTGTTAGTAAAAAAATAGTTGATAAGAAAGTGAGGAAATAAAATGTTAAAAATACAGGAGTTTATCCTTGCACATGATAACTGGCGTGAACTTTTAGCTGATGCGCCTTACAACTTAAAAATTTCTGAGGACGACGGCTTCGTTCTTTTCAAGTATAGCCAGATAGACTCTGACTTTAACGAGGAAATTTGCCGCGAGGCTCGTGGTCTTATCCTTGATGCTCGTGATGACTTCAAGGTAGTTCGCTATGCGTTCAAGAAGTTCTTCAATATAGACGAGTCCTATGCAGCTCATATAGACTGGGATACTGCCGTTGCATCTGAGAAGATAGATGGCTCTATAATGTCTGTATGGTTTGCTCGCGGCAAGTGGCATATATCAACAAACGGCAAGATAGATGCTTTCAAGGCTGAGCTTAACGGCGTAGGTCCTTATAAGACTTTCGGAGACCTCTTCGAGTCTGTACTTCCTCTATCCGCCTTCGTGGGTAACCGTTATGAGCCTTATTGCTTAACTTTCGAGCTTGTATCTCCTTATAACAAGGTTGTTATTGACTATCCTGAGACTAAGGTATATCTTCTTTCTGCACGTAATATGCTATCTGAAGACCTTCACGAAACTCCTGCGGCTCGGCAAATTGCAAAAGAATTAGGAGTTAGCTGTCCTAAGACATATCTCCTTGAAGATGAAGCAGAATATCGTCAGCTTGTCGCAAATATGCCTGAAGGTCATGAAGGTATTGTTGTATGTGACAAGAACTATGAGCGTGTTAAGATTAAGACTTTACTTTACTTCCAAATGCACAAGGCAAAGAACAACGGAGTAATTACTTTAGAGCGTATTGTAGATTTAATTCGTGAGAATGATGACGCAGAGTTTTTATCATACTTTCCTGAGTATGAGGATACATTTACTAAGGTTAGATTACAGCTTGAAGCAATAGATATATTAGTATATGAAATAAAGAGAGTTGTATCATTATGGAAGAAGGAGCACCCATTTGGAGAGGGCGACCGTACTGCTCGTAAGTGGTTCGCGCAGGACTTCGGAAAGAACAAGGCTGCGGCACTTTACTTCGCTGCTTTTGACGGTCGTTTAGATTCTTTATTTACTGATATGACCACATCTAAGTTCATTTCATTATTTAAGATAGAACTGCCAAAGGAGGATTAATATGGAAGTATTAGGTATAATTCTTGCAGTTTTTATAGGAACGCTTATAGGTGCTGCCTTCGGTATCCCTTTGGGATATCGAATTGGGGCACAGACTAAGCGACAAATTCAGAAAGCAAAGGACAATTCTATTCAAATTCAGACAAGCGAAATAAGTTGGGAGGGATAATTATGAGCGAAAATCTTACGGATAAGCATGAGTTCGATGATGATGACGGATACTACGATGAGGTCGGTGGCTACCATGATGCAGCTATTGGCTGGAACCCTCATGGTATCTGGCATGGTGAGTGTACCCGTGCCTCATGCAAGGGATGTCCGTATGAACATGACACCACAGACCCATACAAGGAGGGATAATATGGTTGTATTTCTTTTTATCCTTTGCTTAGTATTAGGCTTTGCCACAGGATATCTTTATAGAGATACCTTTGGCGGACGTAAACAGAAACAGGTAGGTGGGGATAATTCTATCCAAATTCAGACAAGCGAAATAAGTTGGGAGGATTAATGTGGAAGTTAAAGAAATAGGTGGACACCCAGAGATGTGTGGCGGCTGGAGCTATGTTTATGAAGTAAAGTTCTCCAAAGAGGACATTACTGTAAAGGAAGCTTTAGAAGAAATTGCTGAATGGAGAGCGAAAAACTCTCCAAATGCAGGCACACCAGGCCATGCATATTCGACAACAGTTGATGGGCTAATTGTTAAGTCAACTTGGTTAGGCGAAACTGATAGATGTACTTACTGGAGAGACGGTTCAGAGAGAGTTGTATCGGCGGGCGGCACAGGAGGTTGGTGGAGTGATATTAACATAGATATTTCTACCGACCTTAGTGGTTTAAAGAAACGTACCTTAAACGAAGCAATGGAATATTACAAGAAACAGGCTTTAAATTTAAGACCATATCTAAAAGACCTTCCTTCAAATCCAAGAGATTATCGTGAATGTGCTGAACATTATTACAACTATTTACAGCTTGCCAAATGGCTTGATGAGTTAAAGAACCTTCGAGTTCTTTACGATGAAATGCAAGAGAGAATAGAACACTACGAACCCATTCAATACTAAAAGGAGCCTTTGTGCTCCTTTTTCCTTATAAAAAAATTGACTTTTTTTATATTTTATGTTATAATATATATAGAAAATGAGAAAAGAGGTATTTAAAAATGGAACTTGATTTCAATTATGTTAGTGAAAGAGTGCATGATAGAGTCAAAGAAATCCTTGATGAAATTCTTGGTACTGATGCAACAGGTATCTATACAACTGAATCAACTCAGTCTCAGGAATCTGAATACCCAGAGTATTATTCAACACTTAGCTACGATGCTGACGGAAACCTTAACGGTTTCGGTCACTACATAGACGACACATCAGAATACAGCTTATATGGTGGAGCATCACGTTTGACAATCATTCCCGAAAATGAAGACTTTATCATTAAAGTACCGCTCACTGGTATTTGTGGTACAAAAATTACGTTGCGCCGCCCCGCAGATGAGAAGGATAAGGTTGAGGGCAGTCCTGACTATGAGGAAATGGATATTTGGAAAGAATATTACTATGATGATTACATGGAAGAGGTAAATGAATACGAAGATATTCCTTGGGAAGAATATAGCTCACAGTTTTGTATGCTCAAAAAGAGAAATTCTGATTATAACCTCATGGACACAGAAAATGCTCTTGTTGAAGAGGGCGTTGAAGGTGGCTGTGAAAAAATATCTGAGGTATTACTTCCTAACTTCTTCTGGGGCAACTACAATGAAATCCCTGTATATGTTCAGAGAAAAGCAAAGCTGACAATGGACCATGCTTATTTTATCTTCCGTGAGGAGAAGGAGGAGCCTAAAAATGCTGAGAGAATTATGCGTATGCGTCAACTTTCTCAGGCGGCAGGTAATTTCCCTGACAGCTTTATCTATGCTTTAATCCATGCATATGGAGAAGATACAACTTATGAGATACTCAATACAATAGATTACCTCAATATTGACGATATGCATGATGGTAACTTCGGATTCGCAGAGGATAATCTTCCAGTTATATTCGACTATGCAGGTTACGATGACTCTTATGTTTGGGAAGAGCAATAAAAAAATTGACTTTTCTTAAAAAACATGATATAATATTTATAGAAAATAAAGAAAAGGAGAAAATCTTATGGACGATTTTGATTTTGTACAGTGTGAAGAGGTATTCGAGGACGGTTTATTTGAAGACCGTTGGTCTGATGACTGCTTCGACGTCGAAGACGGTGGAGAGTTCTAATGGCTAAGAATACTTACACGAAAGAACAAAATAAAGAACGCCGTGACATTAATCAGTTCAAGAAGAAGGAACAGCGAGAGCGCGGCGAAATGCCGCGAGGTAATCAGTATCGCCGCAAGAAACAGCGCGATAGAGAGGAGTCATATTATGAGGACTATGATTTTTGATGTAAAGAACTTTGTTGTTCTTAATGCCCCAGTTGTAGCATCATGGGGCGAAACTTTTGTTGTAGCATTAACGGCTATTGTTAGCCATATATAAGGAGGAAATATAATAATGTATAAGTGTCCAATTTGTAATAAGTCATATGAAACTGCTACTGACATGGCTCAGTGTGCCACAAAGTGTGCCCAGAGGATAGAGAAGGAAGCTAACGAGAGAAAGCTTGAGCAGCTTGATAGAGACCTTACCAATGCAATTGACAAGGTTCGTGAAGCTGTAGATGCATATAATGCAATATCAACAGAATATCACTATGACTTTACTATTCATAAGAATAAGTTACTTGTTCTTACAGAAGGTCCATGCCTTAAGGATAAGGAGCCTATCGACCTTAGTAAAGCATTTCTTCATGGTAAGCCAGTAGATATTAACTCTATTGAACAGAAGCTTAGCAATTTTTGTGAAAATGATAAGGAATTGAACGAAGCAATAGAGGCTAAAGATAAGCTCGTTAGATTTGTTCAGGAGAAAGCCGCAGATGAAACTGACCCATATAGTAAGACAAAGCTCCACGAAATAATTGCAGAAATCGAAGAGAAGTTCGATGAGTGCGATACACCAAAGGAGAAGAAAGACTTCATTAAAGCAGTTGAAGCATTGCTTAACTGGACTTTCTCCACTTTAGAAGTCATGAATGGCATGGACTTAAAGGATTTATTGAAGTGATATAGAAGCGCCTTGTGCGCTTCTTTTTTTATAAAAACTTGATTTTTTTTATATTTTATGTTATAATATATATAGAAAATGAAAAAGGAGCGATATTATGATTTTAGAATATAAAACTTTTGAAGAGTTCGGTGAGGACGCTTTCGCAATACAGGATTATTACGATATGACTGCCGACCTTAATTCTCTTAACAAGTTAGCTGGTATCGTAATCTATGACACAGATAAGATGGACGACATTAAAACTGTCCTCAACCTTGCTGTGGCGGCACAGCCCAAGATAATTATGATTGAGCTTTGTCATTTATCTGATACTCAGGAAAACATTGATAAGGTTATAGAGCTTAAGAAATACTTCGCAGAGACAGAATATACAGATATGGAGTCTTACGAATCTCGTCTTGCATACGGTTATATTGAACCTGACTATGAAGCGCTCTATGAAAATCTTCGTCTTGAGTATAACGAACTTGTAGATAAGTATAATAAGCTTGAAGTAAAAGCGCAAATGTATGAGGACTGCGATATGTCCGAAGTAGATTTCGATGAGGAGGACTATGATTAATGACCTGTGTGTATGCTGTAAACTCAACTCTCGTTCCAGAGATTGGATTTGAGGGTGATATTGAAGACCTTTACAATAATAGTAATTGTCGTACACCAGATAATACAGATAACTTTCTTTATAATTGCGGCGGCTATGCTCTTGAAACTTACAATTGGTTTCTTCCAATACTTTGTGATAGCACTGTAAGAGAAAATGCTTCCGCAAGTTGGCTTGAAGAGCACAACTATGCAGATTTTAATGATTTCTATGAGAGTGAAGAATATGATGATGCAGAATTTGAACTTCAATATTATGTAGATAGAGAAAGCGATAATGGACTTGAATATGTCTATGATTTACTAAGTGATATTCACGACGATGCTTCGGAAGAGGAAATGGACGAAGCAGAGCAGTTGTACTGGCATCATGATTACAGCTCAGAGACGGCACTGGAACTCGCCGCCCTTAATATGCTTAAAGCATTTCCAGACATGAGAAGAATTGAGTCTTTTGATGAACTCAACCCTGATGAATATGGAATTGCCTACCGTGGCACAGACTGGGATTTCCATTTTGCTAAGTATGACCAGCTTACAGATACAATTACTCACAAGCTTGGTCCACAGCAAATAAGAGAAGTTGATGAGTTAGACGAAGCCTTTGAGCCATATGGTTATGATACGAAAACAGTTTTCTTCGCTAAGAAAAGGAAGGTAGGTTAAAATGAAAATAAGTAATTATAGCGCATATCTTTATGGTATGCAGATGTCATTACAGGATAAGTTATTTTGGACAAAGATTATCCCACATGATGACATTGATACAATTATAGATTTTGGTTGTGCCGACGGCACATTGCTTGATGCTATTGATAAAGAACAGATACAGTTGAAAGACGAAAAGCGAATAGACCGTTTATGGTGTTTAGTAGGAATAGATAATAACCCCGAAATGCTTAAAAAGATGGGAGAAAAGCACAGTTGTATTCTTAGAGCACAGAGCTTTGAAGATGTACCAAGCACCTTTAAAGTAAATGCTTTGCTTAATTTGAGTAGTGTTATACATGAAGTATATTCATATTGTTCTGCTGAAGAGATTTTGAGCTTTTGGGATAATGTGTTTAATTCTGGTTTTAAGTATATTACAATTCGAGATATGATGATTAGCAAAACTGTTCAAAGAAAAAGGGGCTATTATCCATATGGAAATAGTATGGATGATGCACAGTTAGCAGATTATTGTGAAGTTCGTAATTTGGGCAATAAGGGATTTACAGAACTTGATGTTAAAAATCAACTGGAATTTCTTTTGAAGTATCGTTATATCGAGAACTGGGATAGAGAGGTACGAGAATTTTATTTTCCTATATATCTTGAACAGCTTTTAAATCATGTTGCTGAGAATGGAAACTATTATATAGAGTATATCAATCACTACACTCTTCCTTTCATTAAAGAAACTGTAAAACAAGATTTTGATATTGACCTCATTGACAATACCCACTGTCAGTTAATCTTAAAGAAAAAGGAAATTTGACTTTTTTTAAAATTCATGGTATAATATATATAGAAAATCAGAAAGGAAGAAAAATATGAGTTCATTTAGAATTGTGGCTTCCCTTATAATAGGTCTATTAGCTACGTTAGGTCTTAAGATAGGCTTCATCGTAACTATTGCCCTTATTATTGCAAAACTTATAGGCTGGGCTACTATTGGCTGGCTTGGAGTATTTCTGCCATTGATAATTCCATTTATCGCCTTCATTCTTGCAGGTTTTATTTTCCCGTCAAAGAAGGGAGACGGCAGATACCACGAATAATTTTATAAAGGAGGACGAATATGAAGATAGTAAAAATATGGCTCGACGATATTCGTCCTGCCCCAGACAAGACATGGTGGGCGCTTAAGTCCGTAAATCAGGCAAAGCTTGTAATCCGTGCCGCCGAAGGACTTGAGGACGTTCAGATTGAACTTGACCTCGACCATGACCTCGGCGATTACGCTAAGGACGGCGGCGACGCAATAAAACTCCTCGACTGGATGGTCGAGACAGAGCGTTTTTATCCTGTTAAGCTCCATACTGCAAACATAGTTGGTCGAGACAATATGCAGAGAATGATAGATAGATACTGGAGGTAAGCTATGGAAATAGGACGTTTTACTCCCATTGTTGTAAATGGGAAAATCGTTGGCGCAGTAAATGAAGATTGTCCAGAAGATGCTAAGGTTATACCTGCAGTTATCTTTGCCCCTTATTTTAGTAAGGAAATTATGACTAAAATAGATGGAAGTAGGTTCATTCTGAATTTGACTGCAACCCTTGAAGTGCCCGAAGATGAAATTTTTTGACGGGCGGCACAAGTAAATCACATATAAGTACAACTATTTCAAATGGAAAAGCAAAATTGAAAATTTGACTTTTCCGAAAAAATGTGTTATAATAATTATAGAAAATCAAAAAGGAGGGAGAACAATGCTTGTTAAAACACATCTTATCGTCACTGACCAGTATGATAATTATACAGTCAAGTGGACAGGTCGAATTAAAGACTGTAATATCGAACTTAATAAGGATAATCTCCCTGTATTTGTAATACTCTCTAAGAATAAGAGAATTGAGATGCCTACTTTAGATATGGCAGCTGTTGAAAAGACAGCTAAAAGAATTAGCGAACCAAAAGGACGCGGCGCTTTAACTACAGATAAAGTCTTTATCTATGTTAAAGAGCAGGGCGGTAAGGAAAAATTACTTGGTAGTGTAATTCATGACCATATTCGTAAGTATGCACCGATGTTTGATGAAGTCTGAGGGAGAGTAAAATCTCCCTCTTTTTATTTATGCTGGTGTAGCACAATAGGTAGTGCAGGTCCCTTGTAAGGACAAGGTTGCAGGTTCGATTCCTGTCATCAGCTCCACTTATGAAGAGTGGGAAAAACTTTAATTCCCACTAATATCTCCTCTTAGCATAATGGAGAATGCGGCAGCCTACGAAGCTGTGTCTTATGAGGGTTCAAGTCCCTTGGAGGAGACCAGAGTTTACCAATCAAACTCACAGAAGTTCATATGGAATAGGTTTCTAAGCCTATCACTCCTTGCTTATGAGCCAACGCAGGGATAGTTTATAAAGTAGAACGCTCTCATTCGGTGAGAAGGAAGTCGATGCAAGCGCGGGGCTGAGTATGAATTTCAAAAACCAAAAAGAAAATTTGACTTTTTTCAAAATCTATGATATAATAATTATAGAAAATCGGAAAGGAAAGAAGAAACATGAGTGTATATATTCTTTATATGGTAGACGAAATTGCTAAAACAAGAAAGGTGATTGACGTCTATAAGACCAAAGGTTTAATGCTTCGAGACAAAGAAGCTTTTGAAAAAGAGCGTGCTTGGAACATTAAATACGAATATGAGTGTTGGAATGTAATAGGTGCATAACCTTTAATGGTTGTGCTCTGTGGAGGTATCGTAGTCAAGTGGCTAAGACGTCGGTCTGCAAAACCGAAGACGAGGGTTCGACTCCCTCCGCTACCTCCAGAGGGCACAACCTCAATGAGAGGAAACTAAGTGGAGCTTCAGCCCAGCCTCTCATAAATGCTGGTGTAGCTCAGTCGGTAGAGCAGCTGATTTGTAATCAGCAGGTCGGGGGTTCGAATCCGTCCACCAGCTCCAAAATCCAGTCATAGCTCAGTAGGTAGAGCAACGTGCTGATAACGCGGAGGTCGTGAGTTCGAATCTCGCTGGCTGGACCAATTACCCTTGTGGGTGAGTAAAGGAAAATGAACCCTCAGTTATAGTATGGCAGTATTATAACACCTACCTGCCAGTAGTACGGTTGAAAGCCCGCTGAAGTTCTCCATTTGGAGAGTAGTAAGGAAATATCGGCTAATGTTTCCGCCTTTACGTGGCGCCGATGCTTACGGAGAGAAACAAAAAGAAAAATTTGACTTTTCTTAGAATTTATGATATAATAATTATAGAAAGTGAGGAAAAGAAATGAAGTTTATTGGTGAATACGATAACGGTTATTGCGAAAATAGTGATAATGTCTTCTTTTTTGAAGCAGATAATATAGATGCTGTATATGCTTATATGGCAGAAGGTCTTTATGACTGGGCAGAACAAAATGTTATTGGAGTTGAAGGCTATACCTTTGGAGAAGGCTTCGACTCTCAGGAAGATGAAGATTATTACTTTGATAACTGCGATTATGTAGTAACTGAAGTAGACGAAGATGAGTTCTTCACTCGTCTTGAAGATGAAGGATTTGAGAAAGATGATGTAATTAAACTTTAAAAGAAAATTTGACTTTTTTTGAAAAACATGATATAATATATATAGAAAATCGGTTGGTAAACCGTCCTCTGAAGGAAAAGCTTCCAATCAAATGGTTCTGTAGTTTAACGTGTAGAATGTTCGGTTGTCTCCCGAAAGACGAGGGTTCGACTCCCTTCTGGACCGCCAATTTAAAATGGGTCAGTAGCTCCAATGGTTAGAGCAGCGGTCTGTTAAACCGCGCGCTGTGAGTTCGAATCTCACCTGACCCGCCAATTAATAAAAGTTCATAAGTAGTGGGTCACACCCACGTCGGTGGTTTGTGGAAAGCTGAGTCAAGATTAGACTTGTCAGCCCTCGCCGTCAATGAAGATTTGCTATGAACACGTTTAATCAACTGACGATGCCTCTGTAGTTCAAATCAGGATAGAACACCTGCCTGTCACGCAGCGAGGTTGCGGGTTCGAGCCCCGTTGGAGGCGCCAATCGTTTTGTAGGTTGTACTCATAAACCTTCCGTCAACTGGACAGCCTTTCCAATAAGACGTACCTTTATAAAGGTAGAAAATGAATAGGCAAATATCGGCAGGTGTGGAAAGCGGCGAAACCAGCGGACTGTAAATCCGTGACATTGAAACATCGAAGGTTCGAGTCCTTCCCTGCCGACCAATTATTGAATTTAAGACCTATGAAACGTCGAGCTGGCGGCGGAAAGGTGTCTTGGATACCACCAGCGTTGAAATGGGCTTATGGTGTAATTGGCAACACAGCTGACTTTTAATCAGTAGTTCGGGGTTCGAGTCCCCGT
>Ga0310696_10001046_pt1 | contig 40729 bp, 35 predicted proteins | sample AusTroGonzalo_MG_4_FD_203885 | JGI IMG/M metagenome (GOLD analysis project Ga0310696, IMG submission 203885) | Bovine rumen microbial communities from tropical cattle in Woodstock, Queensland, Australia - Gonzalo_02 (v2) (version 2) | ecosystem: Host-associated > Mammals > Digestive system >... | reverse complement strand
TCTACTGCAAGCCCAGGTGGCGGAATGGTAGACGCGCTCGTTTCAGGTGCGAGTGTTGAGAGACGTGCAGGTTCGAGTCCTGTTCTGGGCACGGAGAAGCGGAGTCTTTCGACCTCAAACATGGAGAGGTGGCGGAATTGGTAGACGCGCTACTTTGAGGGGGTAGTGTCGATTATGACGTGGGAGTTCGAGTCTCCTCCTCTTCACTAAACAATGTTCAGAATACAATGAAAGAGAAAAAGCTGCTCGTTGAGCAGCTTTCTTTGTTTTTCCCTCTCTCTGTTTTTTCCTTATCCAATCTTGCTTATCCGTTGCAGCTTGGCCTCGTCCATAATCTTAATCTTGCGACCATCAATAGCTACAAGTCGCTCAGCCGCGAACATGGATAGGGTGCGGATGGCGTTGGAAGTCGTCATGTTCGAGAGATTGGCAAGGTCCTCGCGACTGAGATAAATGCTGATGGTGCATCCGTCTTCCTCCACTCCGTAGCTTTCCTTAAGGAAAAGCAGGGACTCGGCCAGACGGCCGCGGATATGCTTCTGCGTGAGACTTACCGTTCGCGCATCGGCCTGTCCCAAGTTCGTGGACAGACGCTGGATGAAGAGCCAGCTCAACTGGGCATTCTCCTGAAGCAGGGAAACCACAGTCTTCATGGGCAGGCGGACAATGACGGCCGGTTCAAACGCGGCAGCACTGGTCACATAGTTCTCATTGGCGAAGGCTGCACGATAGCCGAAGTATTCCACAGGCTTGACGACGCGAACAATCTGCGCTCTTCCACCTACGCCTTCCTTGTAGATTTTCACCTTTCCGGAAATAAGGCAGAGTAAATAATGCGGCACGTCTCCCTCCGAGTAAATCGGTTGGTTCTTCTTGTATTGCTGAATGCTCAGTTGCTTCAAGACGACCTCTTGCTGCTCGCTGGTCAGCACATTCATTATCGCCGAAAGCTTTGGAAGAACATCTGCGATTGTTAACGCTTTTCTTGCCATCTGTTAGTCCTATACTATTATGTTTTACGGCACAAATTTACGCATTTGTTTTCGTTTCGGCAAACAATCTGGAAACTTTTCTTTCAAAATATTTTAGCGGATGCCAATAAATTGCTATATTTGGGGACGCAATTAGCAAATTCTACCCTTTTTAGGTACCAAAATCAACCATTATAACCTAACTTATGAGCTATTTACAGTTTGACAAAACCCTGATGACGAATCTGGAGGAAGCTCTGAAGAAAGAGGTGCTGCGAAGCAACCGCTCCGGCGCTTACTCGTGCTCGACAATCCTCGATTGCAACACGCGTAAGTACCACGGTCTGCTGGTCGTGCCCGTGCCCGAACTGGACGACGAGAACCACGTTCTCCTCTCCTCGCTCGACTGCACGGTCATCCAGCACGGCGCTGAATTCAACCTGGGTCTCCACAAGTATCAGGGCGACAACTACAGTCCCCGCGGCCACAAGTACATCCGCGAGTATGACTGCCAGCAAGTGCCCACGACCATTTACCGCGTCGGCGGCGTCATCTTGAAGAAGGAGCTGATGTTCCAGCACTTCGAAGACCGTGTGCTCGTGCGCTACACGTTGCTCGATGCCCACAGCAAGACGACGCTGCGCCTGCAACCTTGGCTGGCCTTCCGCAGTGTGCGCGAGTTCACACACGAGAACCCACGCGCCAACCGCGACTACCAGGAAGTGAAAAACGGTATCAAGACCTGCATGTATCCGGGTTATCCCGAACTTTTCATGCAGTTGAACAAGAAAACGGAATGGGTGTTCCGTCCCGACTGGTATCGCGGCGTGGACTACCCCAAGGAGACGGAACGCGGCTATGCTTCGAACGAAGACCTCTACGTGCCCGGCTATTTTGAGTTCGACATCAAGAAGGGCGAGAGCGTGGTCTTCTCCGCAGGCATCAAGGAGTGCAATCCCTCCAAGCTGAAAGAACTGGCCGACTACGAGGTGAACATCCGCACACCGCGCGACAACTTCTACCACTGCCTCGTCAACAGCGCCCACCAGTTCCTGAACTATCGCGAAGGAGAGACCTACCTCCTCGCCGGCTATCCCTGGTTCAAGTGCCGTGCACGCGATATGTTCATCTCCCTGCCCGGCCTGACGCTGACGAACAACGAGATAGACCACTTCGAACAGGTCATGGCCACAGCCGAGAAGGGCATCCGCGAATTCATCGGCGGCAAGCCTCTCAGCGTGCGCATCTATGAGATGGAGCATCCCGACATCCTACTCTGGGCTATCTGGTGCATCCAGCAGTACTGCAAGTTCGTCGGCATCGAAAAAGGTATCGAGAAGTACGGAAAACTGCTGCGCGACATCATGGATTGGCTCATCGCTGGCAAACACCCCAACCTCTATATCCACGACAACGGCCTCGTCTATTCCAACGGACGCGACAAGGCCATCACCTGGATGAACAGCAGCCAGAACGGACACCCCATCGTGCCTCGCTCGGGTTATATCGTGGAGTTCAACGCCCTGTGGTACAACGCCCTGATGTTCAGTGCCAGCGTCTGCCGCACGATGAACGACGCCTCCGAGGCCGAACCACTGGAGGCCATGGCCGAGAAGACCAAGAAGAGCTTCATAGAAACCTTCCTCAACGACTACGGCTATCTGCTCGACTACGTCGACGGCCAAATGATTGACTGGAGCGTGCGCCCGAATATGATTTTCGCCTGCGCCTTCGACTTCTCACCGCTGAATCCCAAGCAGAAGAAGGGCGTGCTCGACATGTGTACGAAAGAACTGCTGACACCGAAGGGACTTCGCACCCTCTCGCCGAAGAGTGGTGGCTACAACCCCATGTACGTCGGTCCTCAGGTACAGCGCGACTACGCCTACCACATGGGCACCGCATGGCCCTGGCTCGCAGGTTTCTACCTCGAAGCCTGCCTGAAGGTCTTCGGCTACTCACGCGTCAGCTTCGTCGAGCGTCAGCTCGTGGGCTACGAGGAGGAACTCTTCTACCACTGCATCGGCACCCTGCCCGAAGTCTTCGACGGCAACCCGCCCTTCCACGGACGCGGTGCCATGAGCTTCGCCATGAACGTGGCCGAAATCATGCGCGTGGTCAAGTTACTTGATAAATATATTATGGAATAAAAGATAGGAGGAAACAGCACTATGAAAGTATTAATGTTCGGATGGGAGTATCCTCCTCATGTGTTCGGTGGACTCGCCACCGCCAACTATGGTATCACCCACGGTCTGAAGGCTCAGGGTGACATCGAGACCCTGCTCTGCCTGCCGCGTCCCTTCGGCGACGAGGAGCAGGATGCCTGCAAAATCATCGGAATGAATTGTGTGCCTATCGCTTGGCGCGACGTCAACTACGACTACGTCAAGCAGCGCATCGGCAACATCATGGCCCCGGAAGATTATTACCGCTATCGCGACCACCTCTATGCCGACTTCAACTACATGCACGTCAACGACCTTGGTTGCATGGAGTTCGCCGGAGGCTATCCCAAAAACCTGACCGAGGAGATTAACAACTATTCCATCATCGCAGGCGTTGTCGCACGCACGGAGCAGTTCGACATTATCCACGCTCACGACTGGCTCACTTACCCCGCCGGCATCCACGCCAAACAAGTAAGCGGGAAGCCCCTTGTCATCCACGTCCACGCCACCGACTTCGACCGCTCTCGCGGCAACGTAAACCCCACGGTCTATGGCATCGAGCGCAACGGCATGGACAACGCCGACTGCATCATGTGTGTATCGGAGCTTACGCGCCAGACGGTCATCAACCACTACGGTCAGGATCCTGCCAAGTGCTTCGCCATGCACAACGCCGTTTACCCGTTGGCTCCTGAGCTGCAGGAGATAGTGGATCAGCGTCTGCCCTACAAGGATCGCAAGGAGAAGGTTATCACCTTCCTCGGCCGTATCACCATGCAGAAGGGTCCCGAATACTTCATCGAAGCCGCCAAGCGCGTACTGGAGCGCACGAACAACGTCCGCTTCTGCTTCGCAGGTTCAGGTGACATGATGAACGACATGATCAACATGGCTGCCGCCTACGGCATCGCCGACCGCTGCCACTTCCCCGGCTTCATGAAAGGCAAGCAAGTGTTCGAGATCTTCCGCGACTCCGACGTCTACGTCATGCCCTCCGTTTCCGAACCTTTCGGCATCAGCCCGCTCGAAGCCATGCAAAGCGGCGTTCCCAGCATCATCTCCAAACAGAGCGGCTGCGCCGAGATTCTCGACAAGTGCATCAAGACCGACTACTGGGACATCGACGCCATGGCCGACGCCATGTACAGCCTCTGCACCAACGACGCCCTGCACGAATATCTGCAAATTGAGGGCAAGAAGGAAGTAGACGGCATCACCTGGGAAAAGGTGGGTGTCCGCATTCGCAAACTCTATGACCAGTGTCTGGCAAGGTATTAAAGCCTCACCCCCAACCCCTCTCCAAGAGAGAGGGGAGTATTTACTTAAATGATTTAATAACATTCAAAATGAAAGTCCTCACAAGCCCCAATGGTAACCACTCCCCTCTCCCCTCGGAGAGGGGCCGGGGGTGAGGCCAATAAGTTATGAAAACAATCTGCTTATATTTTGAAATCCACCAGAACGTCCACCTGAAGCGCTACCGCTTCTTCGAGATTGGTAAGGATCACTACTATTTCGACGATTACGAGAACGAGCGCGGCATCACAGAGACCGCCGAACGCTCCTACATCCCCGCCATCAAGACCTTCATCGAGATGGCCAAGCTCTATGGCAAGGCATTCAAAGTTGCCTTCTCCATCAGCGGCTGCGCCATCGAACTCCTGGAGCAGTATGCCCCCGAAGTTATCGAACTATTGCAGGAACTCAACGAGACGGGCTGCGTTGAATTCCTCGCAGAACCCTACAGCCACGGCCTCAGCTCCCTCGCCAACGAGGACGTCTTCCGCGACGAAGTGGCTCGTCAGGCCAAGAAGATGAAGGAGCTCTTCGGCAAGAAGCCCACTGTACTGCGCAACAGCTCGCTCATCTACAGCGACGACATCGGCGGCCTCGTGGCCGACATGGGCTACAAGGGCATGATTGCCGAAGGTGCCAAGCACATCCTCGGCTGGAAGTCACCCCACTTCCTCTACCACTGCGCCCAGAACCCGAACCTGAAGCTGTTGCTGCGCGACTACAAGCTCTCCGACGACATCAGCCTGCGCTTCAACGACTCTTCCTGGAACGAGTTCCCCCTCTTCGCCGACACTTACATGGACTGGATTGCCCAGTTGCCCGAAGAAGAGCAAGTCATCAACATCTTCATGGAGCTCTGCGCCCTCGGCATCTACCAGCCGCTGTCGAGCAACATTCTCGAGTTCATCAAGGCCCTGCCCGCCGTGGCCAAGGATCGTGGCATCAGTTTCGCAACGCCCAGCGAAATCATCGCCAAAAGCAAGAGCGTGGCTCCCATGGAAGTGCCCTACCCCATGAGCTGGAACGACGAAGAGCGCGACACCAGTTGCTGGCTGGGTAACGTCATGCAGCGCGAAGCCTTCCAAAAGCTCTACAGCGTGGCCGAGCGCGTGCTCATCTGCAAGGACCGCCGCATCACGCAGGACTGGGACCGCATCCAAGCCTCGAACAACTTCCGCTTCATGACCACCAAGAACATGGGCGTAGGCTTCTATCGCGGCATCTACGAAACGCCCTATGATGCCTTCACGAACTACATGAACATCCTCGGCGACTTCATCAACCGCGTCAACTCACTCTATCCTCTTGACATCGAGAACGATGAATTGAACGCCTTGCTGACCACCATCCGCAACCAGGCCGACGAGATTACCGTCAAGGACGCCGAAATCGCACGCCTGCAAGCCCGTCTGCAAAAGTTCGAAGGCAAGACCGAGGAGAAGGCTGAGGAGAAGAAGGCTCCCGCCAAGAAAGCTCCTGCCAAGAAGGCAGCTCCGAAGAAAGCTGCCGAGGAGAAGGCCGAAGAGAAGAAGGCTCCCGCCAAGAAGGCTGCTCCTAAGAAGAAGTAAACCAGCATTATCCATCAATCTCATGGGGCTGTGTCATCCATTTGACACAGCCCTATTTCGTTATGCTGGACGAACCAAATAAGGGCTGACATTCCGCGTGGATGTCAGCCCTCTGTGTATGAATTCGTTGTAGGAGTTCGCTGCTCAGTACTTGATGTTCAGTTCGCGCAGGATGGAAGAGATTTGCTCCATGGTGGTGAGGCGGGTGGGGACAAGAGGCAGACGCAGTTGGTTCTCAATCATGCCCATGGCATGAAGCATGGCCTTGACGCCTGCGGGGTTGCCGTCAACGAAGAGGAGTTTGAAGAGTTCGGCGAACTTGTGGTGGATGTGGAGGGCGGAGGCGTAGTCGCCATTAAGGGCAAGGCGTACCATACGCGAAAACTCGCGGGGAAGGGCGTTGCCGATGACGCTGATAACACCGACGGCTCCAAGGGTAATGAGGGGGAAAGTGATGCCGTCGTCACCGCTGATGACGTCGAAACCTGCGGGCTTGTTCTTGATGATGTCATCCATCTGGGTAATGTTGCCGCTGGCCTCCTTAATGGCAACGATGTTCTCAAAGTCACGAGCCAGACGCAGGGTGGTCTCGGCAGTCATGTTGACTCCCGTGCGGCCTGGCACATTATATAAAACAACGGGCACAGGTGAAGCCTGGGCGATGGCACGGAAATGTTGGTAAAGTCCTTCTTGCGAAGGCTTGTTGTACATGGGGCAGACGCTGAGGACGCCGTCGATGCCGCGCCAGTCGGTAGATTGCAACTCTTCGACGACGGCGGCAGTGCAGTTGCCTCCGCATCCCATAAGCAATGGCACTCGTCCGGCCACGCGCTCGATGAGGGTGGTTCTGAGCCATTGCTTCTCTTCCCGCGTGAGACAAGGGGTCTCGGCTGTGGTGCCCATGATGCAGAGGAAGTCGGCACCGTTCTTGATTTGGAACTCGACGAGTCGGACGAGGGCGTCGCTGTCGATACTGCCGTCGGCCTTGAAGGGGGTGATGAGTGCTATGCCTAAGCCTTTGAATTTGTTACGTGCCATAAGAGGTGAGATGTCGTGTTGTGTCAGGCTTGTTTCTTGAAGAAATAGACGAAGGTAGCAACGCCTTCGAGGGCTGTCTTGCCAGTCTCCTTGACTTCGATTTTGAAGCGGATGCTCATGCGGATGGCACCGCGCAGGTTAGCCAATGCTTCCATGAAGGTAGTCATGCGCACGCTCTGGCCGCTGAGGACGGGCTGGCCGAACTTCATCTTATCCATGCCATAGTTGACCAAACGTTCGAGATTGTTGACCTGAATAATCTGGTCCCAGAGATAAGGCAACAAGGAAAGGGTGAGGTAACCGTGGACAATGGTCTGCCCGAAGGGACTCTCGGTCTTGCAACGCTCCTCGTCGACGTGAATCCACTGGTGGTCGAGGGTAGCGTCAGCGAACATATTGATGCGCTGCTGGTCTACCTGCAAGTAGTCCGATGAACCTATTTCCTTGCCGAGCAGTTGCTCGAAGTCTTCGTAGCAGTTGATGATAACCCTATTCATTGGTTTATTTTATGTTTACGATTATTTCATTTTTACAATTTCGCCGCAAAAGTACATCTTTTTGGCCAAATAATCGGCATCTGTAGCGGTTTTTTGCTCGAAAACTTGCCCACGCGGGCGTTTTCCCTTAATTTTGCACGTCAAAAAGAAAAATTGTACGCGTATGAAGCCTCTCTTCATTGCCGGGCCGTGTGTCATCGAGAGCGCAGAAGTGCTCGACGCCGTGGCTTCGGAACTTGTCCGCCTCCAGCGGAAATACGACCTTGATGTGTATTTCAAAGCCTCCTTTGACAAGGCCAACCGTACCAGCCTCTCGTCCTATCGCGGACCAGGGTTAGAGCGTGGCCTACAGATGCTTGCCGACGTGCGTTCCAAGCATGGCCTTCGTCTGCTGACGGACATCCACGAGTCTTGGCAGGCTGCTCCTGTTGGCGAAGTGGTCGATGTACTTCAGATTCCCGCCTTCCTCTGCCGCCAGACAGACCTCCTCGTGGCCGCTTCACACACGCACAAAGTCGTAAATATCAAGAAGGCGCAGTTCCTCTCGGGATTAGATATGCAGTATCCAGTGGAGAAATGCCGCGAGAGCGGTGCCGTGGATGTCTGGTTGACCGAACGCGGCAACTCGTTCGGCTACAACAACCTCGTTGTGGACTTCCGCAATATTCCCGACATGCTGCGCTGGACGCCGAGAGTCATCATGGATTGCACACACAGCGTGCAACGTCCGGGTGCAGCCGGTGGCAAGACGGGCGGCAACCGCGAGTTCGTACCTGCCATGGCTTTGGCCGCCAAGGCTTTCGGAGCCACTGGCTATTTCTTCGAGACCCATCCCGACCCCGACCAAGCGTTAAGCGATGGCCCGAACATGCTACGTCTCGCCGATTTGGAGATGGTTGTCAAGAGTTTGATAATTGATAATGAAAGTTGTTAACGGTTAGCTGTTAACTGAAAGCTCAATGGTAAATAATATTAATGTACGCGAGGTGGCAGGACAATGTCTGCGCGACGAGGCCGAAGCCATTCTGCATATCATTCCTCAACTCAGCGAGGACTTTGACCGTGTGGTGGAGCTGATGCTCCATTGCCGCGGAAAGGTGATTGTGACGGGTGTTGGAAAGAGCGGCCACGTGGCTGCTAAGATTGCCGCCACGCTGGCCAGTACGGGAACTCCGGCTTTCTACATCAGCCCTCTCGATGCCTTCCACGGCGACCTAGGCATGATAACCTCCGAAGACCTCGTCATCGCACTGAGCAACAGCGGACAGACCGATGAACTGCTGCGCCTCGTCCCCTACATGAAGGAACATGGCGTTCCCCTTGTCGGAATCTCCGGGAATGCCGATTCCCTACTGGCACGCAACTCCGACTTCCACATCCTGCTCCATGTGGAGCACGAAGCCTGTCCGTTGAACCTGGCACCAACCAGTTCCACGACGGCACAACTGGCCTTGGGCGATGCTCTGGCCATAGCCTTGATGCAAGTGCGAAACTTCCAGATGCAGGACTTCGCTCAGTTCCATCCCGGAGGAGCCTTAGGACGCAGGCTGCTCACCACCGCCCACGACGTCATGCGGACCGAAGAGCTGCCAGTCATCCCACCCACCATGACCCTGAGCGAGGCTGTCTTCAACGTCAGCAAAGGAAAGATGGGCATGGCCGTGGTCATGGAAGGCGACCGCGTGACAGGCATCATCACGGACGGTGACGTCCGCCGTGCCATGCAAAGCCGTCGCGAAGACTTCTTCTGCGCCACCGTGGCCGAAGTCATGAGCACGAAGCCCAAGTGTGTCTCTCCCGACACCAAAATTTCCGTCATTCAGCGTTTGCTCCACGACAATAACATCCATGCAGTTCTCGTCACCGACGACGACCGCCATCTGCTCGGCATCGTGGACTCCCTTAGTTGTATGTTATGATGATGATCCCGCACAGGAAAGCCTACGCAGTTCTCGCTCTTCTTCTTTTCTGTCTGTTTCCCACGGCTCTTCGGGCCGAGGAACAGGAACCGAACACCGTGGCGACTCCCGAAGAGGAAGCCATGGGACTGCCTTCGGACAGCATCTTCCGCCGAGTCGTCGAGAAGGAGCTGGGCGTGGAGTTCAGTTCAGATAACACGGTTGTGCTCATTCATACAGGGCACGACAAGTTCGAGGCCATGTTCTCTGCCATTCGTCAGGCACGCTACTACATCCACCTCGAATACTTCAACTTCCGCAACGACAGCATCGGCCTTGCCCTCTTCGACCTCCTCGGCCAGAAAGCACGCGAAGGAGTCATCGTGCGGGCTATGTTCGACGGCTTCGGAAACAGCAGCAACGACTCTCCCCTGCGTCGCCGCCACCTCGAAGCATTCAGGGCTTCGGGCATTCAGGTCGAGGAGTTCGATCCCATGAGATTTCCGTGGGTGAATCATGCCTACCACCGTGACCATCGGAAGATTGTGGTCATCGACGGTGCCGTCTGCTATGCAGGTGGCATGAACGTGGCAGACTATTATATCCACGGCCGGCCCGACTACGGCAAGTTCCGCGACATGCACATGGAAATTACAGGAGGAGCCGTGGCTGCCTACGAACATCTCTTCGCCCGAATGTGGTGGCAGCAGACCGGACAAATCCTGCGCCACGAGCACTATGACCGCCTGCGCCCGGCCTCGGACTTCCGCCTTCTGCCCGACACGACCGCCACAGCTGGACACAAGACCATCGGACTCGTACAGCGTGCGCCCTACAGCCACAACAAGGACATGCGTCAGGCTTACGTGGCCGCCATTGATGCCGCCCAGCACCATATCCAGATTGTCAATCCCTATCCGACCAATGTCAAGAGCGTGCGTCGTGCCTTGCGACGCGCCATCAAGCGTGGAGTCCGAACGGAAATCATGGTCTCGGCCAAGAGCGACGTACCTATCACGCCAGACGTCGTGGCCCTGGAGATGAGGAAGCTGGCCAAGTGTGGAGCCGAGATTTACTACAATCAGGACGGTTTCCACCACTCCAAGGTTATGATGATAGACGGACGCTTCTGTACCGTTGGCAGCACGAACCTCGATGCCCGCAGCTTTCTCTTCGACTACGAGGTCAACAGCTTTATCCTCGATACGGAAACGACCGCCGAGCTACAGACTATCTTCGAGCAAGATAAGCAGCAAAGTACCCTCTTCCGTGCAGAAGACTACCGACGGCTGAACAACTTTGGCCATCGCCTGACGGGTCATTTCTTTTCGCTCTTCCGCGGTTTCTTCTGACGGCTTCGACTACTTCTGCGCGATGGCATCCTGCATCAGCGCCAGCTCCTCCTGTCCCAAGTGGGCAGCGAGCAGGTTGCGGGCATCTTCGCGGAAGGCTTCGCTCCAATGGCGGTAGTTCTGGCGTTCGGCTTTCTTCGAACGGTTGAAAGCCACGGCAAACTGCTTGTAGGCCGCCAGCGCATCGGCCGTCCGTCCTTGCAGCCACAGGGCATGGCCAAGGTTCAGGCGGTCTTCCCACAACTTCTTCTTCGATACATCCAAGAGCGTGCGGTAGTACTGCTCGGCACGCTCATATTTACCCTGATGCAAGGAGCACCAGCCGATGCCTCGTCGACTGACATTCAAATGCGTGCCCATGAACTCCAACTGGAAGAAGCGTTGCACGGCATCGTCCCATCGGCCGAGCTGCACCAGACAGCGTGCAATCTCCTCGATGAGGTCGGCATCGCGGCTTTCAAGCCTTTGGTCTTCGTGCTGCAACAGAGGCAGGGCCAAGTCCCATTCCTTCAGCGCCTCGTAGCAACGAGCCATGCGGAACTGGGTCGCGTCATCTTCCTCCATGAGCAGGCTCTGTTGGAAACTGCTGACGGCACTATGCCACTGGCGCAGTTGCATGAAAGCTCGTCCACGCTGTCCGAGCATCCGAGCCGTGGCCCCGTGGTGTTCCATGAGGAAGTTCAGGAAGATGATGGCATGTTCGCTGTCGCCCATGTGGAGATAGCTCTCTATGCTGTCGTCGAGCTGGTCGGTGTCGTCGAACAGGCCTTCAAAGAGCGGCGCCATGGGCAGGATGATATCGTCCGAAGAGGCAAACACATCGCGATAATCCCCTCCAGAATTATGGCTATGGAGGAAGCGGTAGCAGACCTGACAGTAGTTCGTGAAGTTGTTCAGGCGATACTCCTCCGACTCGCCGATGTCGAAGAGCTCCTCCAAACCCTCTTGGTCATCGTCCTGATTTTCCTCAAACTGCTGACGCACGTAATCACTGATGGCCTGGCGTCCGCCTCGGCGCAGGAAAGCCATCATGCCGGCGTAGGAGTAGCGGTCGTTGTCGCAGAAGCGGTTGTGGTTCATTATGGAGAGCGTGAAGTTGTCGGGCTTTCCATCGGGATGGTACAGGCCTTTCTGCGCCGTAGGTTCGTCCATTGTGAAAGGATAGAACCAATGGGCGGGATGACCGAAGAAGTCGAACTGCTTCATGTGGATGAAGTTGCTGAAGTTCACGTCCATGTCGCCCTTCCGCATGGCGTCGACCGATTGGGCGTAGTTCGCCATTTCCTGAAACAGCTTCTTCCCAGCCTTGATTTCGATGCGCGTAATTTTTATATCGAAATCCTTCTTGAGGTTGTCTGCCTTGGGAATAAATCCGTCGGCAGCCCCGTCCTTGGTCTCCTCCTTCTCGTTGGAGCCTAAATGGGGCTGTTGCTTCTCGATGGTGTCTTTGATGATTGTCAGGATGTCATCAACACGCTTGCCCACGCGGTCCGTCAGCGACTGACAGACAACGGCATGGAACAAGCTGGGAAGCTCCGGCTTCATGTGTTCCGAGAGGAAGAAAGTACGGATTTCCTGAACCAGTTCGGGATAATAGACGAAGAAAGACTTATCATTCAGATAGACAACAGTCAGCGCCACCGCCACCCGGGCAAGCAGGTCGTGGGCGTCGTCCTCCATCTGCGGCCGTTTGTCGTCCTCTTCAAAGCTGGCTTTCTCCAGGTCTTCCCCGGCCGTGGCTCCCAAGCTTAGGAGCAAGCGGATTTTCGTGGGCGAGAAGCAGTCCAGGCATCCAACCAGGAATCCTCCGACGATGGCACGACGGGTAAAGCTGCTGGTCTTGCGCAGTTGGGCAACGATGACGGCGATTTCCTCGGGCGAGGGCTGCAAGAGCCAGGCCATCCCGAAGACGGTATCGAGTGCCTCGTGGTATTCAGGCTTGCCGACGCTGCTGATGATGGTCCGGCGAAGCTGGTCGTTCATATCCTCGACGGTGAGGTCGGAGAGTTTGGAGGCGATGCGGCCATAGAGGGTTAACTTATGTTCCTGAGCCCAAATGGTGCGCACCCGCTGCAACAGCTCTATCACTTGGCGGAACAAGCTGGAGAGCGAGCCGTCCAAGGTCATGTCCTTGCCTTTTTCGGCAAAGGTATGGAGCAGATTGTCGTAGTCCGCCCGCAAGCCGGCGACCCTGTCGCGGACAGATTCATCGCCCATCGTATCTTGGACGATTGCCTCGGTCAGCTCCAGGGCATCGCTGATGCGACGTTCGCTGATGGCTTCGACGGCTTCGGAATATATCTTATTGAATGCTTTCAAGTCCATGGAATTCGTATATTAGAGTGTCCGTCTTGTAGTCTTCCTTCGCTTTCCCACGTGTGCGCAACCAGCGAAGTGCAGCCTCGGCATCGGCCTCGGCGGGACGTTGCAGCGACGGGAAAACAGGCAGGGAACGGGCAATGGTATCGACGAGAGAATCGGGAGTCTGGCAGATGGCTCGCAGCAAGGCGGGGATGCTGTCGCGCAAGCCCGATGCTTCGGCAGCGAGGGCTACCGCTTCCCGGTAGCCTTGGAAGAGCAGGCGCAACTGCTCCATGCGGGAACTGTCGCGAGTCACCCAAGTGGGAATCAGATAGGCTCCCAGGCGAGGTTGCAGGCCTCGCGTGGAGAAGTTGAGGGCATTGCCACGCATTCGTGCCTCGAAGGAATAAGGTTCGGGCAGGAAAGCGGCGTCCATCGTGCCGTTGCAGAGCATATCGGTTCGTATGCGAACATCGTTAATCTGCGGGCGGAAGATGGCAGCCTGCTCCATACGGGCAGAGTCCGTCAGGCGGTCGCTCCAGTAGTCCGTGATGCTGTGGCGGGCCACAGCCACCATGCGTTCTTTCAGTTGCCCGAGCGAACGCACACGGCCACGGCGGGCTGTGATGAGGTCCAGCTCCGCCGGAACGGCGGCAACGACGCGGACGTCGAAAGTGTCTGCCTGCTGAATCATAATGGCCCGGACGAGGTCGCTGTAGACCAGCTCTGCACGACGGCGAAGCAGGGCGGTGTCGGTGTCGAGCTGCGCCTGAAGGGTCTGTATGCGCAGGTCGAGGCCGAGTCGCTCGTAGATTCCGGCTCGTTGGGCAAGGTAGAAGGGCAGACAGTCGCTGACGGGCATCAGCGCCACGTGGAATGCAGCCGAGTCACGCCGCGCCTCTTCTTCGGGGGAAAAGGTGTCGGAGGAGTGACAGGAAGTAAGGAGAAGGATGAAAACGAAGAACCACCCCTCGCCTACCCTTGAAAGGAGGGAGTGGTCACTTTTGCGTATTGAATGTTTTGCCATAGTGGAATGGTTTACAATTCTTGAAAGGTGACCACCCCCTCCCTCACAGGGAGGGTGAGGGGTGGGTCTGTCGGTGAGTTGTATTAGCCCTTGATGGCAGCTACGCCGGGGAGCACCTTGCCTTCGATGGCTTCGAGGAGGGCACCACCACCCGTGGAGATGTAGCTGACCTTGTCCTCAAGGCCGAACTTGTGGACGCAAGCGACGCTGTCGCCACCGCCGATGAGGGAGAAAGCTCCTTCGGCAGTTGCCTTGGCCACGGCATCGCCGATGGCACGTGAACCAGCCGTGAACTCGTCGCACTCGAAGCAGCCGGCAGGACCGTTCCAGAGGATGGTCTTGGCACCTTCGATGGCCTGGGCAAACTTGGCCTGGCTCTTGGGACCTACGTCGAGGCCGTCCCAACCTTCTGCGATAGCGTTGGAGGGGAAGGTCTTGATTTCAGCACCGGGCTTCACGCTGAAGGTGCCGAAGTCATAGCCTGTGCAGCAGACGCTGTCCTCGGCCAGAACCAGCTCTACGCCGTTCTTCTTGGCCATCTCTTCTACGCCGAGAGCCACGTCGAGCTTGTCCAGCTCCACGATGGAGTTACCAATCTCGCCGCCGTGAGCCTTCACGAAGGTGTAGGTCATGCCGCCGCAGAGGATGAGCTTGTCCACCTTGCCGAGCAGGTTCTCGATGATACCGATCTTGGTGCTTACCTTGGAGCCACCCATGATGGCTACGAAGGGGCGCTTGATGTCGGTGAGCACGTTGTCAACAGCCTTCACTTCCTTCTCCATGAGGAGGCCGAGCATCTTGTTGTCGGCGTCGAAATAGTCAGCGATGACGGCGGTGCTGGCGTGGCGACGGTGAGCCGTGCCGAAAGCGTCCATCACGTAGCAGTCAGCATAGCTGGCGAGGGTCTTGGCGAACTCCTTCTGGCTTTCCTTCATGGCCTTCTTTGCAGCGTCGTAGGCGGGATCTGTCTTCTCGATGCCCACGGGCTTTCCTTCCTCTTCGGGATAGTAGCGGAGATTCTCCAGCAGCAGGACTTCGCCGGCCTTCAGGGCAGCAGCCTGTTCAGCAGCCTTGGCGCAGTCGGGAGCAAACTGAACGTCTACACCGAGGGCAGCGCTCACGGCGGGAACAATCTGTTGCAGGGAGAGCTTGGGGTTCACCTTGCCTTTGGGCTTGCCCATGTGGGACATGATGATGAGGGCACCGCCGTCCTCGAGAATCTTCTTCAGAGTGGGAAGGGCACCGCGGATGCGGGTGTCGTCAGTGATGTTACCGTTTCCGTCGAGGGGTACGTTGAAGTCAACGCGAACGATGGCCTTCTTGCCAGCGAATTTGTAATCGTGAATGGTCATAACTTAATTTTGGATTTAAGAGAATTTGATGATTTAATGATTTTCGGTTTGCGGCTGCAAAAATAATGGTTTCTGCCGAGGCGTGCAAGGAAATCGGGACTTTTTATTTGCTGTCTCGAAGAGAAACCGTAACTTTGCGCCCAGAAGCAGGAATCATCCTGTCCAAGGTTTTTAATAGACAATGGTATGAAAAAGGAACTTATTGCCGCAATCTTCATGGTGGCCCTGCTGCTGGTGACCGGTGTGGCGGCCTTACTGCGGACGCCGAAAAGTGTGGAAACCGAATCCGTTGCCGCCGAGGTGAAAGAGGAGGCAGAGGCGACCGAGGTCGAAACCACGGAGCTGGATTTCTCCTTCTTGGTCAAGAGCGAAGGCCAGCAACCGAAGATGGCCGACTTCATCACGGCAATCCTCACGCAAGAGGATATCGGCGAGGCGTTGGGCGATATGGGCAGGAACTGGCGGAAGTTCCTTGCCGGGCAGTCACTCCCGAAGAATCGCTCCATCCGGCTCGACGAAAAGAACCGCTACATGCGCTTCTACGCCAGTTCCGAAGAAGACGAGCGCTTTTCATGGAGCTACTTCATCGAGTTCTGCTGTTGGGACTTCTCCGACGGCAAGCACAACTTGGTCGTCAGCAACACGGTGAATTACGATGGCGACGGCACCCCCGTCGATGGCCAGTTCTCGGGAGTGGATTTCTACTTGTATGACGTCGCGACGCGGAAGATGGAGCTCGTTTCGGCCTACTCCCTTGGCGCGGAGTTCGAGATGCCCGAGGACACGCGGCTCCTGGTCTACAGGATTTTCAACAAAGAGAGGATGATTGAATGTGAATGCTACACCCCGTCGGGCATGACTCCCAGCCGGTTGCGTTTCAACGGCCAGACGTTCGAGAACTGAAGTCCTCAAGGAGTACTCCCTCCCACCCTACACCTTAATAATTGTCCCACCTGTGAGACACGTCTGAACCCTTAAGGGTTACGGCTCCAACCCTTAAGGGTTATTGCGTGAACCCTTAAGGGTTCTGGCACGAACCCCTAAGGGTTGCAGAAGCATCCCCATTCGCCCGTCGCCGAGGCAGGAGGAAGCTCCGTCATCATACTATAATCGCGCATAGAAGGGACATATCTTCTGCAAGCCGCACTCCAGGCAACGAGGCCGCTGGGCCGTACAGACGTAGCGGCCATGTAGAATCAGCCAGTGGTGGGCACGCGGGATGACCGCCTCGGGGAAGTTCTTCACGAGTTCCCGTTCCACAGCCAGCGGCGTGGTCGCTTTCTCCGGGACAAGTCCCAGCCGGTGGCTGACGCGGAAGACGTGGGTGTCCACGGCCATGCGGGCTTGTCCGAAGGCGACACTCATCACGACGTTCGCCGTCTTGCGACCAACTCCCGGCAGCGAAGTCAGCTCCTCCAACGTAGCAGGAACCTGACTGCCAAAACGTTCTGCCAGTTGCCGGGCGGTCTCCACAAGATGCTTTGCCTTGGAATTGGGATAGCTGACGCTCTTGATGTACTCCAGCACCTCCGCCTCCGTGGCGGCAGCCATCGCTTCGGGCGTGGGAAAGGCTTCGAAGAGGGCTGGCGTGACCAGGTTCACACGTTTGTCGGTGCACTGGGCACTGAGCATCACAGCCACCAGCAGTTGAAAGTCGGAATCGAAATGCAGTTCGGTCTCGGCAACGGGCATCGCCTCTTCGAAATAGGCTACGACAGCCTCATAGCGTTGTTTTTTGGTCATGGTCGCATCGCTTTTTCGCGCAAAAGTATCGTATTCCTGCGACCTCGGCAAAATATTCGTGCAGAAACTACGGATAATCGACGGACAAAGTGTAATTTTGCACGCGAAAACATCAAAAACGTATGCTCAGGAACTTCTTTCTCCACTCCTTTTTCCTCTGTTGTGTCCTCCCAGCCGGGGCACAGGATCTGGCCAGTCGCATGGCCGCTTCCGACTACCGTCTGAACTACAACCAGACACGCACGCTCGCCTTCGAGCTGGACAACATCTCGTTCTTCAAGGACAACGAATACGAAGGCGAACAATCGCATGGCTATTCCCTGCCCGGGATGTGGCTGCAACCGAAGCTGACCTATCAGCCTCTCGACAACATCCGGCTCGAAGCGGGTTTCCACGCACTGATTTTCGACGGGGCGAACAAGTACCCCTGCTATGCCTACCACGACATAGGACGATGGAAGGGAGGGCAATACCAGAGCGGAGCCCACTTGTTGCCTTTTTTCCGTGCACAGGCACAGGTCGGGAAGGTCACGTTTGTCTTTGGCGACATCTACGGAGGCGCCAATCATCGGGTGATGGAGCCGCTGATGAATCCCGAGGTTAACCTGACCCAAGACCCCGAAATGGGCTTCCAGCTCCTGACCGAACTGAAGCACTGGCGCATGGACGCCTGGCTGAACTGGCAGAGCTACATCTTTGAGGAAGATACGCATCAGGAAGCTTTCACCGTAGGTGTGAACCAACGAATACTGCTTAATAATGAACAGAGTAAGGGGCACTGGTACATCCCCATCGACATCCTCATCCAGCACCGAGGAGGCGAACAGGATGCGACCGACATGGGCGTGCAGACGATAACGAACGGCGGCGTGGGACTCGGCTTTCAGTGGAACGTCCGTGGACGAGTGCTGCGGAAGCTGACGACAGAGGTCGCCGCCCTCGGCTGCTGGCAGCAGAGCGGCCACCTGTGGCCTTTCAACTCGGGCTTTGGCGGAACGGCTTCGGTATCAGCAGATTTCGCAGGCAATTTCCGCGTCTTCGGCAGTTTCTTTGCTTCCCAAGACTTCGTCTCGCTCTACGGTGCTCCGTTCTACACGACACTCTCTCAGAAGGAGGAGGGCGCACGGTTCTCTTATCTGCTGACGCCGCACGTCGGTGTGGAATGGTTCCACAACTTTGGCAGCGACTATACGCTCGGAGCCAAAGTCGATGCCTATCCGTTGGCAGCCGGCAAGCTGACGCACGCCAACGACGTAGTGGAGCCAGCCACCTTCGCCAACAATTTCTCGTTCGGGGTTTATTTGCGGTGTAGTCCGCGGTTCTTGCTGAAGAAGTTCAAGTGAACGCGCGAATACGCGCTACACACGACAAGCTTTTGGCAAGCTTGTCTTCTGGCTGGTTGTGGGGTCGTTTGCTGGTTGTTGATTAGCTTGCAGGTTTCTCGTTTGCCTGCAAGCGGAAGTCAGATGAAATTGACCTCGGGCACGATGTCCACGCCAAAACGCCTGCGGACATCGGCCTGGACGGTATGGCAGAGTTCCTCTATGTCGCGACCACAGGCTCCTCCGAGGTTCACGAGCACCAAGGCTTGCTTCTCGTAAACACCGGCACGCCCCAGGGCCTTGCCCTTCCATCCGCATTGCTCTATCATCCAACCCGCAGGAATCTTCACGTGGTCGGCATCGACCTCATAGTGTGGAACGTTGGGATACTCGCCGGCTATCCGTTCGTAGACCGTCCGCCCAACGATGGGATTCGTGAAGAAACTGCCGGCGTTGCCGAGCACCTTTGGGTCGGGCAGTTTGTCCTGACGAATACCGATGATGGTTTCGCGCAACAAGGCGGGCGTCAACGTCTCTTCCTGAATGCCTTTCTTCGCGAGGGCCATGCGTAGGCCTCCGTATTCGAGATTCGGACGAAAGCGACGGAAGAGGCGGAAGTGAACATGAGTCACGGCATAGCGTCCACGCAGCTCGGTCTTGAAGATGCTGTGGCGATAGGCATACTGACATTCGGCATTGGAGAAGCGACGCGGCTCGCCCGTCTGCAAGTCAATGGTATCGACCAGGGTGATGACGTCCTTGGCCTCGACACCGTAGGCACCGATGTTCTGCACGGCACTGGCTCCGACTTCGCCGGGGATGAGCGAGAGGTTCTCCAGTCCAGACCATCCTTTGTTCACCGCGAGCTCTACCCATTCATCCCAGACGACTCCGGCTCCGACGCGGACACGAACCTCGTCGTCCTCTTCGGACGTTACTTCAATGTCCTGAATGCTACTGTGCAGCACCGTTCCGTCGAAGTCCTTGAGGAAAAGAAGGTTCGACCCGCCTCCAATGTGGAGGAGAGGAGTCTGGTCGTTGGCGTCGCGTCGTTGGCGCAGGAATGCCTGCAATTCCTCTATCGAGCCGTATTCCACGAACCGGCGGGTCTTGGCTGCAATGCCGAAAGTATTGTGCCGGAGCAGGGAGTAGTTGTCCTGTGTCGTCATCATACTGTTGAATATAAGTCAATTCTCGAACTCCGTCAAGCGCCATCGTCCGTTGGCATCGCGCTGGAAAACGAAGAGATTCTGCATACTGTCGCTGAAGCCGCGCATCTGCATGATCACGCGGTTGGGATTCGCATAGCGTTGGCCGTAGTTGATATTCACGAGCACGGCTTGGGGAAGATCCGGGGCAAACTCAAACCACTGGTCTACGTCGATGGTACCTCGGACAACGTCTTCCTCGGAATCCTCCTCTGGCATGGAAAAGGTCAGGGGGTCTTGCACATGGCGACGCTGGTAGATGCTGTCGGTGGCGAACTCGCGGTAGAAGTCCAGGAACTCCTTCAGCGGATAGTCATCGAAGGACAAGGTCTTCTGCAACTGCAACATCCAGTGGCCGTTCGTGCTGTCGCGCTCAAAGGCGAAAGCCTCGACCAAACGGCTGTGCAAATAGATGTGTTCCACCTGTGCCTTCTTATGGGTGGTCTCGGAGGCCATATCCATCTGCGAACGACCGTTCCAGAGCACGGTGCAGAAGTCCTGACCGAGCGACATGGAATGGGAAGTCCAGTCCTGACGACTGATTTCCTGTATGCTGCCGTCGACCCCTACGACGGGAAAGGGAAAGCGGACACGCTGGCGCTGAACGCGGTTGCTGTGGTCGAAGAGGAAGAGGAAATCATCGAAGACCTCGTCGGCAGTAGCCGGAAGAGGGGCTTCGGCCAACTCTTCGTCGAGCAACAGCGTGTCGGCATCCACTTCGAGGGAGTCGGACACGTCCTCCTCATCGTCCTCGAACAAATCGGACAAGGACTGCTCTGGAAGTCCCTGCTTCTGCAAACAAGCCACCACAAGCAAGCATCCAAGTAGGGCTGCTATCACCCATTTTCCTTTCATTTTATAATGCTTTTTCTTTCCTTTTTGATAAAATCGCGCAAAATTACGCTTTTCTTCCCATTCCACGAGCATTATTCGGTAGGAAATGCTTACCTTTGCGCAGTTTTTTGAAGATAAATCAATAGAACCTAAGAAATATGCTCGAAAAAATCCAGCAATTACTCGAAGAGGTCAACCGCCTTACGGCAACAACGCCCGAAGAGGCCGAGGCACTGCGCATCAAGTACCTCAGCAAGAAAGGCGCAATTAGCCTGTTGATGGAAGACTTCCGAACGGTGCCGGCCGAAATGAAGAAGGAACTCGGCAAGCGCATCAACGAACTGAAGACCCGCGCCACCGAGCGCATCAACGAACTGAAGGCGGCAGCGGCTGCACAGGAGACCGTGGCAGACGACGTAGACCTGACGCGCACGCCCTACCCCATCGCCCTCGGAACACGCCATCCGCTGACCATCGTCAAGAACGAGATCGTGGACATCTTCTCGCGCCTGGGCTTCACGCTGGCCGAGGGTCCCGAGGTAGAGGACGATTGGCACGTCTACAGCTCCATGAACTTCGCTGATGACCATCCTGCCCGCGACATGCAGGACACCTTCTTCGTAGAGGCTCATCCCGACATCATCCTGCGCTCGCACACCTCTTCCGTACAAGCGCGCGTTATGGAGCGCACGCAACCGCCCATCCGTGTCATCTGCCCGGGCCGCGTCTACCGCAACGAAGCCGTCAGCGCCCGTGCCCACTGCTTCTTCCATCAGGTCGAGGGACTGTACATCGACAAGAACGTCAGCTTCAAGGACTTGAAGCAGGTGCTCCTGCTCTTCGCCCAAGAGATGTTCGGCCCGGAGACGAAAATCCGTCTGCGTCCCAGCTACTTCCCCTTCACCGAGCCTTCGGCTGAAATGGACGTCAGTTGCACCATCTGTGGCGGCAAGGGCTGTTCCATGTGCAAGGGTTCCGGCTGGCTCGAAATCCTTGGATGCGGCATGGTTGACCCCGCAGTGCTCGAAGCCAACGGCATCGACAGCACACAGTACACGGGCTATGCCTTTGGCATGGGCATCGAGCGCATTGCCAACCTGAAGTATCAGGTGAAGGACTTGCGCCTCTTCTCGGAAAACGACGTGCGCTTCCTCGAAGAGTTCACGGCTGCCAACTAACTTCCTCATGCTCGTCCTCCACTCAGCCTCCATCGCCTTTGGTCATCGAACCCTCTTTAGCGGCCTCGACCTCCATGTGAGCCGAGGCCAGCTTGTTGGTATCTCCGGCGAGAGCGGTTGCGGAAAGACGTCCCTGCTGCGTGCCGTCCTCGGCTTCGTGGCACTGACTTCGGGGTCTGCCGAAGTGTGTGGCCTGCCGTTGGACGCCGAGCATGTGGACGCCATCCGCAGACAGACGGCCTACGTGCCTCAGGAGTTGCAACCGCTGGCCGAGAAGGGAGCGGATTTAATCCGTCTCACTCACCAACTGGAGCACAACGTCCCCTTGCAGCAAACGCAACCGCTGGCGAGCGCAATGAAATCGCTTGGACTGAAAGAGGATTTGCTGGAACTGGCTGCGGCCAAGCTCTCAGGAGGACAACGCCAGCGCCTCTTGCTGGCTGCCGCCCTGTCGTTGCAGAAGCCGTTGCTACTATTCGACGAGCCTTCGTCGGCACTCGACGAGGAGAGCACCCAGCGCGTGGGACTCGCCCTGTTGTGCGCTTGCCACGAGCAAGGGCGCAGCGCCCTCATTGTCAGCCACGACCCTGTCCTGCTCGCTTTCTGCGACAAAGTAATCACCCTTCACTAAACCGCTGTCCGACGCCTTCCGACGTCGGGAATGTCCTATGAAAACTGCCCTCATCCAACAAGCCTGCACGGCCTCCGCAGACGACAACCGTGCGCGTCTGGCGTCTTCCATCGCCGACGTTGCCCATCGCGGTGCCGAGCTGGTCATTTTGCAGGAATTGCACAATACTCCTTATTTCTGTCAGGTGGAGTCGGTCGATAACTTCGACCTGGCCGAACCCATTCCCGGCCCTTCTACCGAGTTCTTCGGAGCACTGGCCCGGGAACATGGCGTCGTACTCGTCACCTCGCTCTTTGAGCGTCGTGCACCGGGGCTATACCACAATACGGCTGTAGTCTTCGAGCGCGACGGCAGTATCGCCGGAGTCCATCGCAAGATGCACATTCCCGACGACCCCGCCTACTACGAGAAGTTCTACTTCACCCCCGGTGACCTCGGTTTCCGACCGATAGAGACGTCCGTGGGCAAGCTGGGCGTGCAGGTCTGTTGGGATCAATGGTACCCCGAAGGTGCCCGCCTCATGGCACTCGCCGGAGCCGACATCCTTATCTATCCGACGGCCATCGGCTATGAGAGCAGCGATACGCCCGAGGAACAGCAGCGACAACGCCAGGCGTGGCAGCTCGTACAACGAGGCCATGCCGTGGCCAACGGCCTTCCCGTCGTGGCCGTGAACCGCGTGGGTCACGAGCCCGACCCCAGCGGACAGACACATGGCATCCAGTTCTGGGGCACCAGCTTCGTGGCAGGACCTCAGGGAGAACTCCTGGCCGAAGCCTCGCAGACAGAGCCCGAGAACCTGATTGTGGACATCGACCTCCGCCGCTCGGAACAGGTGCGCCGCTGGTGGCCCTTCCTCCGAGACCGTCGCATCGACGCCTACGATGAGATTCTATCTCGCTTTCGCGATTGAGCTCGCGCTGCGTGAGTTTCTTACGCCGTAGTGTAAGGTTGAAAGTTTAAGGTTGAATGACCTCCTGCTTGAAACCACTCGGCGCCTCCCCTTTAAACCTTAAACCTTAAACTTTAAACCTAAAACTGCGGCGAAGCCGCGCACTTATGGCCCTTCACTTCACTCCTACCACTCCCGTCATCAGCGACCTCACGCTCCACCTCAATCTCCCCAACCTGCCGAAAGAAGAGGAGATGGAGCTGCGCGGCACCTTTTTCCCTGCCGAATGGCATCCGCAGAGCGGCGTACAACTGACCTGGCCACACGCACAGACCGACTGGGCAGACCTCCTGCCCGAAGTTGACGACTGCTTCGTCCACATCTCCCTCGAAGTGCTGGTCCACGGCGAACGGCTCCTCATCGTCACGCCCGAACCCGACCGCATCAAGAGCTTGCTCCACGAACGCATACCGTCGCGGCTGCTACCCTACGTCCACTACTTCGAATGCCCCACCAACGACACCTGGGCACGCGACCACGCTTTCCTGACCCTTATCACCGAGGAGGGGCCACGCCTACTCGATTTCCAATTCAACGGATGGGGCGACAAGTTCCCCGCCGACCTCGACAACGCCATCAACCGCCGTCTGGCAGACTCCTCCATCCTCCGTGGCGTCTACGAGTCCCACCTCGATTTCGTTTTTGAGGGCGGAAGCATCGAGAGCGACGGCCACGGCACCCTGATGACCACCAGCGAGTGCCTGCTTTCGCCCAACCGCAACCCCGGCCTCGACCGCCAGCAGCTTGAGACCCGCCTGCTCCGCTATTTCCACGCCCAACGCATCCTCTGGCTCGACCACGGCTATCTGGCTGGCGACGACACTAACAGCCACATCGATACCCTGGCACGCTTCTGCCCCAATGCCACCATCGCCTACGTCCAGTGTACCGACCCCGATGATGAGCATTACGAGGCTCTGCGTGCCATGGAAGCCCAGCTCCAGAGCTTCACCGTATCCGGCGAGTCTCCCGAGGACATCCTGCCTACGACCCCTCCCGAAGCTTCTCCCCTTTCGACATCTGCTTCGGAGACGGGCACTCCCGCAGGCTACCGCCTCATTCCCCTACCCCTGCCGTCGCCCATCCTCGACCCCGACGATGGCCATCGCCTCCCGGCTACCTACGCCAACTTCCTCGTCATCAACAATGCCGTTCTCATGCCGACCTACGGCCAGCCCGTCAACGACGAACTGGCCCGCGCTCAGTTGCAGAAAGCCTTCCCGCGCTACGACATCGTGCCCATCGACTGCCGCGTCCTCATCCGCCAGCACGGCTCCCTCCACTGCTCCACCATGCAGTATCCCCTCGGCGTCCTGACCGCCTGAATCCCCTCCCCCTCTTCTCCCGTTACCTCTCCCAGAAACCTTTTGGGCGCTGCGTCAATCCTGATGCAACAAGATTGACGCAACACCCAAATCAACCCTTAAGGGTTCGGTCGATAACCCTTAAGGGTTAGAGCTTGAACCCTTAAGGGTTGGAACGGGAACCCTTAAGGGTTCAGCCGTGTCTCACTAGTGAGACAATGAGAAGAGTCAAGAATATATATTCAAGAAGGCGCGGCTTCACAGCCACGCCTCTTGTATGTTTGTTTGGAAAGAAGTATATTGTTGGAAGTTGGGTTTAAGCTTCTGCGTTAGGCCTCCTCTGTTTGGGGTTCAGCAGCAGCTTCAGCCTGAGCGGCAGCCTCGGCCTCTGCCTTCGCAGCAGCCTCAGCAGCCTTCTTGTCGGCTACTTTTTTAGCGATCTCTTCGTTGGTCTTCTTCTCTGCTTCGAGAGCGGCAGCAGCAGCAGCCTTCTTCTCAGCAGCGACCTGGTCAGCAACGGCTTTCAGGCCCTTCTGCTTGTCGGCCTTCCAAGCGTTGAACTTGATTTGGGCTGTTGCCTCGTCAAATGCGCCTTTCTTGACGCCACCACGGAGGTGCTTCATGAGGTACACGCCTTCGTCGGAAAGAATGTTGCGCACGGTGTCTGTGGGCTGTGCGCCAGTCTCTACCCAGTAGAGGGCACGATCAAAATTCAAATCTACAGTGGCTGGATTGGTGTTGGGGTTGTAGGTACCAATCTTCTCTGTAAACTTACCGTCGCGCGGAGCTCTTACATCAGCAATGACGATGCTGTAGAAGGCGTAGCCCTTACGGCCATGTCGTTGCAATCTGATTTTAGTTGCCATAAATGTTTAATAATGAGTTAATAGGTTTGAATTCATGCTGCCATCTCGTGACAGCGGGCGCAAAGGTACGACAAAATCCCGAATCTGCCAAACTTTCAGCAAGTTATTTTAAGTGGTTCAGGTGGATTCGGGTCTATGGCTTCTCAAAGTGCTGATAGTCCTTGGTCGAGCGCCAACTTCCTCCCCACTGGAAACCGTGACGGAGAAAGAGACGATAGGCCAGGTCGCTACGGTCTATCTTGCAGGGGAAAGAGCGGCTGCGGTCAACGTATGGGGTGGCGGTGGCGGGCTGGACAAACAGCTTGCCGTCGGGACGCTTCTTGACGCAAGGGTTGTAGAGAGGATTCAGGTCTACGGCCAGGCCACGGGCATGGGCCGAGAGCTTATTGGTTCCGAAGACGGCACGGTAGCAGAAACAACTGGTATTGTTGGCTCTCATCTGCCGCTCATCGTCGGCGTCGAAATCGTCGGCAAGCCGGATGCGCTGGATGGGATAACGCGCTTCGTAGAGTTGTCGGAAGATGTCGAGGAGGTCGGAGGCTATGCGTTTGTTGCAGACCATTTGGCCTTGGCGGACGTGGCCTTCGAGGTCGTAGTGCAAGAGCTCCAGATAACGGAGATCCGAACGGGCGATGTGGGGATTGGACTGATAGCTGCGTCCCTGCATCCGAGTCCAGATGGAATCGGGAATGGGTACGGCCAGAAAAGCGCTGTCCACGGATGACGTCAAAGTCCTCGCAGACAAAGCTATAGGAAGCAGTAAGAGAGTAAGGAGGAACGGGCGAATCATGAGAGGAGAGAACGCAGTCGTGGCAGCCAGTCGGCATTCTTCTCCACGAGCAAGGTCTGGATGCCCAGAGCCTCAGCAGCAGCAATGTTGGCTAGACTGTCGTCGAGGAATACCGTTTCGGAAGGAAGAATGGCGGCATCATCGAGCATGAATTGGAAGATGCCTGCGTCGGGCTTCATGATACCGACCTCACAGGAGGTGTAACATTTCTCGAGGAAGCTGCTCAGAGGGCGATGCGTCTGGCTGAAATCCGGCCCTTCGGCCCACGCCTGGACGTAGGGATTGGTGTTGGAAAGGAGGAAGGTACGATAGCCTTCGGCTCGCAATTGGTCGAGGGTACGCAACTTGTTCTCGTCCATAGGCTTGCCCACATAGCCCAACCAGGCGAAGAGAACTTCCTCGTAAGTGAGCGGACGGCGGCAGAGGAGTTCGAGTTCGTGGCGAAACTCCTCCGGGGAGATACGGCCGGACTCCAACAGCTCGAAAACGCCACGCTGATGGTAGCGGTCGAGACGCTGCTCGGCGTCGGCCAACCCAATGGACTTGAAACGTTCGACGGCGCCCTCCCACGAGAGGTCGAAGAGAACGCCGCCGAAGTCGAAGACAATATTCTTTATCATAGACGGCCACCAGCTTTTTCGTCGACGAGATAGCTGTCCTTGAAGCCCAAGAAGTAGAGCACGCCGTCGAGACCGATGGTGTTGATGCTCTGCTTGGCGTTGGCCACGACACGGGGCTTGGCGTGGAACGCGATACCCAAACCGGCTTCGGAGAGCATCGGAAGGTCGTTGGCTCCGTCGCCGACGGCGATAGCTTGCTGCAAGTCCACCTTCTCCACTTGGGCAATGAGCCGCAAGAGTTCGGCCTTGCGTCGTCCGTCTACAATCTCACCGACATAGTTGCCCGTGAGCTTACCGTTTTCGCCGACTTCCAGCTCGTTGGCGTAGACATAGTCGATGCCCCAGCGTTTCTGGAGATATTCGCCGAAGAAGGTGAAGCCGCCAGAGAGAATGGCAATCTTGTATCCGTAGCGCTTCAGGACGTACATCAGTCGGTCTGCCCCCTCGGTGATGGGCAGATGCTCGGCGATATCCTGCATGACGCTAACGTCAAGACCCTTAAGCAGTTTGCAACGTTCGGTGAAGCTTTCCTTGAAGTCTATCTCGCCGCGCATGGCACGGGCTGTGATTTCCTTCACCTGATCTCCCACTCCGGCACGCATGGCCAACTCGTCGATGACCTCGGTCGTGATGAGGGTGGAATCCATGTCGAAGCAGATGAGGCGGCGCATACGGCGGAACATATTGTCGCGCTGCAAGGAGCAGTCCACCTCAAGCTCAGAACTCAAGTGCATGAGGTCAGCCTGCAAGCCCTCGCGGTCAACAGGCTCTCCACGAAGAGAGAACTCAATGCACGCACGAACGCCCTCACGCGGACCATTCAGGGGAGCGCGACCGGTAAGGCGCTTGATGGCATCGATGTTGAAACCCTGTTTGGCTACGATGTTAGCCACGGCTGCCATCTGGCTGGCCTGAAGCTTGCGGCCGAGCACGGTCAAGATGTAACGGTTCTTACCCTGACGACCCACCCAGGCCGTGTAGTCCTCCTTGCTGATGGGCGAGAAACGAACGACCACGCCAAGTTCGGAAGCCTTGAAAAGGACGTGCTTCATGACGTGGCCGCTGGCTTCATCACTGACGCGAATGAGGATGCCGAGGGATAGGGTGTTATGGATGTCTGCCTGACCGATGTCGAGAACATCACAATCGTAGCGGGCAAGAATCTCCATCATGGAGGCGGTGAGGCCAGGACGGTCTTCGCCGGTAATCTGAATAAGGATGAGTTCTTCGTTCATAATACAAGTTTTCTCTTTATTTGGCGCAAAGGTATAAAAACTTTAGGGTATAGAACTGAAAGTTGAAAGTTTTTTGTCTTCGAGAGCGCAAAAAAGGGAAAAATGCTTCGAAGAATCAAAAAAAACACCCACATCCTTGGCTGTTCAGGAAAAAAGCACTACTTTTGCACCCGATTTCAGGCAAACGCCTTGCCAACATGGCTCAGTTGGTAGAGCAACGCATTCGTAATGCGTGGGTCGGGGGTTCGAGTCCCCCTGTTGGCTCAAAACCGAATCAATCGCAGATATTCCATGAACATGGGTATCTGCGTTTCTCTTATCTATCGAGACATGAAAAAGACAACGCGAAATATCCTCTTCGGCATCGGCGGTGCAGCCGTCGTTGTACTGCTGACTGGCCTGTGGGCATGGAATGCTTTGTTCAGTTCTCCTTTCGACATCACGGAAACCACCTATATATATATACGTCCGATGGACACGGAGGACGACGTGCGCCAACTGCTGAAGACCGAAGCCAAGGCACGCTCGCTGGCAGGATGGAACGTTGTACGCTGGCTGACAGACTTCCAACCTCGGACAGGACGCTATGCGGTGGAACCCGGAGATGCGGTGCTCACAGTCTACCGCCGACTCAAGAACGGCCATCAGGCACCCGTGCGTTTCACGCTTCCTTCCGTCCGCCGTCTGGAGAAACTGGCGGGCGTGATGGCACAGAAGTTGATGCTCGACTCTGCCGACGTGGCCTTTGCCTTCTCCGACTCCATCTTCGCCAAGAACTACGGTTACTCAGTAGCCACCTTACCAGCGCTCTTCATTCCCAACACCTATGAGTTCTACTGGAACACTTCGCTGGAAGCTTTCATGGAACGGATGGTTCGGGAGAACGAGACTTTCTGGAACGGCGAAGGACGCAACGAAGCTGCTAAGCGCATGGGGCTGAGCCACGAGGAAGTCATAACGCTGGCCAGCATCGTAGACGAGGAAACAGCCAACAACGGCGAAAAGCCACGTGTGGCCGGGATGTACTTGAACCGCATCCAAGAGGGGATGCCCCTGCAAGCCGACCCCACGGTGAAATTCGCCCTGAAGAACGACACGCTGCGCAGAATCCGCATGGTTCATCTGCACACGCAGAGTCCATACAACACCTACATCAACATCGGCCTCCCTCCCGGCCCCATCCGCATTCCCTCGGTCGCCGGTATTGATGCCGTCCTCCACCACGAGCATCATAACTACCTCTATATGTGCGCCAAAGAGGATTTCAGCGGCACCCATAACTTCGCACACACCTATGCCGACCACCTCAAGAATGCACGCCGCTACCAGCAGGCGCTGAACCAAAGGGGAATTAAGTGAAAGAGGAAAAGCAAGCGTTGAAAGGTAGAAGGTGAAGAATTTCAAATCGTCAAATCGTTAAATCGTCAAATACACAAATGTCTGCAACATTAAGATTCAACGTTGTCAGCGAGGCCTTCAAGAAGCGCCCCGTTGAAGTTACCGTCCCCGCCGAACGTCCTTCAGAGTTCTTCGGGAAATACGTTTTCAACAGAAAGAAAATGTACCAATACTTGCCCGCCAAGGTCTATGAGAAGATGATAGACGTCATGGAGCACGGAACCACCTTGGATATGCAGACTGCAGACGCCGTGGCCGAGGGCATGAAGCGATGGGCAATGGAGCTCGGGGCTACCCACATCACCCACTGGTTCCAGCCCCTCACCGAAGGAACGGCTGAGAAGCACGACGGCTTCGTGGAGCACGACGGCAAAGGCGGCATGATCGAGGAGTTTACCGGCAAGCAGTTGGTACAGCAAGAGCCAGACGCCAGCTCCTTCCCCAGTGGCGGCATCCGTTCGACCTTCGAGGCTCGCGGCTACTCGGCATGGGATCCGGCTTCGCCCGTCTTTGTCATCGGCGACACGCTGATGATTCCCACCGTCTTCATCTCCTATACCGGCGAGGCTCTGGACTACAAGGCTCCGCTGAAGAAGGCACTTCGCGCCGTAGACAAGGCCGCGACGGAAGTGGCGCAGCTCTTCTACCCCGACGTCCAGAAGGTGATCTCCAACCTCGGATGGGAACAGGAATACTTCCTTGTAGACGAAGAAATCTATGCCGCACGCCCAGACCTGGTGATGACAGGCCGTACACTCATCGGACACGAATCCGCCAAGAACCAGCAGATGGATGACCACTATTTCGGAAATATCCCCGAACGTGTCGTCGCCTTCATGCGTGATCTGGAGATTCAGGCCTTAGAGCTGGGAATCCCCTGCAAGACCCGCCACAACGAAGCTGCCCCGAACCAGTTTGAGCTGGCTCCCATCTTCGAAGAGACGAACCTCGCCGTGGACCACAACATGCTGCTAATGATGCTGATGAAGAAGGTGGCGCGCAAGCACGGTTTCCGTTGCCTTCTCCATGAGAAACCCTTTGCCGGAATCAATGGCAGCGGCAAGCACAACAACTGGAGCCTGGCCACCGACACGGGCATCCTGCTCCACGGTCCCGGAAAATCCCCGCTGGACAACCTGCGCTTTATCACGTTCATCGTAGAGACTCTGATGGCAGTCTGGAAACATAATGGTCTGTTGAAGGCAAGTATCGTCAGTGCCACCAATGCCCACCGCCTGGGAGCCAACGAGGCACCGCCCGCCATCATCTCCAGCTTCCTCGGCAAGCAGTTGAGCGAAGTCCTGGAGCATCTGGAGGGAGGAGGACTGGAAGAGAGCATCGGATCCAAACATGCTATCCATCTTGATATTCCCCAGATTCCTGAACTGCTCATCGACAACACCGACCGCAACCGAACCTCTCCGTTCGCCTTCACGGGCAACCGCTTTGAGTTCCGTGCCGTGGGTGCCGAGGCCAACTGTGCCAGTGCCATGATAGCCCTTAACGCCGCTGTGGCCGAGACGCTTACGGACTTCAAAGCGCGGGTGGATGCTCTCATGCAACAGGGCGTGGAAAAGACACAGGCCATCCTCACCATCGTCCGCGAAGACATCCGCACCTGCAAACCCATCCACTTCGACGGCAACGGGTATAGCGAAGAGTGGAAACAGGAGGCTGCCCGCAGGGGACTGGACGTGGAAGCTTCATGCCCGCTGGTCATCGACCGCTATCTGGACGAAGCCAGCGTGGAGATGTTCCGCAAGACGAACGTCTTCACCCGTTCCGAGTTGGAAGCCCGCAACGAAATCAAATGGGAAATCTACACGAAGAAGGTTCAAATCGAAGCCCGTGTTTTCGGCGACCTCTGCCTGAACCACATCATCCCCGTTGCCACACGCTACCAAAGCGCTCTCATCGACAACGTCCACAAACTGAGCGCCATTCTTCCTGCCGAGACAGCTTCCAAGCTCTCAGCCAACAACCTGTCTGTCATTCAGCAGATCTCCGAACACGCCAACTATATCGCGGAGCATGTTGAGAAAATGGTGATGGCCCGGAAGGTAGCCAATCGCATCGAGAGCGAACGCGAAAAAGCTATTGCCTACCACGACACCGTGGCTCCCCTCATTGAGGACATACGCTACCATGCCGACAAGCTGGAACTCATTGTCGACGACGAGATCTGGCCGTTGCCCAAATACCGCGAGATGCTATTCATCTGCTGACGAACAGTTGAGTACAAGATTTGGAAAGGGGCTGTGTCGAATGACACAGCCCCTTTTTGTTCAGTAGAAGAGAAATATCCCTTACTTAACCTTAGCAACGATGGCCTTGAAGGCTTCCATGTGGTTCATGGCGAGGTCGGCGAGCACCTTGCGGTTGATCTCGACGCCAGCCTTGTGCAGGGCACCCATCAGCTGGCTGTAGCTCATGCCTTCCATGCGAGCGGCAGCATTGATACGCTGGATCCACAGGGCGCGGAAGCTGCGCTTCTTGTTCTTGCGGTCGCGATAGGCGTAGGTCAGACCCTTCTCCCAAGTGTTCTTGGCAACGGTCCAGACATTCTTGCGGGCACCGAAGTAGCCGCGGGTGAGCTTCAGGATTCTCTTTCTCTTTGCACGTGAAGCAACGTGATTTACTGATCTTGGCATAATTTTGTTTGTTTTTTGAACGCAGGCGGATACTCGATTGATGATTGAGCGATTGATGAAAAGCTCTTATCTCTAATCTTTAATCTCTTATTGCTCAGTCGTTCGGTTTGACTTTGGGTGATTTCCTCTGAAGGGAAATACTTGTTTAACTCTCTATCCTGATGTTAGATTAGCGGAGGAGGAGGAGTTCGCGGACCTGCTTGCGGTTAGCGGTGACGACGAGGTCACTGTGCTGCAGGTTGCGCTTCTGCTTCTTACCTTTCTTTGTCAGGATGTGGCTGTGATAAGCGTGGTGACGCTTAATCTTACCCGTTCCGGTGAGCACGAATCTCTTCTTTGCTGCGGAATTAGTCTTTACTTTTGGCATTTTTTTGTTTTGGTTTAAATTGTTATTTGAATGCATGGACGCGGCAACGCATATACCGGGCGCAGCGCGCAGTCTCTTTCTTTTTTAATGGATAATGGACAATGGAAAATGGACAATGAATGGGTTATTTATTTCTTATTGTGTCAATTGTACATTCGACGTCAATCGTCGTAGTCCTCGCCTTCGACCTTCGGGCCGGTGTATTCCTTCTGAGCCTTCTGCTGGGGTTTCTTGCGGATGGGTTCCAGCACCTCGTCCTCTTCTTCCTCGTCGAAGTCTTCGTCCTCGTCCTCCTCGGGCAGCACCACCTTCTTGGGAGCCGTCTTCTTCGGAGCGATGAACATGGTCATGCGCTTTCCTTCGAGCACGGGCATGGACTCTACCTTGCCGTATTCCTCCAGATCCTGTGCAAAGCGCAGGAGCAGCACTTCGCCCTGTTCCTTGAAGAGGATGGAGCGGCCACGGAAGAAGACGTAAGCCTTCACCTTGTCGCCGTCGGAGAGGAAGCCCTGGGCGTGCTTCAGCTTGAAGTTATAGTCATGATCGTCCGTCTGCGGTCCGAAACGGATTTCCTTAACATCAATCTTGACCTGCTTGGCCTTCATCTCCTTCTGACGTTTCTTCTGCTGGTAGATGAACTTGGAGTAGTCAATGAGTCGGCACACGGGAGGTGTGGCGTTAGGGGAAATCTCCACGAGATCCACGCCCTTCTGCTCTGCGAGGTGAATGGCATCACGGGTTGACATGACGGTGGACTCGATGTCGTCCCCGACAATTCTGACTTCACGTACACGTATCTGTTCGTTGATACGATACTGGCTCTTGAGGTTATCTTTCTTCATTCAGGTCGCCCTCTCGGGTCGATGTTTGATAATAGGTTACAAATTTCGGGCGCAAAGTTAATACTTTTCCGTCATTGCGCGAACTTCTTCGTTGATTTTCTTTGCAAAATCCTCGAATTTCATGCTTCCCTGGTCGCCTTGGCCCTGTCTTCTTACGCTGACAAGTCCATCAGCCTCTTCTTTCTCACCTACAATGAGCAGGTAGGGAATGTGCTTCATTTCGTTGTCGCGAATCTTGCGGCCAATCTTCTCGGCGCGGTCGTCGAGGACGGTACGGACATCGTTCTGCTCCAGATAGTCCTGCACCTTCTTGGCGTAGTCGATGTACTTGTCGCTGATAGGCAGGATGGCCACCTGGTCGGGAGTGAGCCAGAGGGGGAAGTGTCCGGCCGTGTGCTCGATGAGCACGGCCACGAAGCGCTCCATCGAACCGAAGGGAGCACGGTGAATCATGACGGGACGGTGCTTCTGGTTGTCCTCGCCGGTGTATTCGAGCTGGAAGCGCTCGGGCAGGTTGTAGTCCACCTGGATGGTACCCAACTGCCAGCGACGGCCGAGGGCATCCTTGACCATGAAGTCGAGCTTGGGACCGTAGAAAGCGGCTTCGCCCAGCTCTGTGCGGGTCGTAAGTCCCTTTTCCTCGCAAGCCTCGATGATAGCTCTCTCGGCCTGTTCCCAGACTTCATCGGAGCCGATGTACTTCTCCTTGTTGTTGGGGTCGCGGAGGCTGATCTGTGCTTCGAAGTTGTTGAAGTCCAGTGCACCGAAGATGATTTGGATGATCTCCATGACGCGGATGAACTCCTGCTTCACCTGGTCGGGACGGCAATAGAGGTGGGCGTCGTCCTGAGTGAACGAACGCACGCGGGTGAGTCCGTGGAGTTCGCCGCTCTGCTCGTAACGATAGACGGTGCCGAACTCAGCCAGACGCAGGGGCAGGTCCTTGTACGAACGGGGCTTGCTGGCGAAGATTTCGCAGTGGTGGGGGCAGTTCATGGGCTTCAGCAGGTATTCCTCGCCCTCCTCTGGAGTCGTGATGGGGCGGAAGCTGTCCTTGCCGTAGTGTGCCCAGTGCCCGGAGGTTACGTAGAGGTTCTTGCCACCGATGTGCGGCGTAATAACCTGCTGGTAGCCATATCGTTTCTGGATTTTCTTCAACATATCCTCCAAGCGCAGGCGCAGTGCAGTACCTTTCGGTAGCCAGATGGGCAGTCCCTTACCTACGCGCTCCGAGAACATGAAGAGTTCCATTTCCTTGCCAATCTTGCGGTGGTCGCGCTTCTTGGCTTCCTCCATGAGGGTCACGTACTCGTCGAGCAGTTTCTTCTTGGGGAAGGTGATGCCGTAGATGCGGGTCATCTGCGGACGCTTCTCGTCGCCACGCCAGTAGGCGGAGCTGACGGCAGTGACCTTCACAGCCTTGATGGGAGCCGTGTTCACGAGGTGAGGACCGCGGCAGAGATCGGTGAAGGCACCCTGCGTGTAGGTGGTGATATGTCCGTCTTCGAGGTCGGCTATGAGCTCGTTCTTGTAGTTCTGGCCGTGGTCGCCGAAGAACTTCAGGGCGTCGGCCTTCGAGATGTCGCGGCGGACGAGGGCTTCCTTGCGCTGCACGAGTTCCATCATCTTCTTCTCGATGGCCTCGAAGTCAGATTCGCGGATGACGACACCCTGCGGGGGCATGACGTCGTAGTAGAATCCACGCTCGATGGCGGGACCGATACCGAACTGCGTACCAGGCCATAGTTCCTGCAACGCCTCGGCCATGAGGTGGGCGCTGGTGTGCCAGAAGGCGTGCTTGCCCTGTTCATCATCCCATTTGTAGAGCACCAGTTCGGCATCCTCCGTAATGGGGCGGTTCAGCTCCACGGTCTGTCCGTTCACGGCACAAGCCAGCACGTCGGCAGCCAGACGCGGTGAAATACTTTCGGCAATCTCATAACCCGTCACTCCGGCCTCGCGTTCGAGCACCGTTCCATCGGGAAGTGTAATCTTAATCATGCGTATATGTCGTTTTCTTTTAAAATTCACAATAACGGCCGCAAAATTACAACTTTATTTCCGAACAGCCACAAGAAATCCAGACTTTTCTCCATAGAAAGGGGCTCCGAAGACCATTTTCCATGCAAAAGAGGAGCTAGAAAGGTCTTGCGGGAACCCTTAAGGGTTAAGAGCGGAACCCTTAAGGGTTAGGACGTGAACCCTTAAGGGTTAGAGCTGGAACCCTTAAGGGTTGCGACGGGAAGGCTTAAGGGTTGGAGGTGGTGAGGGGGCTTTCGTAGCATCCAGCGTCTGGTGCTCCATCGTCGAGACGGCTACGGCCAAGCCTGTCCGCAGGATAAGAAGCGGAGTATTGGGAATCGGCAATACCCCGGATGGGAGATTTCTCAACAGGGCTGAAGTCGTAGAGGAAGTTATGGGTGTCGAAGAGCACGAAGTTCTTCTCATGGCGCAGGATGTCGGAATCCTTCGAGCTGTTTCCCCATGCGTCCACGGAAGTCTTCTCGTCGAACACGACATCCACGAAATGCGACTTGTAGTCCGCATCGTCGGGCACTTCCGTGGCGAGGAAGCAATTACGGAAGCTGTAGTTCGACTGTGGTTCGGGGATATCCTCGGGATAGTCGTCAGACTTCAGCGAGGGGAAGAGTATCTCGTCGTCGGCGTAGCCCGTGATGACACAGTTGATATAGTCTGCCCGTTGGAGCGGCGAGAAATGGCCTTCCGGCCCTGTATAGGAGATGGACAAAGCCCGTCCGCGCGAGGCAGAAAGGGGATAGAACTGCGCCAGCGTGCAGTGGACGAAGGTCGCGTCGCCGCCCATCTGCCACACGCAGTCGCCCAGGGTGTTGGAGATTTGCGTGTTCACGACTTCCGTGAGACAGTGGTGCAGTTGCAGCCCGTCGCCTCCGAGGTTATGGACGATGCTGTTGGTCAGGAGCAGTTTACGACTGTCCAGCGAAGCGCTGTCACAACGGATGCCGAAGCCGCCGCCGTGCAAGTCCATGTATTCCAGTTCGTTGCCGTAGCTCTCAGCAGCTAGTACCACCCCACCCCATCGGTTCGGAAGGTTGTCGTAGGGGAGGTAGTCGAACATGTGGTCCGTGCGGTCGCCGCGCAGGACTACGGGAGCCTCCAGCGTCCCTTTGGCCAGCAGCCGGCCATGAACGACGAGGCCAGCTCCTTCGTGGAAATAAAGCTGTGTGCCAGCATCAAGGGTCAACGTGGCCTCAGGTGCCACGACGAGGCTGTCGAAGACGACAACGGGCCGCCGGGCGCTGAGCACGGTATCTTGTAATAACGTTCGCGCGCGAAGGAAAAAGGCATCGCGCCCCACGACAATCAGGGGAATCCGCTGCTGCACGCCACTTTCCAACTGGAACGTGAGATAGTCCTTCACCTCCTTCGGAGCATCGGACTTGAACTCCGGCAGCGTCACCTCGGCACGGACGATGATGCTGTCGCGCCGCCGCACCTCAAAGTCCTGCACACGGTTGGCCGCAGAACGGCTCATGTCCTGTCCGTCGATGTTGATGCGGAAGGGACTGGCAGCTCCTTTCTCCAACCAGACCTCACTGATGCGCAGGCCATCGTCGCCCCGGTTGTAGACCGTCAAAGTCAGGGTCGAGGAGGGGACGGTAGTCAGCAAGGTGTCGAAGCGGACGGTGTCGCAACTGAAGGAGAGCACGGCCGAGCGGTCGGTCGTGAAGGAGTCGTAGTCGTCGCACGAAAGGAAGCAGAAAAGTAGCAAAATAACAGACCCACCCCTCACCCTCCCTGTGAGGGAGGGAGTAGTAACTTTTGCCAATAGTCTTTTAATATCAAATAAAAAACGTATCATGCTCTATTTCTTGAAAGTAATCACTCCCTCACAGGGAGGGTGAGGGGTGGGTCTCCTTCACACATTCTCCAGGATGGCGAGCAGATGACGCCAGACCATGTCCACGGTGGGGATGAGCAGGCGTTCGTCGGGAGAGTGCACGCCACGCAGCGTGGGGCCGAAGCTGACCATGTCCAGGCCGGGGTATTTCTCGGAGAAAAGACCACACTCCAGACCGGCATGGATGCCGCGCACCACAGGTTCCTTCTGGAACAGGCGGACATACTGCTCGCGGGCGATGCGCAGAATCTCGCTCTTCGGGTTCATGGCCCATCCGGGATAGCCTTCGCCCGTCTCCACCTCTGCGCCTGCCAGTTCAAAGACGGCGGCCACGGTGTGCGCCATGTTGTGGCGGTTGCTCATCAGGGAGCTGCGCTGGCTGCTGTTGATAAAGATGACACCCGGCTCCGTCTGGCGGATGCTGGCCAGGTTGGAACTGGTCTCCACGAGGGCGATGTCCTGGCTCATGGCATAGACGCCGTTGTCCACGGCTTGCAGGGCACGAATGAGGCGGTCGTTGACGTCGCGGGGCAGCACGGTGGCGGCGGGGTCGGCACTTTCGAGCAGGAACTCCATACTGGGTTCCGTCGTGCAGAACTCTTCCTCGACCTCGGCAGCGAAGATGTTCCACTTCACACGCGCCTGTTCTTTATATTTAATAGGGATAGCCACGAGGCAGGAAGCCTCGCGGGGGATAGCGTTGTGCAGACCACCAGCCTGGATGTCGCTCAGGCGCAGTCCCCATGCCTTCATGCCGTCGTAGAGGTAACGGGCCAGCAGCTTGTTGGCATTGGCACGCTTCTTGTCGATGTCGTCGCCGCTGTGGCCACCTGTCAGGCCCTTGATGGTCAGCCGCAGGAAGAAGAGTCCTTCGGGCATGGGCTCCGGCGTGAAGCGGAACGTGGCCGTCGTGCGGCAGCCACCGGCACAGCTTACGAACAGCTCACCCTCGTCCTCGGAGTCGAGGTTGATGAGCATTTGTCCACTCATGAATCCGGGCTTCATCCCCTCGGCACCCGTCAGTCCCGTCTCCTCGTCGCGCGTGAAGACGCATTCCAGCGGGCCGTGCTTGATGGTATTGTCCGCGAGGATGGCCATCTCCATAGCGCAGCCGATACCGTCGTCGGCTCCGAGCGTGGTGCCTTTGGCCTTCATCCACTCTCCGTCCACGTAGGTCTGGATGGCGTCTGTGTCGAAGTCGAAGTCCACATCGTTGTTCTTCTCGCACACCATATCCATGTGGCTCTGGAGGATGACCGTTGGTTTCTGCTCCATGCCCGGCGTGGCCGGCTTGCGGATGAGCACGTTGCCTGTCTCGTCCACCTTGGTCTCAAGACCCAGTCCTTCGCCGAACTCGCGGAGGAAGGCAATCATCTTCTCCTCGCGCTTCGAAGGACGCGGAACGGCATTGATGCGGGCAAACATCTCGAACACATGAGCGGGTTTTAGTTCAATCTTTTCCATTTATATTGCTAAATTAGGTTAAAGTCGTTCAGAAAGTAGGGCGCGCAATCAAGATTGCTTATCTTTGCGCCGTTTTTCCGCCACAAAGGTACGGCAAACAAGCTTTCCTTCCAAGGATTCGTGATAAAATAACGCAACAAATGGTCAAATTATTGCTCGTAACACTCGGAATCGTATCTCTCGCCGTGCTGCTCCTCGCGCTGAAGCTGATAGCTACTGGCGATGCCCGGGGACCTATGACCCACATCGGCGCCTCCAAGGCCATGCGAGAGAGGGGAATACACTGTGTCGAGAGCATGGATGCCATCGAGAGAGCACAGAAGAGAAGGAAAAGAGCGGAAGAGAAAAGAGCAAAATCGAAGTAAGCAAAAAAGATAAATAAAAAGAAAAAGCACTACAATGAAAAAAATCTTTATCATCGCGCTCGGTGTCATGGCGACCCTCACAGCCTGCAACAACAAGCCTGCAGAAACCGAAGAGATTGCCGAAGTTGCCGAGGTCGAAGTCACAGGTCTCAAGGTGGCCTACGTAGAGGTGGACAGCCTCATGACTCAGTATGACTTTTGCAAGGACTACAACCTCCTGCTCAACCAGAAAGGCGAGAATGCCCAGAAGACGCTGGCTGAGAAACAGCGCGCCCTGCAGAACCACGCCAACCAGCTCCAGAAGAAATACGAGAGCAACGGCTTCACCACCCGCGACGAACTCGAACGCGCACAGAACCAACTGGCTCGCGAACAGCAGGACCTCCAGGAGCTGGAAGCACGCCTGATGAACGAACTGGCCAGCGAGCAGCAGAAGCTGACGATGGAGATGCGCGACAGCATCCAGGCTTTCCTGAAGACCTACAACAAGGCCAAGAAGTTCGACTACATCCTCTCCCGCTCCGGCGACAACATCCTCCTGGCCAACCCCAAGTTCGACATCACCCGCGACGTCGTCACCGGCTTGAACAAGCGCTACAAGGCCAAGCCCGAAGTGAAGCAGGCCATCGGCGGAAAGTAAAGCCCGTGTGTAGCGCGTATCCGCGCGTCCTTTTATCAAAATGAAGTACTTCGAACTTACCTTCAATATCACCCCTAACGACGAGGCGGCTGGCGATGTGCTGGCCGCCTTGTTGGCTGATGCAGGCTGCGAGACCTTCGTCCCCTCGGCCGAAGGGTTGACGGCCTACATCCAGCAATCGGCCTACGACGCCACAGCCGTCACCGAAGCCACGGAAACCCTGAGCGCCCTCCTGCCCGACCACTCGGCCACATACACCTGTGCAGAAGCCCCCGACGAGAACTGGAACGCCCAGTGGGAAGCAGAACACCACTTCGAGCCCATCACCCTGCCCGACGGCCAGCAAATCCAGATCATCCCGCGCCAAGCCTTCGGCAGCGGCGAGCATGCCACCACCCGCATGATTCTCTCCCTGCTGGCCTCCGCTCCCTCTTCAGCGCAGCAGCAGAAAGCCCCCTCCTCCCCTGTTCCCTCTTCAGCGCAGCAGCAGGAAGCCCCCTCCTCCCCTGCTCCCCTTGCAGGCCAGACCGTCATCGATGCCGGCTGCGGCACCGGCGTCCTCGGCATCGCCGCCATGAAGCTCGGAGCCTCCCGCGTCTTCGCCTACGACATCGACGAATGGAGCGTCCGCAACGCCGAAGAGAACTTCGCCCTCAACAACCTTCCCCCCGCCTCCCCCTCTCCCTCCCTTCTTCCTCCCTCTTCCCCCCTCCAGCCTTCTCCCTCCTCTCCCTCCCTCCAGCCTTCTTCCTCTTCTTCTCCCCTTTCGTCCCCCTCTTCCCCCTCGGTTGGGTGTAGCGCGTATTCGCGCGTCCCCTCTCCCTCCCCCCTCACCATCCTCGAAGGCGACGCCCGCATCCTCTCCCAAGCTCCCCCTGCCCACCTCCTGCTCGCGAACATCAACCGCAACATCCTCCTCGCCGACCTTCCCGCCTTCGCCTCCAAGCTTCTTCCCGGCGGCCGCCTGC
>Ga0310696_10001045_pt1 | contig 40736 bp, 57 predicted proteins | sample AusTroGonzalo_MG_4_FD_203885 | JGI IMG/M metagenome (GOLD analysis project Ga0310696, IMG submission 203885) | Bovine rumen microbial communities from tropical cattle in Woodstock, Queensland, Australia - Gonzalo_02 (v2) (version 2) | ecosystem: Host-associated > Mammals > Digestive system >... | reverse complement strand
CCCTTCGTCAAGAAAATATTCGGCCCCGTTCATGCCGCCCTCAGTATGGTCAAGTATATGTGTTTCTCGGTAAGTCTTTCCCGACGCTGTGTGCATCCAAATCCCTTTGGTGATTCCGTAGGATTTTAAACGCTCACGGGACAAATTCTCAGTGGCTTTATTGGTTTGGTCCCGCGCAATCATGGCCGCACGTCGTTCCGTAACTCCGAATTGCTTATGCAGATTTTCGGTCATGGTGGCGAGGTCGTGTCCGTTCTGAATGGACCGCAACACTACCCCTTCAACCTGCGTCAAATTTTCGCTAGCGATGGACTTTATCAAGTTTACGTTCTCTTTCACAATCGCTTGAAAAGTCTGCCTTTCCTTTTGGCTCATGTAAGAGAACTTCAAATTGAAGCCAAGCCCCGCGTCGCGCAAGGGCTTCGTCTGCTCAATTAAATTGTTGTGCACGTATGCCTTGGTCTTTTCTACAAACCATTGGGGCAAGGTTTCGGACAACTCGCGAAAGTTACGCTCCCATTGGTGAAGCAACTTTCGAAAAGCTTTCGTCATATCGTCGGTCGCGCTGTCCAGTATTTTGCTCTCATTAGCTTTATACCTCGCGGCCAGCCAATATATGACGCTGTGCTCCATTTCGCGTACTGCTTTTTTCAGCCGTTTTTCGTATTCCTTCTCAATCCCTGCGGGCGGGAATATCGGTTTCAGTGTCCGTTTCATTTGCGCCCTCCAACGGCAAAGCCATATCCGGCATGTCCACCTCTTCGTCCGCATCAATGTTTGCGAACCCGCTCTCCGGGTCGTTCGCCAATGCAAGACGCGCTTCGGCCCCGGTAATAACGCCCCGGTCAATCAGTGTGGCGTACATGTCGGCGGTGGTTTTGTTCACGCGAGCCTTAAGGTCTTGGTCTTCGTCGGAAAGCGGTACGAATTCAAAGGAAAGCGCGTTGTCCACCGCTCCCTTTTTATTGAGTTGCAACAACTTTATGACATACTCCAGCGGCTCACGGAAAATGCGCTCTTGAAGCGCGTGCACATGGTCATAGTGATTCTTCATGTCGCTCTCACCCGTAGCGTTGAAGCCACCCGGCGAAATGCCCCACAGTTTGACGGCGGGTTCTCCGAACATCGCCGCCACGATTTCCATCTGCTGGCGCACGATTTCCGTCACGCCGCCAATAGGAGTTGATACATCAACTATGTTTTCCGCTTCTTTATCGATTGCCATCACGCCGTCATTATCACGGTCAAGGGCGAATCGCTGAATACGCTTTTTGATATTGCCATAACGCCCACCGTATAAAAGTTCCTGCATATCAGTGGCAAAGACCGTGCAGGAGAATTTCTGCAATAGCCGCGATGCCGCCGCACTACATTCTGAAAACTGCTTCACGTTCTCCGAAACGATTTGTGCAAGCGGTATTCCAAAGAAATTGTACGCCGGGAGCAAAAGCGTGGGCGGCTTGTCCTCCGCAAAATAGAGAAAGCGCGAGGAATGAACCTCGCGCCCGTTAATAAGCCAAGATTGCGGCACAAAATAATCTTTATCCAAGGGGTTAAAGCAGGAATATCTTCCCGGAGCAATATAGACAGGTTCAATCAGCTTGAACCCCTTCAACGTCCCCTTCCGGAACGTGTCACCATCTGCGCCCAAGGGAAGCTTTAAATCTTCACCCGAAATGTCACCCACATCAATATAAGCCAAGCACCCGCCGAAAAAGCCGCACATCTGCGCCGCTTCATGAAACAGGCTGTCAATCTTAAAACGTGTAAGCTCTTCCTCAATCTCGCCCGACGCTTTATCATCGGACGCTTTTCCGTTGTAGTTGAATTCAATCCATCTGCGCGTCATTTCGTCCGCGCGAAGATTTACGCCCGCACGAATGATGCCATTTTGAGACAACGCCGAAAGAACGCCGTAACCAAGAAATCTATGGTAATCGTATAAACCGCCGACCATGTTGTAAATACCGCACCCGCGCAACGCTTTATCCTGCGCTGTGCGAAGGTCGCTTTTGCCATAACCCAAAGAAGCATAAGGCGAAAAATCACAAAGCACGCGCTTTTCTTCCAACGCCGCGTCTGAGATTGCCATTTGTTTTTGCTTTGCCATTTCTCACTCACTCCCGAAAAACATAGACGCACCGCGTCCACGCTGAATAACGCCGTCAAGCGAATAGCGGAGAGCGTCCAAACAATGGTTGAAGCTGTCCACAATCACGGGCAAAACATCGCCTGTCTGTCTATCCACTTTGTAGCTATAATGATTTAATTCGTCGATGGTGTGCCTACAACGCGGGTGGACAACTATCTCAAAGGACTTCAGAAATTCAATACCGTCCTCGATGCTACCCGCCCACTTCTTGGCTCCTGCAATACGAAATCCGCGCCGCTTCATAAAAGAAATGGTTTCGGGGCGGGCATTGTCTGCTTTAATGGGCCATGCCCTCGCCGTTTCTATCGTGTCAAATAATGCGGGCGTTTCGTCAAGGTCAACGCCTACACCCCATGCCTCGCGGTCAATGTAAATCGTTCTGTCTTTAATAAAACAACGAATCAACGCTGTCGGGTCAACGGAAAAGCCCCAATCACAACCATGATAAAATCTAACGTCCCTTGGCGTTTCAAATTCTTCCACGCGGAAACGCCCCGCGAATATAACGGCGTTGCTGTGCTTTCTGACTTCCCCTTCCCAAATGTGCAAATACGCTTCATAATCGCGCTCTTTTACCCATTCCATTTCCAGCTTGCTGGATTCCGGAAAGTATGGGTTCTCGTTGTAGTTGACCTTTCGGACGTACGCATCGGGTCGGTTTTCAGCTATGAACCGTTGAAACGTCGGGTCCGATTCGTCAAGGGGATTGAACGTTACCCATATTTCAGACTTGTCTTTTCGTATGGTCGGCACTAAAATGTCCCAACTCTCTACCGAAACGGCTTCCGCTTCTTCCACCCAACAAATATCCACACCTTCCGTGGATTTTATCTCACGGGCATTAAAACGTATGCCCTTGAAGATGAATTCGGTTCCGTTAGCTCCAACTATGGAATTTTTAGTTACGCCATAAAATCCGGAGAGCTTCATGACTTCGATTTGGTCCGAAAGTAATTTGTGCACGGAATCGGAAATAGATTTCTGTATCTCTCTTACACACAGAATCCGCAGGGGCTTTGTGTACCCAAGAAGAAGCAAAGCGCGGGCTACGCTCCAACTCTTGCCGCTCCCACGGCCACCGTAAAACACTTTGTATCTATGCGGTTTGAAAAGCTCTTGAAAGGCTTCCGGGAAGTTAAAGTCCATGTCAATCAGCCTTTACAAAGTTGACGTTGATTTCCTTCGGCGTAGATTCAACGGACCCGGAAATGGTCGTGTCTTTGCGGTCACGCCATTCGATGTATTTGCGGTTCTTGAGCCAAAAAATCATGGCTGTCGTGTCACCGCCGATGGCTTTCTTATATAGAGCATTTTCCACTTCGCGGTCTACAATCTCCTTGGTACGTTTTAGGGCCTTACCAAGCTCGCTGGACCGCTTTTGCCATTTGTATAGCGTACCCCAATGAATTCCCATGTTGTGGGCTATTTGTTCATTGGTGAGGCCGTCCCTGGCCCAACCTTCAATCAGTATCAGCCCGTCTTTCGAGACCCAATAGTTAAAATCATTGACCATCACGACCTCACCACCTTAAACGCAGAAAGATGCCCTACACCCGGAATGAAGTCCATTCGAGCATAGGGCTATAGAAGAGGAGAAGGAGGCTTTCACGCCGTAGAATTTCGCCTGTTCGTCATACATCGTCCCCCGATTCGCCAATTAATCACACTCTCCCACCGCTACCATTATAACACACGCGGGGCAATCCTGTCAATATATCTCCTGTGAACGACGATATATCAAGGAGCCATTGAGGACCACCCCTCCCTCCTGACATATTCGCTTGACGCTCCGTCGTTTTCCGGTTGCACTGTTGCGTTCCGGGGCATGGGGGTTGTTGTGTGTTCCACCCCCTTTTAGGGGGTAGGAACATACAACTTCCCCCATCTTTGCCCAGCCGTTGACAGTTGCATTGGCGTTGCATTGACAATACAACTACCGTTGCAATCCTCAATCGACGCTTCGACGGTGTTTCTGAGCTTCGGTTGTATTGACTTCGTTATTGACAGTTGCATGAGCGTTGCATTACCATGAAACAATTTGACAGGACGGGCTGTGTTGCATTACCGATGCAACTGAAACTCGTCTTCGTTTCGCGGCTCGTTGGCATCATTCCTATTGACAGTTGCATTAGCGTTTCATTACCACCCATATTCATGCAACGATACAACAGAACACACGTTCGGAAGAACGAATTTGACAGGAGGCCATGCAGATATACGCGCGTAAGTATAAAAGGAAGCTAACCTAATGGGGTATATTGTCAAAAGCCGCAGATGTGTGTCATGATGGGCTTTCCGAATGAATAAGTACATGAGTGGAAAACGAATACTTGACAGGAATACCTAATCTGTGTTATAATGTTTTCAGAAGCAAACCACAACTACAAAGGAGGCGTAAATTATGACGAAACGGGAACAAAAAGTAGTTGCCAAACAACGCTTATATGAATGCGCGTGGAAGTACGTCCGGGCGTTGAACGGAGAAGGTGACTTGGAGGAGGCAAGAGCGCGTATGTTCGAGGTCATGGACCTCGTGGAGAGCCTCGAAATCTTGACGGAAGACGAGATTCACAGGGTATGCCGGACCGTCAGAAACGAGTACATGCTCGAATCTAAAGAAGCTTGCTGAGGTGTCAAATCGTGAAAGCCTTTGTCAGGACGGGCTTGCAAGGGCTTTCACATAGAAATGGAAAATAAATACTTGACAAAGATATACCTCATGTGTTATAATGTTTTTGGAGATAGGGAAAACGCATTCAATACAGAAGGAGGCAAAAATCATGGCAAACTTGAAGAAGGAATTCCAAAAGGTGATTGGAGAGATTCGCAGATTCAGAGGAGGGTCGGACTACCCGAAAGCGATGTGCACAAATCAACAGATGTGCAACAACACGGCAACCGTCAATTGCGGCGGGGAGCGGAACGCAGAGAAGTCCGCTGAAATCGCACGAGAGGTGCTGAAAGACAAGAAATTCTCGGCATTCATCGCCTACTTCAAAGCAGAAGCCAAAGTTGAATACGTCGGGCGTAACGGCGGCGTGCAGATTAGAGTTAATTTCCAAGATGAAAACGCAGAAACGAAGGAGGAAGAAACCATGGCGAAAAAGGCAGTTGAGAAGGAGGAGAAAGGTATGAAAAAGGCAATGTTTACGTTGGACGGAGTGGGTTACAATCAGAACGCGAAGGGCAATCGATTCTTCAAGATTGATGCAGATGGAAATACCGTCCGCATCGCACGTTCCGAATATGAAATCGCGTACGAAACGTACATGGACAACGCGGAACAGGAAATGTATGACGAGGAGCAGGAAACCCGCGCGAAGAAGGGCCGCGAATCGGACAAAATCGCGGAGGACAGTGTGAACCGCCCGAAGAAAGCCAAGAGGACCCGCGCCGCCACGTCGGTAGTTGACCTCGGAAAGATTAAGGTCGCGCTGACTGAGAAGCAAATAGCGTTCATGATGGCCCTGCCGCTCTCCAAGGACTGGAAGAACGTGGACTCCGAAATTCACATCATGGACCTCGGAATGGACCTTGGCGGCGAGTTCGCAGAGAAGCCGATGACGGTGGGCGCGATGATTACGACCCTGCGGGAAAAGGGGATTATCTTCGTGACTAAGGGTAGCCGCAAGGAGCGGTCCTTCAACCTCACCGACGTTGGCGTAAAAGTTGCTATCGAAATGGGCTTGAAATAATATAGGGCGAAGACGGGCGGGGAAACCCGCCCTTCATTTATAAAAGGAGGCACGTTATGATAGTTCGATGCGATTTGTTTACGTTGCTTGTCAGCGAGTTCCTGTCGTTTTTCGCGGGCTTCGCGCTGTGTATTGTTATAATCCTTATCAACAAATATTTCGTGTGGGGTGATGATTGATGTTTCCACGATGGCAGAATCAAGAAGAGGCGGTGACGTTCGCCAAGAGGCACCCGGCGGTCATGCTGGACTTTGACATGGGGACCGGAAAGACGCGCGTTGCAATCGATACGGCCTTCGAGCTTGAGGGAATAAAGTGGATTCTCGTCCTTTGTCCGAAAGCCGTCGTTCCGGTATGGAGAACAAATCTAGAAAAATTCGCGATGGGTGAATATGATTGTTGGGACGTGTGCGCGGGGACGGTGGAGAAGAAGGCCGAAAAACTGCGCGAATTTATCAACGAGCACGCCAAGACGGATACCCCGAAATTTATTGTTATAAATTATGATTCGGCGTGGAGAGGGGGCCTTGGGGACATTCTTTCAAAGCTGGGCTGGAGTATGATAATACTTGACGAGAGTCACCGCGTAAAGGCGGCGGGAAGCAAGATTTCAAGGTTTGTCGCAAAGATTGGAAGACGCGCCCAACACCGCATGTGTCTTTCCGGCACGCCAATGGCAAATTCGCCGCTCGACGTGTACGGTCAATACCGATTCTTGGACCCCAGTATTTTTGGTACCAACTATTACGAATTCCTGTCCAAATATGCCATCATGGGCGGTCCGGAAATGCGGTTTGTGGTGGGATTCAAGAATCAGAAGGAGCTTTCGGCGCGGTTCAATTCGATTGCGGTGACGTGCAAGATGGCGGACATTCGTGCGAGGCTCAAACTCCCGGCATCGCTTCCGGACGTGGTTAGAAAGGTATCGCTCCCGCGCCCGTCCATGAAGATTATGGAGGACTTGGAAAAAGACTTCATTTCCTCCACGCAGGAAGGAACGATAGTTGTCAGCAACGTGCTGGTAAAAATGCTTCGCTGTCAGCAAGTAGCGTCGGGATTTTGTTTCGTGCAGGAAGGACCGATGGAGGATGGAGAAATATCCGAACTCAACACAGCCAAGGCCGACGCGTTGGCCGACATATTGGAAGATATAGGCCCGGCTTCGGTGGTCGTGTTTTGCACGTTCAAGCACGACCTCGACGTTATACAGGCCACCGCCGAACGGCTGGACCGGAAGACTTTTGAGCTTTCCGGGCGTAGGAACGAGCTTTCCGAATGGCAGAAGAGAGGAGGGGTGCTTGCCGTACAAATCCAAGCCGGGGCAGAAGGGGTGGACATGACGAAAGCGAACCACGCCATATATTTTTCGCTTCCGCATTCACTCGCACTGTACAATCAATCGAGAGCGCGGCTTTACCGTCCCGGCCAGAGGAATCCGGTGTCCTTCATTCACATCATAGCGGACAAGACTATTGACACGTACATGTACCGCGCGTTGGAAGCAAAGGAGGACATCATCGCCAAGATTAAGGCAGGAAATTTCAATTTCGGCTACATGAAGGGGTGTAAATGATGGGACCAGTATTATTGGTATGTGCTATAACGAATGTTATATGCAGTATTGTACATTTTCAGTATGGTGACTATGTAATGGGAACGATTCTTTTAGTGGTTGCTATATGGGGATTCATACTTGCAAAAAGGAGAATATGACAAAAACTGACTTGACAGGCGATTTTCTATAATGGTATAATGGTCCCATGGTCACAATAATAAGAAAGGGTGATTTTAATGATTGACGTTCAAAAGAACAGATTGAAGGAACTTCGCGACAGGTCGCGTCTTACCTTGCAGGAGGTGAGCATACTAACCGGGTTCAGCGTTCCCGCGATTTCGCGTCATGAAAATGGTTCTCGGTCCCTGTCGGAAGAGGCGATTCTTAAGTATTCGGCTCTCTACAAGGTCAACACCCATGAACTTTTTGTGAATGTGGCGGGGAGTAATGGAGATGAAAATATATGATATCGCGGTAAGCTACGCAAATCGCGGCTGGTCGATTCTTCCGGTAAAGCCCGAAGAAAAACGCCCTATCATGATAAACTGGCTCCAATACACTAAGACACGAGCGGACGCGAAGATGGTGGAGAACTGGTTCTCAAAGTTATCCGGAGTAGGTATCGGTGTTGTGACGGGCCGGGTGTCGGGGCTTGTGGTGTTGGACATCGAGAACTACTGCCCAACGCCCATTGACGAGCTTCTACGTAAATACCCGACGCAGTTGGTGTCACGGTCCGGGTCGGGAGGGTATCATCTATTCTTCAGCTATCCCGTCAACGTTCCACGAATCTCGAACCGCATATTTGAAGGGGCTGACCTCCGGGCCGATGGCGGATTCATTGTCCTACCTCCTACCAAGCACCCGAATGGGAATGAGTACGCATGGATAGAGCAGGGACCTCCCGGAGCCTTTCCGATGGGTCTTCTTGACCTCAAAAGTGAACCTGCGGGGGTTGGGGAGGGCTGGATTACCGAAGCCCTTCGAGGGGCCTGTGAAGGCTCAAGAAACGATACCTGCGCTAGACTGGCCGGATACTTCTTCAAAAAGGGTATGGCGTTCGACATCGTGGAGGCGTTGCTACTCGATTGGAACGAAAAGAATGACCCGCCAATGCCAGTAAAAGAAGTACGTACCACGCTCAAATCCATAGAGCGGACCACGGCGGGAGTGTCCAAGGAAAACTTCACGTCCGTGGAGTTCACCGACGATAGAGGAAAGGAGGACGAGAAAAGCAGTTCCACGTCGTTTGAAATCCTCAATATGAAGGACTACATCAAATCGTATGGCGGGAATGGCGTTTCGTGGGAGGTGGAAGGCTGGCTTCCCGACCATTCAATTACCTTCTTGGTATCTCCTCCGGAATCGTACAAAACATGGATACTGCTGGACCTTGCGGTATCCGTGGCGGCAAACGTACCGTTCTTGGGGGAATTTGCGATACGAAATCCCGGCCCGGTGCTCGTGATTCAACAGGAGGATTCTCATGACGGTCTGACGGACCGCCTAGCCCTTATCACGGAGCAAAAGCTTGGAGCCACTGCTGATTTTGGAGGGAATGAATGGCAAATGCCCATCATTCCAGATATCCCGGTCTACGTTCACCCATCGCGGCAACTGCGGTTTGACAACGAGAAAGTCTTGGCAGAGTTGGAGGCGCAGATTAGCGCATTACGGCCACGGGTAGTCATGATTGACCCTTTATATTCTGCAACCACCGTCGATAATTACATGGCGGCATCTGCTGAACAGATGATGTGCCTCAAGACGTGGCGGGACAAATATGGTTGCTCGTTCGTCATAGCCCACCACTCAAAGAAGAACGTGGACCCGGAATCCACGGCACGAGAAGATTCGTGGGGGTCCCAATTCCTAAATGCGTTCTTGGAGGCTGGGTGGCAAATTAGGCGGGGCCAAAATATGGCAGACAACGAAATTATTGTGCGCCGCCATTCAAAGGTTATGGGAAATCAGCCCGCCATCACGCTTAAGTTTGACATTTCCACAGTATGCCCTATGAGATACAAGGTATCGACGGGCGCGTATACACCAGCGTCAAAAGGAACGAATCTCTTGGAAGTTATGCACGGCAAAGGCGAAATGACGCAGAGCGAGATTTGCGAGCAGATGGGAAAGAGCAAATCCACCGTGTCCCGTCAAATTAAGCAATTGGAAGCGGCGGGGGCCATCGTCAAGATGCCGTCCGGGAAGTATAAGTCTATAAGTTAAGGAGGGTGCGTTCATGAACAATACAAAATGCCTTTTCAAGGAAGGGACCAGCACGAAAGGTATGGTTTCGGTGTCTCAACTGCAAACTTTCATGTCATGTCCGAAGAAGTGGGAATACGGATACGTCGAAAACCTTACGCCGCGCGTGGAACGCCCATATTTATCGGTGGGAAAACTTTGTCATAAAGGAATGCAAATGGCCATGTTGTCTATTTACGAGAATGATATGCACATGCACCCGCCCATGCTTTATGACAACGCTAAGCGTGACGGTATTGCCGCTATGGAAAAGGAATGGGAATTTTATCTAAATTCCTTTACGTTCCTCGAAGAAGAAATTCCGGAACTGGAGCAACGCTTGGAGGACGCGAAAAAGGTTTTCGACCAAGCCTTCGACGAGTTCGAGCCACAAAAGTATGAAGTTATGTATTTGTGGCAAAACGGAAAACGCATTCCCGCATTGGAGCTTCATTTCATCGTGCCATGCGCGGGTTCCAAGGGACTTCATGGGTACATTGATGCAATCCTCAAGGAGAAGGAATCCGGATTCATTTGGTGCACTGATTACAAATTTCGGAAAAGCCTTTCTCCCGACGATGAAGAAGCGGTAAATATTCAAAATGCGGTTTACATATACGCATGTGACAAGCTGAAGCTAAGCCCTACGGGGACCATGACTTGGCAACACTGTAACACCCCAGCGTCAGACCCGGCTATACTTAAAAATGGGCAGGTGTCAAGGGCCAAAATCAAGACCACGTGGAAGCACTTCGAAGAGTTTTGTAGGGACAACGACATCGACCCGGAGCCATATGAGGAAGAAATGAAGGGCAAGTTGTCAGAAATTGAGTGGTTTCGCGCGACGCGCGAATATCGGAACAACAGAACCATCAAACAGATGTGGGAAGAAATAATCGTCCCGGCTTCCTACGCCGTAAAATCCGCGCATACCAAAGCCAAAAATGGAAAGCGCAATCCGCGCCATATGTACCCGTGGAACTGCAAGATGTGCCAATTTAAGGACCTCTGCTTGGCTGAACTCCGGGATTATGACGTGGACCACATAAAAGAAATGGATTTTGTGACGCGGGAGGGCTGACGATGTTCAACGAAAAAGACATTCCGATGTTGGTACGCTATGAATACGACGGATATGCAGACGGTTCGCCTGTTTATGATATGGCGTTTTGCCCATGCTGTGATTATGAATTTGAGGAAGGTTACGAGCCTTGGGGGCGTAAATACTGCCCTGAATGTGGGCAAAAGCTTAAATGGGAGGGCTGACGATGAACATAAAACAGCGGATTGACGGGCTGACGGAACAGGAAGCGAAGGCCGCGCTGTGGGCGTTCTGTCGGTCAAGAGGTGCGTTTTTATATATAACGGAACATGAAAAAACAATAGACGAGTACGCCATTATTGAGTTAGAGGCGGCACTAAAGGAGGCGCGGAAATGAGTTTCGTGGTCATGGACGAGAACACTTTGCGAAAATGGGGAGGCGCAGGAATGAAAGCAAATAGGGAGGACGTAGTGCAGGCCGCGCTAAAGGTTGAGCGGTGGTGCAAGGAAAATCGTAATAGCGGATTGGAGTCGTGCGATTGTCCGTTTTCCTTTGGTATGGCGTGTAGTCTGCAATATTTTGAGAAATTCCCGAACGAGTGGAACATTGAAGAACACTTGCGAAAGAGGGGGCTTGATGATGTGTAAATGGTGCGAACAGCCCGAGGACGGCGGGCTTGATTTTAAGGTAGATACGGTGGAACTTGGCGCGCTTGGAAAGTTGGAAGTTACATCAAGCCTTTGGAACTTTAGCTATGTAGGCAAAGGAAATCCGTTTTTGTTGTTTGATGTATGGTTTACTGACATTGGCGGTTACGGCGGGCAGGATGTGTGCGAACAGAAAATGTATATTGATTATTGTCCATTTTGTGGCAAACGGCTTACTGAGGACGAGGGGGTTGAAGCGTGGACAAAAGTAGAATAGTCAAAGCGGCGGCAACTCTGAAGGAATTCTGCAAGCGTAATAAGGACGTATGTACGAAGTGCATGTTCTACGACGAAAAGGGAGTAGGGAACTACTGCCGTTTGTATGGTGTTCCCCATGTTTGGAAACACATAGCGACACCGCGCAGACATGGGAAGGAAAAGACATGGAAAGGAGAAGATGCCGATGGAGTTTGAAATGGCAGAATGCCCGAAATGCCACAAGAAGCATTCCCGTGCTGTGGTTATTACGGACCCGAAGGACCTTGACCATAAATCATGGGCCATTAGGTGCGACATGTGCAAACACACGGGAAAGGGAGCAGACACCCCGGAAGAGGCGTTAAAGAATTGGAACGAGGACTCCGGGTATTCAAACTATCAGTACATCAAATGGCACACGGACAAAGAGGGCATGGCTAAATTTTTATACGACTACGGGAACTGCAACGCGTGCGCATACAAACCAAACTGCGCCACCATGGGTAGTTGTATTGAAGGTATAAAGACATGGCTTGACATGAAACACGAGGGAGGAGTGTCGAAATGACTTTAGAAGAACGCGTCCGGATTCAGCGTTACAAAAGCAATAAAAAATGGTACAGATTTTTCAAGTTTTGTGGATACGTTGGGGCCACGTTTGCTGGGTTCCTTTCATTGTGGTTTTTGCTTGTCATCGTTCTGTCTTGAGGTGGTAAAAACATACTTGACAGCCAAAAACCCAGCGTGGTATAATGGTTAGGAAAGGAGGACACGATGATTGAGAAAAGCTTGGAATCCTTAACGAGCGAATTCAAAAAGATTATGATTGGCACTGAAAGAGAAGGGGTGCAAGAGCTTTTGGAATGGCTGGACGCAACGGATTTTTACACCGCCCCAGCGTCCACCCGATTTCATGGCTCTTACAAAGGAGGGTTGCTTGAACATTCGTTGGACGTGTACTTGTGGTTGGTCAAACTGCATGACTTTTTCCTTCGGAATGAAGTATATGACGTATCTGAACCGAAGGACAGTCTTGCAATAGTAGCCCTTTGTCATGACTTCTGCAAAATCGGTTCGTATAAGACCGAAATGCGATGGAGGAAGAACGAATTCAATCGGTGGGAGCAATACCCAACTTACAAATTCGAAGAAGATTTTCCTTTCGGTGGTCATGGCTCTAAGTCCGTTTACATCGTTCAACACTTTGTACGTTTGGAACCACACGAAGCGGCGGCAATAAATTGTCATATGGGGCCGTGGGATTCCTCTACCTATGGAAATCCGGGGTCCGTATACGAGCAAAATAAGCTGGCGTGGCTGTTGCACGTCGCAGACGAATCTTCGACATTCTGTACGAAAAAGGAGGTAATTTAGTGTACAAAGTTACAAGGGACGCATTCGAAAACAAATTGAATGTGCTTATCTACGGGGACCCCGGCTCTGGAAAGACATATCTCGCCGGAACTGCGCAAGACGTACCGGAAATGAAAAACGTGCATGTGTTTAACATTGACGGGGGCTTGCTTACGTTGGCGGGGCGCGGGGACATTCAAGCAACGGATATTCATTCCGTGCAGGAACTGGAAGACGAGTTTTACAAAATAGTGAATCATCATGCCGATTACAAGGGCGTTAGGACCGTGGTTATCGACAACATTTCGGAACTTCAGACACTAGCGTTAGAGGCTGAGGCCGCCCTCAACTTTAAAGAACGCCAACGGAAGAACAAAAATTATACCGTTGACGAGATTTACTTAGAGGATTATGGAGTTGCGGGAAAGAAGCTTGCCCGGATTCTTCGCGGCTTCCGTGACCTCCCCCTTAACGTCATATACTTGGCGCATAAGAAAGACAAGATGCGGCGTGGCACGAATGTCCTCGAAGCTTCGGTGCCAAATCTTACTGACAAGCTGTGCACGGCGGTTATGGGGTATATGGATATTGTTGCCTATCTCTACACTGCTGACGAAGTAATTGAAGAAAAAGGCGGCGTGAAAACCGTCATGAATCGATATCTTTTGACACAACCCATCAACAACTTTGCGGCTAAAGTTCGCGAAGCCTCTTTCGCTAAAAGACTTGGAAGCGTTGTGCCGAACCCGACCTTTCCAATCATCTTTAAAGCGTTTAAGGCTTAAGTATAAAAGTATAGGAGGAAATTCATCATGAGAAAAAGTGCAAAGAACCCGTTTATCCCCGACGAGGCTGAGAAACCGATGGTCCCGATGCCGGGACAGGCTTCCGCTCCTTCAAATGAGTCCTTCGAGATTGACCTTACTGACACAGCTGACAGTCAGTATTGTATCCCCGATGGGAACTACAAAGCTAAATGTATCGATGTCCAGCAGAACGTCAGCAAATCCGGAAATCCCATGTTCGTTTGGGAGTTCGAACTTGTGGAAGGAAAGTACAAGGGCCGTACATTTAAGTCTTGGACGGCTATTACTCCTGCGGCCATGTGGAAGATTGCGGAAACCGTTGTTGCCCTTGGTGTTGGGCAATCCGGGCAAGTGGTTAAATTTAATCGGTCCGACGTAATCGGGAAGTTGTGTGGGCTGATTATTGAAGAGGACGAATACAACGGCAAGAAAAGTTCAAAGATTCGTTCCGTGATTTCTGTAGACGATATCGAATAACGCCTTAACATAGACTTTGCCCGGGTTTTGCGGCCCGGGCATGGTCTTTAGTATGGAGGTTATGTAATGCTGATAGATAATCTTGAAGCACTGGAAGAAATAAAGCCCAAACTTCTTGCGTGTACGGACCCATGCGTGGACACCGAAACCACGGGTCTTTCTATATTCGGGAATGCGGAACGTGCTAGGGACAAGGTTATTGGAATTGCGATAGATATTGGGGAAGAAGCTTACTACTTCCCATTCCGTCACGCACAAGGGACGAATTTGCCGGATTCGACTATGGACTTCTTTCGTTCGTATCTTTCAAACCCCCACAGGACCTACGGCGGCTGGAATTATTCATACGACTTGCACATGATGGCGTTTGACGGTATAGAGATTGCCCCGAACTTCGAAGACGCTATGTTGGCGGTGCATCTTCTTAATGAGAACGAGGAGAACTTCAAACTAAAATCCCTTGCGGATAAATACAACATTGGCCATGGCTCCTTGGAAGAATCCATTCTCGAAGAGAAGGTTTATGAGGAATGTCAAAAGTTGAATCTGCCGTGCTCCAAGTCCCCACGGGCGGCCAATAACACGAAGTCCATGATGTACGTTTTGCCTCCAGCAGACGTGGAGCCGTACGCCACAGACGATGTGCGTCTTACGCGCGGAATACTCGACATGGTACGCCCCGCGCTAAAGTACCACGGTCTTTACGACATTTGGAAACAAGTTAACTATTATTCGTACGTGGTCGTGCTCATGGAGCATCGCGGAATGAATGTTAACAAGGAAATCATAAAGAAGTACCAATCCGAAGCTGAATCACACGCAGAAAAATCTTTGAAGAAGCTTGCGAAAAAAGCAGGGTTTGAATTGAACCCAAACAGCCCTAAAAAGGTTGCGGAATTCCTTGGAACTGCATCAACGAACGCGGAACAACTGCAAATACTTATCGACGCAGGAGGAGAAGGAGCAGAAAAGGCAAAACTTATACAAGAAGCGCGCGGCTGGAAGTCCGTGGACTCCCGATACTACACGCCATACATAAATCTTATGGACGAGAACGACGCGTTGCACTGCTCCTTGAACCTTATCGGAACGTACACAGGAAGGCTTTCGTGCTCCAACCCAAACCTCCAAGCGGTGGCAAAAGCCACGGAAGTATTTAAGGTAAAGGACGTGTTTACGGCGCGGCCCGGAATGACCATGATACAAGCGGACTACAAGCAAGCCGAAATGCGACTTGTGACGCATTACACAAAAGATGAAGTTATGAGAGAACTTATAGAAACCGGGGCGGACCTACACTCCGCAACGGCTGAGAAGTTGGGAATACCGCGTAACGCCGCTAAGAGGCTAAATTTTTCCGTTATTTACGGTATAGGGTATAGGAAGCTGTCAGAAAACTTACGGGTTGAACCCGGAGTGGCTAAGGATTATTTGGAAAAATATCACTCCCTCTACCCTGGCTTCCGGAAACTCATGCGCGAATGCGAGGACTTCGCCAAGACCCACGGTTATATTAAGATGTGGACCGGAAGAATGCGACACTTTAACGTGGACCCTGCAAAGGCAGACCCACATAAGGCCATGTCTAACTTAATCCAAGGAGGCGTGGCAGAGATTGTAAGGGTGGCCATTTCGCGCCTTTTCCCGGCCATGCAGGACATTGGAGGCCACATGCTTTTACAAGTGCACGATTCCGTAATCTTCGAAGTTCCCGACGAAAAACTGGAAATCGCCCTGCCCACCATCAAGGCCATCATGGAGGATTTCGACTTTGTTCCGAAAGTGGGGGTAGATGTAGAATTCGGGAAGTCATGGGGAACATTCCAGCCATGGAAGACATAGCGGATATATCTCCCGCTTAAGACGATATGTCTTCCTTGGCTCAATGAGTATGAGTTGGGGCGTTAGGCTTCAGATATACTCTCAACCTAAGGGAGATACATCGGAGAGCCAAGGAGACATATATACCCATAGAAGCCGCGTCGGAAGGGGGTGAAACGATGATAATAGCTGTAGATTTTGATGGCGTACTTGTCACGGACGAGTTTCCGGACATTGGGAAGGAGGACCACGAAATGAGTAGCGTCATTAGAAATCTCACCAAGACACCGGGGGTGGAGGTTATTCTGTGGACCAGCAGAACGGCGGGGCCGTTGTTGGCCGCCATCGAATGGTGCTTGGAGAGAGGAATACAATTTGACGCGATAAACGACAACGCTCCAAGCAACAAAGCGAAGTACGAGAAGGAATTTCCTAACGGTACGCGCAAAGTCTATGCAGACGTGTACGTGGACGACCACAATTTGGAGTTCAACCGGGGAAAAGCTATAAACTTGCTCAAAAGGTACATAAGAAAGGGGTAATAGACATGGAAAAAGGAAAAATCACGGTGTTAATTGGTGGACAATACGGTTCGGAAGGGAAAGGAGCCATAATTCGCCATATAGCGGATAATTATGGGGTACACGTGCGCGTGGGTTCTTATAACGCGGGTCATACGTTCTATTGGAGCGGTGACAAACACGTTATGCAAGCCATTCCGTGCGGCTGGATTAATCCCGATGCTGAGATTGTGATAGGGCGTGGCGCGATTGTTCCGGTAGAAGGACTATTAGAAGAGATTAGACACATTGAAAAGTATTATCCGGACTTTACGGACCGCCTCTTTATTGACCCCGAAGCGGGAGTCCTCGACAAGAAATACGAGGAATACGAAGGAGGCAAAGACGGTTGGCTTAATACCAAAATCGGGTCTACCGGGGAAGGGTGCGGGGCCGCTCGTGTGGCGCGTATGAACCGCGACAGCGACAAATATACAAGATGGGGTGACGTTGCGCACCTTTACGGGCTGAATAAGTGCTTATACACCAATACCCCGAAACTTATTGCGACGGCGCAAGCTAATGGAGAAAACACTCTGATTGAGGGCACGCAAGGGTCGGGCCTTTCTCTTGTCCACTCCAATTGGCCCTATTGCACCAGCATTGACACTAATGCGGCGGGCGTTATTTCGGAAGTAGGTATTGCTCCAACTCGTGTGACAGACGTGTTGTTGGTGTGCCGTTCCTATCCGATTCGCGTTGCTGGCAACTCCGGACCTATGCAGGATGAAATCTCGTGGGAAGACTTGGGAGTGAAGCCCGAAATTACAACGGTGACAAAAAAGGTGCGTCGTGTAGCGCGGTGGGACGATAAACTGTTTGAAAATTCAGTATTGATGAATGACCCGTCTGAGGTTGCCCTTACGTTTGCGGATTATATTGACCCGAAGGTGTACGGGCTGAAGGGAAAAATGGAGTATCCGGAGTTGCCGCAATCGCTCCATGAGTGGATTTCGGAAAAGAGTCCGCTTCTTTCGGAAAAGATTAAGTACATCGGTACGGGTCCGGATTCCGTTATTGAAATCACGAAATGAGGTGGAGTAATGGCGAGCATCAAATATGTGGATTTCGAGCTTGGTGACGGGGCCAAAGCTCCATATAAGAAATATCGTGGTGACGCAGGGTGGGACCTCTTCGTTAGTGAAGATTGCGACATCGCGCCGGGCGGGACAGTTGACGTGCACACCGGAATCAGAATACGAATGCCGTCCTTCCTGTTTGCGCGTATTACGGGAAGGTCTTCCAGCTTACGGAAAAATAATTTGCTCGTAAACGAAGGCATTATTGACAACGGATATACGGGCGAAATGTTTATATGCGTTCATAACCTCGGAAAGGACGTGTTTCACGTCAAAAAAGGCATGCGGCTGGCCCAAGTTATTTTTCACACCATAGAAGACGTGCGGTGGTCCGAAGTTGACGCAATAGAACCTACTGCAGGAGGGCGCGGCAACAACGGATTTGGAAGTACCGGAGAATAAAGGAGGAGTTGTAAAGTGATTGAATACGATTCCGGGGCCGTACGCGACACAGGAGGGAAAGGTCGTATGGATTTGCTCCCAATGAGTTCTCTAATACGGGTTTCTAAGCACATGGAAGACGCTTTGGACCGTTATCCGGAAAGGAATTGGGAGAAAGGTCTTCCCATACACACTACGATTGACTCCGCGCTTCGTCATTTGGCGAAATACGTGGACGGACGGACTGATGAAGACCATTTGTGTGCGGCGGCTACAAATTTATTAATGGCTATGTGGTTGGAGGACCACAAGCCCGAAATGCAGGACATTCCGTCCCGCATGGTTAGTATAGTATGACGCGAAAGTACAAGCATTTGGAATACGACGGGGTGGTGGTTCCCATACTTAAGTATTTGAACTCTCTGCCCCATTCCAAAGCTATTAACATTCACGGGAGCGTCTTTTCTGAACGAGGAACGCCGGACATATTGGGAAGTATTAGAGGGCGCATGGTCGCTTTCGAATGCAAGAGAAGCCCACAGGAGAAGCTGGAAGCCATACAGACGTGGAGGTTGGCTGAATGGCTCAAGGCTGGAGCAATCGTTGGCGGAGTTTCAAGCGTGGACGATGTAAAACTGATTCTCGGAGTTATGATATGAAAAGAGGGGGTAACAATCCGTTACCCCCTCTTTTTTAAATCGCTCCTATTTTGTCCGTGTGCTTTACGCGGTCCCGTTCTTCTGCCCGTTTCGCGTTGCCCCATCTGTTCATATCACCGACGAGATATCCCGTAATCCGTCGTATACGTTGAAAAGGAATGGGTTTCAACGTGTAGTCTAAAGACACGAAACCCTTGTCTTCGGCTTTTATAAGCAAGTCTTCAACGGTTTCGTTTGGATAGCTTCTCTTGATGAACTTTATGTATTCTTTCGCTTCAAGTTCTGAAAGGTTAGGTATTCCTTGGACCGTTACCTTCGTGCCGTCCACGTAAACGGAGCCGTAAATAAGCATTCTTTGTTTAAAACTGACTTTTTTCATAAGCGCACCTCATTTTGCTACTGCAACACCAACCGCAAGAGCGGCTATAAACTCCCACACGTTGCGTTGGTTTCTTAGTCTATTTTCCGTCCTGTCGCGGTCTTTCGCGTACTGCTTGAATGATTGACTTGCTTTCGCTAATTCTTCGTTCGCTATCTGCAACGAGTTCTGCGCACTCTGCGTTTCTTGCCGTGCTATCTGCAATTCTGCTTTCAGCTTCGTCAATTCCTCTTGCGATTTCGTCAACAGATTCAATGCTTCGGTCAATTCGCTGTCCTGCGTTGTCAAGATGGATTTCAGCATCGCGTTGTGCTGTTCCAGCGTTTTCAAGTTCGTTTCTAATGTCGTTAGTTCTTCCTCCGTTATTTGGTAGGTCGGTGAGCAACCACCAACAGACGGTAAGAACCAAAGTAATGCCGATAAGAAAAAAAGCACACTGATATACTTTTCCCTTATTGTCCACATTTTCACGCCTCCTTAAGTTTTATCCGCGTTATTTTTCCAATACTCATGATACCAATTCGCTTTTCCGCGCAATACGTCACCGCCACGTGTGCCGTCACCCGCCCATGGGTTAAAGGAAGGGCTTTCCTGCGTCCCTAAAAATTCCAAGTCCCACCGTTCGCAATCGTTGCGCGGGCCATAAAGGTCGCATGCATCATACAACGCCAAAGAGTCCGCCGCTTCGCCATGCGTGAGAATATTTTCGGCGTTGATTGTGAGCCAAAGGCCGTCAGCAATTGCCGCGACCACTTGCGCGAAAACTTCAATTTGTGATTCTGTCGGTGGCTCTTCGCCCAAGTCCTCAGTAGTCGCGCCGACACAGCAACACATGGCCACGCCTACCGTCCCCGTGTTGAGTTTCCAAGTGTGTTCAAGTGTTTTCGCGAAGGAGTCCTCCGAAATATAAATTTTTCCGTCCGTCGTGACGCTGACATGATAATCGTCAAAAAGCGAATCGCCCCAACCGGCAGTCCAATGCATGATGATTTTAGGCGAATCAAGCCCTACTCTTTGCGCCTGTCTATAAAGCGCGTCACGGCTTGCGTTTGCAATATCGCGAATGTCATTGATAAAAACACGTTTCATTATGGCATACCCCTCCTGCTTGTTGGTTTTTCTCCCGCCGCTGAATTATATCTACTGTCCACGTAGTGTTTCCCTAGCTGAACCCCTGCTACAGTCAAAAGCCCGCTTATTGCCGTAACGCATGCGCCCAATCCCTGCCAAACGCTGTTTAACTCGAATTTGTAACCCCAAAACCCGTTTGCATAAAATCCTACGAACCAACTAAAAAGAACGCAAACGACAAGAAAAAGAATGATTACACCCGCCAAAATGATAAGTTGCGCGAGGTGGTGTTTGCTCCAATTCGCCATATCTAACAGATTGGATTTGAATTGCCTCATTATCGCCATAAACTGCCTCCGTTCCGCGTCAGTTATTCTGCGCGGCGAGAATTTTTGTAATCTCGTCAAGACGGGTATGTGCGCTCCTTGCCCGTTGGTCTACTTCTGCAAGTTTAATCGCCATTTCATGTCGTGCCTGTTCTTCGCGGTCAGCCCGTTCTTCAAATTTGTCAAGCATTTTCTCGATACGGCTTATCGAATTGTCGAGCGGGCGAAGAACCGCAAAATGGAAAGCGGCGGCAAACGTACTCGCCACCGCCACGATTTGCACAAACATTTCCATATTCATACGCTATCACTCCCATTTGATGTTTTCCACTTCTTCAATAGTCGTGCAAGCGTTGACTTGGTCTTTGAGTTCGTTATATTTGATATGCAGGGCGTTTGAACGTGTAGCCGCCGCGCCGTTGATTGTCGCAAAATCGGCAACGCCAAGCGGGACGCGCTGATTATCGGCGGTTGTCCACGTGATTGTACCCTTGCCGCCGTTGTCCTCCAACGCTTGACGGGCAATCTGCAATCTGTCGCGGCTCTTGTCGTCGTAGTCAAAAATACCTTTGTCCGTCGTGACAGGCGCAACTTCCTCCGCGTCACGGTGCATTTTTAACTCGCTAATTTTCTGTGCTTTGAGTTCGTCAAGCGTCGGTTCGGGGGGCGCGGGCGGTTCTGGGATAGCAACGTATTCCCATTTTGAGCCGTTCCAAATGCGGTCAAAACCTTCTTTTTCGGCGGGCGGCTTGGTTGCCGTGTAACCCGCAGGGATTAACCATTCGCCCGTCACGGGGGCTTTGTCTGTGTTGTCTAACGTGAGATTGTGCGTGTATTTGCCGTCGTGGTCGTAACCGTAAATGGTTTTTGTATTTGCCATTTATAAATCCCCCTTAGTATTTAATTTGAGGAATCATCTTAATTGCGGGTGGTTGTACGGTGGTTACAGAATCGGAATAAATAGATGATGAGAGAGAGGCATCTAAACTAATTCCCCGTTTAAAGTTAGATGCAGTTGTATCTCCAGTCCTCGACAAGACAGCGGCACGATTTGTCTCAATATTTGTAATGGAACCTGAATAATCATAACCGATTGAGGTTGCACAGTTCGAGCCGTCCGCTTGCGCCGTTGTATCAAAGGGAACTGCTGCTTTTACTGCACCTTTTATATTTGGAAGCCCTGCCGCCACACTCTCGACGCTGTTACCGCCTTGCATAAAGCGTCCCGTGTAATCAGGCAAAGTCAGCGCGTCCGTTCCACTGTCGTACAAGTACAAGCCTACGTTTGCCGCATAAGCCGCCGCATCTGCCGCGAGGAGTGTAGCGGAATTGTCCTGCACGAATTGGAGCAAATCAGGGACACTTGTTGAAGCGTCCGCAACCGTCGCGCCATTCGCTTTGATGTAGCCCGTCCGCAATATGACATCGAACACAACGCGACCCACGGGGTCGGTAGCCAAAGTCGCGTTGCCGTTGGTGTATTTGATGCAATATAGCACCGATGTATTAGTTGGACGAGAAGTAAATAAACCATAACTACTATTAGTATTTGAATTTACAGTTGCACTTGAACTTGTATATACTGTTCTTCCTCCCGCATAATCCTTTTTATCAGCACTTGTAATAGAATCTGACGGCAACGATACACCAATATAATTTGCATTATAATATATATCCATATGTTGAGTACCGTCTTGGTGAGTACCTACATTACTTCCACTACCTTGATTTGCATGACTATTTGTCCCTGTCCCGCGCAAAAATTCGCCTTGTAAATCTGGGACGGCAAACGTGGTCACGCCGTCACCGCCGAAAAAGTCCACTGAGCCGAACTGAGTGGTAATAAACGACGAAAGGAGCGGGTAATCTGCGATGTTATACGTTGTTCCGTCGCAAATCAAATAGTTCGCGGGCGCGGTTGTCCCCATATACGAAATTATAGTTCCTATCGGAGTGCTGTCTGAACCAAGCGCGGATAATACGCCGTTCGCGTCGATGCTGAGATTTGTTCCAACCTTAACGCCGCCGAGAGTATTCGCCGCCGCGGTCGGAAGCGTATACGCCGCAGGAGCGGAGATTGCACCGTTTGCGTCAATCGTAATGTTACTTCCGATTTTAACTCCACCCAAATCATTCGCGGAGGCGGTTGGCAAACTATACGGAGCGGCAACGGAAATTACCCCGTTAGCGTCTACATTTACGTTGCTACCAATCTTCACGCCGCCAAGGTCATTAGCTGTCGCGGCGGGAAGTGAATACGGCGCATGGGTAGAAATCTCGCCGTTTGCGTCTACAGTAATATTATCGCCCGCGATTACACCGCCAAGCGTGGAAGCCGTCGCGGGAGGGAGAGAGTATGGCGCGGCAACGGAAATTTCGCCGTTAGCGTCAACAGTCACGTTATCGCCTATAATCACGCCGCCCAATGTTGAAGCAGTTGCAGGGGGCAACGTATAGCCGCCCGCATTAGCGGACAAAACCCCGCTTGCGTCGATGGAGAGATTGTTTCCAACCTTTACGCCGCCCAATTCAGAAGCAGAAGCCACAGGGAGGACATACCCGCCGCCCCCTGCGGCTTTCTTAAAATTTACAACTCTCAGTGCCCCCGTGTCTTCTGTCACCGCGCGGGCATAGATTGTTTCATTGTCCCACTGATAAATTTCGCTCGGTTTAAGAACGACACCGCTGTTGTCGGTCTGCTCTGCGGAAAGTTCAATATCTGCTGTCGCGGAAATGTTTTGGATAGTGCCGCTTGTGATTGAGATTTCTGTCCAAGCGTTTGAAGTTACATTTACATTTGCCATGTTGCTATTCCTCCTTTTTGAAGAAAAACGCGATTCTATTAGCTATCATCGCTCTTGTGTCGAATTGCGCGTCAGTGTCGATTTTCCAACCGATTAAGTTATTCCAATGCACTTCATAACCAAATGCGGAAAATATTTTCGCTGTGTTCTTATACATGAACGCGCCCCAAAGTCCTTGACCGTACACCTCGCGCACAAAGATTGTGTTTTCGCTTTGCTTGATTTCAAGCGTTGGAGAAATCGTCAAGCCAAGCAAATAGAAAGAAAATCCATAGGAGCAATTTCGCGTCAGCCATAGAACGGCGCAGAAATAACGCTGAATACGTTCCCATAGCGTGAAATCGGGGTCTATGCAACTAACAAACCACCTATCTCTATTTACACTCGCCAAATATGGGTCAGTGCCTTTGTATTCCCGATAATGTCGCGCCCAATCGTATTTTAAAAACTTTGGCGCGTGTTCTACGCTGTCACTACAATAAATTGAATTATCCCACGTTTGCCAATACTTTAAGAAGGACGGCAACTCGCCGTTAATATCCGCAAACGGAACAACAAAAGGATTTGTCGGATAGCAAAGAATCATAAACACAAGGGAAAGAATGAAATAGATTAACCATATAATCATTTCTTCTTTGCTCCCTTCTTAGCGGGCGGAACATATCGGACGCAGTTCGGGTTATTGCACACCCACACGGGAGCTTCTGCCGTCCCGTCGTTTCGCATAGATTTGTTACAGCGCACACAGCGCGGCGCGGGTTTTGCCATGTCACTTCGCCTCCCCGTTAATGATTCGCTCGTATTCCTCGTCATACCACGCATCGAGGTCAGCCATGTCAGCCGCTACGCCTGCGGCAGTTTCCGTGTCACCTTGCATGGTCGCGGTAGTATACGCTTCGCACAAGTTCGCTTTTTCCTGCGTATATTCTGCCGTCAGTGCCGCGACCTGTTCTTCTTTTGTCGGCTCGGGAGGAATATACGGGTGAAGTTCTTCCCACTCTGCCTCTGTATAATAGCCCTGTGGCTTTTCGTCCCAGACCTCGATATTGCCGTCCGGAGAATAATATTTTGCCATTGTAAAACCTCCTTTATGGATTCAGTGACGGGTCGAAATACTCTATAATAACTGCGCCGTTTCCGCCCGCGCCACCGTAACCGCCGCCACTTTGTGAACCGCCATACGAACCGCCGTCTGACGCACTGCCGCCCGACGTTCCGCCTGTATATGTTCCTGCGCCGCCACCGCCGCCGCCACCGTACCCTGTGCCGTTACGACCTCCTGCCCCGCCTGTCCCCGAAACGCCGCCGCTACCGTGAGAGCAACCGTTGCTTGCTCCTGCCGCACCGCCGCCGCCGACGTAGGGGGCGGCTCCTCCTCCTGCGGAAGAACCCGAACCACTTGTGCCGGAAGTCGTTGAATTTAGAGAGGATTGCTGTGACGCGCCCGCGCCTATCGTGACGGTTTTAGATGTTCCTGCCGTCATATATGTATAAACGCAAGAAACTTCGCCAGCACCGCCGCCGCCGCCACCTGCGGAATAGTTAGCCGCACCGCCGCCGCCGCCGCCGCCCGAACCACCGGACGCAGACGCTATACTGCCAAACGAGGTTGTACCGCCTTGGTCGCCGCCTAACCCGCCTTTTGAAGCTGACGCGCCATGACCGCCCGCGCCGCCGCCGCCTATCGCGGTAATTCTGTACCACCCCGTAACGGGCGCGCTATAAGTCCCGCTCGTTGTAACGACAACTTTTTTGTTATATGCAGGGATATTTTCGGGAGTAATGCCACCGCCGTAGACCGTCCAATAAGTGCCGCCAGTGTCGCTATGTGGAGCGATTGTCCCCGCCGACATATCCGCTATACATTCATAGCGCAAACCGTCCGACGGGTCGATTACAACGCACCCCGTGTAATAGTCTTGTGAGGAATCATAATTAAATGTAAAACCCTTTTGCGCATAAAACATCAATGCCGAAAGCATATTAAAAGCCCCGTTGAAATCCTCACGTTTCGGGGCTTTGCCGCCACTCCCTAAAGGGATAGCGGTCACGGGTGGGAATCCCAAAGTCTGAGAAAATCGCCCGTCGCTTGGCGTGTTAGTATTCGGCGGCGTTGTTTTATCGCCGCTTTGCGCGAATGGAGTTGTGATTAGTGTCGGATTCGTTGCCATTTAAAGCCCTCCTTTATACTTGGACAATATCGTATGGAACAAATATCCCTTGTTCAAATGGTTGCAACTCGCTCCCATCAAAGCCGAAGGTTTCCGTGGGGTCTGCTATGTAATACTCCCAACCAACGCCCGCGCCCAACGGCAAAAGCCCGTATTGCGTCAGAATCGCGAAGGCATAAGGGTCGTTGTTGTAGTTCTCGAATATAACGCGAACGTGCATATTACCAAGACTTATTATTGTGGAGCGGTCATAAATTTGGTTCAGCATCGTTTTTAAAAACGGCAAAGTCGCGTTTCCAATGTTAGCCGCCGCTTTTAAGAAAATCATCTGCCGAAAAGCCGCGTCGCTCATGCGATAAATAAGCGTCGAACCTTCTTGAGTCCAAAACGGCGCAAGGTTGAAAGGTTGTAGGTCTGAACCGTCAAAGCCTAAAAAGTTTATTACATCGGCGTACTCAACACTAATAAAACGATTTGCGCCGACGATAATGCCCCATATATCAAGACCTATACCTTCAGCCGTGCGCGGGTCATATACTTTTTCATAAAATTCGTCTATGTCACCCGTCGGGTCAATCAGCTTTGCAAAACTTTCAATTATGCCCTTGATATGCGGGCTTGCGCCGTATTGACTTTGGATTGTCTTTTCCCAAAGTTCCGTGAAGTCAACCATAAACAAGCCCCCTTATAGCGGATTGACCGTTACAGTGATATTATCTTTATCAATTATCGGTTCTTCGTCCGCATCGAGCGTAATCATGTTACTCGACGGGCTTGCCGATAAGCCGATATAAATCGAAACAAGGTCGGTCACGCCCGCCGTCTTGATGGTCGCGACGGTAAACGAAGAGGCGTAAATTGTACTCCCACATTTCCTTCGTGGGTTTTCGCTGTTCGGGTCGTTTCCAAGAAAATCGTTATATATCGCGTCTTTTACATCATCGACCACGCTTTGTAATGTGGTCGGCGTTTCGTTGAGTTCTACGGCAATATATACGTTGGTCGGCGTTGGGCGAATGATTTGGTATTCGTTTTCCGCGCCATCTTCCGATACATAAGTGACCGTTGTACTGCCGTTTGTGCCGCACCCCGCATCGAGTTTGTTGTATATTATCTCGGCAATATCATCATCGTTGCCGCCGTAAATGCAAATACCTACGGAATGAGAGATAAGCGAAACGCCTTGTTTCGTTACCGTTGCGTCGGTCTTGTTTTCCAAAACAAGGCAATCTACAACGCCGTCAACCGTATAAAGCGCACCTTGCAAGGCAAGCCTTGAACCGTGACTATTTGCCGCCACGCTTAGATAGCGGCGAAGTTCAAATTCCGCTCGTCCTTCGATATATTTTCCCGTAACGCCCGCCGTAGAATTAGAAACGGTGTCCCAACCCGCTATGACAGTGACTATTTTGTTACAAGTTCCCGCACCGATGGGGATAGGCGATTTTTCAACGGTTTCAAATTCAATGTTAGCCGTACCACTTGCGCCGATTGTTACCGCGCCAACGGATTCAAGTTTCACGCCGTCATCAGTTTGAATCAAACTTCCCGCAGGAATGACCGTTCCTTGTAAACCTGTGACTTGACACTCCACGACGGACGGTTGCGCGGTTTTTCGCTCTAAGAAATAGATTGCGCCGATTGCGTCTTGCCATCTGCCGGAAGCAACTCGCGGGTCGAAGTTGTTCGCCATGTTTAAAAATTCGCTATCCTTCGCCGTGACAAGAACCGCCATACTGTCAATAATCTGTCCGGCGGGGCTTTCCGATGAAGTGTTCAATGTGGCGGCTTCATCGTCAAATATCGCCGTCCAATCATCGACAATACTTTGCCGTATTACGCTCGTAGAATCGGCGGAAAAGCCCGTATCAGGATTGAAAGTGATTGCCATAAATGCACCCCCTAAAACTCTACGGCTACCGCTTCGCCGTTCTCGTTGGTCGAATGAATTGTTCCCGTCATTGCGCGGGTATCTGTGTCAAGCCCCGCAATATCAACGGTTGCGTCTGCAATATTTTCAACGGCAAGGGCTGTTTCTCGATAAATCGCGCGAACCTCGGAAAGCGCGGGCTTCACGCCCAAATCTAAAGAGAAATGGGGAACGCCCTGCCTTTGCCGAAGGTATGCGTCATTGGTGAAAAGCCGAACCGCGTTCGCTACATTCTGCGCGTCCGCGTAACGATTGCTTGTCGTTGCAATATTGCCCGCGCCGTCCAATGTAATATCCCATTTATCGGGGTTAAGATACAATGTTCTTTTGTTCATAACGCCCCTCCTATTGTGGCGTACTCGTCGTACTGCCGCCACTTTGTACGCCACCGTGAACGTGATTCAAAAACGAAATGCCGCCGATAACCGCGTCACCCGAAATGTTTACAACGTCCGCCTGTATATTTACAACGCCCTCTTGCGTGACTTCGATATATACAGACGGCGTGGATTTATGAAAGCCACCAAAATAAAACCCGTCTGACTGTGAAAATCGCCTAAAACTGCCGGGCTGTTGTGGCGTGCTTGTCCCTTCCTGTACATTCGACGAATCGGATTGAGCAAATACTGCAAGCCCTATATCCCCCGGAATAGGGTCAACGATAAAAGCCGCAACGCCCGCATGATAACGAAAGACGGGCAAGTGGTAAATCGTTGTCGGCTCCACGGCTTGCCCATATCCGTCAACGCTTGAAACAAGGGGAAGAACGTCAACAAAAAGCCCATTCACCGCTTGAACCTTCACGGGAATTGCCGTATGTACTTGCCCGCGTAGGGCGTTTTGTATCATAAATTGGAGGGCGTTGTATTCGCTCCCTGCTGTGTTTGGCTTGTTTTGCCCTTTTACGGTGTTGTCACTCATCATCTGCACCGCTTTCCGTTTCGCTTTCTTCCGTGCTTTCGGGAAGGTACATTCCATCTATTCGCGACACCCAACGCCCATTTGTATAAGCGGCGAGGTCATGCGTCAATTTGGTAATTTTCCAATACCCCGATGCGCGGGGGACAATGCTTTCTATTTTGATTTGGCCGCCCAACTGTAGGCGCGGATTATAGAAGCATTCGCAGGAAATCCCGTCTTGCGTAAATGAAGGATAACCTATCATGCCGCTATCGGATTTCAATAAAACCGCGTCCCCGCGCGGTTTGTACCACGGTTGAATAGTCCAGGTTTCATCGTCCATGATTAACTCACAGCCCACCTCGTCAGCAACTTGCTGGGCCTTTTGGACGGGGCTACCGTTGAACGTAGCATTTCTGACACTTTCCGTTACACCATTATTGATAAAATTAAAACCTGCTTGCGTAGCGAATTGGGAAATCAAACTTTCTGCCGTAGCTTCGCCCTGCACGCTTGTTGGGCTGTCGGCAATTAGCACGCTCCAACCCGCCGTTAATGCTTGAAATTTCATGGTCACGTCGGGCGCGGTGCTGAAATCCGCGCTTGCCGCCGTAATATCGCCCTTAAATACAACGGATAATTCTTCGCCTTTATCGCCCGCTTCAATCAATATATGATTCTTTCGATATTCGCCGGGCAAGAAAGAAAGAAAGGTTAATTGCTCCATGTCGGACAATTTCAAGCCTTGTATTCTGACTTCCGCGCTGTTCTTTTCGGGCAATCCCGCTTTGTTGACTTGCACCGTTGTTGCAAGCCCTTCAATGATTTTTGTATTGCCGCCGCCCGCAAATTCGCCCTCGCCTAATATGATGGTCGTTTTAATGGTTTTGATAAGTTTTTTCATAACTCATTCGCCGCCTTGTAAAACAACCGCCAACGCTCACCAAAACCGCTATATAAAGGGTCAGATTGTCCAAGCATATCGACAAAAAGCAACGCGCCTTGGAAAGCATTTTGCGCTATTTGTATAACATTTTGGCGGTCCCGGCAAATTGCTCCCGTAACAACCACAATGCCTCCAACGGTTAAGTCCATATAGGTTGAGCCGAAACGGTAGTAAATGCGCATTTCGCAATTTTGCCCCGCGAGTTTGACTTTCAAAGACTGTGCGGGAACGGGTGAAAGTGGTATTTTTAACATTTACCCCACCTCCGGCGGACGATATGTTTCTACTTTTCGTAATATTGATATTTTCCTGCCGCCGCTTTCGGCTTCTTCTTCCGCTTCGCTTGCCGCCGTCCCTTGTACTTCGCCATCATCTACATCATCTGCAACGCTTCCATCCTCCGCGTCTTCCGCGTCAATCGGTTCAGCTTCTTCCACCGCCGTCGTTGTTTGTTGGCTTGCAACTTCACGAATTTCTTTAAATCGCAAGTCAACGTAAAGAACGCCTCGTCCATTCTGAGCGTCCCGGCGGTAGTCAAACGATTCGAGCATCATATTTTTGTAGCTTTGTTCGGGCGTGGTCAGCGTAATAGTTTCGTTGTTTTCGCAAAGGTCGGTCAATCTATCAATCGCGCCTTGCAATTTTGCCGCACCACCTTCAACAGAAAGACGGGCGGTTATTGTGCGCGGTTCGATTACGCGATTATATGTCGCGAAACTGCCTTTTTCTATCGGTTCATCGGGAAGACGAGAGGACTTTTCGGCGGTAAATTCCTGCATGCTGTTAAAATCCACTGCCGCTGACTGTCCGCGCACAATCCAAGAACGCCCTTTATTTAGAAAGTCGGTAAGTATCATAAAATCACCGCCTTAATACGCGACGTTGGCCGCCGCCGTCCACATTTGCGCCCTTTGTTCTACGCCGCCCATAAACTGAGCCGCCGCGTCTGTACCATCTGCCGCGCTAATATTGACTGTGCCAACGGTAACGCGCGTATCCGTGGTGTTGTTTACGGTTGACGCGCCGCCTATAGGCAAAGCCTGTGAAGCTGACACGTCTATAAAGTTGCCCGCAATCTTGGAAAGAAGCTCAAGGCCGCGATTGTGCTTACCGGGTCCAATTGGTATGACCGCCTCCGCTCCTGCTTCTCCTATTAATGCATTTGTCGGGCTAGTGAAAATACCGCCGTTTGCGCTAGCTTTTGGACTGTCCCCTCCAAACGAAGGAAGCCGCAAATTGCTGACGGTGTCCACCAAAGAAGAAAATCCGTTCTTTATAGCTTCGATGCCGCTTAAGAAGGAATTACGCATGCTTTCAAAGGCCCCCTGTATCGTGTTGAACGCGGACTTGAAAGCTGGGGCAAGCGGAGCTATTGACTCCTGTATGGCCGGGGAAATTTCTTTAAGCGTGTCACGGACGATACGGAAAAGTCTAATTAGCATCATGAGGGGTTCGAATGATAGCTTTATTCCAGCAACCAAGGCTTCGCCAAACGTCGAAATTTCGGGAAGATGTCCTTGTATCGCCGTAAAAAATTCCTCAACTGCCGTTTTTATCTTGTTCCACGTATCCCGCGCTTCCTGCGGACTTTTAAATATTTCTGTCCAAAGGTCAGACAATGCACTTTCGCCGTCCTGCGCCCACACAACTAAATCTTCAATTATAAGCGCAAGCCCGGTGAACATGGCAATTATCCATGTCAGCGGATTTGCAAGAATGGCCGCCGCCAACTGCAAGAAAGCTGGTACCAGCATCGTCGTAATGACCGTCGCTATGCTTATAAAAAACGCTTTCACAAAAGTTTCGTGTTTACGTAAGAAAACGACTGCTTGCGTAAATGCGTCCGCCATTTTCTTTACGCTTGGAAGAACCATGCGGAAAATGATACCCGCAAAACTACGGAACGCCTTACCAAGGTTGGCCATCGCGTCATTGTATTGGGCGGTAATCGTAGCATCTTCCTTTGTATAAACACCAAGTTCCTTCATTAAATGGAGTTGGTCTTTGACAAGGACTTCCCCCTGTTGTAAAAACATTATTGTCCCTTGGTCCAGTCCCAGCGAACGACCAAGCCCGAAAAATTCCTCTTTGCTCATGTCTTGAGCTTTTTTGGCCAAATCCATAAGCACGTCGAATGCTTTGCGTTGTCTGCCAACTTCACCGGCATCAATCCCCGCGTTGGCCAGTAAAGTTCCGGTACGGCTTGTACCGTTTACGGCTACTCTCGCAAGTTGTCCGGTCAAAGATTGTAAGGTTGCTTGGAACGCTTCGGAAGAGCCGCCCGCGCGGGCTGTAGCTTCTCCCCATGCGTCTATCTTTTCAATATTTTCGCCAATAGCGTCCGCAAGTTTCCCCATCGCGTCGGCTTGTTGTGCATACTGATTAAAAGCCACACCAACTGAAAATGCCGCCGTAAAAGCCGCAGAAAGTGCAGATAACTTAGTCATTAAAGACGATACGGCTTGTTCGGCTTCTTTCGCACCCTTTTTCATGCCGTCGGTCTTCAGTCCTATTGAAATGAAAAACTCGTCAATGTTCATTTATGTTTCACTTCCTCCGTCATGCGCCATTCATTGTAGCTGTTCACGGCTATGATTTCGTACAAATCCACGGCATCGTCAATACTGTAAACCGTTTCTAATTCGTGAAGCGTAGCAAGCTTTCGCGTAATAATTACTCCGATTATCGCGGGAACGGTAGGATATTCGATTAAACCCGCCGTTTTATGTCCACCTGCGCGGGGGATTGCTCGAATACGCTCAGCCCGCGCGTTTGAAAAAAATCATTCACCTTGAAAGCCTCTATCCGTAGCTGTATCAAAGTATTTCTTTCTTCAATGAATCCGTCGACGTTTTCTTCCGTGAGTTTGACTTCGACGTTCTCCTTTACGATTGAACAACACGAAAGCAATTCTGACATGAGGTCTTGTATTTTTTCAAAGTCTACCGCGCCCAAGACGGCAAAAAGACTCATCACATCATCAAGGTCAACGTTTTTGTTCTTAGCCGCCCCAAGCATGGCCGCCATTTTTAGAGAAAAACGCTCAGACTGTACTGCTCCCATTTTCTTGATGCGGAAATGGAGGGTGGCCCCTCCATCTTCGCAAGTCCAATCTATTACTGTCCGCATGGTTTAAAGTCCCTCCGCACTCATGCTCTCAAAATGAAACACCCATTGGGTCGGGGAAAGAACCGTTTGACCGTCCGGCATGTCTTTGTAGCTTTGAAGAACGCCATTCGCCAGCGTGTACCGCTTGCCAATGGACGGAATAGACACGACCATTTGCACTTTATACGGCTTGAGGTTGACTTCCTGCGCCTGTCGAAGCAACTGCAGATACGTATGGGACGGCGAACCCGCTTCAAGATTTATGGTCACCGTTTTGATGGCGGGCGTGAACCCAGCCGCCATGCGACCATCAACGCCCATACGGGTTTCTGCCGCTTGTACCGTATCCGTGGTGAATGAAGAGTCCGCGCTAAAATTCTCAAGATTAACGCTAAACAAGTTTTCGACGGATAACGCTACCACAGCATTTGCGCTAGTAATATCAAGCATCACTAATTCCCTCCTTTACAGAACCGCCGTGGAAGCGACTTCAATGCGATTTACGCTTCCTCCGTAAGTGTAATACACGCTAATATTAGGCGAATTGCGACCAACGCGAACCGCCGCCCCTGCATCTTCAACGAGAATGGCGTAGCCCTGCGTCCACAGTTCCGTCGTGAGGTCTTTTCCAGTTTCATTGAAAATCTGCGCTTTTTGGCTTTCAGAAAGCGTAACATTATCATCAATAACGCCGTTGTTCTTGGCGCGGTTCACGGGGTCCTGCAACCATGCACGAATCAGCGCATACCCCCTATCATTGTAGGGAACGCGCCCTGCGTTCGTCAGCCCGTTCATGATGGACACCTGCATAACATTTTTAAGCCAAATCGTGTTCACAAACGCGTCAATAAATCCGTATCTGCCAAACATGGCGGCGGGGTAGAGGAAGGTGAAAGCGTCATTCCGCGTCGCAAACTTGCCTACATAAGCAACGCCCTTTGCGTCGAGAAGTGCCGCCGTAGTTTCGTCAGTAACCGTAGGCGCAAGGCCGTCCGCGTGTTTAAACGCGAAATTTATAGTACCTTGGTACCGCTCCCAATTAATGCTTGCCGCGCAACCAAGAACGAACGCCGCGACCATAACGTTGTCATAAACCAATGCCGTCGCGCCGTATTCTGCCGCTTCAATCTGCGAGGCAATATCAGACGTACCGCCCTGCACCAAAAGCCGCGCATCATTCGTCCAGCCAACGTAGAGATAATCAATTCCCTGCGCCGAAGCCCAAGCCGCAAGGCCCAAATGCTCGGAATCCGTTGCCGTGTAAAGTGTCGTGAAAGTAACCCAATTCTGCGACTGCCGCTTAATGGCGTTCATGTTCGCCGTCTGCGTCAATGCGTCGCTACCCTGCGAAAGAACCGCGCCCGCCGTTTCGGTGAGGTTCAGAAGTTCCGCAAGAGTGCCGCTTGCAAAGCTAATCGTTTCCGTCGCGCCCGTCGCGGGGCTGTTAATCTGAAACGCACCCGTAAGCGAAGAATAAGCCATCGTTACGCCCGTCAATTCAGCGTCCAAAGCTGTTTCAATTGTAGAAGCCGCATCACTAAACGAAGTAGCACCCGAAAGGTCAACGCTCGAAATCGAAATCTCGGTTTCGTTGATTGTGATTGTCAGTACGCCGCTCGTTACCGCCTGAATTTCGGCAAGCGTGCCGTTAAACTTCGCACCGCGAAGCCATGCGCCAACCGCAGACGAAACGCGCCGTCCAAACATCAAACGGCGCGGCTTCGAGAAGCTGTTATTGTAGCCCAAGAAATATTGTGCCGCCACCGCATATTCGTTGGACGTTTCACCGAAAAACGCACTAACCGTTTCCGCGCTGGTAAACGCCATCAAAGGTGCATCAGCAGGAATCATAGCATTTTCGGTAAGAAAAAGCCCATTGAATTCCAAATCCGTGCCGCCCGCAGGAATCAGACGCGGATTTATTGCCACGATATACGAAGCAGGAATCGTCATATTTTTCCCTCCTTACTTAGTCCGTAGGCGGAAATTCCGCGTCTACGTTTACAATACCATCTGAATAGACAGGTTCACCGCTTGGCGTTGTGCCTGTCCGTCTGCGAAAGTGCACATCTTCAAACCAAGGCAGATTTGCCGTTATCGAAGAATTCACTTCCACTGTGATTGTGACGCTCCATCGTTCTTCGTACTGATTAGAAGCGTCAATACCCGTAAGATTGCGCGGGTTTTGTGCCGTCACAACGCGAACGTCTACGCCCTCGCCTTTAAAATAGTCTGTCCCGATGTAGGAACGTGACGCAATTTCCAAGGCTTGTGCATTTGCGCTTGCGTTATCAGCGTAAAAATCAACTTGTACGTCAATCATAACAAGCGCGGTCAACGTATCCACGCCGTTTTTGTTATCGGGCAATCCTTCCGCATTAAATGTATATACATTCGTACCGCGTCTTTGCCGTATAATAGGCGTATAGATGCAATACGAGCCACTTTTCGGTAGGACCATTCGCGATTGATTACCTCGAAAAATCCGGATACCGTCAAGACCCGTCACATGAACAATATAACCGTGCAAGGCCAGCATGAAGTCCGCTTCGGTCATGAGCCGTCACCCCCGATGCCTTCGGGCGGTTCGTGTTGAAGCGTACCCAAACAACAAAGCCAACCTTCGGGCGTAAAATCGTCGCTTATCATGTTAATGAGCCAAAAAGAGCCGTCTGCTCTTTCGATTATATCGCCCGCCGTTTGTTCATGGCGGTTGATTGTACTTGCAGGGGCGTTAATGTAGAACTTTTTCGCATGCCGCGCGTCGGCTAAGTTGTCAACAAGCCGTAAGTCCGCCGCGCTTGGGGCCTGTACTTGTGCAAGAATGTCTGCTTTATCATAACTCACGGAAACAACGCCGCCGCTATTCTGCAGACCGTTGCAACGGTACAAAGTAATCATTTCGTGGTGGTTTACGCTTCCAATTGCGCCACTCACTATTTGATGTAAGTTCATACTTTATCCACCACCTGATATGTGACCGCCGCAATCATATGGCCCGTGTCCATTAGTGGGTGGTCGGGTTCCGACTTTCCCTTGCTTTCTTTCATCATTACCGTCGCTGGAGAATTCGGTGTCCAACTTCCATTTTGAATACTATCCACAATGTCTGATTTCATTTGCTCACCCGCTAACCCCAAAGCATCTTTCCACGCCGCAGGGTTTTCTGCTTTTCCGCGCAAATACTTGACCATTGTGCCAATCCACGTTTTAGGCTTCTCTTTTGCAACCGTTCGCATAAAAGGCCGCGCGGGAATTCGAATAGATTCCGTGTCCTTGCTTAAGTGGATTCCTTGATAATGGAACCACGCTCTCATTTTAGGCGTAACAGCGATAGTGGCTCCAAATTCGTTGTAGGCGGCATATTCCGCGACATGCATGGAACGCCCATTCTCCGTAGTGGTGGTAGCGTCACCAAAAATCCCGGCTTTAACGCCTCCCGCAATTTCTGCCATCTTAGCAAGGAATTTTTTGTACTTGTCCCCGCCTTGAATCTTAACAGTGACAGCCGACAAACCACATTCCCCCGTATCTATGCCCCTTTATAATTTGCCAATACGTCGAGCCGCAAGGGGTGAGCATGTACCAGTCAGATTCTTTCCCGTATTGAGGGGAGGAATAACTGACTGACACGCTTCCCTCCGTTGCTCCTACCATAGCCCCAGCCGTCCCGCGCTGTGCGAGTGTGGCGAGGTGGCAAACTAACATATACCAAAGGTTTTGCTTATCCGCGTCGGTAAATGTGGTGTCGTTCTCCAGCCCCGAAATAAGGAGGGCGTTTTGTGCCATAAATTCAAGCTGTTCGTCAGTAAATTCCGCAAACTGCGGGTATACTGCCCGAAAATCATCAACGTCAAACGTCATAGCCGCGCCCCCCATTCCTTATTTCTTGGTCTTGGTTTTCTTCTTGCCCACTTCGTCGCGTTTCGCAGGAGCTTGCCCGTTATCAAGTGCGGACACCTCTTCAATAGCGGCTTCTTTCGCTTTCTCAGACGTGCCATCTTTGATGAAGCCGCCCTTAAAGGCCGGGTGTTCGGCATACGCTTCTTTCACCGCCGACCACATATCAGCGTCAACAACCGTCGCACCGTAAGCACCAGCGGCGGGAAGGGGTTGCGCGTTCGCACCCCTCAGCCCCGCGCCACTGCCTTTAATGACAACGGTATGTACGAGTCCCGACTTGTCAGCAATCTCAAACTCCAAATCACGAACGCCGTTATAAAATACCGTAGTTTGTGCCACTGCTTACACCCCCAGCATCGTCACAATGGCGAACGGATAATAGACAATTGCGCCATAAGTACCCGCCGAAACTTTCTGATGCATGGACGAAGATTCACGAATGATGCTATGAGCCTTATATTTTTCCGTATAGCCGAACTCCACAACCGGGGAACCCTCGATTTCATCAGCGAGAATCATGGCAAGATTGCCGTTACCCGTGACCATTTCGGGAGCGGTCAAAATTTCCATATTCGGGTAGGTGTCGGCCAGCATCTTCTTGACGCTTGCGCCAAAAGCGTTGACCTTGTTAAGTTCTGCGAGGGACGCGGGCGGCACAACGAGTTTCGTCTTCGTGTTGCCGTCAATCCAGCCGTTGGAACGCTCATAAAGTTTCGCGTACATCTTGGCGAAGTCAGCCATTATTTCGTCCGCAGTTTTGAGTGTCCAAGTATTGCCCGCCGCGCCCGTGGTCGGCGTAAGGTCAGCGTTCAAATTCGGGTCGTTCAAAAGGCCGTAAATGTTCAAGCCCGCAACGCCGTAGAACGCCGCTTTGTTAAATTCGATTTCAAGCAAAACTGCCGCGCTCCGCTGTTTCTCAGCAAAGAGGTCGATACGGGCGTTTGCGCTCATATCCTGTTCCAAATCGCCAACGCGCAGGGTCGTTTGGAAACGGTACTGCTGACGGGTCGGATAGTTAACATTAACATTCGCCTGTCCGTTTGCGTCGTAGTCTTGATACGGCGTAACCGTGCCCGTCAATTCAAGTGCTCTAAACTGCGTGAAAGCCGTGCTCCAATCGCCGTTCTTAACCTCGGGGGCGATAGCGCGATAGTTGCGCTTGGCGGTCAAAACCTCAATGACGCGCGGATTAGCATACGCCGACATATAGGCGGGTACGGTGGTATTCGGGTCGAGCGCGTCAGCTACAACGCCTTTCGACGGCTCGGCAGAATCAAAAAACTTCGTAGCAGTGCCAAAGTCAAAGCCTTTCTGCTTTGCAAGTTCCATATCAATCATGTTTCATTCCTCCTTCAATTAGCGTTTAGTAATGATAACCATATCGCCGCTTGCGCCGCTTGTAAACGCGACAAAGCCGCTGTCCTCGGTATCAGCACTACTTGTAAACGTAACTGCTCCATTGGTCGTGTCGGCGTACACAGTATCACCAACGCTAACGGAAGCGTCAGCCGCAACGAAGAAATCGCCAAGAATAGCAACATTTACTTCGCTCCCTGCCGGAATAACAAGCGTACCTTCGACGCTCTCATTGAAATTGTCGTAATTCTGTACGCGCTCCATGAATCCAAGCGGCGCACCCGTGCCGGACGCGGCAACCTGCGTTTCGGGATTCGTGGTATCTCTCCACACAAAGCCGCCAACTTTGACATCTTCTGCCGCCGTGAAATTGGTCGGCGTGTAGATTACTACTTGCTGATTTGCACGATCACCCTGCGTAGCGGGCTTGTTGTACTTCTGCACGTCTTTCTGATAGCTAAAAGCCATTGTTCATTCCTCCATTCATTATCGCGATTTGATACCGCGAAGCATATCGTTCATCGGGTCATCTTCGACCACAGGCGCGGAATCCTGCGCCACGGTCTTTTTCAGCATGGACACCATAGCACCGAACGCGGACGGGTCAACGCCCTCCGTCGGGATATCTTTAGCGTCCAACGCCTTTTTGTAAATATCCGCCGCAGAATCAAACGCGAACGGGTTAGAAATCTTGCCGACGTACGGGGCAACTTCCTCCGCCGCCCTGTAGAGTGCCGCCGCCGTAGCCTTGTCGAAAACGGGCGCGGAATCCTGCGCCGTGTCTTTGCAAGCGTCAACCGCCTCAGCGTCTTTGCAAGCGTCCTCAGCGGGCTTGCCGTATGCAATCCCCGCCATGAACGCTTTCTGCGCGGCCTTATCCTCCGGGTCAAGCCCCGCCGCCTCCATCGCTTCGCGAAGTTCATCTGCAAGAACGTCAACAGGCTCTTCGTCTTTGGTTTCTGGCGCAACCTCCGGCGCGTTCTCCACAGCCGGGGCGGTGTTCGTTATATCCGGCGCGGAATCTTCCTTCACAATTTCTTCTTTTTTGATTTCTTCCATAGGCAAATCACCTCCATTTTTAAGTGCTTCTGTAAGCTCAAAGAAAAGGGTTTTCCATGCGTTATCCCCCATGTTTTCACCCCCTTCCAAAGCGGCATCAGCAACACGAACATCATGTCCCGCGCGTCCTTCACGGACGAGGGCCACATGGTTTCCGCGTATGTTTCTCATCACGCCGTCATAGTGCTTTCCGTCAAAAATGCCATCCAGCATTTCCACGTCGCAAAGGTATCCTGCTGAGAGGTCCCTAAATTCGCCCGATTTGATGCGCTCGATTGCGTCCGCGTCTGTCACGGTCAAACTGTTTTTCAAATATGGCTTTTCAAACACCGCATTCGTGCCAAGGCTCCCAACAATCTTGTCTTTGGGAAGGTTTTCTGCGTCCATGTTCCAATGGTCTAAAGAAAGCGGCAATCCGTTGAAAGTTTCTGCCGCCTTTTCAATTTCCTCGGCGGGACGGTAAATCTGGTATACAGCTTTGGGCTTCAATCCAAGCCCCTGCCAATTCGGTATAGTGTCTCCGACGTACGGTACGACTTGTTCTTTGGTAATGTTGGACGTGCTCACATGCAGATAGCCATTTTCGTCAAATGTCCGTGCTGTTTCAAGTGGAATAGTGTCAAAAATCATGTTATCACCTTCTTTGCGTTTCTAGGTATCTTCCTTGCATTCGGGAAGTTCTCGAAGCCTCTCGCCCGTGGTGTATTCTCTTCGTCCAAGGAAAGTACCTCGGAGCTAACAGGAGATACATTCTCTCAATTCGGCATGTGATAATCAAAAAATCACATCTTGAGGGTGGTCAATATATTCGTACGGCTTACCCGTGTCTATAGCCCTCTTCATTTCCTTCATAAGCTTTTCGGGCGGTATGCCGTTCGTCATGAACAAACTTATAGGCTCCCCGAATTTATCAGCGTATTCCTTGTTCAATTTCTTGAACTCCCGTTCTTGGTTCATTTCTAACGCCTCTTTGCCATGGTTTTTATCATTCGAAGGAACACTTTGTACGACTTGGGGAAGTATCGTTTTATGTAACCCAAATCGTCAGGGTTTGTTATTGATGCCGCCATCATTTCAGCAAACGCCTCATTTGCCAAATGTGAATCCGTCCAATATTTGGTCGGGTGTATCCAACCATCACGGATTTTTCCCTTTGTCGCGCCATTAAAGAGGTCTGCTACTGTAACACTTTTGTTGAGGGGTATATTGTATAGTTCCTTTTGGACTTTCTCGTATGCCGCAACTTTGTAAACGAATGAACCCCGTTCCTTCTGCATTGCCTTGTAAACGGAATTCACGTACTCCATGGCTTCCTCTTTAATTGTCTTTGCAAAGATGCCATTTTCGAACGTATGAGAAAAGACCTGTCCGGGTTTTATGTTACTGTTTATGAAGTGTGCGTTCTCGTGGAACAGCGTCTGAAAGCTCGGAATGTTGTAAGCCGGGTTTTTGTTCAACTGCAGATTCAAGTAAACACCGTTTTGACTAGGCGAATAATACTGCAGTTTCGACGTTCCGGAAATGATGTTCATTTCGCTCTCTAATTTGTTCCAAACGATGCGAATGTCTTCCGGAGCTTTGGACAACTTTTGACGAATGATTTCCGCGTCTGCCGGGTCCAATTTGGGGTCAAGTCCCGATGTGAACACCACGCCGTCACGAGCCGCGTCATACTTTAAATCGTAAAGTTCGCCAATGAGCTTCTCCTCAAGTGAAATGTCCCCGTCAGAGTTGGCTTGCTTTATTTCTCCGTTCAGTTCGTCGATTTGCGTTTGGTAGTCCTCAACTCCAAGAATTTCGTCGATTCCTTCCAACGTTTCCTCTTCGCTAACTTCCGGTATTAGCGGGCGGCAAACGCAATAACAATTCACAAGCTCTGCTGGGTGAATGTAGTCTTGTACGTTCGGGTCATTGTCATAACACCCTTCGTCAAGAAAATATTCGGCCCCGTTCATGCCGCCCTCAGTATGGTCAAGTATATGTGTTTCTCGGTAAGTCTTTCCCGACGCTGTGTGCATCCAAATCCCTTTGGTGATTCCGTAGGATTTCA
>Ga0310696_10001044_pt1 | contig 40757 bp, 41 predicted proteins | sample AusTroGonzalo_MG_4_FD_203885 | JGI IMG/M metagenome (GOLD analysis project Ga0310696, IMG submission 203885) | Bovine rumen microbial communities from tropical cattle in Woodstock, Queensland, Australia - Gonzalo_02 (v2) (version 2) | ecosystem: Host-associated > Mammals > Digestive system >... | reverse complement strand
ATTGAAAAATTACTTATTTTATACGGAACACCTACATTTTGGAGTGCAGTTATATAATTGCTCAATGGCTGAGGACTGCTGAATGACGGTAAAATTTTGTTAAGATAATTTGTTGCTGTTTTATCATAATGAATTTTTTCCAGATACAGTTGTCCGTCATGAACAGTTATAACAGGGTAAACGGTTATTTTTACATTCATGCCAAAGATTAATGGTAATTTTGCAAAAACGAATATTCTGATTTTATCATTTACAACCTGAACACTTATATCATTAATATGAATATATTTTGAATAACTTGCCAAAGCTTGTGCCAGAAGTGATTTAAATTCATCGGAAGTTGTCAGAAATTCAAGATTTTCGTTTGTAATTTTTGCAGAAAACCATAATGGAACTTCATACGGAAACAATAGTTCTTTGTCATTTCTTCTTATTTCGTTACGGGCATTTATAGAATTTAACTTCACATCAGTTAACTGAAAACAGCTGTACTGAGGTTTTGAAGATGTCACTGTTAAATTATTAACATAATATATTTTATCGGAACTGTCTTTATCAAGAGTAATTGACACTTCAGTATCAATACCCGTATTTTTCTTAATATAATCTTTTAGTATGAGTTCCAATAATTTCTCTTTCATATAAATAATCGGTGACAGAAAAAAAGAATTTTTTTCATACACTCTGACATTGTTATCAAATTCATTACCTGAACAGATATTATAAGGATAACATAAATTAAGCAAAAATATAAAAAATAAACAAATCGTAATTTTTTTCAAGAGATAAATACCTTTTTGGAGTATGCTGTTTCATTAGCTATATTTGCAAGAGAAACAATATCATTATTATACTTTAGAAATACAAAACCGTTTTGTCCGTTAACTTTTATTAAATTACCGTTCTTAACTTTCTGAAATTGTTCAAAAGTAAGTTCAATTTCAGGAAATTTTAATATCATTCCGGGCGAAATTAAAGAGTCGGGAGAAATATCTTCAAGATTTACAGAATCTTCAATTCTCATTCCCGAAGATAAAGTTCTCGTCAATTCAGTCATATAAGCTCCTGTACCCAATTTTTGCCCCAAATCGTGAATTATGGAACGGATATAGGTACCTTTTGAGCAACTTATAATTATTTTTGCTGTATTTTCATCTGAATTAAAATCCGATAATTCAATTTTATCGACATGTACTATACGTTCGGGTATTTCCGTATTAATACCTCTTCTTGCATATTCGTATAATTTTTTGCCTTTAATTTTAACAGCGCTGTAAATCGGCGGTTTTTGAGAAATATCTCCGACAAAGTCACAAAGAGCATTTCTCATATCATTTATATCAATTTTACAATCTGAATACTTCTCAACTCTGCCCTCTGAGTCATAAGTATCTGAAATATATCCCAATTTCATTTCAGCAATGTACTCTTTTTCATTCGGTAAGAAATCAAGCAGACGCGTACAATTTCCGACTCCGACAGGAAGAACACCCTGAGCAAGCGGGTCTAAAGTTCCCGCATGTCCGACCCTTTTTGTATTAAGAATTTTTCTTATACGATAAATAACATCGTGCGATGTCATATTTTTTGGTTTATTAATATTGAGGAAACCAAACACTATTTTATTTCGCCCTTAGAAATCTTATCTATAAGTTCGGTTACTCTTGAACCTCTTTCTATGGAGTTATCAGGAATAAATTTCAGCTCGGGAGTGTATCTTAATCTTATACGTCTGCCTATTTCATATCTTATTTTGGGAGCATCATCCTCAATTGCTTTTATTGTTTTTTCCTTTTGTTCATCTGGAGCAAATACAGAATAATAGACCTTTGCATAAGAATTATCATGAGAAATTTCCAAATCGGTTATTGATACAATACCTCCGATTCTTGAGTCATTCAGCTTCTTTTGAATGATATCTGCAATTTCTTTTATTAAAGTTTTTCTTATTTTATCGTTTCTGTATGGAGGCATAACTAATTCCTAAACAAGAACCTGACGTTCCACAAACTCTGTTGTTGTAACCTTAATTATATCGCCGACTTCCAAATCATTAAATTTAGCAAAAGAAATACCGCATTCGAAGCCTTGTGCTACTTCTTTCACATCATCTTTAAATCTCTTTAACTGGTCAATATTACCCTTGAAAATTTCAGCATTATTTCTGAGAACAATTGCAACTTTATTTCTGACAATCTTACCCTCAAGAACATAACAGCCTGCAATTTTATTTGTTTTACCGACCGTAAATATCTGACGGACTTCAGCCATTCCGAGGTCAACAATTTTTTCTTCGGGCTGAAGAAGATTGAGCATTGTTTTTTCTAAATCTTCCAATATTTGGTATATGATGTCATATTTTTTAATTTTAACATTGTATTTTTCGGCAGCAACAAGAGCGTTTGCATCTTCTTTTACTGTAAAACCGAGTATAATTGCATTTCCTGCACTTGCAAGCATAACATCCGCTTCGGAAATATCTCCGACACCGACGTGAATGATTTTTGTAATTATTTCTTTTGATTCCATTTGCGTTACAGCTTGTGAAACCGCTTCTGCCGCACCATGAGTATTTGCTTTTATAATCAAATTAAGGTGCTTAATTTCATCGTCTTTTTCACCGATAGCATCATTTCTTACATGAGCAGGCATCATAGCTTCAAGTCTTGAAGTGCGTTCTTTTTCTTTTCTTTCGGTTACAATCTGCCTCATTACCTTTTCATTTTGAACAGCTTCAAACATATCACCTGATTGGGGAACTTCAGTTAATCCGAGAATTTCAACAGGGGTTGACGGACCTGCTTCATTAATTCGTTCGCCGCTGTCTGAAATCAAAGCTCTGACCTTACCGCATACCGAACCAACAACAAAGCAATCGCCTGTTCTCAAAGTACCGTTTTGAACAAGTAAAGTAGCAACGGGGCCTTTTCCCTTATCAAGGTTAGCTTCAATAATTACTCCTGTTGCAAGTGCAGAGAAATTAGCTCTGTAATTTTGCACTTCTGCAAGAAGCAAAATGTATTCCAACAAATCGTCAATACCCGTTTTTTGTAAAGCGCTGACTTTAACACAAACCGTATCTCCGCCCCACGCTTCAGGAACAAGTCCATGTTCGGTCAACTGCTGCAATATTCTGTCAGGGTCTGCATCGGGTTTATCACACTTGTTCACTGCAACTATAATAGGAACTTCAGCAGCTCTTGCATGATTTATAGCCTCAATTGTCTGCGGCATAATACCATCATCGGCAGCCACCACCAAAATTGCGATATCCGTGGCTTTTGCACCTCTTGCTCTCATTTCGGTAAATGCTTCGTGACCGGGGGTATCTATGAATACAATCTTTTTACCCTGTTTATAAACCGTATATGCACCGATTGACTGCGTAATACCGCCAACTTCCGTTGAAGTTATTTTGGTACCGCTTTCTCTGATTGCATCAAGCAATGTTGTTTTTCCGTGGTCAACGTGGCCAAGAATACTGACAACAGGCGCTCTCGGAGAAAGTAATTTTTCGTCAACAGACTCTAATTCTTTAATTTTTTCTTCTTTTTTAAGTTCTTCTTCAACAAAGGCTTCTAAATCTTCTTCCTGAACCTCAATTTCAAAACTTTCGCAGACTTTCTTTTGAGTATTAACGTCAATTACCTGATTTACAGTAGCAAGAATGCCCTGCATCATAAGAAATTTAACTATTTCAGCAGATGATTTATTGATTTTTGCAGCAAGTTCACCAACTGTAGAAACTGAGTTAATGACAACAGATTTTACTGCCTCAACTTCTGCTTCGGCATGCTCACGTTTTCTATGTTTTTGAGCCATAGCTTTTTCAAGACTGATTAACTCCTGCTGCTCTTGTTTTGACTTATATTCTCTATCTTTTGATTTTGAATCTTTTCTTTTACCGTATGATGGTTTGTTTTCATAAATTTCCTGAGATATAAAATGTCTTTTTACAGGAGTTTGCTGCTGAGGCTGAGGTCTTTTCGGTTTATCGGAAGCCTGAGGATTTTGGATTTTATTAAATTTTTGTCCTTTGTCACCAAACTTTTGTGCTTTTTGAGCATTGTATTTTTCTCTTGCAGCACGTTCCTCTTCTCTTTTCTTTCTTTGTGCTTCAGCCTGAAGTTCAGCTCTGCGCTTCTGACTGTTTTGATTATTGTACTCAAGCAGAGAACGGATACTCTCTCCGCTGGGCGCAACTACGGAAGCTTCTTTTACTTCTTCTTTCTTTTGAACAGGCTCGGCAGCTTTTGGTTCTTCAACTTTTTCTGCCGGTTTTTCAATTTTTTGTACAACAATTTTTACACTTTCCTCAGGTTCTTTTGCCTTAGGCTTTTCCTGTTTTTCTTCTTTCTTTTCTTCCTGTATTTTTGAAGCTTCTTCTTTTTCCGGCTCTTCCTGTTTAACTTTTACTTTTTTAACAATAAACGCCTTTGGCTTTTTTACTGTCTGAGGAGCTTTCAATGATTCCTTAAATTTTTCGTATTGGGCAATAGTAAGAGTGCTTGAATGCGACTTGACCTTAATTCCAAGTTTTGATTCAAGTTGTTCTATCATATCCTTATTTGTTAAACCTAATTCTTTAGCAGCTTCGTATACTCTTATATTGTCCATTTATTTTCACCATTCTTATACTAATGTTTTATCATAATATTACCGTCAAGTACAGAAAATATTTTTTTTTGTGTATCGTCAGATACATTTTTCTTTAATGCTCTTGAAATCCGGTCTTTTTTAAAAGCATTATTAATACAATTTTCATTATAACAAAGATATGCAGACCTGCCGTAAATTTTTGGGTTTGGGTTGACATATATTTCCTTGGAATTACAATCTGCTGTTATTTTTATCATATCGTTTCTGTCTTTAACGGCGCCGCAGCCGACGCATTTTCTACAATGAAGCAACAGATGCCTCCTTTCCTGAATTTTTGTGCGAAGAAAGATACAATAAGGCAGAGTCATAATTTAATTTCGCTCTTGAATAAGTTTTCGCTGTTTGTGACAAGATTAATTTTCCGTTGTTTGAGTAAGAATAAGACAAATTTTCATCATCATATTCCCGAATTTTTTCTTTATAAATTGTACTGTTTACTAATTTAGAGTAAACACACTTGTTATTATGTGCTATATTATTATATTCATCAGAAAAAGAACCTACTGCAACCGATAACAATAATTCTGCGAGATTAACATTAAGTAACGGCAGTATTGACTGTAAATGAATTTCTTTAAAAAACGGATTCAATTCTATTACTCTAAATTCATCATCTCTTACGAGTAAATCGACGCCTATTATTCCGGAATAGTATGTATTTTTTGAAGCACAGAAGTCAATAAAGGGATATATTACAGTATCGGAAATTTTATGTATTAAATCAACGGATAAAACTTTATCGGGAGAGATAACAGAAAAAGTGCTGTCATAATCAGACGAACAAGAGCCTATCGGAAGAGCGGAATAACCGTCTGTAATAAAGTATACAGAAGCAGTATAAGCGTCTGTAAAATCCTCAATTATGACTTTGTTGTCAAACTGCATAAATATTTTTTCTATTGTATTTTTTGCTTGTGAAAAAGAATTAACAAGGACGGAATTTTCTTTATTTACATTAGAATCAGTTTTAATCAAAAGTGGTATTCTACGGTCGGAAACATAACTGATTGCCTGATTTTCTCTGTCAAATATGCCAAATTTTACCGTGGGCACTTTTAATTTATACAAAAGTTTTTTACACGCAGACTTGTAAAGAGTCGGAAATGCGGCATCAAATGTAGGTGCGAATATATTTTGCCTGAAATCCGTAAAATATCCTGCAATATCATTTTCAATTGCGGCAGATGAGGTCACAACCGTCAAAGAAATCTCATTTGCCACAACAAAATCCAAAAGCTCATCGTTATCAGTTTCAGAAATATCAATGCACTCTGCAAATTCCGAAATATATTTGTTACCCGAAGCAGCAAAAACGACATCAACATCTTTGTCATTGCTGAACATACGTGCTAAAGTGTAAGCATTTGCATCATTACCTGCAATTAAAATTCTCATATATATATTCTACAACGAATATATATCATTTCAATTTTAAGTCCGGACGAAGTTTTTCGGCACCTTTTAAATAAATATGAACAATATCTTTTTGGGAAAGATTTGAGTTAAATACAATTAAGACTCTTATCGCCATTTTTAAGGAATTTTCAAACTCAAATTCTTTTGTACACATCAACGGAACTGTGTGCCAGCCAAGCTCAGTTCGTGCAAATTTTGCAGGGGTTGCTGCAGAAATATCTGAAGTAACCGTAAATTCAGTAAATACAATATCAGAAATATTAAAATCATTATTTTTGGTTATTGCAGTTAATAATTCAACAGTCGCAGATTTAATATCTTCGGCAGTATTGTTTTCAATGGTAATTGCACCTCTTACAGCTCTTACTCCTGACATTATTCACCTATCCTGTCGCCTTTTTTCAATCTTAAACCGTTTATCCATGAAGAAGCGGGCATTGATGATTTACACTGAGGTTTCACAGTTTTAATATAAAGCGAATTCTTTGCACACTTCACAACAATTCCGTCCTTTTTTATATCTGTTATCGTTCCTGCGGGAACATTAGTTTCATCAGCAATTGTTTCTGTTTCAAGAATTTGAACACAAGTATCTCCGATTGTGATATATGAACATGGCCATGGCATTAAACCTCTTACTCTGTTATGAAATTCTTCTGCCGTGAGCCCAAAATTCAAATGACCATCCTCTTTGGTAAATTTTGGTGCAAATGTTACCAAATTCTCGTCCTGTGAAACAGGTGTTAATTGTTTGGAAACGATACCCTTTAAAGTTCTGTATAATAAATAAGGAGCCTTATCCGAAATAATTTCCGAAAGTTCGGCAGTATTCATATTTTCTGCGATTGAAATTTTTTCCTGTAAACAGATATCTCCCGCGTCCATTTTTAAAACGGTTATCATTGTAGTAATTCCGGTTTCTTTGTCGCCGTTTACAATAGCGTGCTGAATTGGATTTGCACCTCTGTATGCGGGTAATAATGATGCATGGAGATTTATTACGCCATATTTCGGAATATCAATAACTTCCTGTGAAATAATTTGTCCGAAAGCAAAAGTGACAAAAAAATCGGGCTCTAATGCTTTTAACTTTTCAATCAAGTCCCTGTCTTTTGAAACAGACGGGGTCTGAAATAATTTTACCGAATTTTTCAGAGCGAATTTCTTAACCGGAGATTCACACAATTTGTTACCTCTGCCGGCAGGTCTGTCAGGCATTGTTACACAACCAACAACATGAATATCTGAAAAACCCATTAATTTTTTCAATGCGTTAACTGAAATTTCGGGTGTTGCAAAATAAACTAATTTAATCACTCTTCGTTTTCTTCCATTTTATCTTCTATCACGGAATTTTCCCTGACTATTATTTCTTCAAGTTCGGGTTCTTCAAGTAAATAATCTGCCTGAACCGGAGGAAGTCCGTTTTCTGCAAGGACTTTATCTGCATCAAATCTGTTTCTTGAATGGTCAACAAACAAAACGCCGTTAAGATGGTCAAATTCGTGCTGTATAGCTCTTGAAAGAAGCTCACCGTCTTTTGCTTCAATAATAAAAGGTTTTCCTTTTAAATCCAATGCTTTTACAGTAACGTTTTTATATCTCCTGACGTACGTGTATACGTCAGGAAAACTTAAACATCCCTCATTACACGCAATTGCCCCATCTTTTTTTATTATTTTTGGGTTAATAAATACCATAGGGTTACAAGGTCCTTTGGGGTCAGAAACGTCGATAACAAATATTCTTAAAAGCTCACCAACCTGAGGACCTGCAAGACCAACACCCCTGTTCGCATACATTGTATCAAGCATATCTTCCGCAAGTACCTGTATTTTTTTTGAAATTTTGGAAATTTCTTTTGATTTTTGTCTTAAAACGTCAGAACCGTACTTTACAATTTTTCTAATTGACATTATAACCTACTTTCTTGCCGAAAAGTTTAGGAAAAGCATAACTGCTCCCAATACAATAGCATATATAAAATATTTTATAATAGAATCATTCACGAGTAAAACAGAAATAATCCCGCAAAGAACAGCAAAGCATGTCAAAACAAGAACTGCTTTATTTTGAGAAAGTCCCGCTTTCAGCAGCCTGTGATGAATATGTTCGGAATCCGCAACAAAAGGCGATGAACCTTTTAATATTCTCCTTACAGACGAAAATGTGATATCTGCAATAGGAACAGATAAAATCAATATCGGTGCCCACATTGCGACCGAATCAGCCTGCATAACACCGACTATTGATAAAGTTGCAAGTAAAAACCCTGCAAACAAAGCACCAGAATCACCCATAAAAATTTTTGCAGGATTAAAGTTGTATGTAAGAAAAGCAAGCATTGCCCCCGCAAGAATAAATGCAATAAGAGGACTTACTATCCCCGTAGAGGACATTCCTGCGGCAATTAATCCCAAAGTAACAGAACTTATACAGATTATTGAACCCGCAAGACCGTCGATACCGTCAATAAAATTAACAGCATTGCTTATTCCGACAATCCAGCCTACTGTTACAAACCACGAAAAATATCCCAAATGGAAAGAAATACCGAAAGGCAGATATATATCATCTATTCTGATACCGAGGCAAAAAACAATTGATGCAACGGCTATCTGAATAAATAACTTAAATTTTGCATTTAAATTATAAATGTCATCAATTAACCCCAGCAGGAACATAAGAGTACTGCCGAGCAAAATTCCGGAAAGATAAGAACCATACGGATAATAACTTAAAAAAACGAGGAATAAAAAAGTTAACATCGTACTCAGCCAGACAGCAACACCGCCGAGCCTCGGAATCGGATGAGAATGAATTTTCCTCTCTCCGGGTGCATCCATCAGGCCTTTTTTCTCCGACACGTAAATTACGAGCGGAACAATAAATACTGACAGCAAAAACGCAATTACTGCTCCTATTATATGAACTTCAGATAATTGTAAAATAAACATAACTCATTCCTAATATAAGGGATATTTATCACATAATTTTTGAGAACGTTCTCTCAAATTCTTCAGTGCAATTTCATTATCACACACAGTTATGGCAGATGCAATAATTTTTCCTACTTCAGTCATATCCTCTTCCTTAAAACCTCTTGTTGTCACGGCAGCCGAGCCCAGTCTGACGCCGCTTGTAACAAAAGGACTTTGCGGGTCATTGGGGACAGTGTTTTTATTTGCTGTAATCCCCACTTTTTCAAGAACATTTGCTATGTCTTTACCTGTCTTACCTGTTTTTGTGAGGTCAATTGTCATAACGTGATTTTCTGTACCGTTACCAACAATATCAATATTTTCGTCGAGTAAAGATTGCGCCAGAGCTTTGGCATTTTTTACAATTTGTTGTGCATAAACTTTAAATTCCGGTTGCAGAGCTTCTTTAAAAGCAACAGCTTTTGCGGCAATAATGTGTTCCAGAGGTCCGCCCTGAATTCCGGGGAATACTGCTTTGTCAATACCTGCTGCATGTTCATTTGAACACATAATAATTCCGCCACGGGGTCCTCTTAACGTTTTATGAGTGGTTGATGTGACAAAATCGGCATAACCTACAGGCGACGGATGAACTCCACCGGCAACAAGTCCTGCAATATGAGCGATATCTGCCATCAAAAATGCACCAACCGAATCAGCTATTTCTTTAAATTTTTTGAAATCAATTATTTTGGAATAATTACTTGCACCGCATATAATCATTTTGGGTCTGCTTTCATCTGCAAGTCTTTGTACTTCATCATAATCAATTTCACCGTATTCGTTCACGCCGTATGAAACGATATTGAAATATGTACCTGAAAAATTAACGGGTGAACCGTGTGAAAGGTGTCCGCCGTTTGACAAATCCATGCCCATAACCGTATCGCCATACTTTAAGGCATAAAAGAAAACTGCCATATTTGCCTGAGCGCCGCTGTGTGGCTGAACATTGACGTGTTCTGCCCCAAAAAGTTTTTTAGCTCTTTCAACGGCAAGCATTTCTACCTTATCTATAACATCACAGCCGTTATAAAATCTCTTGTATGGTTTGCCCTCTGCATATTTATTGGTAAGAACTGTACCTGCCGCTGCAATCACAGCCTTAGAAGCAAAATTCTCACTTGCAATCAATTCAATTGTATTAGTCTGTCGTTTTAATTCCTCTTCGACTAATTCAGCTAACTCACTGTCAGTATTTTTTATATATTCCAAATCCATGCTTTATCTCCAAATTGGCTTTTTCTAATTTTATATTAAAATCAATCAATTTCAAAATAGGATAAGTTACCGTATCCATCGACATTGATATTTTTTAATTAATCATTAAAAATAATTCAGGAGAGAAAAATTGAATAACTACGCTAATAAAAAATACTATGAATTACTCGGACTAAAACCGAGTGCAACTCAAGAAGAAATTAAAAAGGCATTCAGACTTGCTGTCATGAAATTCCATCCCGATATAAACAACTCCGGTGAAAAAATATTTATCGAAATAAAAGAAGCCTATGAAATTCTTTCCAATCCCGAGGAAAGAAAAAAATACGATTTTATAAATGGATATGATGTTTTAAAAAAACAATATCAGACAAAAAAAAATCAAAAAACAAAAGAAGAAAAAGCTGCCAATAAAGAAAATCAAGATAGCAATACGTGTTCGGAAAAAAGGGAAACCGCCGGCAGAAACACAAAAGATGAAGCAGCAGATAATCAAATGAAAAGAAAATCTGCATCGGAGAAAAAAGATTATTCCAATTCATTTTCGGACATTGTGAAAGATATTTTCGGGGTCAAAAGCGAAAATCAAAGAAATGAACCGGTTGACGGTTCAGACATAACTATGAATTTGAATATATCATTCAAAGAATCTGTTAACGGAACAAACAGAAAAATAAATGTTCTTCACACAGAAGTGTGTCCGGTATGCCACGGAAAAACATTTGCAAACGGTACAAAATGCAAATATTGTAACGGAACAGGTGAAATCTCGCTGCATAAAAAAATTAATGTAAAAATACCGCCAAATACAGAAAACAATAAAAAGATACGTTTAAAAGGTGAAGGAACCCAAGGTTTAAAAGGAGGCAAAAACGGGAATTTATATTTAGTAATCAAAATAACTGATGATTCAAACTTTAGATTTGACGGAAATAATGTTCTGAGTGAAGTTGAAATTACACCATACGAGGCTGCACTCGGTACTGAAAAAGAAGTACTTACACTTTCAGGAAAAGCAAAAGTAAAAATTCCTGCGGGAACATCATCAGGACAGAAATTCAGTTTGGCAAAAGAGGGACTTTTTGACGAGATAAGAAAAGTTAAAGGTAATCAAATTATAACCGTTAAAATAAAAGTAAATGAAAATCTTTCGGAGAAAGAACGAAAACTGTACGAAGAGCTTAAGAAAATAGCGGAAAACAATAAGGAGCGGGCATGCTGACAACAAGAGTAAAAGAAATATTTACATCAATTCAGGGTGAGGGTTGCTATATAGGATACCCTCAGCTTTTTATAAGGTTTTGTGAATGTGATTTTAACTGTAAATACTGTGAAACTGACTACAAACCCGATGCTACGAGTGAATTGTACACTGCAAATTCTCTTGCGGAAAGATTAAGGTCATTCGACACTAAAAATGTTCACTCACTTTGCCTGACAGGAGGTGAACCGCTTATTGAAACTCCGTTTTTAAAAGAATTTCTCAGAAATGTTACATTTCCTGTGTTTTTGGAAACAAACGCAACCCGGACAAACGATTTGAAAGAAATAATCAATATGATTAAGTACGTTTCCGCCAACATAAAACTACCGTCCGCAAGCGGTGAAAAAGATTGTTTTGCTGAGCATGCCGAATTTATCAAGACGTGCTGCAAAGCAGGAAAAAACACATACATGAAAGTGGTTTTCGACGAAAATATAACAGATTATGAAATTGAAAAATGTATTGAAATTGCCAAAAAGAATAATATTGAACTCATTTTACAGCCTATATCAAAAACCGGAAAAATTGGTATAAAAAGCAGATATCTGCCTGAAATTCTTGAAAAATTCAGAAAAAAATATCCGAAAGTAAGACTAATTCCGCAGGTTCACAAGTCGCTGTGCGTGAGATAACTTAAATATTTGTTATAAACAAACAAATCTTCTCTTTTTTTTATATAATAATTAGGTAAAAAGAGATAAGTAGTCTTTCTTCAAACCGGAGAAAGAGTACGGAGTATACAGATGACACTAACAGTAGCGGTAACAGGCAAAAGCGGAAGCGGTAAAACGACCGTCGTAAAAAATCTTCTGTCAGTTTTCAGAGAAAAATTTCCCGAAAAGTCAATTTTATTGTTTGATAATGATTTAACCTGCGAACTCGGTCACACATTCGGAATGGATGTCAGAGAAACAATATACGGTATAAGAAGCGGGAAACACGAATATAAAACAGGTATTCCCGCACACATGTCTAAGCAGGAATACATTGAGTGGGCACTTGAAGATATTTTGATTGAAGCAGAAGAAAATACAGATTTAATTGTATCATGGCTTAGTGCTTCCAAAGATTGCAGATGTCCTATAACAAAGCAGATAAATGATGCTCTTGTAAAATTGATATCCCGCTATGATATTGTAATTTTTGACTGCGAATTTGACCTGAAATACTTATATCAGCTCGTTGATGTTCCGATTGACATAACTCTTATAATTACACTTCCCACAAAAGAATCCGCAAAACTTGCTTCAAGAATTGAAGAATACTCTGCAAAATATGCAACCGAGGGACAAATGGGAGTTGTAGTAAATTGTGTTGAAGATAATGCTGAGCAAATATACAACATCATTGAAGAATACGAACTGAATCTTATCGGAACTGTTCCAAAAGATAAAAATTTGATGTTCGGCTCTTTTGATAAGACTTCCGAAATTGTAAAAAAAGCAATTTCACAATTTATATACAGACTTAACATACCTCTTGGAGATTTAAGATGACAGTAATTGCCGACGGAAAAGCTCTTTCCGAAAAAATATACAATGAAATAAAAAGCGAAGTATTAAAACTTCAAAAAACACCTACTCTTGCAGTAATAATTACAAATGACAATGAAGCGGGGAAAATATATGTCAGAAATAAACAGCGGGCCTGTGAAAAGACCGGAATTAATTCCGTCACAATTGAGTTTGATTCAAATGTTCCGGAAAATGAGCTTTTGGATAAGATAAATGAGCTTAATAATGATGCTTCAACAGACGCAATTCTTGTCCAGTTACCTTTGCCAAAGCATATTGACACAGAAAAAATATTAAATTCTATTTCTCCAGAAAAAGATGCAGACGGGTTTCACATTGAAAATGCCGGTAAAATGTTTACCGGTCAAATTCCAAATTCAATTGCCTGTACTCCCAAAGGAATAATAAGAATTCTTGATGAATACAACGTAAAACTGGAGGGGTTAAATGCACTTGTGATAGGTCGTTCAAATATAGTCGGAAAACCTGTTTCACAACTTCTTTTACAAAGAAATGCAACAGTTACGACCGCACATTCAAAAACAAAAAATCTTGAATTCTATACAAAAAATGCTGATTTAATAGTTTGCGCAACTGGCAGGCCAAAGTTTTTAAAAGGCAGTATGGTAAAAGATGGCGTAATTATAATTGATGTAGGCATATCCAGAGTTGACGGAAAACTATGCGGAGATGTTGATTTTGATTCTGTTTCACCAAAAGCATCGCTAATTACACCTGTACCGGGCGGAATAGGACCGATGACTGTCGCAATGCTTATCCAAAACACTCTAAATCTTGCGAAGCAGCACATATATGATAATTTTTATAATGAAAGGTAATAATTTTTCAAAAGTTGTGCATCGGCTTCAATATTCGGACTTTCGCAAACAATTGCACCTTTTACGTTAAAATCCTTTAATGCCTTTAAAAGAGCTTTGTAATTAAAATCACTTTCTTCCAAATTAAGATGGTGTCTTTCACCTTTTGCGGTATAGGCAATGCCTGCTACGTGGGCGTGAAAATTTTCAAGTGCAAAAGAACCCAGCTTTTCACCAATATATTCAAGACTTTTTGCAAATTCATCATAAGTATTGAATTCGCCCCCCGTTCTTGCGTGAATATGGGAAAAATCAACACATGGAAGCACTCTGTCAAACAATTCCGAAAGTCTGACTATTTCTTCAAGACTTCCCCATTGCGTACCCTTACCTGTGGTTTCTGGTCTTATAAAAATATCAACTTGTTCCTTTTTTAAAATTTCCGTTATTATTTCAAATTGTTTTACAACTTTTTCAAAAACTGTATCGGGATTGTTTCCCATATAAAAAGCAGCATGGAAAGTAATCGAAAACCCGCCGACAGCGCTTGCAACACGGGCGGTATCAACAATTCTTTCAACACTTGCTTCAACTTTTTCGGATTCTTTTGAATTGAGATTTATGTAAAACGGAGCATGACTTGTTATAACAAAGCCGTCCTTGGCAGCTTTTTTTACAATCTCTTTATTATCGTCGGAAATTCTGACTCCATGCACAAATTCAAGTTCCATTCCGTCAAGATTTAAGTCTTTAAGGGCAATAAAAGCGCCTTTGTAACCAGCTTTTTCAGATATTATAGGAATTCCCGCAGTCAAAAAATTTAATTTTTCCATTAACCTAATTTTTCTCCGATTTTGCAATTTGAATATTTAATGAACTCCGCAGCCTCACCGATAAAGTAAGTTCCCGCCTGAAGAACACTTATTTTGATTATACCGTTTTTACATGCAACAGACAAATTTTTATCAACAGAAACAATAGTACCCGGCTCAAAGCTGACAGGACATCTTTCAAAAGATGCAGAATGAATTTTAAGATAATTACCCCGATAAACAGTAACAGCATTGATAAACGGATTTAAAGCACGAATAAATCTGTCAATATATTCACAGGAGTTATTCCAGTCTATCAGCACATCATCTGTATTTGCCTTTAGAATAGGTGCTTTTACATAATCACCTTTAGGCTGGGGTTTTCTCGGCAAATTAACGTCTTTTTCAAATCTGAGAAGTAAATCATAAAGCATATCTGCACAAACAAAGTTTAAACGGTTAAACAAAGTGCCCATGGTATCGTCATCGTATACATATACTCTTGCCTGTGCAATTATATCCCCAGTGTCAAAAGTTTCATCCATAAAATGAAGAGTGACACCAGTTTCTGTTTCTCCGTTAATTATTACGTGAGAATATGGATTTCCGCCCCTGTAATTCGGAAGCAGAGAAGGATGAACATTTACAAAACCGTATTTTGCCGTGTCGAGAAATTCTTTCGGAAAAAGTTTTCCGTAAGAGCAGACAACCGCCAAATCAATATCAAGCGACTTTATCTTTTCAAGAAAATCTTCATCATTCAGTGAATTTTTAAAATTAATAACGGGAACATCAAGCTGATACGCCGTGTCACAAAACAAATCATAAGTACCGTGATTTTTCGGAGGAGGAACGGCAGCAACGATATTTACATGCTCCTGAACAAGTTTCATCATGCAAATAATAGCCATATCAGGCATTCCGACAAACAGTATTCTCTTTTTAAAAGAATCAGACAAATTTTTATCCTAACAAATAATTTTGAATATTAAAATAACACGAATATGAAAATTATACATAAGTTTAATAAATTATTAAATTTTGAATAAAATGTCAGAATAAAAAATTTAGCTATAAAAAACCGCTGCCTTTGTTAAAAGACAGCGGTTCTTTTTTCTGAATTTATTATTCAACAACGATTGCACTTACAGGGCATGAATCAGCAGCTTCTTTAACCGCATCTTCGTTTCCTGCAACAGCTCCTGCATTAACATGAGCAACATCACTAACACTGAATACTGCTTCACAAATTGATTCGCAAGCTCCGCATGCTATGCAACCGTCTTCAACTCTAACGTTCATTGTTTTTCTCCTTTATATTATATAACATAGGCTTTCGCCCCTTACATTTTATTATACCAAAAAGTAATTAATTAAACAACCAATCACGAACTCTTTCTGCAATGTAGTTAAAACCAACTCTTGTTCCGAGGTTTTCAGGTTTAATATTTTTACTCCATATTAAAAGAGGAATTTGTTCTCTTGTATGGTCAGTTCCCGGAACTGTCGGGTCGCAGCCATGGTCAGCCGAAATTACAAGCAAATCGTCTTCGGTCATAGCTTCCTGAATTTTATCAATGTATGTATCAATTTCTTCTATAGCCTTTGCATAACCTATTGCATCGTTTCTGTGACCATATAACATATCTGTATCTACAAGGTTTGTGAATATGAAGTATTTGTTCGGAGTTTCTGCACAATCAGATACTTTTAATTCCGCTTTCGGAAGTTTTGTCTGAACAGCTTCAAGAGTCAATTTAAGACCTTCTGTATTTGAACCTGTATGAATAGCATGAGTAATACCAGAACCTACGAAAATATCTTCGATTTTTCCGATACCGTAAACATATCCGCCTGATTCCTTAACTTCGTCACAAAGAGTTTTCTTGAAAGGAACAACAGAATAGTCACGTCTGTATTTAGAAACTCTCTTTGGTTTTCCGTCAACAATTTGATAAGGACGTGCAATAACTCTTGATACATTTGTAACTTCATTCAGTAATTCACGGGCAATTCTGCAATATTCATACAATGTTTCCAAAGGAACGACGTCAATATTCATTGCGATTTGGAAAACACTGTCAGCAGAAGTATAAACTATCGGTTTTTTCGTTTTTTCGTGTTCTTCATGTAATTCATCAAGTATTGCTGTTCCTGATGCTGCTTTGTTTCCGAGAACACCACCACAGCCTGTTCTTTTTACGAATTCATCAATAATTTCTTTCGGGAAACCTGATTTAGTATAAACTTTAAACGGATTATCAAGAACTAATCCCATCATTTCCCAGTGACCGGTTGTTGTACATTTTCCTTTTGAAATTTCTTTTAAAATACCATATTGAGCAGTGTAATTATCTGTTTTTTTCACGCCCTCAATATCAATAATGTTTCCGAACCCCATTTTTTCAAGATTGGGAACATTTAAACCGTGATTTGCATGCGCAACATGTGCAAGTGTATTACAGGTCGGAAGATCATTAAATTCTTCCGCATCAGGCATAGCACCACAACCCATTGAATCAATAACTACAACAATCGCTCTTTTCATTTTTTTTCCTTTTAATTAAAACTACACAAACTTGTAATTATATTAAAACACAAAAAAAGTTTTGCAATGCAAAACTTTTTATTTCCCAAGATTATTAAGCACGCTGCTTTATTTTAAAACTGTTTTAATGTTAAATATTCTATTTTGTATTTTTTATGTTGTAAAAATTAAAATTAAAATTTAAAATCCAAATAATTAATTACTGTCAATCCTGTTAGGGGTTAAGCCATCACCTCCGTAATCTTTCTTTTTGATAGATAAATATTATTCAAGTATTCCATGCTTTACAAGAAAAATTTTATTAAAATAATTTTACATATACGCATGCCTCTTGATACTCTTGCCAAAAAAAGTTTTTACAAACTTAATGAACAAAGGTTAATAAAAATACTTAATATTACGTTATTTTCGTTAATAAATTCAAATTAATCAGTTTTAAAGGATATTAAACGAATAATATGTAGTTACCCTGATGTACATGCACAAAACATAAAATATAAGTTAAAATAAAACAAACAGAGGAATATTTATGAAAAGCATAAACAAAATAATGTTGTCTTTATTGATTATGAGTATCGGAACATTTCCGGCGTACTCAGAAACATACAATGACGAACCACCAAGTTATTATTACACGCAGGGGCAGAGCCTGTATCAAAACGGTCAATTTTCAAGCGCAATTAAAGAGTTCAAAAAGGCGCTGAGAGAAAATCCGTCAGATTTATCGTCAAAAATCGGCTTAATAAATTCCTATGTAGCAAGAGCCGAATATTACAACAACACGGAAAAATCCCCCGGAAAAGCTGCTTTTGATCTCAAGTCGGCATTGTTTTATTTTGTCTGCTACAACGGAATGACCGACAAAACAAACTATTCAAACGCATATAATGCTGCTTTTGATAATTTAAACATATTGGAGAAAAGTTTAAAGAGCGATACAACTGCTGACGGATTGATAAAATCTGCAAAATATTCAAGAATGAAAGGTGAATTTGCTGCAGCAGGTTACGACTTTTACAGAGCAGCATCAAACTCAAAAACCTCTTTCAATGCAAATATCGGACTTGGCGACATGCTTAATATTCTCGGGAACCCCTCAAAAGCTGTTGATTACTATTTAGCCGCACAATCCGTTAATCCAGATGACACAGATTTACAATTAAAGCTTGCACGTGTATATGAAGAGCTAAATCAGTCAGAAATAGCAGCAGAACATTATAACAGAGCATTAAAAAATTCTGATGAAAGAGATGAAATATTAAATTCTCTTGAAACAATCTGCAGACAACGTGCTGAAAAAAACCCGTCAGATGCTGAAGCACACTGCAATCTCGGTGTAATATACCAAAAGCAGGGCAAATACAATCTTGCTTTAGCAGAGTATCAAAAGGCAGAGAAATTAAATCCCGCCTCTGTTACTACCAAAAACAACATGGGCTTGCTTTATTTTGAACAAAAAAATTATAAAAATGCCATTGAAACTTACAACCAGGTACTTTTGATTGACCCTAAAAACATTATTGCAAGGCTGCAAAAAGGTAAATGCTACTCCGCTGTTAATATGCAAGATAAAGCCGAAGAGGAATTTATAAACGCACTTAAATATGACCCCAAAAATAAAGAAGTTCAGACTTGTTTGGCTGAATTATATCTGAAAACTATGTCACCTGACGAAGCAGTAGAAAAGATTGCCCGAAATTCGCAGCTTTCAGACGACTTATACTCAAAGCTTGCATACAGTCTTCATCAAAATGGCGATTTGGACAACGCTTTAAAGTATTATAAAAAGGCTCTTTCCATAAATAAAAATGATAAATCATTATATTTAAATATTGCGCAGATATATAACGGTAAAAATAACTTTACGGAAGCAATGAAATATTCAAAAGAGGCAGTGATTCTCTTCCCTGACGATAAGCAGGTCAGAAATTTAAATTCTGAAATTAGTTCAAGACAGACAGGGCATCTGTATGAAGAGGCTGAAAAACTTCGTAACAGCGGTAAATATACGGAAGCAATTGCCGCATATAACAAAATTCCAAAGCAGGGATATGAAACTTATGTCGGAATTGCGGGAGTTTACCAGCTGCTGAAAGATTATCCCCACGCAGCAGAATATTACGAAAAAGCCATGAAAGAAAAACCGTCGGATGAAGAAGTTTCGGTTGCCCTTGCCGGCATATATATTCAGGATAATAAAAACAATCTGGCAGAACCTTTGCTGAAAAATGTTCTTCAAAAAAATCCGAACAACCCAAAGGCAAAAGAATTTTTGACATATATTATCAAAAATAATGAAGAAACGGCGATACAAACAGCAGTTCAAAAGATTGAGTCAAAAGATTATAAAGCAGCAGAAGCTTTGCTTTCTGGTATAATAAGCAAGAATGCAAATTCATTTACTGCTCATTATTACAGAGCTATGGCTTACGATGCTCAGGAGAATTACAAGTCGGCAGTTGCTGATTATGAAGCGGCAGTTAAACTTGAACCGGCTTCTGCACTCATATACTATTCACTGGGAGTCGACTACGATACCATGAATAATTCAGCAAAAGCAATATCAAACTTCTCTAAATATTTAGAATTAACAAAAGAAACAAATGAATACACAAATTATGCAAAACAAAGACTTAATCAGCTTAAAACCACAAAATAGCAGTATAAAAATCGGTGATTTAAAGATAAATTCAAAAGTTATTGCAGCACCGCTTGCGGGAATAACCGATTTTGTCCTGAGGAGTCTGATAAGAGAATTTTCAAAAGATTGTCTTGTGACTACGGAAATGATTAGTTCCGAGGGACTTGCACAAAGGGAAATCTGCCCGATTTCTTATACAAATAACCAAGAATCGCCTATATCATTTCAAATTTCGGGACACAAACCTTATTTAATGGCAAAAACTGCCGAAAAACTTACTCCAAAAGCTGACATAATAGATATAAACATGGGTTGTCCCGTCAATAAAATAATGAAATCAACCGACGGATGTGCACTCATGAAATCACCTCAAACAGCTTATGATATCGTAAGAGCTGTTAAAGATGCAACCGACCGTCCTGTTACCTGTAAATTCAGACTCGGTATCAAACAGGAAGAAATAAATTTTGTCGAATTTGCAACAAAAATGCAGGAAGCAGGTGCTTCTGCCGTAACAATACATGCCCGAACAAGGGTTCAGATGTATTCGGGAACTGCTGACTGGAAAAAAGTTTCCTCATTAAAAGGAGAAATTGATATTCCTTATTTTATTAACGGAGATATAACATCAGCAGAAACGGCAGAAAAAGCACTTGAGGACTCTCTTGCCGACGGTGTTGCAATTGGAAGAGGAATAATAGGTAATCCTCGGCTTCCGTTTGAAATTGACACTTATTTAAAAACAGGTAAAAAGCTACCACCCCTCTCGTTAGAAGAAAAACTGGATATTTTGAAAAAGCACCTTGATATGGAAATTGATTTTCGAGGGGAGGACGTCGGAATTAAGTTTTTCAGGAAATTTTATCCTTATTATATAAGAGGTGTTCAGGAGGCTTGCGATTTCAGACGCAGGCTCGTTACGGAAGAGAATTATTCTGAAATTTTAAATATACTGAACGAAATTCGTAATAATGGATAAATATTAACTTTTGTCACTAATTTTGAATATCAGGGAATTAAATATATAATTACTTACATGAGGTAATGAATGATAATAAGAGTTTTATTGTTATTGTTGTCTTTGATAATTATAGTGAATTTGTGTATTCTCACAGCTTGCTACGTTACGGGACAAAACATTTATCTTAAATATGGCAGACAAATTTTAACGGCGTTTTGCTCTTTTGTTTTTGCAGTCGCAGCTCTTTATGTCGCACTTGCCTTGATAGGTCTTAAATAATACGGAAAGAAATTCATGAACAAAAATGATTTTATTAAATATCCTATGCCCGATGGAAAACTTCTTGGCATGCCGATTATAATACTCGGACTGCTTATTTGTTTTCTTGTGTTATGCAATCCTTTTGTTATGGTTGGACCGGGGGAAAGGGGTATTAAAATTACACTCGGACATGTTCAGCCTGAAAGTTACGGAGAGGGTTTGCATACTATATTTCCTTTCGTTCAAAAGTTCAGGACAATGGATGTCAAGACACAAAGAAGCACTCTTACAACTTCAGTTTATACAAAAGATATTCAGCAGGCAAAGATTACCTATGTAATTAACTACAATGTACTTCCTGACACGGTAAACAAACTCTTTCAGGAAATCGGCATGGATTATGAAAGCAAAGTTCTTTCTCCGGTCGTTGAGGGTACAATCAAAGACATCATCGGTAAATGGAATGCTCAGGACCTTATTGCAAACAGAGAAAAAGCGACAGGCGAAATTCTAATAAAACTTCAGGCACAACTTAAAGACAATTATATTAATGTTTCTGATTTTCAAATGACAGGAATTAATTATTCAGACGTTTTTGAAAGAGCAATTGAAAGCAAAGTAACTGCCGAGCAAGAGGCATTAAAAGCCAAAAACAAGACAGTACAGGTTCAGGAGGAAGCAAAACAAAAACTTATAGCTGCTGAAGCTGAAGCAAAATCAATGGCTATCAGAGCTCAGGCACTAAGCCAAAACAAATCACTTGTTCAGTATGAAGCGGTTCAAAAATGGGACGGTAAAATGCCTCAATATATGATGGGAAATTCTGTTCCTTTTATAAACTTTACACCACAAAAACAATAATATTTAAATTTGAAGCCAATTATTTTTCATACGATTTGTCGTTAACGCGGTAAATCGTTTTTTTTAATTAAACTTATTCTGAGCAGCCTGTATACCGTTTTGCAGATAATATTCAAATGCTGCAATTGAGTTTTCGAGTGTATTTTCAAGCAATTCTGACTTGTCTTTTTCAAAATTTGCAAGAACAAAACTTTCTGACTTCATAAACTGAGGTTGGGGTCCTACACCGAATTTAAGTCTGCTGAATTTGTCACTGCCGGTTTCAAGGATTATGGATTTAACACCGTTGTGACCGCCATCCGAACCTTTTGCTCTAAACCGAATTACACCGAGATTTAAAGATATATCATCAAAAACTACAAATAAATCACTGATGTCTATTTTATAAAAATTCATAATTTTTCTTACTGCTTGTCCAGAGAGGTTCATAAAAGTCTGAGGCTTAACAAGCATAATCTGATTACCGCAAATCTCACCCTTTGCTATTTCTGCATCAAACTTTGAATTTAAAGAAAAATCCAGAGAATATTTCTCTGCTAACTTGTCTGCAAACATAAACCCCGCGTTATGTCTTGTCATCCTGTATTTTAACCCCGGATTCCCGAGTGCTGCTACCAATTTCATAATATATCCGAACTTATAAAAATATTTTACTAACCTTTTTACTAACAACAGACAGACGATTATAAAAATGTTCAGATGTTGTTAATTATTATTGATATTAACCAAAAAAAGAATTATGGCAAGTGTATTTAATTAACAGGAGAACATTATGGTCACTAAAAATAAACAAGCAGTTAAAAGCAGCAAAAAACTTGCTGATTTTCTGGAAAAGACAGGACTTCACAAAAAAGATTTTTCACAAATGGTAGGTGTAACATTATCTTACGTATATAACTTAATTGACGAAAGTATTCCGTTTTCAACAAGAAGTGCAACAATAGAAAGAATTGCAGTCGTAATGGATATTAATCCGGAAGAATTTCCTGAATACAGAATACCGCAGGAGCCAATTATCATAGATGAAACCATAGAGTTTTTAAAAGAAAAGCAACACGAAAAAGGACTTTCAACCGTGCAGTTTTTAAAAGCGTTTCCGAGGAAAAAGAGAATTGAAATAGTTGATATTATGAGAGGAGCTTTGCCAATCCCCATTGACTGGAATGAATTAAAAATGATTGGCAGCATTTTAGATATATCAAATACAGAATTGTATCCTTATTGGGAAAACAGAATGAAAGATGTTCTCAAAAGCTCCGGAATGAATTTACGGGAGAACGCAGAACTCACAGATACTATCTTCAAATGCGCTGAAAAATATATTAAAAATACCGAAAACTAAATTTTTACGTCTGAAACGGTAACTTTTATATTTGAAGGATAAGAGAGAAATTTTTTATCATAGTCGACTTTAATAACCTGATATTTTCCGCTTCCACTTGAGGCAGACCTTGCCCCGAGTGCCGAAGCGGAAATATGATAAATTCCCCTTTCGTCAAGAGTAATTTTTTCGTGGTGATAATGTCCTGAAGCAATAAAAACGACATTATTATGTTTAAGCAGCATATTATTTATATTGTCTGTATCCAATGTTTCGTGAGAAATATTATCAGTCGGAGCAATAAGAGGAAAATGCTGAAAGATAAATACCATTGATTTCTTTTTGAATTTTAAAAACCTATTAACTTCAGAAACAAGCTCCGGAACATATCTGCCATGCTTGCCGGGAACAACATAAGAAGAACCGTCCAAAATCAAGCCGTAGGCACCTGCACCTGCTTTAAAGTAGAATGAAGTTTCTTTCTTGTCCTGACGTTTGTTAACTGAATGTACATATTCCGAATAATCTTCTTTTGCAACCCCACCCGCAGCATAGGAATCATGGTTTCCAAAAACAAGATAATAGGGCTTATTAAGATTTTTTACTATATTCATAAATGACTCAAGGCTCTCCATCGTCGATTTATCAATGTTATCACCGAGAAAAACAACAAAATCTATATCCTTGTTCCTGTTAATCGAATCAATTGCAAATATAAGATTTTTTTCGGAATCAGTAAAAGTATCAGCGGATTTTGAAGGCTTTAAGTGAGTATCAGCAATAACAGCACACTCGATAGTTTTGGCATAAATCGGGGTTAAAGAAAAACAAAAAAACAAAATAAAAAATAATAATTTTTTCATTAATTAATACCGATAGAAATTCTGTCATCAATATAACGCTGAACAAGTAATGCCTGTGCCAAATCATTTTTTGTAATAATTTTCAACACAACAAATAAAACACCGAGAGGAACCTTTTGAAATTTTTGTGCGTCCAAAGCCATCGACAGGTGGATTAAGTTAATCTTGCCAGCTGTCATTAAAATTTCACCGATTTTCTGGTGTTCGGTAATATCGTTCCAGTCTTCAAATTTATACAATTCTTTAATCATAAATATATTATACAGAGTTTTTAAAAAATAGTACACAATATTAAATTTTATAACAAATACTTGTAATTTGTGATATTTGAATTATTATTTTTATGTTAGAATAAATTTAAAGTTAATAAACAGGTTATGCGTCCGTAGCTCAGCTGGATAGAGCATCTGCCTTCTAAGCAGAGGGTCGCGCGTTCGAATCGCGCCGGGCGTAAATTAAAGAGGATAGGATATATTCCTGTCCTCTTTACTTTTTATGTAGTAACGTTGAAAAGCGCTTATGTGCGTTCGTCGGATTTTGCGTAGAGTGACGTCGAACGTTAGTGAGCCTATCTCAAGTGGAACGGAACAAAACGAACGATAATTTTGCGTAAACAAAATAAAGTGAGTGACTGCGTAGTGTGAGCAATAATCCAAGAGAAATCACTCCGGGTGTAAAATTGGTTTTTCCAATTCCTTTTATTCGTTAAATCTTTAAAACGTCTAAAAAAGAACTCCCCCTCAAGGATTCGAACCTCGATACCAACATCCAGAGTGTCGTGTCCTACCATTAGACGAAAGGGGAGCATGAAATTTATAATTTAATTATAATACAAAAAAGAGAAAAATAAATTTTCTCATTTTTTGTTTAAATCTATGCTATTGCAATTTGATTGAGAATGTTCGGTTTTCCCTTATACATGCCGTTATAAACATTTTGTAAATCTGATGACGGTGCTAAGCCGTTGGAATAATTTTGCCCAAAACCGGCAGGTATTACAGAATTAATCGGTTTTGTAACGGGTGCTGCAGGTGCAAAAGGATTTATACCCGAAACATTTCCACCTGAAAAAATACTTATACTGTTGTTAAAATCATTGTTTTGCTCATTATTTCCCGTATAAACATTTACTGGAGGAACAGCTTTAACTTCGGCTGCACCGAACATATTCGGAGTCATTGCCTTTTGAAACGGGTTCAGAGCTTTTAAAGTTTCTAACGCCATGCTTCTTCCTACTTACTTCTACACTATATTAAAAAATTTTATTCAGAGATATTTGCCTTTTTTCATCACATAATTTTACAAATTTAACAATAAAATTTACTGACAGCATTCATCTGATAAGCAGCTAAAAAATGCAGCAAATATTGCAGACAAACCCACCAGAATATAAACTATACGGGACGCTATACTCATATCACCAAATAAAAAAGAAACCAAATCAAATCTGAATGCACCAATTAAACCCCAGTTAAACGCCCCTATAATCACGAGTATTAATGCGGCATTTCTTAAAAATTTTTTCATAACTTGCTCCTTAATTTGCTTCACAATAATATTTTTAACAAAAATTTGCTGAAAAATAATTACCTGAAAGTACAATAAAAGAGAATATTATCTATAAATATTTTAGTGCAGCATTCTTCATCAAATCAAAATCTGCATCTTTACCTGTAAATATTTTAAATCCTTTTACCGCCTGACCGATTAACATATCAAGACCGCCAACCGTTTTAAGTCCGTATGATTTTGCCGTTTTTATTAAAACCGTTTCAACTGGGTTGTAAACCAAATCATAGACCAATGCGGATTTATCAGCATTTGCTAACAATGATGATGCTATCGGAATTTTATTTTGGTTTTCGCCGACAGTACCGAGAGGAGTGGTATTAACAATAATTGAATATTGAGAGATATTATCTATTATTTTGATTAAGTTGATGCTTGTATTTGGGAAAATACTGCTTATAGAATTACAAAGAGGCTGTGCCTTATCAAAATCCCTTACCCTGAAATCAATTTGCGAAACCTCAAGCATTCCGAGTCCGACAGCAACAGCTCTTGCGGCACCACCGTTGCCCAAAATCAAGATTTTTGTACCTTTCAGATTATTTCTGATATCTTCAGGTATTGCATGAGAAAAACCGTAAATATCTGTGTTGTAACCGTACAAAACACCGTTTGGTTTGATTTTAACGCAATTCGTACACCCAGCATAATCAGCAAACATATCTGACATACTCAAAAAATTTTTTACATCTACTTTATAGGGAATTGTGACATTAAATCCTGAATACCCCTCTTTAATAAGTTTGTCAATTACGTTAGGCAGTTTTCCGGAAGGTACATCTATAACCTCGTATTTACCGTCAATACCAAGGGATTTAAACGCCGCATTATGTATTACACCCGAAAGCGAATGTGCAACAGGATGACCAATAAGAGCAGTCTTAATCATTTTTTGTTACCTCTTTTGAAAATTTACAATCAGGATTTGAGCAAACGTGTTTTTCTGATTTTTTAGTAACCTTTTTAACTAGGATATTACCGCATTCGGGACATTTTTCGTCAACAGGCTCATTCCAGGAAACAAAATCACACCCCGGATATTTACTGCAACCATAGAAAATTCTTCCGCGTTTAGATTTTTTAAGAACTATATCACCGCCGCATTTTGGACATTTAACACCAATTGTTTTCTTGACGCTTATTCTGTTTTTGCAGGAAGTACATTCAAGATAGGGACCATAAGGACCATTCTTGCTAATCATTTCCCCGCCGCACTTTTCACATTTAACATCTGCTTTTTGTGTCGGCTCTGCTTCCTCGTTAACATCTGCATTTAACGGAAGCATTGTTTTACAGTCAGGATATCCTGAACAACCGAGGAATTGAGTTCCCCACCTGCTTGTTCTTATAACAAGTGGTTTGCCGCAATTCGGACATTTTTTACCCGAATCGATGACAATTTTTTCCATATTTTGCCTTGCTTCGTTGACATTTTGTACAAAGGGTTCATAAAACTCTTTTAAAACATCATTCCACACAAGTTTTTCTTCGGCGATATCGTCAAGCTTAGACTCCATACCAGCAGTAAACTCATAATCAATAATTTGTGAAAAATGTTTTGTAAGTTGTGCAGAAACAGTTCTGCCGAGTAATGTCGGACAAAGCGCCTTGTCATTTTTTTCAACATAACCCTTTGTCTGAATTTTAGAAATAATCGGAGCATAAGTACTCGGCCTGCCTATACCGTATTCTTCAAGCGCCTTTACAAGCGAAGCTTCGCTAAATCTCGGAGGAGGCTGTGTAAAATGCTGTTTGGGCGATACCGATTTCAATATCTGAGTATCACCTTTTTTAAAATCAGGGATGTCCGAATATTCCTGCACATCTTCTGAGGCAGTATAAACTTTCATAAAACCGTCAAATACAATATGTGAAGCACCGACTTTAAATGTTAAATTGTCACCTGTTATATCAACGGAAGTATTTTGGACACTTGCATCAACACATTGAGATGCGGTAAATCGTTCCCAAATGAGCTTATATAATTTATATTGTTCATTTGTAAGATATTGTTTTAAGCTCTGCGGTGTTTTGTTAATATAAGTAGGTCTTATTGCTTCGTGAGCATCCTGAACCTGCTGATTTTTTCCGCCCTTTGAATATACATTAGGTTTTTGGGGATAATACTTTTCACCATAATTTTCAACGATAAATTTCTTTGCATCTGCCTGTGCATCATCCGAAATTCTTACAGAATCAGTTCTCATATAGGTTATTAAACCGACAGGACCTTCCTGCCCTATGTTAATACCTTCATACAACTTTTGGGCAATCTGCATTGTTTTTGAAACACCGTAAGAAAGCTTGTTACTTGCTTCTCTCTGAAGTGTAGATGTTATAAAGGGAGGTGAAGCTTTTTTCTGAGAATTTTTTGTTGTAATTTTATCAACAGAATACACAATTTCAGGATTTTTAATCCGTTCAGCAATTTTATCCGACTCAATCTTTGATTTTATATTCGGCTTTTTACCGTCAATTTTGGATAGCTCTGCGACATAAGTTTTTCCGTTTTGTTCAAACTCTGCCGAAATTGTCCAGTATTCTTCGGGATTAAACGCATCAATCGAATCTTCCCGTTCGCAAATCATTCTCAATGCAACACTCTGCACTCTTCCTGCAGAAAGGTGATTATTTCTCAATTTTTCCCATAAAACCGGACTTATCTTGTATCCTACCAATCTGTCAAGAATTTGTCGTGTTTGCTGGGCGTGAACTTTTGGAATGTCAATTTCTCTGTAATTTGAAACTGCATTTTTTATTGCTTTTGGAGTAATTTCGTTAAACTCAATTCTAAAAACCTTGTTATCAGGGATATCAAGAACTTCTCTGACATGCCAAGCAATTGCTTCTCCTTCTCTGTCAGGGTCGGATGCAAGATATACTTTGTCAGCTTTTTTTGCAAGTTCATTCAGTTTTTTTACAACAGCCTTTTTCTCGGGAATTATATCAAAACTCGGCTTAAAATTGTCGGAAACATCAAAACCCAGTACTTTTGGCGGAAAATCCCGTATGTGTCCGTAACTCGCTTCAATGTCATATTCATCTCCCAAAATTTTCTTTATTGTCTTGGTTTTGGCAGGCGACTCAACTATTACGAGTGATTTTTCATTATTATTTTTTGTTTTCTTTTCTTTTTTTTCTTGCATAATCCGTCACAATAAACTGTATTTTTCACCCTCAATTTGAGTTATTATATCTTGCAGTTCAAGATTTGTTAATATTAACATCAATGTTTCTATATTAAAACTTGTTTTATATGAAAGTTCATCAATTGTCAATGTATCTTTGCTTAATATTTCAGCAACGGTTCTTTCTTCATCCGATAAATTGCAGAAGATATCGTTCTTTTCTGAATCATTTGAAACTTTTTCAAACTGCCAGCTCATATAATTAAGAATATCACCAGCACAGGTTACAATTCCGGCTCCAGTCTTCAACAACTTATAAATCCCCTCAGTACACGGGTTATTGATTGCACCAGGGATACACATTAATTCTCTGTTTTGTTCAAGACACAAGCCTGCGGTTATTAATGCACCACTGTTTAATGCTGCCTCTGCAACAAGTGTGCATTGAGATAAACCGCTTACTATTCTGTTTCTGAGAGGAAAATGAAATTTTACAGGCGGGGATAAAGGCGGATATTCACTAAGGATTAGCCCCCCAGAATTAATGATATTGTTAAACAGTGACTTATTTTTTAAAGGATAAATATTATCCAATCCCGAACCTAAAACAGCAATTGTAGGCATATTAAATTTTAATGCAGCTAAATGCGCCTCGGTATCTATGCCATCAGCCATTCCGGAAACAATACATAAATCGGTATCTTTAAATTCTGATAATATCTTTGTAAGAACATTTCTGCCCGTGATACTTGCTCTTCTGGAGCCGACAACAGACATTTTTTTAGGATAAGACAAAAGATTGACATTACCGCGGTAATATAACCAAAGAGGAGGATTTGAAATTTCCTTTAAAAGAGTAGGATATTCAACATCCTCTATTGTTAAAAAATGATTTTCGGATTGAAGAAAGTCAGAATAAATTTTTTCTGCATCAGTTGAATTTCTGAATTCAATAAATTCTTTCGCTTTTTTCTCAGTAATACCCTCAACCCGCAATAACTCAGAACAGTTACTTTTCCACGCAAGTTCTATATCTCCGAAATGATTGTATAACAACCCCGAGAAAGTCATGGAAAAACGTTCATCAACAGAAAATGCGTAAAAATATTTTGTCTTTTCGCTCATAATGCGAAAATATTAGCATAAAGCGATTATATCTTCAATAACTCTTAAACCAATCCCTCTTTTAATGCCTTTACAGCCGCCTGAGTTCTGTCATCTACAACGAGTTTTTGAATAATGTTACAAACATGAGCTTTTGCCGTATGTTCACTTATACTTAACAGGTTTGCGATATCGTTGTTTGACTTTCCGTCAACTACAAGCTTTAGGACCTCATATTCTCTCTCCGTAAGATTTGAATGCTGTGACTTAAATGCTGCACGACCAGTTTTTTTTATGGGAATCGTAGTACCGTTTTTACCCCTTATGTGAGGCACTATATGAGGATCAAACCATACGGCACCATCATGAACGGATTTTAATACCATTTTCAGTATTTCTGTATTAATGTCCTTGATAACATAAGCATATACACCAAGCGACAATGCCTGCGTTACCTCAGTTTCTGACACGTGTGAGGTCAATATAACAATTTTCAGTTCAGGATGTCTGTCAAGTATTGTTTTTGTTGCCTTTAGACCGTCTGTATCAGGGAAACCGATATCCATAAGAATTATATCCGGTTTGTGTATACAGGCTTTTTCTATTGCCTCTTTACCGTTAGAAGCCTCAGCAATGACTGAAAAAGAAGCATCTTCGTCTAATAGTGCTTTCATTCCTACGCGCATGAGCTTATGATCCTCTGCTATTAATATACTTATTGGTTTTACCATAACAATCACCTCTCAAATATAATATAACCCCTCATCTTTCATCAGACATTCACCAATCAATTCTCCTCAAGTTATATATCAATTTCAGAAAAATTTTTAATAATAAAATAATTGTTTAAAAAATATAATTTAAAAATTTTCTTTTAAATATTTTATGTATTTATTTCTTATAAATTTTTTTATTTCAAAAAATTAATTTTTCTAAAAAAATTTTTTTAAAATTTATAAAAAAATAAATAACAATTTTTTTCAAAAACCAAAAAGTGTTATCGGTATATAACTAACAGATATATATTATTATACATATAAATCTATTAGAAATATATTAATAATTTTTTATAGCTAATAGATATATATTTATAACAGTTTGTAAATAAAAATAAAAACAATGTCATTAAAAATATCATGTATTATATTAAAATTATGGATAATACAAAATTTCAGATAACAGATGACGGTTCAGTCGGGTTATATGATTATAAGACTAATGATATATACCACTCAATTACCGGCGCATACAAAGAAGCATACGACAAGTTTATTAAATCAAGCGGATTTGAACTATATGCCGCACAAAATAATTGTGTCAGCATTTTAGATATTTGTTATGGAATAGGATATAATTCTAAAACAGCAGCAGATTGCGCTTTAAAAATTAATAACAATATACATATAAAGATTGACGCATTAGAAAATAATTCTTATGCCGCGTCAATAAGTCCGTTAATAAAAGACAACATAAACAATCTTGTTTTAAAAGAAGAGTTGATTAAATGTTTATCCTCCCAAATTCCGGATTTTTACAAAAATATAGAAGATATTTGGTCAAACCCTAATGAATTCAGGAATTTATACATAGACGCGTCAGTTTGCCCTTTAATCGATTTTATTTTATCAAACCATACAAAATATCATCATGATGAATTATACGACTTGTTACATAATATATATTATCAAAATATATCAAATAGCATGGAAAACTGTATAAAACGTAACAACAGCCCCAATATAAATTTTAAGATAATTCTTGGTGATGCAAGACAAACAATAGATGAGTGTAATTCATTATATGATTTCGTCTTTTTGGATGCATTTACCCCGTCTAAGCAGCCAGTTTTATGGACATATCAATTTTTGTCAAAAGTAAAATCAAAAATGAAACAGAATTCTGTTCTCGCAACATATTCAAATTCTGCTCCAGTCAGAAAGTCGCTGATTGATTTGGGATTTAATATAACAAAGACCGTAATAGATAATAAACCTTTCGGAACGATAGCAACACTTACAGAAAACAAGCACGGAACTCCGCTTGATAAATATGAACTCGGTCTTCTTGAAACAAAGTCGGGTATCTTATATTATGACAATGAAACTCTTACCCTTTCTTCAGCAGAAATTTTATTTAACAGAAACGTTCAAATGAAAAATTCAAATTTAATGAGTTCAACAAAATATATAAAGAAAGTTAAAAATGAAATTAAAGTATGATGTAATAATTATCGGCGGTGGTGCAGCGGGAATTTCCTGTGCATACAACAGTTCAAAACTCGGACTTAAAACACTTCTGATAGAAAAAAATATACACCTCGGCGGTCTTATAACCTCGGCGCTTGTAATTCCTGTTATGAACCTTGAAAGTAAAGGTATAAATACTGATTTCTATAACGAACTGATAAAAGAGACAAGCCGTTGTAATGCTTCAATAACCTATTCTGACGGGAATTGCGGCTGGTTTAATCCGGAACTTTTAAAATCGGTTTTTGATACTTTGTTAAAAAATGCTGGCTGCGACGTGATTTTCGGGATAAATGACTTTCGTGTCACACATAAAAACAGTTATTTCAAAATTGAATTACCAACAAACGATTTATCGCTACATATCGAAACGAATTATCTTGTAGACGGAACTGGAAACGGAGAAATTTTCAGAAAATTAAAATTAAAATTTTTAGAAGATAAAAAAGAAAATCAATCATTATCTTTGAGATTTATTTTATCAGGTGTTGACAGGGAAAAATTTGCAAAACATATTCTGGAAATTGATAAAGACAGAAATGTAACAACTGTCTGTAAAATAGGGAACGAAACACATTTTTCAACGGCATACACATGGGATAGCGGTAAAAAATGGGCATTAGAGCCATATTTTAAAGATGCAATCAAAAAAGGTATCATAAAAGACTCTGACAGTGCCTATTTTCAGATGTTTACAGTCCCAAACACCCCCGATAGTGTAGCATTTAACTGTCCTAAACTTCTTCCGGGTAATAATACAGACAAAAGTTCTCCTTTTTATACCTCTGACTTAATAATTGAGGGCAGAAAGCGGATTAACAGGCTTACAGACTTTTGCAGAAAATACCTTGCTGGATTTGAAAATGCCTATATTTCAAATATTTCGGACATGTTAGGCGTCAGAGAAAGTGCAAGAATTGAGGGGAAATACATATTTTCGGTTAATGATATCATAAGCGGTAAAATCCCGAAGAATATTGCGCTTTCGTCAAATTATCCGATTGACATTCACTCCGACAAAAAGGACCGTGGCGAACTTAAATTTACTCAAAATCAATGGTATTTGCCGCTTGAATCATTAATATCAAAAGATTATGACAATCTTTTTGCTGTCGGAAGATGTTTAAGTGCCGATTTTAAAGCTCATGCAGCCGTAAGAACACAATTAAACTGCTTCTCTATGGGAGAAGCAGTTGCAAAACATATTTATAAATCAATAACATCAGGAAATTAATCTAAATAGAATGATGTTACCACTTTGTGCATATCTTCGGCATATTGCGTTGCATTGTGTAAAGTAGTTGAAGTATGGGATAAGAAACAAATTAATTGCTGACATTCGTCAATAATTTCTCTGTTACAAATACGGCTTGCGTCGGCAAGTGTCATCATTGCACGGTCAGGATGTTCAATAATATTGTGAACACCGATTAACTGGTCCTGTACATCAGAAGGCTGCTGACCTATTGTTTGAGGCAAAATCACTCTTAATTTTGCGGGGTTGGCAGACATCGCACCACGTATTGCAGCTGCATTTGTACCGCTTGAACCACCTGATGTTATAACTGTATTTCCTTGTTTTACGAGTGCATAAGCCAATATTTCAATTAATTGCTGGTGAGTAATCGGAAGATTTCTACTGCCAATTATTGCAACTTTTTTTGCAGACTGATGAATAGCTGCCAGCTCCATTGCAAGTTCGTCAACCGTATTTGAATCATTCTCGCTTACAGTGTCTAAATCATCAAGCGGCACCATAATTGAATTTTGTTTTATATTGTTATTATCTTCTGCCATAATTAATTATCCACCATGTATAACTTGTTTTAGTAAGCATATATTATCACATAATTTTAAATTTTAAAAGAGTCAGTAATCATTTTTTTAATTATTAACACAGATTAATTTTTACAAATTTATTTTTTATTGAGTTAAAATATAAATATTAGTCAGAAAGGCAATCATGTCGGATATATTTACCGGACTCAACAAAGAACAGGCAGAAGCAGTAAAACACAAAGAGGGAACACTTATTATTCTCGCAGGTGCAGGATGCGGAAAAACAAAAGTTTTAACCTCAAGGATTGCAAACCTTGTAAAAAATGAGGGCGTTTCAGTTTATGATATTCTTGCTGTAACATTCACAAACAAAGCCGCAAGGGAAATGAAAGACCGTCTTATTCCCATTATAGGTGAAGAGGGTGTAAAGAGAATGTGGATAGGCACTTTTCACAGTGTTGCAGGAAGAATTCTCCGTTATGATATTGATAAATTCAAATCGAAAAACGGTGACAAACTTGATAAAAATTTTGTAATTTATGATGATTCAGATATGAATACCTTGTTAAAAAATATTCTGAAGCACCTGAATATGGACGAAAAAGTTTATCCTGTAAAACAAATAAGAACCGTCATTTCCGATGCAAAAAACAAAATGTTAAATGCGTATGATTTTGCTACACGTGCAAAATCATACAGAGATGAGCAATACGCACTAATATACACGGAATATCAAAAACAATTAAGCCTGAATAATGCCCTTGATTTTGACGATATGCTTCTTATTGCATGTGATTTACTAAGGAATAATGAAGAGTTGAGGGAAAAATATTTTAAAAAATTCAAACACATTCTTGTTGATGAGTTTCAGGATACAAACCTTGCACAATACAATTTTATAAAGGCAATTTATACGAACAATAATCCCATGTACAACCCCGAGGGCAGGAGTCTTTGCACAGTCGGCGATATTGACCAGTCAATTTACAGCTGGAGAGGTGCGGATTATAAAATTTTACTGAATATGAGAGTAAATTTTCCTGATGCACAGCTTATTAAACTTGAACAAAATTACAGGTCAACAGACATTATTTTAAAAGCTGCAAACGCAATTATTGAAAATAATATAGAAAGAACCGAAAAAAATCTTTATTCTAATCTCGGCACAGGTGAAAAAATAGAGATTTTCGATGCAATGAATGAGGATGATGAAGCTTCTTATATCATTAACAGGCTCAAAACTCTAAGAAGAGAGTATAAGCTGAATGAATGCTGTGTTTTATACAGGACAAATTCTCAGTCACGGAAACTTGAAGAAGCCTGCATGTCAAGCGGTATCCCCTATAAAATCGTTGGGGGGCAAAAGTTTTACGACAGAAAAGAAATTAAAGACATCATTGCATATCTCAAATTTATTTATAACACAAGCGATTCGCAAAGCCTTGCAAGAATTATCAATGTTCCGAAGAGAGCAATCGGGGAAACAACTTTTGCAAAACTGAGAGAAATAAGTAATAACACAGATATTCCGGTATTTGATATTATTCTTGAAATTGATTTGTATGATGAATTTAACCAGTCCACAAAAACAAAACTTAAAAACTTTGCGCAATTGATAAATGAACTCCAGACATTAAAATGCGATGTTTCAATAGCGGATTTTATCACCCGATTAATAGAAAAAACCGGATATATTCAGGAAATAAAGGATACTGAAGATGAAATAACAGCCGAAACGAGAATTGATAATATTCAGGAATTAATAAACGTTGCAAATGAATTTGTACCTGAAGAGGGTTCAACAGATAATTTCGGGGATTTTCTGACACAGGTTGCCCTTGTGAGTGACATAGACACATACGAGGAAGAAGATAATTTTCTTACATTAATGACTTTGCACAGTGCAAAAGGACTTGAGTTTGATGTTGTGTTTCTTGCAGGACTTGACGAGGGAATTTTTCCGCACAGCAGGTCTGTTAACGGAATGAGCGGAAAATCAATAGATTCCGAGCTTGAAGAAGAAAGACGCCTGATGTATGTAGGTGTTACAAGAGCAAGAAAACGACTCTTTATTACTCATTCCGAGCGCCGTAAAATGTGGGGAAATGACCAGTATTATCTCCCGAGCAGATTTATTTCGGAAATTCCCGCATATCTGACAAACCAACCGGTTGTATCAGATTATGGCACAAATGCTCAAAAGTCCGGAAATAGTTATAGTTATAAAAATTATTCCGATAATTACAAAAATCAAGAAAGTTTTTCGGGAAAGAAATTTAATTATAAATCAAAGCCCCAAACAACAGATTACACAGTCAGTAAAACATCATTCGGCAAAGACTTTATTGCTCCCCAAAAGCGTGCATTTATTTCAAAGAAGCACAATGATTCAGAACCAAAAATAAGTGAAGAAGAACAAATAAGAAGAATTCTTGAGGATAACCCGATAAAAAGAAAAATTGAAGAAGCCAAAAGAAATGAGATGAACAAAGTTCAGACCATACCTACACAAAATAGTGACAATAATTTTGAAACAGGAGACAGAATATTTCACCCGAAATTCGGCATAGGTCATATTTCTGATATAAGACATATTGCAGGGACAACAATGTATGTCATAGACTTTGGCAAACTCGGTAAAAAAACAGTCGATGCAGAATTTGCCGATATCAAAAAGTTTTAGTGCTTTGAAAACTCATACATTAAAATAGCCGCTGATGATGCAATATTCAGCGATTCAACTCTGTTTGTCTTTATTACTACATTTTCAGAAGAATACTTCATAATTTCATCTGACAAACCGCCTGCCTCAGAACCAAAAGAAAGAATAAATTTATTTGACGGAATAACTTTGTCGGCAGATACAGAATTATCAGAGTGTAAATAAGTAGTATAAACTTTAAAATCATGAAAATCAGAGTTTAAACTTTTAATTTTTACGCAGGGTATTTTGAAAAAATTGCCCGCCGAAGAACGTATTACTTTTGGATTATACAAATCTACACAGTTTCCTGTAAGAATAATCCCGTCAAAGCCGAATGCAACGGCACCTCTTATTATCGTTCCCAAGTTTCCGGGGTCTGAAATGCTTTCCAGTAATACAAGTCTGTTTAATTTTGTAATGTCACGAACGTTATAAACTTTTTGTTCGGCGACTGTAATTATCCTAGGGAGAGAGTCGGATGTCGATATCTTTTTCATAACCGCTTCGGTCACAAGCGTCACATTATCTCTAAATGGAATATTATTAGCAAGATTTTCATCAGTTATCAATATATCTCTAACAGATATATTGTTGTTAACAATATCCTCAAAAGCTTTTTCACCCTCAACTAGGAAAAGTCCTGTTTCCTGCCTGTATTTGGGATTAGATAATTTGGAATAAGCTATTACTTTTGAATTAGACAATGAGGTTATTTTGTTCAGCATACTTTTGCCAATCTTTATAAAAATTCAGTTCCGATTTATTCAGCAGTGAAAAATCTACGAGTTTTTCCTCAAAGGGATAATGAGAAAGCGCAGTCATTTTGAAATCAGGAGATAATTTTTCTACATAAACCGCATTTTCAAGTCTGACACCGCCTACCCCCTTTTTATACAGTCCGGGTTCTATTGAAAAGACATAATTTCTCTTGAATTTTTGTTTAAACTCGTCAAATGATGCACATCTCGGAGGAAACTCATGGACAGAAATTCCAATACCGTGTCCTGTAGAATGCGAGAAAAGATACCCGTTTTTTTCTTCCTTTGAAAGGATTTTTCTTGCCTCGTTATCAATATCAAACCAGGTAACGGTATTTTTATATTTTTTTGAATAAGCTTTTATAAAGGCTTTTAAGACCATTGTATAAACGTGTTTTTGCTCATCTGACGGATTACCTTTTATAAAAGTTCTTGTTATATCAGTAGCAATTCCGCCCTCAAAATAACCGCCGCAGTCAACCATAACAAAGTCACCGTTTTTAACAACTTTTTTATCGGACGGAACACCGTAGTGAATGACAGAAGAATTTGAACCTGACGCAATTATAGGCTTAAAACTTTGGGCAACCGCACCCTCTTCTTCAAAAAATTTATTTATAGAACAATATAAATCGTACTCAGTCAAATTGTTTTTTGAATTTATAAGCTTATTAATCTTATAAAGCACTCTGTCTGTTGCATTAAAGGCATTTTTCAAGTGATTTATTTCATTTGAATTTTTAACGGATTTTGCTTCAAATTTCTTGGATTTTAATATTTTATTTGACTTATCAATCGTTAAAAAGTCAGAGTAAGACATATTATTAATATCAATAAATACTTCTGAATTTTTAATTTTTGACAAATCTTTTCTGAATGCTGAAAGTTTTTTTACGGAAAGCTCGGGGAATTTGTAAGGAACTTCGCTGTCTGTATATAAAACAACGGATTTTACGGAAAAAACAGCTTTTGCTCTCGGTGCAGAGGAATATGGAAAATCATAATTTCTGAGATTTGTAAAATAAGCGAAATCACAGGGGTAAGTCAAAATAAAATATTGATTTTCCTTTAAATTTAATCGTTTAAACTTTTGCTCTGCAGAATATTTTGTTATCTTCAGAGGAACCTGAATAAGAGGAGAATTCTTATCTTGAGACTGAAGTTCGTCGACAGGATCGTTATTAATAAATTTAATTTTGACATTCTTTGCTGAAACCAGTTTTTCAAGATTACGTGCAAAATGTACAGTAATTTTGTTGGCAGTAGAAATTAACGTTGAATTTTTATCAAGGACATCTGCAATATATTGCAGATTTGATTCACCCTGTTGAAGTTTAATAACAGTTACAACATCGTGATTAACCTCGTTATCTGCCTGCTCGTGATATCTTCCGTCAACAAAGAGAAAAACTTTGTCTTTTGTTACAATACAATCGCCCATTGAACCCGAAAAACCCGTAACTTTGTATCTTGAGTTTTGAGAAAGTTTATTGTATTCGGAGAGGAAATCATCTGACGAATTAATAAGTATTGCATCAGAATTATTTGATTTCAGAAATTTTCTCAACAAAGAAATATAGTCTGTCATTATTCACCCTTTTCGGTAACCAGAATTAAGTGCCAGCCGAATTGAGTTTGTACGGGGTCTGAAACCGTATTAAGTTCAAGAGAGAAAGCAGCATCTTCAAAAGGTTTTACCATCACGCCTTTGGGAAATTTTCCCAAATCTCCACCGTCACCGCCTGAGGGGCAGAACGAATATTTACCTGCAGCGTGCGGAAAATCAATAGCACCCGATAAAATTTCATCCTTGATTTTTTTTGCTTCGTCATCTGTCTTAACCAAAATATGGCTTGCCTTTACCCAATTTGTCATAAAAACCTCACTGTTAAAATACTAATAAAGTATAACACAGATAAAATTTTTACGGTAAAATACAAATATGACAAAGAAATTTTATATAGAAACAATGGGTTGTCAAATGAACAAATCCGACACCGAAAGGCTTGAGGGTATGTTGCTTTATTACGGCTATGAAAAGACAGATAATGATAAAGATGCCGATTTTCTTTTGCTTTCAACCTGCGCAATAAGGCAAACATCCGTTGATAAGGCATACAGTCAGCTTGGTGTATGGGGAAAGAGAAAAAAGAACAAACCGTCTTTAAAAATCGGTATTTGCGGATGTGTTGCAGAACTTGACAAAGACAAAATTTTCAGAAGAATGCCATACGTTGATTTGATTTTCGGAACTCACAATATTTTTGCGTTTCCCGAATTTCTGAAAAGGGTCGAAAATGGAGAACAGGTTTGTGAAATTACAACAAAACCGGTTCCGGAACCTATGGATGATTTAAAAGTAAACAGAAAAAGTAAAGTTACGGCGTGGATTCCGATTATTGAGGGCTGTAATAATTTCTGTACATATTGTGTTGTTCCTTATACAAGAGGAAGAGAAAGAAGCAGATATCCGAAGCTTATTATTAATGAAGCAAAAAAAGTTATTGAAAACGGGATAAAAGAAATAACTCTGCTCGGACAAAATGTCGACAGTTACGGCAAAGACTTAAACAATCCGGATATTACTCTTGCAAATCTTCTAAGAGAATTGAACAAGATTGACGGAAAATTCAGAATAAGATTTGTGACCTCATACCCGACAGATATCACAGACGACCTTATAAACGCAGTTGCGGAATGCGATAAGGTCTGCGAATTTTTCCATATTCCGATGCAGTCTGGAAATGACCGTATCTTAAAAGAAATGAACAGAAGATATAACAGAGAACAATACTGCAAAATTTTTAACAAAATCAGAAATAAGTTTGATGATGTGGAAATCACAAGCGACTTTATTGCTGGTTTCCCGAGTGAAACAGAAGAAGAATTTGAGGACACTCTCTCAGTTATAAAAGAATTAAATATTGATTATTCAAATACGGCGATATATAGCCCAAGACCTTTCACAAAAGCAGGCAGAATGACTGATTTGTTCATTCCCGAAGAAGTGAAAGAAGAAAGATTTAAACGGCTACATAAGGTGAACTGCGAAGCAACATTAAAATCGAACAAAAAACTTGAGGGAAAAACCGTTGAAGTCCTTTGCGATTCGTCTAAAATTCACAAAGGTGAACTCACAATGAACGGAAGAACAAGAACTAATAAACTCGTTCACTTTAAATCAGATAAAGACCTGACGGGCAAGTTTGTAAATCTTAAAATTACCAAAGCACAAACTTGGTGTCTGTACGGAGAGATTGTTTAATAGTTCATAGCATTTTCTCTGAGAACTTTTGCCGTGCAACCATAGCCTGAACTGCTTTTTGAA
>Ga0310696_10001041_pt1 | contig 40821 bp, 37 predicted proteins | sample AusTroGonzalo_MG_4_FD_203885 | JGI IMG/M metagenome (GOLD analysis project Ga0310696, IMG submission 203885) | Bovine rumen microbial communities from tropical cattle in Woodstock, Queensland, Australia - Gonzalo_02 (v2) (version 2) | ecosystem: Host-associated > Mammals > Digestive system >... | reverse complement strand
CTGGCGGGTGCTTGATCGCGGCGCTGCGCGCCGCGATCAAGCACCCGCCGTAAAACGGGAAAGGTTGGGTAAAAAGAGCCGTCAAAGCCGGGCGCGACCCGGGGCGTCGTACCAAGTCTTCCCCTTGAGGGGAAGATGTCGAGCAAAGCGAGACAGATGAGGTGGAGCGAAATTATTTCGGCGGTAGATAATGTAACCGCCGGAATGGGATTCGACGCGCCGCACGGCGGCGCTACCCCCGGCTCTCGCCCGACAAAGAGGGAAGGATTGCTTTATCGGATGGCGAGAGCCTTGGACTTTCCGCCGCTCCGCGTCGGAAAGTCCGTGGGTTCGACCGGAACGGTCGTCTCCGCCAAACAGGGCGGGCACCCCCTCGCGAGGGTGCCCGCCCTGTTTGGCGGAGAGGGTGGGATTCGAACCCACGTGGGCTTGCGCCCAAACTGATTTCGAGTCAGCCCCGTTATGACCGCTTCGATACCTCTCCGTATCGTCCGCGTTTCGTGCGAACGCAAGTATTATAACATAAGTCTTTCTGCTTTGCAAGTCTTTTTTTCAAAAACCGAAAGAAAAATGGGAAAGCCGTGCGCGACTCTCTCTTTTTTTCATCCCGCGGCGGTTTATTCCGTCGCTTTACGGTACAGAAGCCGGCGTTCGGAACGGTTGAGTTTCTTGCAATTATTGCAAAAGATCCCGTCTATTGTTGATTAATATTTGTTTCTGTGATACAATGGAAACGGTAAAGGTGACGGCGACCGTCCCGCGTCCGCCGGCAGATCGTCCGTCGTTTTGCGGAAGCCCAATTATACGGGAGATTGTTATGGAAAAGAGAGTCCGATCCCTGCTTTTCATTCTTTGTCTTGCCTTCGCGCTTTTCTTGCTCGCGTCGTGCGGAGGGGGGAGCGAGAGCGAAAGCGTCGCCGCGCCCACCGATGCATCGTCCACCGTCGCTTCGTCTGCCGACGGCGCCTCTACCGACGCCGCGTCCACCAACGCCGCGACGCTCCCCGCAACCGAGGGAAAGACCGTTCCGGCGAAAACCGACGACGGGGTTTACACGATCACGTTCTCGATCGACGGAAACGAAACTTCGTATGAGGTGCCGCGCGGCGAGACTCCGGTCTGCCCCGAGGATCTGCTTTCCTGGGAGACGGCGGAGAACTATTGCAAAGTGACCGGATGGGACAAAGAGATCGTCCCGGCGGAGTGCGACGCGACCTATACCGCAACGGTCGGACGCTACGGGCTGACGGTCTACGACGTTCTGTTCATTCTGCAAACCGGGGTCGTCAAGGCGCCGACGCACGAGGGCGAGATCCCGACCCCGCCGAAGGGGTACGAGATCGACGATACGCAGAAATACAAGATCGGCTCTTTCAAGCAATGGAACAGGGAACTGACCGCCCCGACCGCCCAAAATACCGAGAACGGAAAAAAGAAAATGAGCTACACGGCGATCTACACCTACGAACCGCGCTACGTCGCCGACGTTCTCCCGGCGAAGGACGGGGCGAGGGGCGTTCTCACGATGACCTACGACTTCGGCGTCCTCGGGATCGCGAACTGGGTCAACGCCAGGAATAAGGAATACGGAACGAAGGGTTCCTTTATGATGATCCCCAACTGGGGGGGAGACAAGCCCGATTTCGACGGCAACGCGAGCAAGTGGGCGGCGATCTTCGCCGACGGGACGCTCGAACCCGAGTCTCACAGCATGACGCACAGCCGGGTCCTTCCGAGCGAGCGATGGTCGAGTTACGAAGAGAGCAAACTCAACAATCTTCGGGAGAACTACGACGTTGAACTCGTGCAGTCGAAAGCCGTGATCGAGGCGGCGTTCCCGGGTCACGCCGTCCTTTGCTTCGCCCCCTCGAACAATACCCTCTCTACCTACAGTTTCAGGTCCGACGGAAACGGCAATCCGGTCTACGACGAGAGCGGCGTCCCCATCGTCGTGGAGGACGGCGGCGCGTTCAAGGTCGCAAAAGACACCTATTTCGCCATCCGGCAGGGCAGCCGCGGAATGCAGTCGCTCGACCCCGCCGCGGGCGACGGCGCGGGCGGATGGTACGATCTTTATATGCGGTCGTTCAAGTCGATCGAGGACCCGGACGAAAAACTGACGCAGAGCAAGAGCTGGCTGGACGAAGCCGCCCGGGACGGCAGGTGGCTGATCATGCTGTGCCGCGGGGTCGACGGGCTGACGAGCGGCGGCGACGTTTCGACCGACGTCCTGGACGGTTTTCTCGCCCACGCCTCGGGGTACGTCGAGTCAGGCAAACTCTGGGCGGCGACCTTCGGCGAGGCGACCCGGTATATCCGCGAGCGCCAGAACACGACCGTCTCGGCGCGTTTTGAAAACGGCGCCGTCCTCGTCGATATGACGATCAACCGGACGACCAAAGACGATAAGTACCTGACCGAGAGCGTTTTCAATTATCCCCTGACGGTGGACGTGCGCGTTCCCGACGAGTGGAAAACCGTCCGTTATACCGTGGACGGGGTGGAATCGACCGCGGCTGTCTACCAACACGACGGCGCCTCTTTTGCGATGGTGAACCTGACTCCCGGCGCGGACGGCGTGACCGTCACGACCGAGATCAGCGGGATCGCCGCCGACTGAAAGCGTTTTTTTACCCGTTTTCGCCAAAACGGTAGATTTTCCCGTCGATTTGTGGTACAATAGAAAAAAAGCCCGGGGCGCGGGAACCGCGCGCCGAAAAGAGAGAGGTTCGAATGAAACGGAACGAATACATCAGTTGGGACGAATACTTTATGGGCGTATCTCTGCTGGCGGCGGAGCGGTCGAAGGATCCGAACACCCAGGTCGGCGCCTGCATCGTCGACGACACCAACCGGATCGTCTCGACGGGCTACAACGGCTTTCCCTACGGTTGCTCGGACGACGAGTATCCGTGGGATCGCGCGGGCGAGACGCCGGGGAAGACCAAGTACCCCTACGTCGTTCACGCCGAACTGAACGCGATCCTGAACGCGAGCGGCAAAAAACTCGCCGGCGCGCGGATCTACGTCGACCTTTTCCCCTGCAACGAATGCGCGAAGGCGATCATCCAGTCGGGGATCCGCGAGGTTGTCTACCTCTCCGACAAATACGCCGAGACCGAGATGACCAAGATCTCGCGCCGGATGCTGACCTCCGCCGGGGTCAAACTGACCCAACTGAAACCCACCCGCGACAGCATCGTCCTCAACTTCAAAAAGGGTCTCTGATCCGTTCTTGAAAGGGAATCGCCATGGGAACCAAGACGCGCTCGAAAAAGAAAACGATCCTGCTCTCGGTCTTCATTCCGCTCGGGTTGATCCTCGCGCTCGCGCTCGGCTACGTCGCCTATTTCGTCCTTTCCTATCACCGGGTCGGCGACCAGCCCGAACTCGAGATCACCAATCCCTTGACCGCCGAGCCGGCGACGGCGACCGAGTATAAGCTCCTTTCCTACAACGTCGGCTTCTGTACCTACACGCCCGACTTCGGCTTCTTTATGGACGGCGGGAAAGAGGGGCGCGCGCGTTCCGCCGCCGCCGTCAGAGAGGTGCTTGCCGGGATCGTCGACCTCATCCGGGAGGAGGATCCCGATCTGATCCACCTGCAGGAGGTGGACAAGCGTTCCGACCGCGCCCGCAAGGTCGATCAGGTCGCGGCGTTCGACGAGGCGCTGCCCGACTACACTTCGGTCTTCGCGGTCAACTGGGACAGCCCCTATCTGCTCTATCCCTTCACGGGTCCCCACGGCGCGGCGCTGACGGGCATCAAGACCTATTCGCGTTTCGGGATCGCGTCGGCGTCCCGCGTCGAACTGCCGGTTGAAACGTCGCTGATGAAACTGGTCGATCTCGACCGTTGCTATACCGTGTCGCGCGTACCTACGGAAAACGGAAAAACGCTCGTCCTCTACAATTTCCACCTTTCGGCGTACACCTCGGACGGCACGATCGCCGTGGAGCAGCTTGAAAAGATGCTTGCCGATATGAAAAACGAGGTCGAGGCGGGGAACTACGTCATCGGCGCGGGCGACTTCAACAAGGATCTGCTCGAAGATTCGGGCGCGATCTTCGGCGTGCCGAACGACGGATACAATTGGGCGCAGCCCTTCCCGGAGGACGTGCTCGAGGGGACGGGGATGTTGCTCGTCGCTCCCTACGATCCCGACGCCCCCGTCGCCTCCTGCCGGAACGCAGACGGTCCCTATAATCCCGAACAGTTCCGCATCACGATCGACGGTTTTCTCGTCTCGGGCAACGTGACGGTCGTCGGGTCGGCGCGCGTGATCGACACCGGCTTCGCCTTTTCGGATCACAACCCGGTCGAAATGACCTTCACGCTCGAACCGTGACGATGAAAAAAGAGAGTCGAAAACTGCATTATACCGCCTGGCGGCGCCGCGCCCTGTCCGATCTTTCGGGCAGGGTCGCCGTCGTTACGGGCGCAAACGGCGGTCTGGGCTTCGAGTGTGCGCGCGGGCTTCTGGCGCAGGGCGCCCGCGTGATCCTCGCCTGCCGCGATCAAGGCAAGGGGCAAGCGGCACGGGAGCGCCTGCTCGCCGCGTTTCCGGCGGCGTCGGTCGACGTTCTTTCGCTCGACCTCAGCCGAGACGATTCTGTCGCCGCCTTCGCCGTCCGGCTCTCGGAGGTCTCCCCGCAAATCGACCTCCTGATCCATTGCGCAGGCGTCTATTATCCGCGGGAAACGACCACCCCCGACGGGCTGCCCGCGACGGTCGGGATCAATTTTGTCGGCACCGTCGCCCTGAACGAGGCGATCCTCCCCCTGCTTTCCCCCGACGGGCGCGCCGTCTTCGTCACCAGCCTCGTCGACCGGAAGGGCAGCGTCGCGACGTCCGCCCTCGCCGACGACGCAAAGAGCGGCTACGCCGCCTACGCGCGGAGCAAGTTTCTGCTCTCGGGCTACGTTTTGAAAAAGAGCGTCGAGCGCAAGGAAAGCGACCCGTTTTTCGTCGCAGCGCATCCCGGGATCACAAAAACCCCCCTCTTGTCAAAAGAAAAGACGGGTCCCCGCCCGCTTTGGAGCCGCGCGGGTCACGCCTTGATCTACCTCTTCACCCAATCGCCCGAAAAGTCCTCGCTCCCGATCCTTTTCGCTGCCGCCGGCAAGGCGGAGAACGGCGGCTACTACGCCCCCCGCGGACTGTTCCGCGTTTTCGGTTATCCCAAACCGATCCCCTTCCCGAAAAACGTCGTCAAAGCCGTGAAGGAACGTCCCGAATGGTTCGGGGCGTGACCGCCCGCAAAAACCGAAAAACCCGATCCCGTCTTTTTAACTCCGTTTAAGGAACCGATGCTACACTGGAAAACGGGAGGTGTACGAAATGAGAATCCTGCTTGCCGAAGACGAAAAAGCGCTCTCGAAAGCGATCGTCAAGATATTTGAAAAGAATCATTACTCGACCGACGCCGTTTACGACGGAGAGGAAGCCCTCGCGTATCTGGAAACGGGGTGCTACGACGTCGCGGTTCTGGATATTATGATGCCGAAAACTGACGGGATCACGGTGCTGAAAAAGATCCGGGCGGAGGGCAACCAGATCCCGGTCCTGATGCTGACGGCAAAGTCCGAGATCGAGGATCGCGTGTACGGACTTGACTGCGGCGCAAACGACTATCTGCCGAAACCGTTCGACTCGCGCGAACTGCTCGCGCGGATCCGGAGCATCACGCGCACCAAAACGCAGACCGACACCAAACTCACCGTCGGGAATATCACCCTCGACCGCGCGACCTTCGAGCTGTCGTCCCCGACCGGCAGTTTTCGCCTGGCGAATAAGGAATACCAGCTGATGGAATACCTGATGGTCAACCCGCGCCGCATCCTGTCCCCCGAAATGCTGATGGAGAAGATCTGGGGCTTCGACAGCGACGCCGAGATCAACGTCGTATGGGTCTATATTTCCTATCTGCGCAAAAAACTGACCGCGCTCGGCGCAAACGTCCAGATCCGATCGTCCCGGAACGCCGGCTATTCTTTGGAGGACAGCAATGATCAATAAACTGAAACGGAAGTTTCTTTTGATCGGTACCGCGTTCACCTTTATTCTGATGACGGTTCTCGTTCTGATCATGAACCTGGTCAATTACCGTGAAGTGACGCGCGACGCCGACGCCGTGCTGGACGTTCTCTCTCAACCGGAGCTGCCGTTTTTCGACGAAAACGGATCGGATCAGAACGAGCAGCGCCCCGACGAGCCGCCGCCCGACGAGCAGCGCCCGGACGAGCAGCGCCCCGACGAACAGCGCCCGGACGGGCAGGAACCCGAACCGCGCGGGATGGAGGATTTCATTCCGCGGGGAATGTCGCCGGAGGTGCCCTATGAATCCCGGTTCTTTATCGTCCGGGTCTCCCCGGACGGAGAGATCGTCCGCTCCGATCTTTCGCGGATCGTTTCGGTGGACGAGGATTCCGCGAAGGAGTATATCGACAAGGCGCTGAAAAGCAAAAAAACGCGCGGCTTCATCGGCGATTTCAGGTATCTGAAAACGACCGACGAAAACGAGACGCGGATCATCTTCCTCGATTGCGGGAGAAAACTCGATTCTTTCAAGGGCTTTTTGTGGATCAGCGTCATCGTGGGGCTCGGCGGCTGCGTCGCTGTCTTCGTCGCGTTCGTTTTCGCGGCGGGAAGGATCGTCGCCCCGATCGCGGAGAGTTACGAGAAACAGAAACGGTTCATCTCGGACGCCGGACACGAGATCAAAACGCCGCTGACGATCATCAACGCAAACGTCGATCTGCTTGAGTCCGACGGCGAGAGGGAGGAACTGACCGACATCCGTCAGCAGACCGAGCGCCTGACCGAGTTGACGAACAACCTCGTGACGCTCTCAAAGATGGAGGAGTCGGAACAGGCGTTCCAAAAGGTCGGTTTTCCCCTGTCCGACCTCGTATCCGAAGCGGCGGTTTCCTTCCGCGCTCCCGCCGCGGCGCGCGGGATCGACTACGCCGTGAAGATCGCACCGGGGATCGGGATGAACGGTTCTCCCGACGCGATCCGCCGACTGGCGTCGGTGTTGCTCGACAACGCGGTCAAGTATTCGCCCGCCGGCGGCAGGATCTCCGTCGACCTCACGGCGCGCAGAAAAACGGCGACCCTTTCGGTTTCCAATATAACGAAGGAAAGGATCGAAGAGAAGGATCTGCAGCACGTGTTCGACCGTTTCTACCGAACCGACGCGTCAAGGAACTCCGAAACGGGGGGACACGGGATCGGGCTCTCGATCGCGAAGGCGATCACCGAGGCGCACGGCGGCGGTATTACGGCGACGACGAAAACCGGCGAGGACTTCACCGTGACCGTCGTTCTTCCTCTGTAAAAACGCCGAACCAACACCGGGACGGGCAGTTTGCCCGTCCCCCCTTTTTTTCGCCGCTTTGCGAAACGGTTTTTCCCGGATCCTTGCAAGTCGGTTCTTCGGTTTTGCGGGGACGAGCAAAAAAACTTTTTCCTCTTTGCCGTTTTTAAGTGCATTTAAGTTTGCCGGGTATAATGGAATCGAAAACCGAAGAAAGAGGTGTAGGGCGATGTACGAAACCGACGACGAAAACAGAGAGAATCGATTCCGCGAGGAGCCGAAAAGAAAAAAGGCGAAAAAAGAGAAACGCCTGATCGGATTTTTCACCTTGATCCTGTGCGGGATCATCTTCGGCGTGAGCGCCGCCGCCGCGTTTTTCGGAACCAACGCGGTGCTGAACGGCGCCGCCGAATCGACTGTACCGACGGTCTCGGAGTCCGGACAAAAGACCGAGCTGCGGGCGGTCTGGTTGTCGGCGGTCTCCTATTCGGCGGGGGAAACCCAACTCTCCCAGTCGCTTGACGTCAGCGACATCGCCGAGGGAATGATGCCGGCGATGGTCTCCATTACGAATATCAGCGTGCAGGAAGTGCAGAGTTCTTTCGGAATGTTCGGAAGAGGCGAGACCCGGACGCAGGAGTCGCAGAGCAGCGGAAGCGGGATCATCATCGGCGAAAACGAGACCGAACTTCTGATCGTGACGAACAATCACGTGGTCGAGGACGCGACGACGCTCTCGGTCTGCTTCGTCGACGACGAGGTGTGCGAAGCGACAATCAAGGGCACCGACCCCGACAACGACCTCGCGGTGATCGCGGTCAAACTGTCGAATATCGGCAGCGAAACGGCGTCCGCGATCCGGATCGCCGTGATCGGGAACTCCGATCAACTTAAGGTCGGGCAGCAGGTCGTCGCGATCGGCAACGCGCTCGGATACGGGCAGTCGGTCACGACCGGGATCGTCAGCGCGCTCGGGCGGCGGATCGACACCGCCGACGCGTCGATGATCCAGACCGACGCCGCGATCAACCCCGGCAACTCCGGCGGCGCGCTTCTGAATATGAACGGGGAAGTGATCGGCATCAACTCCGCAAAGTTCAGTTCGACCGACGTGGAGGGGATGGGTTACGCGATCTCGATCACCGCGGCGACCCCGATCATCGAGGATCTGATGAACCGTACCACAAGAGAGAAGGTCACGGGCGAAAACGCGTCCTGGCTCGGGGTCAAGGGGGAGGACATCACCGCCTCGATCTCGTCTTCCTACGGGATCCCGCAGGGCGTTTACGTCACCTCACTCGACGCCGACAGCCCGCTGAACGCCGTCGGGGTCACGCTCAAAACGGTCATCACGCACTTCGACGGGATCCGCGTCACCGGTTACTCCAACCTCGAAAAGCGCCTGCAATACTACGCCGCGGGTGAAACGGTCGAAGTGACGTTTCAGGTGATCGAAAACAACGCGTACGTTGAAAAAACGGCGACCGTAACGCTCGGAAGAGCGTCCGAACACACCGCGCAAGAGTACGCCGGCTCGAGCCGGTACGGCAGACCCTGAACCTACCGCGCCCGGAAAACGGGCGACCGAATAACGAGAAAAGAAAAGGAGAAAACAAAATGAAAAAGATCTGTTCAACCGCGCTCGCCCTGATCCTCGTTTTCGCGCTTGCCGCCTGCGGCAGCGCAACCGGGATCACGACCGAAAAGGCAACCGAAAAAGCGACCGAAAAGGCGACGGAAGCCGCGACAAGCGAACAAACCGTTGCCGCGACGGAAGCCGCGGCAACCGAGGCAACCGTACTCGCGACCGACCCTGCGACAAACGAACAAACCGCGGCGGCGACCGAAGCCGCGACAAACGAACAAACCGCGGCGGCGACCGAAGCCGCGACAAACGAACAAACCGCGGCGGCGACCGAATCCGATCCCGACGAGGGACAAAACGAGATCGCGGATCTGTCGGAAAACTACGCGTCGATCTCCGAGGCGGTGACGGCGCTGCTTTCGACCCTGACCGACGATCAGAAGAACGCCGTTCTGCCGGACGAATACCGAACCGACGTCTACGAGATCAGCGAGGCGGGGGACTACTATTTCACCGGCGCGCTGACCGCGGCGATCACCGTCGCCAAAAACGCGGGGAACGTGCATATCTATCTTGAAAACGCGACCCTCGCGGTCGAGAACGCGGCGGCGATCTCGGCAAAGAAGGGCGCCCGTCTCACGATCACGCTGATCGGGGAAAACACGCTCTCCAACAGCGGCACGACTGCAAAACACGTCATCGACAGCAAAGAGAACCTCGTGATCAACGGAACGGGAACGCTGACGGTCGAATCGACCAAATCCGGGATCGCGTGCGACGGGATCTTCATCGGGCTCGGCGGCGCGCTGACCGTCACGGCGGAGAAGCACGCCGTCACGGCGGACTCGATCTACCTCGACGGGATCGCGATCTCCGCCCTGTATTGCGGCAAGGACGTCCTGCACGCCGAGAGCGATTACGACGAGGTCGACGCGGCGCCGTCGTTCGATTACGGCAAGGGGTACGTCTATATCGAGACCGCGACGATCACGACGACGACGGTTCTCGGCGACGGGATCCAGGCGGACAGTTTCGTCTGCATCAAGGACGGGACCTTCCAACTGACCACGACGCCGACCTGGAACGACGCCTACGTCGCGGAAGCAAATCAGGAAAAAGGGATGTTCAACCGTTCCACGCACCAGAAGGTGTCGCGCGACAGCGTCAGAGCCGGTTCGATCTACGCGGTGCTTGAAGAGAGCGTCAAGGGGATCCGGGTCGGCGAGATCGACTACTATCTTTCGACCGACGCGGAGCAGGAAAACGAACTGGACGTTGAAAGCGACCTCTACACGATCGTCATCGAGGGCGGGACCTTCTCGATCAATACGGTCGACGACGCGATCCACGCCAACTCGGGCTCGGTACTCGTCTCGGGCGGCACGCTGACGATCAACACGAGCGACGACGGGATCCACGCCGACACGACCCTGCGGATCACGGGCGACGCCGAGATCAGGATCGAAACAAGCTACGAGGGGATTGAGGCGGAAACGATCGATATTTCGGGCGGAAACACCACGATCTTCGCGCTGGACGACGGGGTCAACGCGACCAATAGCAATCTGAGCGAAAGTCAGCAGAAGACGGTCTGCCAGATCAATATCTCGGGCGGAAGACTTGACGTCACGGTCAATCCGAACGGCGACCGGGACGGCATCGATTCCAACGGCGGCATCAAGATCACCGGCGGCGTCCTGATCACTCGCGGACCGAACAGCGAGATGGCAAGCCCGCTCGACGCCGCGAACACGGTCTCGATCACCGGCGGAACGGTGATCGTGATCGGAAACGCCCCCGGCTCCGGCGGACGGATGAGCCACGGACCCGGCGGCAGACCGGGCGGAGAGGGCTCTCTCTCGGTCTCGGGCGATCTGGTCAAAACGCAGACCTCCTCCAAGGGATTGTCGAGCGGGAACCACACGGTCACGGTCGGCGGCACGACGATCTCCTATCGGAACGCCTATACCTACAGCGGATACGTGACGGTCTACGCCGCCGCCGCCGCGACGGTCGACTGACCCGCCCTTCGCGCCTTGCCCGGTATGATACATTTGCGTGAAAGGTAACGTCCTTGAACCAAACTGCGCCAGCTCAAGTTATCAGGCGCGCGGATGCGGCAGCTCCGCGCGTCCGATTCGGTCACTTCCGCGTCGCGCAGGGGAAGGGGGACCGCCGCGACGGTCGACTGACCCGCCAAGTATATTTGCGTGAAAGGATACGTCCTATAAACCGAACTGCGCCAGCTAAAGTTATCAGGCGCGCGGATGCGGTAGCTCCGCGCGTCCGATTCGGTCACTTCCGCGTCGCGCAGGGGAAGGGGGTCCCCCGCGACAGTTCACGTTTCGCGGGCGAAGCGCGGGAAACATATCGCGTCCGCCGGCGTCAACCGTCGGCGGACATATCACGTTTTGTGCGTCGGCGCACAAAACATATCACTTACAAAAAGGGCGTCGCATCGTGCGACGCCCTTTTTGTAACGATTGTTACCGGGTTTGTAAGCCGGGTTCTGTGCGTGCTAAGCACGCCGCGGTCATCTATCTGCGCCGTTTGTTGCCAAACGGCTTGAAGGCTTGCGCCTTCTGCCGCCATCGGGATTCCGGCGGGAACCGTAGCGGATCGCTCCGCTCTCCCGAAGGCGTTGCTTCGGATAGGGTTTACAGGGAACCCGCGTTACCGCGGGTTTCGGTGAGCTCTTACCTCGCCTTTCCACCCTTACCGCCCGAAGGCGGCGGTATATCTCTGTTGCACTTTCCCTGGGGTCGCCCCCGGCGGACGTTATCCGTTATCCTCCCCTATGAAGCCCGGACTTTCCTCACGGTAATACCTTTCGGCGCCATACCGCGCGATCGCGCCACCCGGTAACGCACAACAGTATAACAGAAGAAAGCGTTTCTGTCAAGCCCGGACCGTTTTCAAGCGTTCGGGGTTTCCCCGTATTCTTTTCCCGCGTCGGCGGGGACCTTCAGTTTCCGGTCGATCACGAGGAAGTAAACGAGGCAGAGAAGGACGGCGACGCCCGAAACGATCGCGACGGCGATCCAGTTGACGTCGGCGATATAGTCGAGCGTGAAACTCTCCTTGTAGGTCTCTTCGTTATATTCCCACAGATGCGGAAGGATCAGCGCCACGTCGGTCACCAGCGCCGCAATCGGGAGCAAACCGGCAAAGAACGCGAGGATCGAGCGAACCGGCTTCTGCACCCTTTCGGTGGGGAAGCGTCGCGGCACGTCGAAAGAGAAATCAAGGATCGAGCCGAGATAGAACGCCGCCGTGACCAGAATGATCGTTTCGGGGATCATATAGGCGGCGTTGTAGAGCAGCGAGTAGGCGAGCGCCGCGCCGTCGGGGATCGAAAGACCCGCCCAGACCGTTGCGCCGGAGATCAGGTGGCAGATGAAGCGAAGCAACGAGACGAGCAGCGCGCCGTAAACCAGGGCGGTCGCCTGGGGTCTGCCCTGACGGCGGAAGATCCCGCCCAAGCCGGATACTATGAACGCGATAACGTAGTCGAGGAGGACGACGGCGAGCACCGACTGCCAGCCGGTCACGTAGGAGAAAACCGACAACCCGGTGAGCAGCTGTACGACCGAGAAGACAAGCCCCGCGCCGAGCCCCCAGAGCGGTCCGTTGCGGTAGGCGACGATCAGGATCGGGAGCATCGAGGCGCAGGTGACCGAGCCCCCGGCGGGGAGTTCGGCGAGTTTGATGAGGCTGAGTACCGAGGCGAGGGCGACCATGATCGCCGATTCGACAAGGCGGCGGACGGTGGTTTGCGAGTTGGTTTGCATTGCTTTTTCCTTTCGGATACAAAAGATACCGCACAGGATACACCCGTGCGGTAATCGTTTGAACGATCTCCCTACGACGGCATTATCCGTATCAGGTGAAAGGGTTCGGATCTCTCCGTCTCAGCCGGTGGGGAAAATTCCCGCGGCACCCCTGATCTGTATTCTGTTTTCGGTTCGTGCGGTAGTATAGCACAACCGGACCCCCGTGTCAAGGGAAAACGCGAAAAAAAGATTATTTTGCGAAGAAGCGGAACGCGGAAACGACCCCGTAGGACGCCAGCGTCATAATGACCCCCGCCGTCAGGACCCCGAGCAGGATCGCCAAAAACGCCCGCGTCTTCTTCATCCCGAAGACGGCGGCGACGAGCGACCCCGTCCACGCCCCCGTGCCGGGAAGCGGGATCGCGACGAAGAGAAACAGCCCGAGAAAGGCGAGGGTCCCGCCCTTCCGGCTGCCCTCGGCGGGCGCTTCGGCGCTTCCGTCTTCGGCACCGGCGGATTCGATCGCGCCGCCGGGGGATTCGATCGCGCCGCCGGGGGATTCGATCGCGCCGCCGGCGGATTCGATCGCGCCGTCGGAGGCGGCGTCCGTTTTGGCGCTCTTGTTCATTTTGTCCGCGCCCTTTTTCGCCTTTCTTTCCAGCCAGTCCACCAGCCCGACGAGGATGTGATGCCTCCGCATAAAGGCGAAGACGACCGGGATCAGAAGGAGGATAAAGGGGACGGGGAGCATATTGCCGACGACGGCGAGGGCGTACGCCCAACCGAAGGGGACGTCGCTTGCCGCCGCGATCGGGATCGCCCCGCGAAGCTCGAAGATCGGGATCATCGAGAAGAGAAATACCAGCAGATATTTTTTCAAGAGTTCGGTTTCCTTTCGCTTTTTCGCTTACGAATCAAAGAAGGTCATACCGTCGACCCGCGCGCGCTCGGCTTGCGGGTAGACGAAGCAGGGGGCGCTTCGGAGCAGATCGGAATAGAGCCGCGATTCGCAGCGTGCCGTGTTAAGGTCGTGGAGCAGGTAGTTTCCGCACCCCTCGGGCGTCGCGCCGGGGACTTCGCCCTCGAAGGCGGCGCAGTAGTCGAAAGCGCGGAGCAGGAGCGGAAGCACCTCTTCCGCCGCCGGGCGCCCCTTCACGATCAGATAAAAACCGGTCAGACACCCCATCGGACCCCAGTAGACGATCCGGTCTTTCCATTCGGGATCGTTCCGGAGAAACGTGGCGACGATATGCTCGATCGTGTGCATCGCGTCGGGGCGGATCGCCGGCTCGGCGTTGGGGCGTTTCATCCGCACGTCGAACGTCGTGACGAAATCGCCCCCGACCGCGTCGACGCGCGATTCGTAAATGCCCGGCACGATCTTGTCGTGATCGACCTGAAAACTCGGGATCAGTTCCATATTTATTCTCCTGCTTTTGATATTTTTTTCGTTTTTATTTCGGAAACCCCCGCCTACGGGGGGTAAAAAGACGCGGTCAGTCCTTTTTGCCGACGACGGCGTAGAGCATCCGGTCAAAGTGCCCCGGAATCTCGGTATAACCGGTTTTCAGCACCGAGAGCGGCGCGCGGGACAGTTCGGCTTCAAAGGTCGTCATACTCACCATCCGGCAGGTCGTGGCGGCGACGTTCAGCGTGATCTCCCCGACCCGGCGCGGCTGTTCGGTAAAGGCGAGGGCGGGATCGGTCGAATGCTCGGTTTTCCCGTCGCCCATCGAGCAGATCAGGGCGATCCCGTCGGGGGCGAGCGCGGAGGCGATAAACGCGTAGAACGCCGCGCGGTCGCAATCATCTGTCAGCATGTGGAGCACCGCGACGGCGTAAACGAATCCGAACTGTCCCGGCGGCGTTCCGCGCACGCAGTCGAGGATAGAGAAGGCGTCGGCACGCTCGGGGCAGAGCGCGCGGCAGTAACCGATCGCCTCCTCCGACAGGTCGGTTGCCCTCACCCGGTAGCCCGCGGAGAGCAGGTGGATCGCGTCGCGTCCCTCGCCGCATCCCACCTCGAGGATCGGCGTCTCTTTTGTGATCCCATACTTTCGGATCACCTTGCCGACCAGCGCGGTCGGAATATCGCCGCCCCAGCGGACGCCGTTTTCGTGCGCGACGCGGTACCGGTCGTCGTAGGCTTCGTAATAGGGCCTTTCCATAGAACTCCTTTCGGGGGGGCGGTTGCCGTTTTTCTTTTGTTTACTAGGAAAATCAGTCCGAGAAGTCAAAGTCCGGGGTGATCCGGACTTCGTAGTCGGGGAACGCTTCGCCGACCTCTTTTCGGAGGGTCGCGCACGCTTCTTTCCGGTCGGCGTCAAAGCCGATCACGACGTCGAAACGCATCGTCTTGCTTTCCGGGTCGGCGTAAAAGCCGTGCATCTGCAGGGCGAAGGGATGCGAGAGAACGATCTCTTTTACCCTGTCGCGGAGCGCCGCCGCTTCGCCGTCCCCGGTGTTGAAAGAATAGATGCCGATCCCGGTCAGAACGACGCCCGTTTTCTGAAAGACCGCGACCTCCGCCGCGCGCGTCAGACGGTCGATCTCCTCCGCCGTCATGGTATCGGGGACCTCGAGATGCACCGAGCCGTAGTTTTTGTTCGGCCCGTAGTTGTTCAAAACGAGGTCGTAGGCGCCGCGCACGCCGGGGAGCGAGACGAGGGTCTCCTTGATCGTCTTCGACGTTTCGGGGTCGGAGCGCTGTCCGAGGATGTCGGCGACCGTTTCCGCCATCATCCCGACGCCCGCCTTGACGATCACGAGCGAGATCAGGACGCCGACGTACGCCTCGAGCGAAAGGTCGGTGAAGAGGGCGATCAGCGCACAGGCAAGCACCGACGACGAGAGGATCGCGTCGAAGAGCGCGTCGGAACCGGAGGCGACGAGCGCGCCGGAATCGACCAGCTTTCCGCGCCGCTTGACGTAAAGGCCGAGGATCAGTTTCACGATAACGGCGACCCCGATGATCACGAGCGAGGGGATCGAGTAGTCCGCCTTTTCGGGCGAAACGATCTTCTTGACCGATTCGACGAGCGCGGTCACGCCGGCGTAGATGACGATCGCCGAAACGATCAGAGCCGAGAGATACTCGATCCGCCCGTAGCCGAGCGGATGCTTTTTCGTCGGCGCCTTTCCCGCGAGTTTCGCCCCGAAGATCGTGACGACCGACGAGAGCGCGTCGGAGAGGTTGTTGACGGCGTCGAGGATGACCGCGATCGAGTTGGAGAGCAGACCGACCGCCGCCTTGAAACCGACGAGCGCGAGATTGGTAAGGATCCCGATCACGCTCGTTTTCACGATCACCTTGTCGCGCTCCGCTGTGTCGACGCCGGGCTGCTTGATTTCTTCCGCCATAGCCGTTCCTTTCGTTTCGTGATTATTTCTTTCCGTATTCTTTTCCGTAAGTATCGGTGTAGTAATCGACCCGCTTCGAGTCGTCGAAGACCGGCGGGTAGAGATCCTCGTCCGGCGTGATATCCGCGAGGCGGCAGACCGCCTCGTGACAGCGGACGACGAGATCGGTCTCGCGTTCCTTGAAACCGAGCGACTCGTCCGGCAGGATCGGTTCGCCGATCGAAAGATCGAAGAGGGCGATCTGCCGGAAGATCTTCCGCCGGATCCAGCCGGGTCTGCGGTAGGAGAACGCCATCGGCACGACCGGCTTTCCGGTCCGGCAGGCGAGGTAGCCGATCCCGCTCTTGAAGGGGCGGATCGGGCGGTAATACTCCCACATGCTCCCCTCGGCGTAAACGTGCAGCCAGCCGCCGTCGACGGCTTCCTTCGCCGCCTTCATACAGGCGAGGGTGGCGCGGACGCTGTTCTCGGGGATCGGGATCCCGCCGACCAGGCGGATCAGTTTCTTGTTCTCTCCCCGCACGTTCTCCGCCCAGACCAGAACGTTCGGGCGGTGCGGGCGCAGGGCGTCCATCACGGCGATATAGTCCCAGAAATGGACGTGATTCGAGCAGGAGAGCGCCCCGCCGCGCAAAAGTTCCTTGTGACGGCGCAGGTTCTTCCGCCCCTTGATCCGCAGCCCCAGACGGATCCTTGCGACGGGGAAAACGAGAACGTAAAGCAGCACCCGCACCCAGAACCGTTTGAAGCGGAAACCGAAACGGCGGTCGATATAGGGATAGTTCTCGTCAAAGACCGCCCCGTCGTTCTTTTTCAGGATGATGTAGTGCCGGTCGGTACTCTCCGGGTAGGGGTATTTGTCGGTTTTCGGGTCAAATCCCATTTTCAGTCTCCCTTGGTGACGTATTATTCGATCTCGCCGCCGCCGAGAACGGTATCCCCGTCGTAGAGGACGGCGGACTGCCCCGGGGTGATCGCGCGTTGCGGAGCGTCGAAAACGATCCTCGCCCGTCCCCCGTCGAGCGGCGTCACCGTCGCGGGCTGTTCGGGCTGGCGATAGCGGATCTTGACGGCGCACTTCAGAGGTGCTATCGGCGTATCGCCCGCGATCCAGTTGACCTCGCGGACGGTACACTCGGTTTCGTAGAGGTCTTCGTTTTTCGCAAGCAGCACCTTGTTTTCGGAAACGAGGATCCGCTTGACGTACAGCGGCTCGGAATACGCGACGCCGAGCCCCCGGCGCTGCCCGACGGTGTAGCGGCTGATCCCCTTGTGCCGTCCGATCACGCTCCCGTCCGGGAGGATAAAGTCGCCCTCCGGTTCGCTCTTTCCGACGTAGCGGGCGATCACGGCGGCGTAGTCGCCGTCGGGAACGAAACAGATGTCCTGGCTGTCCGGCTTGTCGGCGTTCAGAAACCCGTTTTCGGTGGCGAGACGGCGCGCTTCTTCCTTCGTAAGACTGCCGAGCGGGAAGAGGGTTTTCGCAAGCTGCGCCTGCGTCAGGTGATAGAGAACGTAACTCTGATCCTTCGTCGGATCGGCGGCTTTTTTGAGATAATACCGCCCGTCGCGCTCCTCGATCTTCGCGTAGTGTCCCGTCGCGAGAAGACCGTAGCCGAGTTCCTCCCCCCGCCTGCGCAGTTCGTCGAACTTCATCGTCCGGTTGCAGTCGACGCAGGGGTTCGGGGTCCGCCCCGCGCGGTAGCAGGCGACGAAGCGGTCGATCACGTTCTCCTTGAACCGGTCGGTCATATTGAAGACGTAAAACGGAACGCCGAGCCGCCTTGCGACGCTCCGCGCGTCGTCCGCGTCGTCCGCGGTACAGCAGCCGCCCTCGTGAGAGACGTCGTCGGGGCAGAGTTTCATCGTGCAGCCGATACAGTCGTAGCCGGCGCGCGTGAGCAGGTACGCCGCGACCGAACTGTCGACCCCGCCGCTCATCGCGACGAGGACTTTTCCTTTACTCATCGGAATCCTCCCGGTCTTTCTTCGGCGGAAGCGGGAGCAGGACCGAGGTCCTCGCCCGGTACGCGGCGTAGTCCGCCCTTCGCGCCAGATTGTGTTTTTCCATCATCGGGATCGAGACGGTGAAGAAGAGGACCCAGATCGAAAGGAATCCGAGCCCGAGATACCACGCGCCCGCCCGCGTCGCCAGATAGGTGAGGAATCCCCCGAACCAGAAGGTCAACTCTCCGAGGTAGTTCGGGTGCCGCGACAGCCGCCAGATCGAGGCGTCGCAGGTGCGCCCCTCGCCCGCGTGTTCGCGCAGGAAACGGTGGATCGCCCGGTCGGAAACGAACTCGAGCAGAACGCCGAGCAGCATCACGGCAAGCCCGATCAGGATCAGGGGGTCGAAACCGGGGATCCGGATGACGCAGAACCCGCCGATAAGCCCCAGATAGACGACGACCGTCGGGATATACTGCAACCCGACCAGATTGATGAAGAAAAATCCCATCGCCCCGCACCGTTCACGGTATTGCCGGTAGCGCCAATCCTCGTGCAGAAGCCCCTTGTAGGTCAGCGCCCAGTTGCCGGTCAGGCGGATCGACCAAAGGCAGACTACGGCGAAAAACGCGATCGCGTTCAGGCTCCAAAGATCGTATTTCACCATCGCGAGCAGCAGCATCGCGACCGGCGCGACGCTCCAGTAGGGATCGTAGAGCGAGGTGTCGGGAACAAAGCAGGTCGCAAGGAAGATCACGAGCGTCGCCGCCCCGGTGAACGCCGCCTCCGCGAGAAGCAGATCGTCGATCAGGTAAAAGGGGACGGCGCCGACGGCAAACGCCGCGGCGTAGAGCAGGAGATTGACGAATAGTCCCTTCGTTTTCGGTGACACGGTCCTTCCTCGCTTTGTTCTTTTCTTATCTTACTTCAGAACGGTGGTCTGGCTGTTCAGTTTGCAGTTCTTTTTATCGAGATAGAGGTTGTCGTCGGCGCGGGCGATGCATTGCTGAAACGAGTCGCTCTCCCCGCCGACCTTGTCGTAGCCGATCCCGACGAACACGACGTAGGGCGTCTTTTGCAGATAGCAATCCTCTTTGATCCTTTCGCGGATCTCCGCGATCATCCGCTCGATCTCCTTTTCGCTCACCGTGTGCGCGATCAGGATGAACTCGTCGCCGCCGTACCGACCGAGGAAGGTCGGAAAATTGCGCCCGTCGACGATCCGTTTCAGGGCGTCGGCGACGATGACGAGCGCACGGTCGCCCTCGGCGTGACCGAAGGAATCGTTGATCCGTTTGAAATCGTTGATATCGATCATCAGGATAAAGGTCGCCGCGTCTTTATGCGCGCCGGAGGATTGCGAAATATAGCGGGCAAGCTGTCCCCGGTTGTTCAGCCCGGTCAGGGGATCGACCGAGATCTGTTTTTCCATTTCCCGGATGTAGAAGACCAGCATAAAGACGGTGCAGCAGGAGCAGAAGAGCGCCGATTCGCCGTCGAGCAGAAGGATCTGCGCCAGTCCGCCGACGATCACGATCAGGGGGAAGCATCCGACGTAAAGGTGCTTGCGCTTTTCCTCGGCGTTGGTCTCCGCCTTCACGCGCCGCAGCGAGTAGACGAGCGACGAGACGATATAGATGATCGGCACGGTGACGAGAAACGCGTTGTAGAGCGGTTTCGTCCCGTAATTCTCGTCAAAGAACGCGTCTGGCGCGAGGATATAGACGACGATCATCACGACGGTCGACAGGATGAAGGGAAGAAGGAACGACAGGATTTTTTTCGGCTCGTCGCGCCCCTGCACCTCCTCGACCGCCATCGCGTAGCGAAGCCATGCGAAGGTGATCCCCGCCATCAGCAGATAGATCGTGAAGTTCAGCACGATGACGAGGGGCAAGGAAGCCGGGATCACGTCGGCGATCACCGCCGCCCAAAGCGTATCGACGGCGAAATACCCCATGAACGCGACGAGCGTCCAATCATACTTGATCTGTTTTTCCCGCCTGTCCTGTTTTAGGAGATTATGCGTCAGCATGATCCCGAAGATGATGAGACAGACGACGTTTGATTGCAGATAATGCAGAAAATACGCAGGCATCAGCGGTTTTCTCCTTTGCGGTTTGATTGGTTTTTCGGTCAGATCAGCTGACCCGGCAGCTTCAATTTAACTTTTGGTGAAAAACCCCGGTCGAACGCCTCGGCTTGATCGACGTCGACGTAATATCCGGCGGGCGTCCGATACACCCCCGTCACGCCGTCGAGGTACCCGGGGATCAATTCGCGGCAGAGGAAGAACGAAGAGTCGGCGCCCTCGGGCAGATCGTGATAGCGGATCCCGAACTCGCGCGCGTAGCGGAATCCCGACTTACCGTAAAAGCCGATATTCCCCTCGAACAACACCGCGCCGAATCCCATCCCGGTCGCCTGTTCGAGCGAATAGTCGAGCAGCCGTTTTCCGTAGCCCCGGCGTTTCAGGGGCGGGGTGACGCAGATCGGCCCCATCGTCAGGACTTCGACCGTTCTGCCGTCGTCGGCGTCGATCCTCGTTTTCATAAACATATTCTGTCCGATGATCTCGCCGTCCTTTTCCATCACGAGATCGAGTTCGGGGATAAACGCCGGATCCGAGCGCAGCTCGTGGATCACGAAGTGCTCGAGACACCCGGGGCGGTAAACGTTCCAGAAGGACTCGCGGATCAGGTTTTCGACCGTGCGGTAGTCCTCTTTTCTCTCCAAGCGAAAAACAACGTTGTCGGTCACGGTTTTCGTCCTTTCTTGTCGCAAAGCGACGTATCGCGTTTTGCGGGCTTGCCCGCAAAACATATCGCGTCCCAACGGGACATATCGCAAATCCCGCAAGGGATTTATATCGCGCGTCCGTGCCGCTGGCACGACGCATATCGCGCGCCGAAGGCGCCTTCACCGGAACTCCGACCGATGGCGGAGGAACACGCCGACGAGTTTGGGATCGAACTGCGTTCCCGCGCCCTCTTCAATGATCCTGACCGCTTCGTCAAAGGGGATCGGCTCTTTGTAGCAGCGTGCCGAGATCAGCGCGTCGAACACGTCGGCGATCGCCATGATCCGCGCCGAGAGCGGGATCTCGTCGCCCGCCAGTCCCCTCGGGTATCCCGTCCCGTCCCACTTCTCGTGGTGGTAGGTCGCGATATCCGAAGCGAAGGACAGATAATCCTCGTCGGTCACACCCTCCAGCACCTCGCGGATCACGTCTCCGCCGACGGCTGCGTGCTTCTTCATCAGTTCGTATTCCTCAGGCGTCAGCCGTCCCGGCTTCCGCAGGATCTTGTCGGAGACCACGATCTTCCCGATGTCGTGCATCGGCGCCAGCGTCGTCATTTTGGAAACGAACCGCTCGTTCAGCTGTTCGCTGTAAACGCCGTCCCTGATCGCGTCGCGCGTCAGCGTCTCGACGAAGGTCCCGGTCCTGAGGACGTGTTCTCCGGTCTCGACGTCGCGGTTCTCGATCAGGCTGGCAAGTCCGGTAATGATATGGCTCTGCATCCGCGAGAGCGCCGCCTGATTCTTGACCAACTCCGCCTGGATATCCTGCTGAACGAGGTCGTTATAATAAATGTAGCACAGACTCGCGCCGATCGCGATCGCGATATAGGTGATATTCACCTGATAGACCGTCATCGGCACGATCCCGGCGACGATGATCACGAGGATCATCGCGATCGTCCGGGCGTCGCGGTTGCGGAAGCGGTGCCCGACGCGGATCATATTGACGATCAGATATGCGAGACTGAGGAAGTAGAACGCCCCGTAGATCGGAAACAGATCGCCGCGTTCGTACTTTTCCGCTCCGAATCGGAAGATCCATCCGAAGGGCGCGGCGACCGTCTCGACGACGAGATTGAGAGCGAGGAAGGCGACGGCGATCTTCGTCTGTCCCCGGATCCCGAGCGCCCCGGAAAACAGAATGCCGAGCAAGGGAGCGACCGAGAACTGCAGAACCGTCAGGATCGTCAGCGGGACCGCGAACTTCTGATCGTAGGCGCCGCAATGCACGGCGAACTCCGCGGCGGAGCAGAGCATGATCGCCCCGAACGTAAGCAGATACCACGTCTTCTGCTCCCGCGTGAACCCGGAATAGTGCAGAACGTGCAGGGTCATTGCGATCATCATCAACTCGGTCAGTATGATCGCGCTCATATAGAAGGTCATCGGTTCTTTCTCCTTATCCTAAACGAAGTGCAATTTTCGCGAACTTGTTCGCCATTTATGCCGACAGGCAATTCACGCGCCGCGCCGCGGGGCGGCGTCCCAAGTCTTCCCCTCCGAGGGGAAGACGTCACGAAGTGACAGATGAGGTGTTATTTTTCTTGTTCATTCTTCTTGAAAGAGCGGCTTTTTTTCTACCGCAAATCGGGCAACCGTGTCCGGTCTTTCGTGAGTAGGGTGCCGCTTCCCATTTGTGACCGCACTTCGAGCAAACCCATTTTACTTTATTGTGAGAAGTCGAGGCGATCTCAAAAACAGAAACCGTGTTTTCCGGCGAATACTCCGGGATCAAATCGGGGCAAACAACACCTAAAGAACCATGTTTTCTCATCATTGCCGCCCGAAGCAAATCGGGGTTTGCTTTGTCGGCGCATTTCCGACAACCGGAGCCGGTTTTACTTCTGCGTGCTACCGGCGCTTGGTATTCATAGCCGCACCTTTTGCATTTCCACCAGACCGGAGATTGTGAGCCGAAATGTGTTAAGTGGGGATCAACACCGACGTTTTTGGAATAATCCCATTCTTCCAACAATTCCGGGCGAACGGTTGCCAGATCATTATATCCCGGGAACAATTTATATCCGGCACATTTGGGACAACCGCGCCCGTGTTCCCGATTGGAAATCTTGGATTGCCATTCGTGCCCGCACTTGGAACACTTCCACCATACCTTCCGATCGGAAGCTCTCGGGAACAGTTCCGGAGAAATCTCTCCGTTTTTCTCATAATCCCATTCTTTGAGAAGTAGTGGATTTGAGATCGCCCCGTTCTTTCTTACTGCGTTCATACGGTGCCGAGAAGAAAGATACTTGTCTTTGCAGAACGGGCAACCGCCACCGTTAATTTTGTCTTCGTACTCTGCCCCGCAATCGGAGCAGAGCCACCACGCGACGAAATTGCTTTTCGGCTTGAACATAGTCGGCTTTAGAGTACCGTTCTTTGTCGGATGCCATTGTTTCGCTTTTTCGGGATTTGCTTCCGCAAAAGAATGTTTGATCTCCGTTGCGTAGCGCATAATCTCAAATCGATCGCGATGCAGGTCGACGTCGACAGGGCAATTTCGGTAGGATCCCCTGAAGTAGATCCTTCGCAGAACGCCGTGGATAACTTGTGTAAACCCGTCTTCGCTTTCAAAGTCATCAAACGATAGGATCTCGTCAGCCAAATACGGTTCAAAATGCTCCGGCATTTTTTCTTTTATGCGGATTAGTTTTATATTGTCCTTTTTACACAGTTGAAACTTTCGTTCTTCCCGTTCAAAATTGTTTTTCTTGTGCCAAGCTGCACCGTCGTATTCAAAAGCAAAATTGATTTCCGGTATAAAAACGTCAAGTTCAAATTTCCCGAATCCCTCAGGTTTGTATCTGCTCAACGTTCCGGGATACAATTTCTTGACGTAATAATATATCGCCTGTTCGCGAAAGGAAGTTTGCCGCCCACTATTGCAAATTGGGCAATTCGTACCGTTTTTCGATGTACGATGCAGAATGCTTGCTTGATAACTGTGACCGTTCGGGCAAATCCACCAAATCCGTTTTGCCGATCCGTAAAGGACATCTGTCGGCTTGAGATTACCGTTTTTAGTTGGATGCCATTCTCTCGCGAGATCAGGGTGCGTCGTTGCAAGGTCAGAAACGCCCGCAACAGCGATTTTTCGCCCGCAACAGGGACATCCGTTTCCTTTGGTTCGATTGGCAACTTTTGCTTTCCATTCATAACTGCAGATATGACATTTCCAAAATACAAACATCGAGGATTGCCGAGTCACATCCGTTGGAAGGAACGGATTCTTTTCGTAATCCCAATCCTTCAACAGTCCTTCGTCAGACAAACATCCATTGCTTTGTAGGCAAGCCAAATGTTTTTGGTGTCCGTTCTCCATTCGGGAACATTTCGGACAGTTAATTCTCTTTTCGACGGCATCGTGGATTTTTCCGTTCCACTCATGCCCGCAGTTATGACATTTCCAAAAAACGCGTGTCAAACTACCGATCGAAAGCGACGCGGGATCGATCGAGTGGTTTTTATCATAATCCCAATCCAGCATAAGAATCGGATAATTAGACCGAAAATCGTTTATTCCTTTAACGACCAAATGGTTAGAACAAATGGGGCAACCAGTTCCTTTAAAAAACATTGAGCTGATTTTTCGCTGGAACGAATGACCTTCTTTGCATATCCACCACGCACTTTTGTTGCTTCCGCAAGTCAAAATAGAGGGATCAAGTCCGGCTTCGGCGTTCTTGGAATAATCCCATTCTTGTATCAACTTGCTTTCGGCAACGGTTTGCATAAACGACCTCGTTTGAAAAAGGGAACGATTCTCCTTATAAGCAGTCTTTGAAAATCTGAATTATATCTTCATTCGTCAGCGCCACAAACGCGTTTTTCAGATAATCATTCCTGTTCGCGTGCGCCGCCATTTCGGCGAAGTGTTCGGTCCCGATACCAAGTTCCGAGAGCGTCATCGGGATCCCCGCTTCGCGGAAGAAGTTTTCAAGCGCGTCGATCCCGGCGAGCGCGAGCGTTTGGTCGTCGCCCTCAAGCCCCCAGACGTTTTTTGCGAAGCGCGCGAAGCGCCAGGCGCAGGACGGATCCTTTTTCAGGATAAAGCGCATCCAGCGAGGGGTCAGGATCGCGAGTCCGACGCCGTGGGTGATATCGTAGAACGCCGAGAGTTCGTGTTCCATCGAGTGGCACGGCCAGCCGGTGCCCTGTTTGCCGTATTCCGGGATGCCGGAGCAAGCGACCGACGCGATCGCCATCAGGTTGGCGCGCGCCTCGTAGTCGTCCGGTTTTTCAAGCGCGACGGGCAGATACCGGATCGCGGTTTTGAGGATCCCCTCGGCGATATAGTCGGAGAGGGAGCTGTCGGGCGTGCGCGAAAAGTACCCCTCGAAGATATGCGACATGATATCCGCCGTCCCGGCGGCGGTCTGGTACGCCGATACCGAGTAGGTGTAGGTCGGGTCGCAGATCGAAACGGCGGGGAAGGTGTAGACGTTGCCGAGTTTTTCGTTGGTCTCGGGGTTCGAGATGACCCCGCAGTTATCGAACTCCGACCCGGTCGCCGCCAGCGTCAGGATATCGACGAGCGGAAGCGCTTTGAGAAGACCGTGGCGGCTCGCCACCATTTCCCACAGATCCCCGTCGTAGTAGACGCCCGCCGCGATCGCCTTGCAGCAGTCGATGGTGCTTCCGCCCCCGACCGCGAGGATCACGTCGACCGCGTTCTCTTTGCAGAGTTCGACCCCGCGGCGCACCGATCCGATCCGCGGATTCGGTTCGATGCCGGAAAGTTCGGTCACGGTAAAGCCGCCCTTTTCGAGGATCCCGGTCACCGTGCCGTAGAGCCCCGTCTTCTTGATCGAACCGCCCCCGTAGGCAAGCAGAACGTTCTTCCCGAATCCGCGCAGCGCCGGTTCAAGTTTGTTGATCTGTCCTTCACCGAAGTAGAGTTTAGTGGGGATCGCGTGTGTGTAGTTGCGCACGGGTTTTCTCCTTTCTTGTCCCGAAGGGGCATATCGCGTTTTGCGGGCTTGCCCGCAAAACGTATCGAGCGCGAAGCGCATATCGAAAATCCCGCAAGGGATTTATATCGCGCGTCCGTGCCGTTGGCACGACGCATCTCGAGCGCCGCAGGCGCCTAATTCTTCCTTCTGTCCTTGCCGCCGTCTTTATAAAACCGCGCCTTCGCCTCGTACATTACGTTGTCGGATTCTTTCAGCAGCGTGTCGAGATCCTTTTCGCCCTCGAAACGGTAACTGTATCCGATCGAGCAGCGGTAGGGCGTTTCGGCAACGTATTTTTCGATCCGCTCGACCAACTCCGCGACCTCAACGTGCGTCGTCTTGCGGCAGACGATGACGAACTCGTCGCCCCCGACGCGGTAGACCGATTGGCGGCGCTTGAGCGAACGCCAGAAACAGAGCGCCAGGGTAGAGAGCGCCTCGTCGCCGGCGGCGTGTCCCTGCGTGTCGTTGATCGTCTTCAACCCGTTCATATCCAGCGAAACGAGCGCCGTGATATCCTCGGGATCGGTCGCGACGTCGGAATAATACGCCTGTCGGTTGAGCACCCCCGTCAGCGAGTCCTTTTTGGTCAGTTGCAGGATCGAGAAAACGTAATAGACGAACAGGGCGATCGCGATCGTCATACAGAAGAGCTGCGAATAGTCGCGGCGGAGCAAAAACGGGAAAAACAGACCCGACAGAAAGATCACGCAGAAGAAAACGATCGGGATGATCTCCGCCGCCGTTTTGTTGCACCGGGCGAACAGCGCGTAGATCAGGAACGCGCAGTAGAACCCCGCCATAACGAAAGGAAGAAGTCCGAGCGGACCGCGCTCGAAGGTGTTGTCTTGAAGGACCTTGAAGACGACGCCGTTCCAGATCGAAGAGACGTCGACGATCGCCAGGATAATAGCGGGAATAAAGACGAACCAGCGCAGTTTTTTCACCAATGCGAAGAGGATCTGCGCGACGATGAAGGGCGTCGCGCTGTAACGGATCGCCATCAGAACGGTACGCATCGTCCGATACTTCGCGATCCCGACGACGTAGAATTCGGCGAACACGACGATCGACAGAAGGAAGACCACGACGTTCAGGATCAGCATCCTTCGCGTGGTTTTCCCGTCGAGAAAGACGGTCGTTTTCAGCGAGATCGAGAACGCCGCCAAAAGCAGGACCAGCGACCAGTTCTGTACCAAATACTCCTTGATAGCCACGATGATTGTCTCCTGTTCTTTTTTCTTGTCCCAAAGGGACGTATCGAGTTTTGCGGGCTTGTCCGCAAAACGTATCGAGCGCGAAGCGCATATCGAAAATCCGCAACGCGGATTTATCTCGCGCGCCGACGGCGCATTTCCGGTATTACAGATCGCAGACCGCTTCGATACAGAGTTCGAGCGCGCGTTCAAACGACGCCTTGCCCCAGTTCCGTTCCTCGTAGCGATCGGGGTCGGCGAGCGTGTCGGCGGTGAAGAGCAGTTCTCCAAAGACGGCGCCCCGCCTCTCGGCGCACGCCGCCAGCGCGGCGCACTCCATCTCCACGACCGAGCAGCCCTCGCTTTTCCGGTATTCGGTCTTTGCTTTCGTCTCCCGGAAAAAGCCGTCGGTCGACCAGGTCACGACCTCGGTATAGGGAAGGCCGTTGCGGGTCAGCGCCCCTTCGACTGCGCGCCGCGCCGCCTCGGGGATCTCGACGAAACGGGAGGGGGGCAGATAGTGGTAGGACGTCCCCTCGTCGCGCAGCGCCCGACGGGGAACGAGGAACCTTCCTTCGTCAAAATCGGTCAAAGCGCCGCAGGAACCGCCGCTGATGATCTCTCGCACGCCGTAGGCGATCAGCCAGTCGAGGATCTGCGCGGCGGCGGGCGCGCCGACCGGCGCCTGAACGAGACAGATCTTTGTTCCGTTCTGTTTCAGAAGATAAACGGGATAGTTCTTGGTCGCCGACTCGAACTCCGCCGCGACCGTCGCGCCCCGCTTTTCGGCGAAGCGATCGACCGCCCCGCCGAGAAAGGCGAAAACGGCTTTCCGCGGGAGCTTGATCCCGAGTTTCGCGTGATCCGGCTCGATCACGGCGACGGGATCGTCGTCGTATTCGAGGATCGGGATTTCGTTCTTTTTGACGCTCATATCAAACCTTTTTCAAAATATCCAGCGTATGGTGCGACGCGCCGATAAGATCCTGCCGCTCGCAGATCGCGAAATGGAACTCCAGCCACTTTGCGAAGGTCTCGTCGTCCATTCCGTCGACCGTGTCGCGCATATAGTTGGTCGCTCCGTCGGTCGCGACCAACCCGATCCGCTCGACCGGGAGTTTTTCGTCGAGCGCGGCGATATCCTCGACCCGCGCAAGCTCGAAGACCTCTTTCGGTTCGCTCTTGCAATGCCAGTCGGGGGTAAGCAGTTCCTTTTCCTGCACTTCGCGCAGATTGTTTTGCCAAAACACGTACTGAATGACCGTCGGTTCGTTCATACAGTAGGCGACGAGGATCCGTCCGCCCGGCTTCGTCACCCGCACCGCTTCGCGAAGAGCCCGCAGCTTGTCCGCTTCGGTATAGAGGTGATACATCGGACCGAGCACCATCGTCAGGTCAAACGCCCCGTCGGAAAGAAACGACAGGTCGAGCGCGTTGCCCCGTACGGCGGAGATCCTCTCCGACCCGTCGAGTTTGGAACGCAGGATCTCGAGATTGTGTTCGACGAGTTCGACCGCCGTGACCCGGAACCCCTCTTTGGCGAGCGTCACAGAGTAGCGTCCCGTGCCCGCGCCGATCTCGAGGATCGCCGGATCGTCGATCCCCGCGACGCTCTCGCGGATGTACTTCATCGTGGTCAGGTATTCGACTGACCCGTGCTTCGACGTCAGCCGCGCGTCCTCGCATCTTGCGTTGTAGTATTCTTCGATATAATTCATATTATCTCCAATTCTTGCTCCGTAGAGAGATAGGTGTCGGGACGATTGATGTCCCGCGCCGGAGCTTTCCCCTAGAGGGGTAGAGGGGACTCCCCAACGCTCACAAGTTTGCGTCGGGAAACCCCTGTGCGGTAGCGTGAAACGCCGTTGTTGTCCAAAGCCTTCCCCTTGAGGGGAAGGTGGCGTGTAACGCCGGATGAGGTGGTCTTTCGTGATCGAACAGAGACAACCGCCGAAAAAAGCGACTCCACCTCATCTGTCACTTCGCGACATCTTCCCCTCAAGGGGAAGACTACGAGGGTGCCGCGGCGTGACTGTGCGACGGCAAACGTACTTTTGTGGAGACACCGCTTCGCCCAAACGATGCACCGGAGAGTTTGGACGAAGTTAACTCACAAGGGGAAGACTTGGAACGATCGTCGCGGCGAGGTCGTTCGTATCCTTCTCGCCGCGCTTCGTGCGGTACGGCACTTTTCGTCAGATCGGCATTGGCAAAAGGACTTGTTCTCTTCGGTAGATCGTTACCATCCATTGTCGCGTTGCAACGGGGTCACGTGATTCGACCGCTTTTGCAAGGCTCTGCTTTTTGGATACCATATCTCCGTATTCAAAGGCAGAAACAAGCGCGTGAAGAGAAGGAAAGACCGCGTTCTGTTCCTCTGTAAAAGGTCGGATTCGGCGATATCCCCTTAAAAACGCAGTCAGGATCAAACGCTCCCGATTCTCACCCATTTCCTCGGGATAATCCATCAAAGTCGATTCGAAGATCGCCTGCATAACGGCGTCGTAAAACAGATTGTTGTCTCCGCACCAGTTGAAATCAAAGATTCCGATTCTCCCGTCCTCGGTTCGGTAAAGATTGCAGTCGCTGATATCTCCCTGCACGGCGTAGCGCGGTTCCGTTTCAAATGATCTTACGGCTTGGTCAAGGATTGAATGCTCGCGAACGATCTTGATAAAAAGCGGTTCGTCGACCGTGCGAAGATATGCTTCGTGTTTGATGAAACCGTCGTAACTGAAGAGATCGTTGTCGGCCAGCGGGTCGAACAGGACGGGGCTTTTTACGTGCCAATCGTTTCGTTCGGCGATCTCGTGCATTCTTGCGAGCAGCTCGCCCGTCTTTTCCGCCGTTTCTTCATCAACGATGTGCAGCTCTCCCGCCTTGAAATCCTCAACCGTTGCGGTCACGTTGTACCCGTTAATGGAATATTTGCGCGCGTAACTACCGTTTGATAGATAGTTTTGCGGCGTTTCGATTCCTTGAGCGTACAGCAGAGCGGCAAATCGGGATTGCGCCTCGATGGTTTCAATCGGCGCATTGGTTTCATTCTTGAAACGAATCACGAAAGAGCGCCCGTTGCCGATGTCCACTTTCACGATCAATCGGACTTCTCTGGTCGTCGGATCGTTCTTTTCATAATGAGAACGTTGCAACTCCTGAATCAAAAGGGGTCCCGTCTCAATTCCGAAATCGCTCAAAACGACGCGAATATCCGATTCGCAAACGGTGAACACGTTCGTTTGATCTGAGTTCATATATCGTTCCCTTACAGTTTCAGCACGGCGACGATCTCGTCCCCGTCCGTTTCGCCGTTCTCTTTGAAGCCGAGCGAATGGTAGAGGTTCGCGGCGACTTCGTTTTCTGGCTCGTAGGAGAGGGAGCAGTATTCCGCCTTCCCACAGGGCCAGGTGCGGATGAAATCGAGCGCCAGCCCGATCGCCTCTCTGCCGAAGCCCCTTTTCTGATACCTCTTGTCGATCATCAGTCGCCAGATGCTGTAATTGTTCTTCAGGATCTCGGCGGGCTCGTCCTCGAAGGAATCGTAGATCGCCGCCTCGTTATACCCGACCATCAGAAACCCGACCGCCCTTTTGCCGTTGTAGATGCCGAAGGGGAACGCGCAGGTCGGCGACCCCTGCACGCTGTACGCCTGCACGATACTGATGACGTTGTCCGCGACGAACCCTTTCTGCGATCTCGCGACCTTCAGGTTCACGATATCCCATACGTTTTTGTAGTCGATTTTTTCAAGATGAAGCATTTCGTCTCCTCCTCCTGCCGTCAGAGCGTGATCCAGTACCTCTGCACGGTCGTTCCGTTTTCGTCGACGATCTCGTTTTCAAGTACGCCGCCGTTTTTGACGATCGACTTCGCCGAGCCGATATTGTCCTTATCGCAGGTCATCAAAACCCGCCCGATCCCGAGTTTCCGGCATTCCTCGAGCGCCAGCCCGACGAGCGCGGTCGCGTACCCCTTGCGCCTCTCGCTCGGACGGATCCCGTCGCCGATATGCCCGCCCTCACGGAGCAGGTAATCGTTCAATTCGTGGCGGACGTTTGCCGCGCCGAGAAGCCGGTTCCGCTCGTCGTCGAGCAGGAAAAAGACCGAATCCGGCACCCGCGTTTCGGTTCTCTCTTTGTGTTCGAGGTGCGCGAGATAGTAGTCGAAGTCGTGATAGTCGCAGCGGAAGATCGCGCCGGGAGAGCCGTCGGTGTGATTGGCGACGATATCCGCCCTCCACTCCTCGATCATCTCGCCGAGTTCTTTTTCATATTCTTTTGTCAGTTTGATCAGTTTCAGCGCCATTATGGGGGCTCCTTTTTTCGGTTCCTTCTTTGCGCGTCATTACCGGTTCATTCGCACGACGCACGTTGGGGCAAAGGCGCGAATAAACAGTTTTCATAGTGAAGTCGTTCGCTTCGCTCACGGTGAAGTGAAGTTCGCCTTTTCGCATCCACAACTTGCGCCGGAGGCGCAAACTTCACTGCCGTGGGCAACTTCACTTGCTCCGCAAACTTCACTCGCCGTCAGGCGAACTTCGTTGTCTTCTCACGGAGCGGCGTTCTTTTTTGCCGTAGTGATGGATTTGACCAGCATGCGTTTGATTACTCCACATTCTTGCAAAAGGCAATTCGCAATTTCTTCTGTTATCGAGTTTGTACCGGTTAACAAGTCCACCCAATACTCGGTCTCTTCACATTCTTTCAGCGCTATATGCAACTTGTTGATAAAGTCGGCTTTGCTCGCTGCGTAGTTTGCTTCGTGAATATTGGCGCCGATTGAGGTCGAACTGCGTATCACTTGATTTACAATAACGCTTCTGCCTTTGCGTGTATCAATGTTATCGCAAATGGATATAACTTTCAGAGCAAACGTTTTTGATCGTATTCTCAATTCCGAATCTTTCATTTCTACTCCTTGACGTGAAGTTTTTGCTTCGCGAAAGTGAAGTCGTTCGCTTCGCTCACGGTGAAGTGAAGTTCGCCTTTTCGCATCCACAACTTGCGCCGGAGGCGCAAACTTCACTGCCGCGGGCAACTTCACTTGCTCCGCAAACTTCACTCGCCGTACCCCGATTCCCACGAATCGCGGGAGCGATTCGGCGGGGATCCCGGGGGAGGCGAACTTCGTTGTCGAATCAGTCGGCAGACTGATTCGACGTGCCCCGTCCTCGGGAAGAGATCGACCGGTGTGATCTCGGAAAACCCGTACCCTTTCCCGGCAAGATACGCCACGTCGCGCGCCAGCGTTTCCGGGTTGCACGAGATATAGACGATCTTCGGGATTTTTCTAGCCGCAAGGAAATCGAGCAGTTTCGGGTCGCACCCCTTGCGCGGGGGGTCGAGGATCACGGCGTCGGGGACGAGTTTCCGTCCAAGGGCGTTTTCCGCCCCGGAAAGAAGACGCTCGACGTCCGCGGCGTCGCCCGTGAAGAAGGCGGCGTTTGCGATCCCGTTGCGTTTGGCGTTCTCGTTTGCGCACTTCACGGCGTCCGGCACGATCTCGATCCCGACGACCTCGCGTACCGCGTCCGCCATCGAGAGCCCGATGCTCCCGACCCCGCAGAACAGGTCGAGCAGAAGTTCGTCGCCCTTGAAATCCGCGATCTCCTTGGCTTTTTTGTAGAGCAGTTCGGCGGCGTCGCGGTTGACCTGATAGAACGACGCGGGCGAAAACGAGAGGGTCACGCCCGCGAGCGTGTCGGTGATCTCGCCCCGCCCCCACAGCGTCCGGTACTCGTCGCCGCAGATCACGTTGGTCTTTTCGCGGTTGACGTTGATCCCGATCCCGACGAGGGCGGGGAAGCGGGCGGTCAGTTCCCGGATCACCTCGTCCGCGTGCGGGAGTTCAGTGCCGTTCAGAACGAAAGTCAGAAGGACCTCTTTTTCCTCCTTCGACGAGCGCAGGTAAATATGCCGGAGCAGTCCGGTCCCGCTCTCCTCGTCGTAGGGGTCGATCCCGTATCTGCCGATCAGCGCCGCGATCTCGTCGAGGATCTCCCCGAACAGAGCCGGCTGGAGGGGGCATTTTCGCGCGTCGGTGACGCGGTGGCTTTTCGGCGCGAAAAAGCCGATCGCCGGGGCGTCCGGCGTACCCGTGACGGGGTACTGCGCCTTGTTGCGGTAGTGCGCCGTCTTCCCGGTCGAAAGAACGGGCGCGACCTTCGCGTCGGGGAGCCCCGCCCGTCGGAACGCCGATCTGACCGCGTTTCGTTTCAGTTCGAGTTCGTGCGCGTACGCGATCGCGCGATAGGCGCACCCGCCGCACCCGCGCGCGGGACAGGGATCGGGGACGGGAAGTCGGTGGGGCGAGGGCGAAAGGATCTTTTCAAGCCGCCCGACGGCGTAGTTCTTCGCGACCTTGATGATCTTGATCTCAACGCGATCGCCGTCGACCGCCCCCGAAACGAAGACGACAAGATCGCCGATCCGCCCGACCCCGTATCCGAGATTGGAGAGATCCGTGATCCCGACTTCGCAGGTTTGGTTCTTTCTGATCGCGTCCATAACGCTCCTTACCGTTCGGTTTGACCGATCGTTTCCAGTGCCGCCGCGAGCGCCGCCATCGCCTCCGCGTCGAAGGGCGAACCGAGTCCCGCCGCCGCGAGTGCGTCGAGGAAGATCGCCTCGGGATCCGAATGTACGATCGCGTCGTACGCCGTGACGGCGGCGGCAAAGCCGTCAGTCGCCGCCTTCGCGTATAGTTCGAGGGCGGGGATCGCCGACACGGCGTAACTGACGTAGTAGCCCGGCGCTTCCATCACGACGTAGTGCCAGTAGATTTCGGGCTCGTAGCCGAGCGCTTTTTTCACGGCGTCGTATCCGCCGTATTCGTCGCAGAGCGCGATCAGAACGCCGTCAAGTTCCTCGGCGGTCAACTCGTCGAGATGCGTGTAGACGTACTCCTCGAAATCGTTGACCAGGAGCGCCGACAGGATCGTCGTCAGGATCTCGTACTCCTTATATTCCGCGATGGCGTACGCGACGTCGCGGTAGGACGTCTCGTTATTAAGAAGCCAGAAGGCGAAGAGGAACTCGTTCCCCTGCGACTGCGTTTCGGCGAGGTCGTAGGAGAGCGCGTCCCCGCCGTCCTCCCTTTGCGTCGCCGTGTAGTAATGCCCGAACTCGTGAATAAACGCGTCGGGCGTACCATAGCCGGGACCGAAATAGATGACCGGCGTGCCGTTCTCGTGCAGGAACCCCGTGAACGCCCCTTCGTAGGCGTCCGCTTTTTCGGAGACGAAATAGTAGTTCTTTTTCTCGCGGAACGTGCGGTAGGTCGAGAGGAAATCCGGTGCGATCTCTCCGACGGCGTCGGCGTAGCGACCGAAGACGGCGCCGTAGTTTTCCCGGATATCGCCGAAAAGGAAACGGTAGAACTTCATGTAATCCGAGAGACCGAGCGACATAAAGGCGAACTCTTCGTCGTCAAGCCGGTCGGCATACGTCTGCAGCCGGGGCATCAGAGATTCGACGAAGAGCGCGCGGAAAACGGCGGCGTCGGCGGGGGAATAGTCGCGCCCGTAGATCTCGGGATAGGCGTATTCCATATAGTCGTCGTACCCGAACAACTCTGCCATACGGTCGTTGTTCTTCGCCATTTGGAGGAAGAGCCGCGCCGATTCGATCCCGAACGTCTCGTCCTCATCCGAGAGGGCGCGGAACGCGACGAGCAGATCGTCGTTCTCGCTTGAAAGAGCCGCCATCTCCTCGGTGGATCCGGCGGCGATCGCGCGGGCGTACGCGATCTCTTCCTCGGTCCATCCGTCGTAGAACGCGTCGCGAAACGCCGATTGCCAGATCGTCTCGTAACTCCGGTTGAAGCGCGCCGACAGGTCGGAGAGCAGTTCGCTGACGTAGAGATACGCCGCCTCGGTCAGGGGGTCGGTGAGGTCGCAGCACCAGAACACGTACGCGATATCCGATTGCGTTTTCAGGCGATCGAAATCACGATCGTATATCTCGTCGTATAGTTGAATGAACGCGTCGTAATCGGTCCCCTCGGCGAGCAGACGGTCGAACTCGTCAAATTTGGCGAGCAGCCCGTCGACCTCTTCCCTCGTCAGGTTGAAGGTCAGATCGGTGCGCCCGATCTCGACCGTGCCTTTTGCAGAGAGCCGCGCGATCACGTCCCCGACCGCGAGCGGGTCGGACGGAAGAGCGTCTTCGTCGATAGCCGCTCCCGTTTCGGTCGCCGCATCCGGTTCGGTCACCGCTTCGGTCTCGGTCGCCGCTTCGGTCTCTGTCACAGCTCCCGTTTCGGTCACCGCTTCGGTCTCTGCCGCCGCGCTCTGCGCGGTCGTCTCCGGGCGCGTTCCGGTAAAGGAACAGGAGACCGCCGCCAGCGCCATCGCCAGAAGGATCAAAAGCGAAAGAATACGGTTTTTCAAGGTCAAACTCCTTAATAGTTGTTATTTTTCCAGCACCCCGGTCAGGTCGAAGGCGGGGATGAAACTCTCCTCCGCGGAGTCCTTTTCCTGCGTGTACCCGCGCGCGACGCCGAGCGAGACGGCGTGATCGACGAAGGAGGAATACTCCCGGTCGGTGACGCGGCGGTCGAGAGGGGAGGGAAGACCCGGCTGCGGCGTGTACTGCCGCATCAGACTGTAGATCGCGGCGTTTCCGCAGAGCCGGAAGACCCGCGAGAGGGCTGTCTTGGCTTCGAGCAGCCGCCCGGGAAGCAGAAGGAACCGCACGACCGTTCCCCGAAGCAGCCGTCCGTCGGGGGCAAAGACCGGTTCGCCCGAGACCGTCAGCATCGTTTCGATCGCCGTGAGGGCGACTTCGGGATAATCGGGCGCGTGCGCGCACGCGATCGCCGTTTCACGCGTTGCGTACTTCATATCGGGAAGAAAAATATCGATTTTGCCCGCGAGGGCGTCGAGGGTCTCTATCGTTTCGTAGCCGCCGCTGTTCCAGACGATCGGGAGCGACAGCCCCCGCGCTTTTGCGTCGTCGAGCGCCGGGAGGATCGACGGGACGAACTGCGTTCCGGTGACGAGATTGATATTCGCCGCCCCGGCGTCTTGCAGTTCGAGAAAAATATCGGTAAGCCGCCCGACCGTGATCGCGGCGCCCGCCTCGCCCCGCGCGATCGCGCGGTTCTGACAGAAAACGCAGCCCAGCCCGCAGCCCGAGAAAAAGACGGCGCCAGATCCCTTGTCCCCCGTGAGGCAGGGCTCTTCCCAGGGATGGAGCGCGGCGCGCGCCACCCGGAGTTCGCTTCCGACCCGGCAGACCCCGAGCGCCCCCGCCGTGCGGTCGACGCCGCAGGCGCGGGGACAGAGCCGACAGGATCGGTAGGCGGCGTCGGTCACGGTACGTTCCTCCAAATACTTTATCTATTATATTATAAATGAGAAAACGCTTTTTGTCAACCGCGCGCGTTCGCGCGACGCAATATTTGCGCTTTTTTGCAAAGCGCGGGCTTTTTTTGCTTTTTTTTTCGAAAAAGGTGGAAATCGTTTCCGCCTTGTGCTATAATACATTCCGATATTTCACCCGTCCGCAGGAGCGGACAGAAAGAGGCGTTTCCCATGTACCGCACACCAATTCAGAAGCGCGTGCTCACCGTCGAGGATATTTCCTGCTTCGGAAAGTGTTCGACGACCGTCGCCCTGCCGATCCTCTCGGCAATGGGGCATGAGACGGTGATCCTCCCTACTGCCGTTTTGTCGACCCATACGGGGGGGTTTACGGGTTATACGGTGCGTGATCTCACCGACGACATTCAACCGATCTCCGAACATTGGAAAAAGACCGGGATCGGTTTTGACTGTATCTACACCGGTTATCTCTGCAAGGGACGGCAGGTCTCGCTTGTCTTTGACCTGATCGACCGTCTCTCGGACGAGAACACGCTGCTCGTCGTCGATCCCGCGATGGCGGACAACGGCAAGTTCTACTGGGGCTTCGATGCCGATCACGCCGCGGATATGATGCGGCTCTGTCAAAAGAGCGCCGTCGCCACCCCGAACGTCACCGAGGCGTGCTTTATGCTCGGCGAGGAATACCCCGCGGGGGGCTACGACCGCGCGTATATCGACGCCCTGATCCGGCGGCTCGTTTCCGCCGGCTGCCGGAGCGTCGTTCTGACCAGCGTCAACTGCGACGGCAAATACGGGATCGTCGGCTACGACGCGAAGGAGAACAAGAACTTCTCGTATTTTCACGAGCGGATCGACGCGCCGATCCACGGGACGGGCGACGTCTTTACCTCGGTCATGGTCGGGTACATCCTCTCGGGCAAAACGCTCGAGGAAGCGTCGCGCCTCGCCGCCGACTACGTCCGCGAGACGGTGAAGGTGACCTTCCCCTATCTTGACGAACATCCCTACGGCTTACTGTTTGAGAAAACGCTCGGGCGCCTGATCCCGAAGGACGGAGAATAAAATGGAACTGAAGATCTGCACGTTCAATATCCGCAGCGTCTATCTGGGCGAGGACGGGGTCAACTCGTTTCTCTTCCGTTCGGGGATGATCCTCGAAAAGATCCGGGTGGAGTCGCCCGACCTGATCTGCTTTCAGGAGGTGATCGACCCGATCCGCGCGTTCTTAAAGAACCATCTCGACGGCTACGACCTCTACGGGCACGGCAGAAACGCCGACCGCGGGGGAGAGGGCGTCACGATCGCCGTCAAGCACGGATTGTTCGAGCTCGTCGCCTTCGAGAGTTTCTGGCTCTCGCCGACGCCGCTCGTTCCCGGATCGCGCTATCCGAAGCAGAGCAACTGCCCCCGCATCTGCCCGGTCGCGGTCTTCCTCACCGAAGAAAAGAAACTGCTCCGCGTCGTCGGGGTACATCTCGATCATATCTCGGACGAGGCGCGCGTCCTCGGATTCCGCCAGATCGCCGAATACCTTGCCGCCGAGCAGAAAAAACTCCCCTGCGACGCGACGCTCGTGCTCGGCGACTTCAACGCCCGCCCCGAATCCGAGACGATGCGCTCGGTCGACGAAAACGACGTCTTCCCGCTCGTCGAGGTCACCCGCGAGAGCGGACCGACCTTCCATTGGTGGGGGCGCCTCGTCCCGGGCAGCAAGGACGAACCGCGCAAGATCGACTTTATCTACCTCGATCCCGAAAGCGCGAAGACCGCCCGCGACCTCTCGGTCTGGCGCGACGAGAACTGCGGGATCTATCTCTCGGATCACTATCCGTTCTCGATCGTTTTCGACCTGTAATTCCGGAATATTCGCAACCGCCCCCCTCGTTTGAAAGGAGTCGGACAGAATGTCGGGAAAAACGAAAAAACAAGCGAAAAAGAATAAAAGCGGCAAGACGGGCTTCCTCCCGTTTCTTCCGCTCGTCTTCGCTTTGCCCGGCGCCGTCGCGGCGATCCTCGGGTTGATCGTTCCCTTCGCCGTCCAACTGACAAAGCAACCCTATATTGAAGGGATCGAACGCGAGTCCCGGTCGCTTTCCCGATGGGGAAGCCTGCACGATTCGATGCGCGAAATCGGGGAGGACGGTTTCCGCTTCTTCGGCGCCGCGCGCGGATTCGCTTGGGCGGTCGCAATCGCGGCGGGGCTCGCGTTTCTTTTGCTTCTTTGGTCGCGCTTCGACCGCCGCGCTCCGGAACTGAAATGGATCGTCGCGATCGGCGGCGTTCTGCTCGTCCTCGCGTCGGTTCTCTCTTTCGTTTTCGCCGTTCTCTTTGCCTTCTCGGCGGAAAGCGACGGATCGCGCGTCCTGCTTTCGGTCGGCGCCTACCTCACGCTGTCCGGCGGCGTTGTGTGCGGCGTCTCGTCCTTCCTTGCCGTCCGCGGCGCCCTCTGAAAAAAGGGGGCTTTTTTCTTTTTTCTATTGTTTTTTTGTAGTCTTTGTGTTACAATAAAAGTACAAAAAGCGGAGTGAACCTCCGTCGAAAGGAGAAAAAACCATGTCCAAAAAAGTCGCAATTGACGTCAAGACCCTTGCCCTCTGCGCCATCATCCTCGTCGGTCTCATCCTCGCCATCGTCGGTCTGTTCGGGGACTTTCTGAAAAACGCGAGCCTTTCCGAGATTTCCGATGCGAACGACGGTCGAAAGCTGATCGGTTTGGATCCCATCAAAGGCTCTATTCCGACCATGATCTTCGCCTGGGCGACCTTCGCTCTTGCGATCCTGTCGACGCTCTGCTTCGCCGCTGTGAAGTTCCTCGGCGTCAAGGGCGCGGACAAGATCATTCTGCTCCTCGGCGTTCTGACCGTCGTTTGCGCGATTCTCGTTCTCGTCTTCACCCTCGTGATGAAGAGCGACCTGGAAGCCGACCTCGGCGCCGGTTCGATCCTGATGCTGATCGGTGGTCTTCTCGTCGGCGGCGGTGCCGTCGCGTCCGAGAAACTCTGATCTCCGAAAGAACGGTTTTTCGGGGCGTCCTCAAAAAAAGAGGACGCCCCGCGTTTTTTTCTTGACTTTTCCGCCGACTCGTGCTATAATACCTTTACTGAATAAAGAAACGGAAACCGCCGAAAGGAGAACGCTATGCCTACCCTCGCAAAAGATAATCCCAAACCGTTTTCCCGTCTCTTCATCGTTATGATCGTCGTCGGATTGGTTATGACCATCTTCGGCTACTTCGGCTCTTTCGTCAAGGTCGCGGGCGGCAATTTTGACACCGGTATGTCCTTGAAGAAACTTGCCGAGGCAGACGCCGCGCAGATCAAGGCGGGAGAATCGTCCCTCGGCGGCCTCGGCGCGCTCCGCTTTTTCGCCAACGCGACCTTTGTTCTCACGATCGTGGTCATCGTTTGGTTCGTGGTCCTTTGTATCGTCACGATCGAGGATCCCGAACTGATCCACTTGATCCTCGGCGGGCTGGTGATGCTTGCCGCGCTCTTCACTTTCATCTTCTCGCTCGTCGTGGCGAAGAATATTACCGATCTTTCCGCCGCCCGCGCGACCGCGGAGCAGACCGCGCCCAAATACGCGCTCGGATACGGGGCGATCTTCCATCTGATCGGGGGGCTGCTCTTCGGCGGCGGAGTCACCGGACTCGCCTTCCCGCTCTTTAAGGACGAAAGGACCCTCGCGGAACAACTCGCCGCACAAAAGAAATACTGATCCGCAGCAATGCGGCAACCGAAAACCGCCCCGTCCGGGGCGGTTTTCGGTTTTAAGTGATGGGATCCCGAAGGGGCGGGAAGAGTTATGAGTGATGGGATTCCTTCGGGATCGGGAAGAGTTATGAGTGATGAGATCTCGAAGGGATCGTTATGATTTTGCCGCCCGCGATCCGGGCGGCAAAAGTTATGAGCCGCGCTCCGAAACCCGGAGCGCGGCGTTGTATATTGTGACCTTGGCTCGGCGATGGGGCAAGTTTTTTCACCCGCGCCAGCGGTAGGGGGTGACGTCACGACACCCCGGGCAGAGCAGGAAACTTCACGTTTGAAAAACCGAAGATCGCCTATACGGGCTTTGTGCGGGCGGCGTTGGGACAAGGGACCCCTGCGCCGTCCGGGCTTGCCGTCGGAACGGGAATTATCCTTCTCCGAGTACGTTCAGCAACTCCGTTTTCTTTTCCTCGTATTCTTCTTGCGTAAGGATACCCGTATCAAGCATTCCTCTCAATTTCTTCAGCGGCTTGTATTCGGTTCTCTTTTTCTCGAGTTCTTCTTCCGAGATGACGCCGGCTTCAACCAGTTCTTTCAGTTGTTTGAGCGCTGCGATTATTTCGTCAAACGTCAGAGATTCGGCGCTTAACTTATGTTTCTTTTCCTCCAACTCCAGTTTCTTGCTCTCAAAGTCTTCCTGCGAGAGTATTCCGGCGTCGAACAATTCTTTCAATTTCACGAGATTCTCGTCAACAGAACCGATTGCTTGCGCGCCTCTTTTTTGTTCCGCCAGTTCGATTCTTCTTTTTTCCAACTCCTTTTTCTTCGTCTCAAAGTCTTCTTGTGAG
>Ga0310696_10001039_pt1 | contig 40848 bp, 37 predicted proteins | sample AusTroGonzalo_MG_4_FD_203885 | JGI IMG/M metagenome (GOLD analysis project Ga0310696, IMG submission 203885) | Bovine rumen microbial communities from tropical cattle in Woodstock, Queensland, Australia - Gonzalo_02 (v2) (version 2) | ecosystem: Host-associated > Mammals > Digestive system >... | reverse complement strand
GGCGACACCATTGTCTATAATGCCGACGCTTTTGTCTTGGCCGAAGGGTCGATGCTTGACGCACTGGTGCGCCAACTGCCGGGTGTGGACATCCGCCCGAACGGCGACATCTACCACAACGGGCGATTGGTGAAGAACCTGATGCTGAACGGCAAGGATTTTTTCAAGAGCGACAAGAAAATCATGCTTGACAATCTGCCCACCTATATGGTGAAACAGATAGAGGTCTATGACAAGGTAGGCAAGCGCAGCGAGTTCCTTGGTGTGGAAATGCCCGATGACAAAGAATACGTAATGGACGTGAAGTTGAAGAAAGAATACTCCATCGGCTGGATAGCCAATGCCGAGGCGGGCGCAGGTATTGCCGAGAGCAGTTACAAGGGCGACAATCCCTATTTGGCACGTCTGTTCGCCATGCGTTTCACCGACCACTCGCAACTGGCCGTCTATGCCAACGTGAACGACCTGAGCGACGAGCGCCGACCCGGACAGAACGACGGCTTCAAGCCCGAGAACTTGAGCACGGGTACACTGACACAGCAACTGGCGGGAGTTTCCTACGGCGTGGATGCACGCAACAAGAAGTGGCAGTTGGGCGGTGATGCCTGTTTCTCGCACAGCATCCTACGCGGAGAAGAAATCACCGACCGCACAAATTTCCTCACCTCAGGCGATACTTACGAGCGCATAAAGAATAACAATCGCAACAAGAATCTCCAGTTCTCTACCGACAACCGCCTGGACTACAACTTCAAACAGGTGCAACTCAGTCTGCGCCACTCGCTGCTCTACCACAAGTTTGACATGAGTAGCGGCATGGAGAGCGAGGCATGGGGTGATACGCTGCTCAACCGCTATTTCACACACGGTCTGACATGTGGCCACGACCTGATGACAGGATTATCGGCCAATGCACTCATCAAGTTCAAGGACAACACGCTCGACCACATCGAGGCGGGTGGCAGCATCCTCTACAGCGACCGCAAGGACGATACCTTCAAACGCTACGACCTCTATCTGGGCAGTGCCTTACAGCCGACGCAACACGCCAATCAGTACTACCGCAATAACCCTGACCGCAGTCACACGCTCGAAGCCTTCGCCACCTACTATCGTCAGATAAACAAGCCCGTGCGCTTCGCCCTGCGATATGGCGTAAAGCACACCGAGGCAGAACGTGACTCCCGCCTGTATCAACTGGACATGCTGACCGACTATGAGCAAGGCGACATGGGCATTCTGCCGTCGGTGGCCGAATACGAGGCGACACAGGACTATCGCAACAGCTTCGAGAGCCAGACCGCCACCACCGACCATACGCTCACACCCAGCCTATACTTCTCGCACTCTACGGACAAAGGCACATGGTCCGGGCAGATATACCTGCCCATTACACTGCGCCATGACCGCTTGGACTACCTGCGCGGAGCCATCGACACCACGCTGACACGTACCACAATCCTTATCGGGCAGCGCAACCGTAACACGCAGATTATCTGGACGAGCAAGGACAATACCCGCCGCTTTAACATCAGATACTGGATTGACCCCAAAACGCCCGACTTGCTGAACATGGTGAATATGCGTGACGACACCGACCCACTGAACATACGCGAAGGTAATGCAGGGTTGAAGAACAGCTACAACCACCGCACAAACATCAGCTACAGCCTTCGCGTGAAGAACACCTGTAACTATTCGTGGTCGCTCGATGCGGGATTTACGGACAATGCCATCGCCATGGGCTACACCTACGACCCCTCTACAGGCATCCGCACCTATCGTGCCCAGAATGTGGATGGCAACTGGAATGTGGCTCTGCACGATGGCTTCATGTTCCGCAAGAAACGGATCACGTTCTCGTCAACCCTCAATGCCTCACACCAGCAAAACGTTGACCTCGTAGGCGTAGGCACTGGCATGGAACGAAGCAATGTCAAGACTGAGGGCATCAGCACGCAAATCAACGTGGGCTACACGCTTAGCAAACATGGCATCGGTGCAAAATTCGATGGCGGATGGAAATATGTGAACAGCCGCCGCGACGACTTTACCAACCTCAACATCTGGAACTACGACTACGGCCTCACTGCCACTTTCCTGTTGCCCCTCCACCTCCAACTCTCCACCGACCTGACGATGTTCTCGCGCCGGGGCTATCACGACTCCACACTCAACACCGACGACCTCGTATGGAACGCCCGCCTGTCGTACACCGCCATGAAGGGCAACCTCATCTTCATGCTCGACGGCTTCGACATCCTCGGCCAACTATCCAACGTCACATACACCCTCAATGGCCAAGGCCGCACCGAGACCCGTCGCAACGTACTTCCGCAGTACGTCCTCTTCCATGTGCAGTACCGCTTGAACAAGCAGCCGAAGAAGAAATAGGACATATTTTGACAAATTGGAGATTACACATAGGACTCTAAAATACATAACAAATATGTGATAGATGATAGACCTGAATAATACTTACACGTTTGTAATGCCGTTCCGTATAGACAGTCCAGAACGGCAACGGAATCTTTCCTTTACCATAAATTGGTTAGCATCGTTGAAGGCAAAGATTATCCTGCTAAAAGCTGATGTGCAGTCAAGAGCAGACAAAAGTTCGTTTCATGAAAATGTGGAATACATTTTTATAGAGGATTCCAATCCAGTATTTCATCGTACCCATTATATCAATATGCTTTTGAAACAGGCAACAACAGAAATAGTCTCAGTATGGGATACAGATATAGTTGCTGCTAATCAACAGGTAACAGAGGCGGTTAGGAATATCATGGAAGGTTGCACTCTTACCTATCCATATAGTGGGGAATATGTGATGCTCACCCCTGAATGTTCTGAGGAGTTCGTAAAAACAGGAGATTTAAAGTATCTGGAGGAACAGAATTTGGAACCGATATTCAATCGTCCCTTTTGTGGTGGTGCTTTTTTCATAAATAGGCAAGAATACCTGGCTATTGGAGGAGAGAACGAGCGTTTCACAGGGTGGGGACCAGAAGATGCAGAACGGTTGCGTCGGGTACAAATAATGGGATGTCAGGTTAAATGGACGGAAAAAGGAAAAGCATTCCATCTTTATCATCCCAGAAGCGAAAACTCCCGTTTCTTTGATGAAGATGCTGCCATTGAGATGAGGAAAGAGCTTGTCAAAGTCTGTAGCATGAATAAAGAAGAACTATCAGCATACATAAAAACATTTGCCGTATGAAAGATTTGACCATTTGGATAACTTATCACGATGATAAGCAGATAAAAGAGTTTGGACTGGAAGAAGACGAGACATTTCGTTTGTTCAAAGGAAATAATCTGGCTGTAGAGGGTGAGAATATCAATCATCTCAACAGATTCTATTCTGAACTTACGACGTTCTATTGGGTATGGAAGAATCAAATCCGAAGCAAGGTAATTGGATTCTGTCATTACCGGCGGCTTTTCACCCACATCATGGACGTCGAACCAGGAACTTGTCAGGTTATGCAGATTACCAATATGGGGTATACTGTTGAACGGTACTACCGGTTGGCTCATAACTACAATGACATATATGACATTATCGAGATTCTTGATGAGAAATATGGCGTGGGTAATACATATTCCAGATATTTGCTGGAGGAAACCGTTTTCATTCCTTTCTGCTGTTTCATCATGTGTTATGAGGACTTTGAAAAACTCTGTGAATTCTTGTTTCCTATTTTGTTTGCCTTTGACCAAAAGAACGGTCTGAATATGGAGCCAGAAAATTATAGGAGGAAAGCTGAACGAGACTTCAGGTATGATAAGGTGGATTATCAGCAGAGGGCTATCTCCTTTTTGGCTGAGAGGATTATCAGCGCCTATCTTGTGAACCACATGAACTTGGTATGTGTACAAACCTATAATCATCAAGAAAAAGCATGACCGTAAGACGATTCCCCCATTACCTCCAGCATGATGCGGCAGACTGTGGACCTGCGTCTCTGCGCATGATTGCAAAATACTATGGCAAAGAGTATTCTGCTGAGATGTTGCGAAGGCATTGTTATATCTCTAGAGAAGGCGTTTCAATGCTGGGTATCAGTGATGCTGCGGAATATATAGGCTTCCGTACGATAGGTGTCCGTATCTCGTTTGAGCAACTTGCGGAGGAAGCCCTGCTGCCATGTATCCTTCACTGGAACCAGAATCATTTTGTTGTCTGCTATAAAATTGAGAAAAAACGTAAGGGGAAATATAATATCTACATATCAGACCCTGCATCCCAACGATTATGCTATACAAAGGATGAGTTCCTGAAATGCTGGCTGAGTACTAAATCTGATAATATAGATAAAGGTTCCGCCTTGCTGCTTGAACCAGGAGTAGATTTCGGCAACAGGGAAGAAGAGGTGGAAGCAAAAAAACATAGCCTTTCTTTCTTCCTCAAATATCTTCTGCCTTATAAGGGCCAGTTCTTACAGTTACTCTTTGGGATGATTGTCGGTAGCCTACTTCAACTGATTTTTCCATTTCTGACACAGGCCATGGTTGACTGGGGTATAGGGGAGAAGAACCTCAGCCTTATAACTCTTATACTTATAGCTCAATTAACCCTCTTCCTCGCACAGCTTAGTGTGGGATATATCCGAAGTTGGATTCTTCTGCATATCAACTCACGAGTAGACATTTCGCTTATCTCCGACTTCCTCATCAAACTGATGAATATGCCCTTGCATTTCTTTGATACGAAACGTACGGGTGACATCATGCAACGAATTGGTGATCATGGACGTATCAAAGGCTTCTTGATGGGCAATTCCATGAGTATACTTTTCTCACTAGCCAATTTCATCATTTTTGCGGGCATTTTGGCCTACTACAACATAAAGATTCTGACAATATTCTTGATAGGTAACACTTTCTATATATTGTGGATTCTTTATTTCATGAAATACAGACGTGAACTTGACATCAAGCGTTTTAACCAGGCATCCAATGAGCAGAACAAGATTATCCAGTTGATACAGGGAATGCAGGACATTAAGCTCAACAACTGTGAGAAACAGAAACGCTGGGAATGGGAGCGTGTACAAGTAAATCTGTTCAAAATAAGCGTCCGAGGACTTACTATTGGTCAGATACAGCAAGCAGGTACTGTGTTCTTTACACAAACAACCCATATTCTTATCTCGTTCATTGCGGCTCGGGCTGTAGTAGAAGGCCAGATGACACTCGGTATGATGATGTCGCTCACCTATATCATCGGCCAGGTGTCTGCACCTATTGGAGACTTCATCGGTTTTGCTCAAGCTCTGCAGGACGCTAAAATTAGCCTTGAACGACTGAATGAGATACATGCACAGGAAGATGAGGAACAGGATATTGCCAACAAGACTTCCTCCCTGCCCAAAGATAAGAGCATTTGCATTGATCACCTGCGGTTTAGTTATGACGGATCTGAAAGAAACTATGCACTGGATGACGTTAGTCTTGTCATTCCAGAGCATAAAGTGACTGCCATTGTAGGCGAAAGCGGCAGTGGAAAAACCACGCTCATCAAACTCATGCAGGGATTCTATCAGCCCAATAGCGGCAGCATCAAAATAGGGAATCTGAATCTGAATACCATTAATCCGCATCTGTGGCGAAGCAAGACTGGAAGCGTGATGCAAGAAAGTTTTATATTCTCAGATTCTATTGCTAATAACATTGCGCTTAATACAGATGATGTTGATACAGAACGGCTGTATCATGCAGCCATCATGGCCAATGCCGACGAATTTATCTCAGCACTCCCATTAGGCTATAATACAAAGATTGGGATGGAAGGTTCAGGCGTCAGCCAAGGGCAACGCCAGCGTCTGTTAATTGCACGGGCCATCTATAAAAATCCCGAATACATATTTTTTGACGAAGCAACAAACTCATTGGATGCCACCAATGAGCGTACCATTATGGATAATCTGCATGAGTTCTACAAAGGTAGGACTGTTATTATTGCGGCTCATCGTTTGAGCACAGTGAAGGATGCAGACCAAATAGTGGTCATGAAACAAGGGCATATCGTTGAGATTGGAACACATGAGGAACTTGTGGAGAAGCGGGGCAATTATTACACATTAGTTAAAAACCAGTTAGAGTTGGGAAAATAGTTATGGAAATAAAACAGAATGTTCCTAATATAGAGTTGCGTAGTGAAGAAGTACAGGAACTGATGGGAAAGATACCGCCAGTTATATTGCGTGTGGGCATCTCCGTTATTCTTGTTTTTGTCATTCTTATTTATGTTGCGAGCAACTTCATAAAATATCCAGATATAATATCAATTCCTATTGTGGCGAAGAATGTAAGTTTTATGACAGAAATCAAAACCGTAAGATCAGGGAAACTTATTGAATTGAACATAGAGCATGGTCATGTATGCAGGGGTGATACCTTGGCAAAAATAGTTGCAAATATTGATGATGAAAATGATACTGTATATGTGACATCCCCATTTACAGGCATTATATATCCTTGTGACGCATTTCAAGAAAAAGAATATGTAGAAGAAAATGACGTCCTATGCGTGGTCGTGGATTCCATCAAAGATTTGATTACCGCAAAAGCATCTGTTTCTTCTGATATGAAGAAAAAGATTGTACCGGGTATGAGTATAGAATCAAATGTTGACGATATTTTGTTGAAAGGAAAAGTCGCGTCAATAGCAGATTTTGCTAACCCTACGAATGGAATGTACACCATAACCATGAAATTCGAGAATTCAAAAGAACTCGAAAAAATAATTATCTGGAACTGTCATACATTTGCGAAAATAAAAATAACCGAACGAAGCGTATTTGACAGGTTCTTTAAAGATAGAATTGTACCAACAATTTAATATGTACTATTATGAAGAAGTCTATTTATAGTGAATATGGAAAAGGTGAACTTCAATGTTCGCCAGAATTAAGCAATATTGCAAATTATCTGTTACTTGGAAGTAGCTATATCAATGACGTAAGTCTATTCCATGGGAAGGCAGGTGCTATGTTAGCTCTTTATTCATTCAGTGAGAAATATCATAAGCCTATCTTTCATGAATATGCAGACGATCTGATGCAGGATATATATAAAATGGTGCATGACAATCTACCCATAGGGATTGAACAGGGGTTGGCCGGCATAGGCTACGCTTTCACACTATTATCTAATTCGGATATTATCGAATGTGATTTGAATGATGTCCTATATACAATTGACCATACAATCATGTGTCATGATTGTCGTCGAATGACTGACTATACTGTAAAAACGGGATTATTTGGAGTATGGTTGTATATATGTGAAAGAATGAAATCAAGACAACCCATAACAACATTTGACAATGTGTATGTTAAGAGGGTGTGTCATTTTGACACACCCTCATAGTGAAAGAATGGTTAAAATCATATAATATGTTTTCTTATGTATAAAAACGTTGGCAAAAAAGATGTGGTAATCTTGTCTACGCATATTGTTAATAATTATGTTATTCAAAAATACAGAAAACTATGTGTAGAATTGAATAAGGAAAAATATGACATACTCCTTATTCTAAATGTTGATGAAGGACATGAGTGGCATATTCCAGAAGATATAGTTTTCTTTAACACGAATTGTGAAAGTTTAAATGCATTGTTGTATGAACCTATTGAGGAAACATTACTTCCAGGAAGTTGCCATTTCCCTTTGTTACGTTTCTACATTGACAATCCAGATTATAGATTCTATTGGTTCATTGAGTATGATGTGGAATTTACGGGCAACTGGTCTTCGTTTATGAACGACTGTAGTGCCAATCTTTCTGACTATGATTTTTTGAGTTGCCATATAGAAAGATTTGATGAAAACAAAAACAAGTATTGGGCATGGTGGCACAGAAGCAACAACGTGGGGTACACCTTAACAGATTGCATAAAGGGCTTTAACCCAATATGTCGATATTCAAATGCTGCTTTGTCTTATTTAGACCATTATCAGAAAAAGGGTTATTCCGCACATTCGGAAGTCATGATTACCACATGCTTGTATCATGGAGGTTTCAGAATCGGTGATTTCGGAGGACGAGGCGAATTCGTTCCTGAAGGATATGAGAACAGATATTATATCCAGAATATGTCAGGGATTAATGATGGCACCATGAGGTATCGTCCATTATATACTCTGAAAGAAATTGAAGGGACTGGATTGCGTAACAAATTGTTCCATCCACTGAAGGAAATCAATAATCGACAAGACTGTTCCGTAATGAGTGTGAATAAGACAGCATCTGGTGGCCATGAAAACTGTGCTGTTTTCATAACACACAAAATAGATAGCCTCATGCTTCATTATCTGTCTAACCTGAAAAAAGAGACAGAGAATATTATGGATTTCGTCATACTCTATGACAACAGTTCGCAAGACCTGAATCCCGAAGAGTACCCAGACTTCCAATTTCATGTGTTTAACTCGGACAAGTTGGATGGATTTTTCCATTATGGTGAGAGAAGATTGCCCAATCCTCTTGTCGCATTGGTGGATTTTTCGAAGAAATCAGAATATAAGCATTATCTCTTAATGGAAAATGACATTGTCTTTACAGGAGAGATGGAAGAATTCATCCGAAATATCAATGCTATAGATGCTGATTACATCCATATTGCAACTGATATTTTAGGAGGACCAGAGAATCACTGGCCTATAAACTATATCAAAAATAGTCCTTTCAAGAATTTGTATTTTTCTTGGTGCCAACTCTTCTATATAAGCCATAGATACTTATGGCAGACCTTGATGCATTCATGAAAGAAAACGGTTCTTTCTATTATGAATTCCTTTTGCCCACAATGGCATACAATAACGGCTATTCCGTAAGGCAATTTGAAAATCTCGGTTACCAATTCCAGCTGTCATGGGGACCTGTAGAAATCTTTGAGTATAAATATCAAAATGAACGGACGCATAACACTTTTTACCATCCCATCAAGAATCTTGATATTATTGATATATAGACTAAATAATCATATAAAAGTGTGTCGTTTGTCATTGTTTAATGATATAATCAAATGCTATCTTGATTTTGTTTAACATAAATTGTATATAAATACATCGTGTTTATCGAAATTATTCTTAACTTTGCAGCATTAAATTGATTATTTAAGACAATTTTTATTGTTTGATTGGTATGAGTAAACAAAATAAGACGCAAATAGAAGTGAGGAAGAAGCTCTGTAGAAACATGAAGCTTCTGGTTAAGGTCTGTTTGGTCTTATTGCTAACGACAGGATGTAAGAAGTCTGAGGAGGAAATACAATTAGAGGAATTCTTGCGGACTCATTATCCTGCAACAAAAGTCGAGATTATCAGTATAAGCGAGACAGATAGTATTTACGACCCATTTAATGCCGTTTCAGATATGCTCCGCAACGGGAACTACCGTTCTGACGAAAGGCCGAAACTGGATTCCCTTTTAGATGACAGCAAGAATCCTAAAAATGCCATTGGGAGAATAGCAAAGGTAAAAGTACCATTCAAATCATTTGAACAGGATATAAAAGTTACCTATGACAAGAATGGCAACATTGTACATACCTCGCTACAGACGGAACTAATGATTGAGCACATCTGGGATTTCTGGCGTGAATGGAAACGTAGAGACGATTTTCTTTTGTGGAGATAATAATTAAAATCTAAGAATATGGGGAGAAAAAGAAACGAATCAGGTCATCTTGGCCATAAAAAGATGAAACCATTAGGAGCACCACGTAGAAAATTCTATGTGGTAGATGTTGATCATTTGGAAGATACATCAACAATTCACCCAATCGATATCAGGTCATTAAACTCGATATATCCCACTATTGGAAAAACAATAGAGTCCATATATCACGTTGATGATAAGAGAATAACAATCTATCCCCCCATAGGAAAGAGGGGAACCCAACAAAGTAGGAAAAAACGTGTGGAGTTGAAATATGCATCTGTATACCCTCCACTCACGAAAAAGGGCGTCTTTGAAATTAAAGTAGGAAGAGCAGTTTTGGCAGGAGCAAAGAAACGGGCAAGTGTCATTACTACAGAAGAACTGCTTGACAAAGTGGCTAAATTAACGGGAAAGACTATTTCTCCAACTCTAAGGGGTAAAATTGTTGGTAGTATATATCCGCCCGTAGGGATTGCAATTGTTGAAAAAGGTAATTTAATTAAAATAATAAATAACGATGGAAGAAAATAAGACTATTACAAAAGACGGGAATATGGTGTCTACATACCTTGCAGACATGTCTTCAAAAGCACGATCGGTTGGACGGAACCTCGTTTATTCGATTATTGCATGTTCATGGACTTTGTCTTATATAGACAATGCCTTTGTTCCCACAAAAGAAATAAAGTGGGCTTTAGTATTTGCTCTTATATATTTGTTTCTTGACTTGACGCATTATGTGTTAATGACCGCTGTATATAAATATATCCTGGTTGATTATTTCAATCCAACGAAAGATGGGGATTTTGTCTATAAAGAAGGAAAAGATGCAAGTAAATGTACTCGCATATGGATGAATATAGGGTTTGTATGGCTGATATTGATGTCATTGCTTTTAATTGCATCATCCATTTTAATGATTCTACATGTTTTGAGCTTACAACCTTAAAGCATAGCATACATTCCTGTCAATAAAGCAAACAAGTAGGAGGAGAACGAACTGTTTTCTTCCTACTTGATTTGCTTTTATTTAGGTTATCCTTTTTTGATTGTTAACAGAATGTGAGTTTTTTACTATAAATGCCCTGCCATCAGTTCTCGTGGTATGCACGGCGGGGACTCTTATCATTAATCGGAGCTTACACTAAATAAATTCAAATTCGCATGACTCTGGATAACAACTTACTCTAGTTTTTCTTGAACTCCATCTGAATCTCCAGAATCATGTCGTACACATCCTGATTGACGCGCTCGAAATTGGCGTAAAGGATGCGCTCACGGGCATCGACAGACGGGAACTTGTAAAACTTGGGCAGGGGATGGTTGGCATAGTCCGCCTCCTCTGCCTTTATCTCCGCCATGTCGAAGTTCGTCTTGCAGTAGAACTTGGAGGTACGGAACTCCTCGGCCTTCTGAATGTCCATCGAGCCGTTGTGTCCTGTCTTAGTGACAACGAAGTCGCGGGCCACCTGACCGGCAATCCATCCCGTCGGCATGTCTGAAATCTTCGATGCCGGTACGAGGTTGTCCATGTTCTCGTTGAGATTGACCGACACCCGCTCACGGTCGATGGTGACGCCCTTCTTCAGCTGCACCACCTTGCCGAAGATGTCGCCCGACAGCCACTCCAGCGTTTCCTTGGCGCGTGCCGAGCCGCTGACGACGTTGCCGACGGTGGTGATAATCTTCTGCATACCCACCTTGCCGTAGTCGGCCTCCAACTGCGGCAGTTCCTGGAAGCCCAGGGCCACCGACACCTTGTTGGAACGGGCCGTGCCTATCAGACGGTCAATCTTGTAGAAGAAGAGCGTGGGCAGCTCATCGACAATGATAGAAACGGGGACGTTCTTGCCTTGTCCGCTGTTCACACGGGTAACGAGACGGTTGAGGATCAGGGCGTTCAAGGCTCCGATGATGCTCTCCATCTCGGGGTCGTTGGCGATGAGGAGGTAACTGGGATGCTTCGGGTCGCTGACCTTCAGGTCGAAGTCGTCGCCGTCGCGGTGGAATATCCAGTAGGACTCCTTCGTTGACAGTCGCGAGGTCTGTACGCGCAGGGTGCCAATCATGCCCTCCAGCTGCTCCATCGCCTTGTTCTCGAAGGCGGTCATGAACGGGCCGAGCAGCGGATAGACCTCGGGGTCGGTGCGCAGCACCTCGAAAATCTCCGTGTAGTCGTGGTTGAGGAACGACAGCACATGGGGCATGTCGCTGTATTTGCCCAGCCAATAGGAAGGCTCCACAAGGTCGTCCTGGTCCTTCTTCCTCCGTCCATCATCCGTCTTATAGACACGCCCCGTCAGCTTCCTGTGATGCGTCTCGGGGTCTTCCTCATACTCCGGGAAGAGCTGGTTGCCCTCCGCGTCATACGGCATCTTCCTGTAGTTGATGAAGAAATAGATGCAGGCGGCGAGGAAGTTGACGGCTGACGTCTGGAAGAACTGATCGCTGCCGCCACCGCCCTCCTTCTTTCCTTTCTGTAGGGAGTCGATCAGCGTCTCTGCCGTCTCCTGCGCCGCCGCCAGGTTGCCGATGTATTTCTGCTGGATAGGGTTCACCCGTCGGCTGTACTCCACGTTGACGAAGTTGATCATGTTGAACGTGCAGCCCTTCGGCGTCTTGCCAAGCTGCTTGTTCTTCTTGTAGTGGTAATAGAGCTTCGTGGCCAGCGTCGGGAACTTGTAGTCATAGACGACCATCGTGAAGCCCTTGGCCGAGTGCTGGCGGATGAACGGCTCGATAACAGAAAAGGTCTTGCCCGAGCCGGGCGTGCCCACCACCCATGTGCCGCGGAAGGGGTTGATGATGTTCACCCATCCGCGACGGAACTTCCCCTTGTAGTAATATCGCATGGGGATGTTCACGCTGTAGGGTGTCTCCTGCTTCTCCTCGCACTGCTCGAAGCTCTCGTTCTCGAAGTTGAAGCGGTCTTTCATGAAGCCGCCCTTGATGTGCTTGGTCATGTTGTCGAGGGCGAGGTGGACCAGCGGCGTGCCAATCAGCGTGAAGGCCATGTAGAGCCACACATTGGCATGGATGTGGTAGAACATGGGTCGGAACTGGTAGCCGTAGATGAATACCGACGCCACGACGAGCACAAAGCCGATGGCCAGCGGCCAGTACACCTGGTAGCGGGAGTCGAAGTTCACGTCCTTCTTAGCCTTCGTGCCGAGGGAGGTGATGAGGATGATGACAGCCGTCATCAGCTTGCTGTAGGGCAGATGCCCTTCCTGATAGATGAAGAAGCGCGTCACCCTCTTGTGGATGTCGGCGACGATTCCCCCGAAGGCATCCATCTCCTCCGGCGTGACGACGAACACGAAAAACTCCACCAGCACCAGGAAATAGATGGTGAAGCGCAGCAGCTTGTATATCGCCTGTTGTCCCTGTGTCTCTTCCATACAGTGATTCTATTTGTTAGCGTTGTTCTTCCAGTCTCTCATGCAGCGCTCGATAATGACCCGCTTGTCAACACCCTCGTAGGCGCTGGCCCTGTCGGTGATTTCATTCCACACATCGAGGAACGTGGTGTACTTGACGGCCAGGGCCAGGGCCCGCAGCTGCTTGTTCATCAGGCGCAGCTTCGGCCTGATGTTGGTGATCATCTCGTTCTTCTCCTGCTCAGTCATCTTGGAGTCATCGAAGCACAGCGTCTTGATGTCCATGACGATGTTCACCCCGTTGATGATGATGTTCCTGTACACGGCATTGCGGCGTGTGTGGAACGCGACGGCCAGGGCGTTTGCCGGATGCGAGGCAACCACGTTGTTCAAGTCCGACACGTTCTTCGATATCTGGGTTATCTCGTAGTAGATGCCGTATATCTCGGCGGCAAAGCCAAGGATGTCGTGGAAACGGTCGAGGTAGTTGCTGAACTCCCGCTGGAAGTCCGTGGTCTGCTCTATCTCCGTCTGCATCCACAGATGGCCGGTGGTCATCAGGGCCTGCGCCCTGTTCTGTGCCTCCAGCGTTTTCTTCGCCTGTTTGGAGTACTGGTCAATCATGGCAGCACGGACAGGGTCAACGCCCCAGGCGAAAGCCGACGTGCTGCAGAGCAACAGCACGACTGGCATGAGGGCGTGACGGTATGACAGTCTTTTGTTCATGGTCGTCTGGTGTTAGTCGTCAAGAATGGCATAAACCCTCTGGGCACGCTTCCATCTGTCGATGGCATCAGCCGCCACCTGGGCATGAGACCTCTCCACCATGCCGGCGGTGGCATTGTTCCACACATCCCCGAGGTTATAGAAGGCGATGCTCATGGCCAGCCTGCGCAGTTTCCTGTTCAGCTGGTCGAGCGCATCATTGAGGTTCCAGAGCAGTTCGGTGCGCTCCGCCCCCGTCAGCATGTTCACGTTGGTGCCAAGTGCCACCGACACCTTCAGCAGCCTGTACGTCCTTATCAGCTCTGCAGCCGTTTCCACATAGATGTTGTTCATGGCCACCGATGCGCCGATGCCCTGCGGATTGGCGGCGACGGCTTTCCTGATCTCATGGATATGGCGCAGCGTCTCCACGCCTTCGGCATAGAGTGACGTGCCGGCCTTGATGGCCTCCGCATATCCCCGCGCCGTCTTCAGGTAGGAGTTGTATTTCCCCTCCCACTGCTTTATCTTCGTGAACTCGGCAGAGATGGTGGCCTGAAGCAGCCCGGTCTTTTCCTGTGCCTTCGTCTGCTTCTTTATCTGGTCGTTGATGTTCTTGTGGCCGGTCTCAATCTCCACATACTGCAGCGGGTTGCTCTGTGACATCTGGGCAGACGAGGGAACGGCGGCAAGGAACAGCGCCGCTGCCACACTGAGGGCTGCTGCGCTTTTAGAAACGGTTGGTAATCTCATAGATGCTCTTCATTCGTTTGTTATACTCTACTCTATTGCGTATCTCACTGACGATGTTCTCGGTCTCTCTTACGCCAATGATGTCAAGGCGGTTCATGTTCCTGTCACCGGACAGGATCGTGATGGTCTTCAGGCCAAGGAGCTGCTGAAGGAAAGTCCTGTTCTGCTGGTAGTCAACGACACGGTACAGCTCCATATAGTCAGTAGAGCGTTGGAAAACACCATGCAGGAAAATCAACTGCTCGTCGGTCACGACATATCTCATTCCTGCCAGATAGAAGAACTGGTAAGCCAGATAGAGCAGCAGGAACAGGGCGAAGCATGTCAGCAGATGGGATACGGTACTATTGTCAACCACGTCAAGACCAGCAAGAGCGAATGACAGCACACAGAGGAATACATGCCACCATTCACAGATGCAGTATTGCAGCAGGTGAGGCCTTAACTCTATCGTACAGAAAGCGCCCATATTTTATTATTGAATTATTTATCTCAATATTTATTCCGTCACATGCCCATTCCGCGGCCTTCGCCGTAGTCTGGCCGTGCCGGACGGTCCAGGCTCTCATAGTTGGCTGCCGCCACCTCGGCGGGCAACACCACGCCGGGCTTGTAGTATGTGGTGCCAGGCATCCGGTTCTTGTATATCTCCGGCCCCGGGCCGTGGTGCATCAGCGGGTCTGACAGCACCTCACCCGTGACGACAAGCGCAGCGAGAATGGCTGCCCCAAGGCTCGTACCCTCCCCTGGCCGTGTCTTGATGTCCACCTCATTGAAAATCTTCGAGAAGAGCTTCATCCGCTGATAGTCATCCACGGCCAGGAACTTGTCATACTGCTTCTGTGTTATCTCATGCGTGACAGACTGTCCGTCGATGACGGCGGTCATCTTGTACTTCCCGTCCACCTCCTTGTCCACACGTATCTCGCCGACCTCCACCTCACGGCCATGGGCTATCTCACGGTAGAAGCCCTTGTCTTGCTTGTAGTCCTGCAGGGCTGCGCCGTCCACACAGTTTGACTTGGCATAGTCAGCATCCAGTCCGTCATGCAGCATCACATGGCCGTCACGGTCAAGGTACATGTCATCATAGTGGCTGTTGCCGTCGGCATGTTTAATCTCCACTTCGGGAAATAACTTGTCGAAGAGCTTCAGGCGGTGGGCATCGTCGAGCGCAAGGAACTTGTCATAGTCCTTCTGTGATATTTCATGCGAGACCTGTTCGCCATTGATGACGGCAGCCATCAGGCATTTCCCGTCGTCACCCCTGTCAACACGTATCTCGCCGATCACCATTTCGCGGCCATTGCTGACAGGCTGGAACCACCCCTTGTCTCCAAGATATTCTCTAATCGCCAGCCCGTCGATGGCCTGCGGGTCGGCGGCAATACGCTCCGAGCGTTGCTGTTGTAGCTGCTGCACCTCTTTTCTCTCGGCCATCAGCCTCTGTTGTTCGGCATACCGCTCCTGCTGGGCAAAGAATGCTGCTATCTGCGGACTCTGCCTGGCTTCATCAGTCAGTTCGAGGCTCACCAGCTCCCTGGACTCCAGCATTTCCATGGTGACAGGATTCTTGAAGTCCCTGGTCTCATTCATGATCCTGTTGTTGATGACAGCCAGCCTGTCTGCCACCGTCACGCCGTTGGGATAGCCGAGTCCGTTGACCGTCAGCTTCTGTATCTCCTCGTCGGTCAGGTCATACCTCAGATCCATCGGGAACTGCGCAGACTGGACGGTCAGGGTCTTCTTCTCCTTGTCAATGATGATGCCGTGGGAGGCCAGAACCTCCTGGAACTTCTCGTTGGAGAAATAGACGTCGGAAGTGATGGCCTCGGAATACGGTATGCCCTGTCCCTGCGGACGCGGCGCTGTCTGCACGGGCTGGATACGTCCGTCCACGATGATGTTGTCAAGCACATCCTGACGTGTCTCGCGCTGCTGCCCCTTATAGTAGAAGCCATATCCGCCAGCGTTCAGCTCGCCGGGCTTCACCCTGCCGTCAGGCCTGACAGGAGTCATCACACCGCCGCCAGCCATGAAAGTGCGACCTCCGATGCGGCGCATGTGCCATCCCGGCTCCCATCCGATGAAGTCACCGCCCCAGCCACGGCCGGAGCGGCTGAAGGGACGGTAGTAGGGTATGCCGTATTCGCCGCTGCCCAAACGGTAGCCATGCAGTCCCATGGCCACACGCCCGAAGGCATTGCGTGCCGACACGAAGTTGTCGGGTATGTGGAAGTCGTCCTTGACAATGGAGGTGAAGGTGTTGTACGCCTTTTTGTTGGCGTAGTTGGACCCCCAGCCCATCAAGTCCTCCACCTGACGGTCGTTCAGGCTGTAGGAGATGGCGGGGGAGTCATGGCCGAGGACAATCATCTGCATCTGGCCGTTGGGCAGCATACTGAGGTGTGCCTGCATCCCGTTCCGTCGCAGCACGTCCTGCAGCCCCGGGGACAGGTCGAGGTCTCTCGGATTCGTATATTTCCTTAGTGCCATAGTCCGTTACTGTTTCTGTAGATAGAGGATGACCTTCGTATTCCGGTTGGCCGTGAACGGCTGGTACTTGTCTATGCCGCCTTCGTAGGACGTGGCGATATGGTCTTCGGGCACGCCCCGTTCCCTCAGGAGCCTGGCTATGCAGTCGGCCCTTTTCGCACTCAGTCTTTCATTGTCCTTCTCGTTACCCGTCTGGCTGTCGGCAGCACCGATGACCTGAATCCACAGCCCGTTCCTGTTGGCAACCTTGGCCATCTCGTCAATGTTGATAATCTGGGCCTTCTCCGTCATGTCACAGGAATTGATGCGGAAGAAAAAGAATATCGGAGAGCCGACGGAGATTCGCTCCCCTTTCCCTGCCTGCTCGTATGCGGTAGCGTCGAAGCCGCCGGTCGAGTCGTTCACGGTGTTCAGCACCGGCTTATAGTTGTCGGGGTTGCCGTCCCATCCCTTGTTGCGCAGACGCTGACGGAGGGAGTTCAGGCCGCTGTAGTCATTCCGGGGATAGGCCTTGAAGCGGTTTCCATTCTTGTCTTCCTGATTCATCAGCTTGTACTTCTCCAACAGGCCTTCTATCTCCAGAATCTTTCGCATCTCTGCAAGCGCCTCCTTGTCGAATTCATGCTGCCTGGCAAGCCTCTGGCTGCTCTCCCGCAGCTGATCCACATAACTGGCCAGCACATCGTTCTGGCAGATGTAGGGCCTTGCGTCGATGACCCGCTTCCATCCCGCCTTTCCCACTGTCACGGTCAGGCCGAGGGAGGCCTGCAGCAGCTGGTCGCCGAACTTGTTGCCGGCTCCATTGCCGTCGAAGTCCTGGATGGTGTTCGTCATTCCCAGCTCTGCCGACAGGTGGAGCCTTGTGTTCAGCCGATAGCGTCCGACGATGCCGTATGAGATGGCAAAAGGCTTGTGATGGGTGTACGAGTTACGGATGATGCCCACGCCGACGTAGGGTATGCAGTCCCATCGCGGCAGGGATTCAGTGTCGTTACGGAAATGCGACGACACGTTGTAGAGGAAGTCGGCATGGACGCTCTGGTAGGAGCGTGACGCCAGCTGCCAGTCACGGAGCTTCAGCCCCTGGTAGGCCAGCCGTCCGCCAACCTGCGGCGTGAACCACTTGCCGAGTGAGACGACAAGTGCCGGCTTGAAACGGTCGAAGAGGTCGGCGTGGCCCACCGGCTTGCCGAGGAAAGCCGATGCGCCCCCCTGCAAGGACAAGAACCAGTTGGAGTCCCATCCGGCGTTCTCATGCACACCGTCAAGGTAGGTGGGTGAAAGCGGCTGCAGTTCCTGTTCGTTGATGACAATCTCCTGCTCCTGTGCGGATGCAGGACGGGTAGCGGCCAGCACCATGCCGACGGCTACAAGAAGCATTTTTCTTTTCATTGTACGATTGTTTTTGTTCATGAATAAGTTATTTCAACGCTATATTAGTTGCTCTTTCTTGCTCTTCGTCCACGCCCTGCTCATAGCGCTGCGCCGCCAGCTCCTGACGGCTGTCCCATGCACGGAGGACGGCATTGGAGAGGGTGTTCAGTGGCAAGGCACCCTTATAGTAGGCATCGACGGCCTCGTCAGAGACCGTCAGCACCAGCGGCACGCCGTCGATGTCGGCGACGAGGGTGTTGCCCTGCATGACGGGGGTCTTGATGCGCCGGTCGAGGGCTTCGTCCTGACAGGTGCGGTACTGTCGCGGCACATCGCTCTTGATGCCTGCATGGTCAAGGGCCTCATGCCCTGCCTTGTTCAGCAGGTTGGCACCGCCAAGACCTATCAGCAGCATCTTCAGGATGGGATTCCTGACGAACATGCCCCCGAAGATGGCGGCGATGGGCATCAGGTTGTCGGAGATGTTCAGGCGCTTCGTCTGACCTGTGAACACGCCTATCAGCAGGTCGGGAAGCATGGCGAAGACATAGCCGAGGTTCTTGCCCACATCGCCGAAACCGCTCAGGCCGAGGGTGTCAAGGAGTCCACCCCATCCGCTGACGGACTTGTCCCGCTGCTGGACGGCGGCCTGCCCTTGCTGTTGTTCCGCCTCCGGGACGGAAGCTGCATCATGGCCGCCGAACTTCTCGCGCATGGCGAAATGCAGCTCACCGGCCTGGCGCAGCTGGGACACATAGTCGGGAATCTCCGGCAACTCCGTGAGCCTTGCCCCTATGTCCGGCAGAAGGCTCTCCCTGTCAAACAGGAAAGGATTCGTGGAGGAACGCCTGATAATCTTGTTGGTCATCTGCTCATTGGCCTTCTCCACATAGTCATTGCCGTAGGGGCTGACAGCGGAACTCTGCCTGACGAAATCGGCGAAGACATCCCTGCGCCTGCCGAAAAGGCCGAGGCTGACGAGCTGGCTGACGTTCTCGTCATACTCATTGCGCTCACAGACATCCTCGATGGCAGAGAAGCCCATGTCAACGGCGACGAACTTCCCGAGACGGCCCCAGTTGGCGGCACCGCCAGTGGCGGGCGCTATCGGGGCGAGGAGCACAAGGTCGGTGACGGCACCGAGGGCCTTTCCCGCACCACGCTCCAGCAGGCTGGGGTCGTACTTCTCGACACACTTCTTGTCGATGAACTTCTGAAGTTCAGACGTGGGAGGACTCAGCAAATCAAGCAGCGACGACTTGCGGGCTTCGCTGAAGATATAGTCGGCAGACCCCCTGATGGGATTCTTCGCCACCTCATAGTCCACCATCTTCATCAGCAGGCGGTAGTTGATATAGCTGGAGGCGATGTCACCACCGGCTTCCTCACAAAGCTGACGATATTTCTCCTCACCGACCTGCGCCACGGCAGCCGTGCGCCACCCGGCCGCCATGACTTCCAAGTCCTGGGCGAACGCCCTGTCACGGTTCATGTCGCTCATGGTCGCCTCAATGTCATTGGCAGGGCAGCTCAGCGTGACATCCGTGGCATATTCCTCACTCGGGAAGAAGGCATTCCTGACGCCGAAGCCCGTGGCCATCGTCCCAAGGCGGCGGCTCTCACGGCACGACTGGTGGAACTCCAGCTTGGGTATAATATGCTGCTTGAAATACTCATTGACACAATACTCGGAGTCAATGAACATCTGCTCTATCTGTTTCTCTTCCATGTCATTCCTTATTATAGTCCCAACAGCTGCTGCCTGGTCTGTGCGATGGCATTGCTCAGCACGCTCATCTGCTTCGGATAGAAACGGGTCAGCCACGCATCCTTGCCTATCTCGTCATTGACGAACTTGACGGCCATGGCACGCGGAATCTCCACGGCCTTCTCGCCTTTCTCACGACCGTTGAACCAGGCTTTCGTCCACCAGCGGTGGCCGGTGTTGTCGGCATAGACGGCCGCCGTCCTGCTCACGTCATAGCTCTGCGCATCGAGAATCTGCAAACCGGCCAGCGGGTCTACGAGATAGCCGTCGGCGGCTGCCTGCTCAGAAACTTTTTTTTTTGAGCGTCGTCCCATGTGGACAGATAGACGTGATGGCGCACGGCCATGTAGTTCAGGAAGTCGCCGATGAGGAGGTTCTGGAAACGGGCCGCCAGCGGTGCGCCACGGCTGCTGAGTCCCAGGGGATTGCCGACGCTCGGCATGGCCTCGTAAAAGTAGTTCTTGTCGGCAGACTGCGCGAAGATGTTCCTCAGCGACGACTCCATGCGCTTGGGCGGCACGTATGTGCCCTGCATGATGTCGAGCATATAGCTGCCAAGCCAGCGCTGCATCATCTGCTCTATCTCCTCCTGGTCCTCGTCGTAGTCAGTCCTGACCTTCACGCCCATATTAGTAAAAATGTTGCTTCCCTTCATCCCCATGGACTGGAGCTGGAGGATGTTGCCGTACACCATGCCGAGGAACTCCATCGGGTCCATCACCTCACCGGCAAAGGACACCTCGAAATGGAGGAAGTCGCCGCTAAGGGCTATCTCCTGGCCCGCGACGACACCCTTGCCGTAGCCGACGTAGGCCTCGGCGACATGGCCGTACTTCACCTCGTATTTGCCGTACTTGGTGATGATATAGTTCCCGTGGACGGCATCGGTGCCCGCACCGACGACGGTGCCCGTCGCCAGGGCGAACAGCGGCTTTTCGCTGCATACGAAGTCGATGCCCCTGTGATGGAACGGCTGCCCCGTGACGGGGTGCTTCTGCTCACCGAAGCCAAGGGTGACATGTATCTCCTCATCGTCTGCCGAGGCAAACGGCATCATGAAGCCACTCTGTGACTCCAAGAGCATATCCTTTGAATAGTTCATCTCCGTGGTCTGTATATTACATGTCCGTTATCTTCATCATTGCCTTCCGTCTCGCTGGAATAGTCCCGGAGGCGGCTGCTCTCCTGTGCCTGGACAGGAGCGGCGGCAAGCTGCCTGCCGTCGGCTGTCTGCCGGCTGTTACCGCTGAACAGTCCGAAGGACACGGCGGCGATAAGGCCGCAGACAATCTTTCCCATCCAGCCGAAATTGCCGAAGAGCATCATCCCCGCAGCGATAAGCCCTACGAGGGTGCTGGCACCGCCGCCAAAGATGCCGCTGACGAGGTTGCCCAAGCTGCCGAACAGGCCACCGGCACCGTCCTTGACGCCGCTGAGGGCATCGCCGACACCGCTGACAAGGTCCTTGCCTTTCTCGACGGCCTTTTCCGTGCCGCCCTCACCCAGGAGGGCGTCGCCGATGACAGGAGCCACGCCGTCCTTCTTCAGTTGATCCATCCTGTCCTTGCCCAAGGCCCAGTCGCCCCAGGTGTTCAACGCGCCCTGGCCCGAATAGATGCCGTAGCCGACACCTCCGACGACCAGCGCGCCCTTCGTATGCCTCAGACCGAAGCCCGTGCCCCGGACGAGGCTCTTACCTAACGTCTTTCCCCAGCCCATAGCTGCCTCCTTCCTTCATCTGATGTTCAGCGGATGATACTCCACGATGGCACGGGCACGGTAACGGTTCGTCTTCGGTGTCCTGTGGCGGCTGCCGTCGGCCATGGAGAAAAGCCAGGCCTGATGGCCTTTGTTCTGCTCCACCTCGGTACTCGTCCAGTACCAGCAGCGACCGTCAGCAGCATCGGAATACAGGGGCGTGCCGCCGCATCGCTCAATGACGGGATTGACCCTGTCCTTGGCAAGATACAACAGCCCCATCTCCGCGACGCTCGGAATATAGTCGCTCTGGAAGAAGTAGTGACTGGTGAACGCCTCGTCGGCCAATGGCGACCCCTTGCCTGTACGTGTGTCGCGGTTGTTCTGCATGGCAGTGGTGTTCACATAGCCGTCGTATGCCGTCTCGTCACAACTGGTTCCCAGCTCCAGGCTCAGCGTGTCGGAGAATGCAATAGGAGTGATCTCGTCCAGCAGGACGGCCAGCACGCCATGCTCTTCCGTCTGCGGGGCGAAGACGACGGCAACGGCTTTCTTCATGTCCTGACGGAAATAGACGTCCGTGCTGAGCACCTGTCCGTCGTCGCAGAGGACATAGCCCGTATGCACATCAAGGTCCACCGGCTCGTGCTCGTCACAGGACATGAGCATCGTCATTGATGCCAGGAATGCAAATAGTAAAGTGATCTTTCTCATAACAATATGTTCTTGAATGGTTTCTACAACGGGACTTTCACACCTACGGCAAGACCTGTCCTGAAGAGGTCTTCACCCCTGATGACGACATCCTCCTTCACCTGGAAGAACAGCTGCCAGCCATAGCGCAAGGCGTAGCTGTGTTCATAGCCCACATGGATGCCGCCGACAAACCTGTGCCTGTCACTGCCGCCGCTGACACCGAGGCGGGCATTGCCGTGATGATTGCGGCCACGGCTGACACAGGGCTTATAGGCGATGCCGACATGCCAGGTGTTGTAGCTGTCCCAGAAGGACTTCTCCGTGACATGACCGGCTGCAGGGTCATCCCGGTACTTCAGGTAGCCCGTGGCAAAATACTCCCAGGCATGATGGTACTTTGTCTCATGCTCGTAGGCAATGGTGGCATCAAAGCCCCGTTCATAGAGCGTCCCGCATCCGAGCATTAGGCGGTTCTGGTTGCTGCTCTGCGCACTTGTTCCGTTGGCAAAGAAGGACAGCGCGAACACCACGACACCCATCAGGAAATGCCGTGTGCAGTTGTTTCTGTTATACAATGTGCCCATAATCTGTTTCGCTAAAAAGGTTTATTCTTCCTTGAGCAGGAGGTTGTCAAAAGAGTCGGCGGCAAGCACGTCCTCATAGTCGATGGTCATCGTGATGGTACGACCGCTGATCTGCTTCTCGCTCAACTCTATGCTCAGCACCTTGTCGCCCGGGAACGTCATCTTCCTGAGCACGACGACATTCCTGTAGCCATGGCGGAAGCTGCCGCTCTTGTCGAGGAGCAGCACAGGCTCCAGCTCGACAATCTGCACGTTGGTGGACTTCTGCTGCTTCTTGTCAGCGAGCTTGAAGCGCAGCTCGTCGATGTCGAAACGCAGGTTCGTCCTGTTCTCCACGCTGAAGTCGATGAAGAAATACTCACCGACGGAATAGATATTGTTCAGCCGCATCACCATCCTGCGGTGCCGAGTGCTGACATGACGGTACTTGGCCGGGCTGTTCCAGATACGCCGCGCAAAGCGCACCATGTCCTCGGTGCTCATGCTGACGGCAGGGTTATGGAACGCTGTCTGCTCAGAGGGTTGGACTTCCTTGTCGGTGACGGCCTCCTCCAAACGTGTGGTATAGACAAGGGCGTACTGCGCACGGAACCGCTCGGTGACCACGGTAACGATGGCCAGCACCTCACCGTCCTCATGGCCGCCTTCCTTGGGCTTCAGACGGATGACATTCTCAATGGGCTTGTCGCCCGCAACAACGTCCGTGGAGATGTCTACCAGACGGATAGGCTCCGAGGAGGTGATGACGGTGGTGACATGCTCATTGACAGTCAACTGCTCCATCTCATTATAGGTCTGCTGGGCCGACGACGTGACGGGCAGCGACAGGGCGCAGAGGAGCAACGCGCCGCAAATGACAGTTCTGCTGATTCTCATAAATAGTTATTTTATTATTGAATTATTTAATCACATAGTCTGTGGCTTACTTCTTTTTCTTGTCTTTGCCATTGACAAGATAGACCTGGGTGCCGTACTTCAGGCGCACACGGTTCTTCTTGATGGCCTTGCTGACGGCATTGGAGGTGCGGCGGTAGGCGTTCTGCAGCCCCTGCATGGCCCACTGCTCGACATTGCTTCCATAGCCGCCGCCCTCGTTGAGATTCATATTGCCCTGCATGGCAGAGCTGCCAGCGTCCCTGACGGTCTCCATGAACTGCGACCCCGGGACGTACAGGCCTTCAAGGCCGTCGGTGTCATAGATGGACAGGCTGACCTTGAACAGCTCGTCGCCGACCATGATGCTCTCCACCTTGCCCTTGGCACGCTGCTTGCTGAAGCCGCTCATGGTGGCATAGATATAGCTGCCCTTCCTCATGGGGATGTCACCAATCTCGATGTCATCGAGCAGACGGAGGCGTACACGGCTGCCCTCGGCGGCCTTCACCTCCTCATCGATGATGGCCTTGATGAGATGGGACTCCGGGGCATTCTCGCTGAGGGTGTTGAAATAGTCACTGGCGTTCTCTTTCTTCTTGACGACGGTCTGGCTCTCGGCATCGTCATCAAGGGCATGGACGGCATCGGGACTGGCCTCTGCCTCTGCGACGGCCCCCTGCTTCACGGTGTCGGCGGGCATCACGTCCTGCTGTGCCGTCCCACCGAAGCGGGCACGTCCCTGGGAGCGGGCCATACCAAGGGCGGCCTCCATCTCTTCCATCTCCCTGCTACGGCGGTTCTGCAACGCCAGCTCACGCTCTTCATCGCTCACAGGAAGGACGAAGTCGTTACTGCCCATTGCCTGGCTCTGACGGCCGGCATCACTGAGACGGTTCTGCAACTCCTCAAGCCGCTTGCGGTCTTCGGCCTCCTTGGCCTGACGCTCCAGGGCGGCAAGCTCCTCATCGGTATAATGGGTCCTGTACTCCTCCTTCTTCCGCAGGCTGTCAATGTCGTCGGCGATGTTCTCGACGGCACTGTTGTCGGTGATATAGCCGAAGCTATGCTGCATGTTCTCACGCTTGCTGCCCAGCCTGTCGCTGACATTGGCCGTCGGAAGGTCGCCATTCAGGTAGTCGGTGGTGACAAGGCTCTTGTCACCCTTGTCCTCGACCTCGATGGTGAACAGACGGATGACCTGATAGCCGACGAAAAGGGCAAAGGCATATACGCCCAGAGGCAGTATATACTTGGTCTGCTTCAAATTGATTCTGTTATTCATGATAGGATGGTTTTATTGATTCATACTCAACGGCACTCACGCCGGGATGCTGCTCCCGCATAGCCCTGTCCACCTGCTCCACGGCATTGCTGCCCTTGTTGCTCTTGTTGTACACCTTCACCATCGTGATGACGTTATAGGTGAAACAGGCAAGGACAATGCCGAACACCACGACAAGGAACAGTACCTTGTTCCTGCACGCAACCGTATGCGTCACACGGGCCAGCCAGCTGATGCCGACGGCATCAGCGAACTTCCTCCCGGCGGCGACCTCACGCTCATAGCGTTCCCGGTACTTCGGGTCGTTCTTGTCCGGCATCGGCTCGCCTAATATTATTCTCCTGAATCCCATGACATGCTCCTCCCGACTGTTAGAACTCACTCTTCTTACGCTGCTCAATATCCTTGTTCAGGATGGTGCGCCAGTTGACAATCATCAGCCCGTGGGGGTTGTTCTCCGTCCTTGGCACACGCTTCAGGCCGCCCGTGGTGACAATCTCACGGTAGAGGATGTTCGTGCGGCGCTCGATGCGCTGACGCCCATAGTAGGTGAAGGTCATGTCCTCCTTGCTGAGCTTGATGCTGTCGCAGAAGATACTGAAGACGCTGCTCGTGCCGATGATGTTCTGGAACAGGCCGCGCTCCTTCAAAGTGTTGTACTGTGCCAGGCCGGATTCGTCCACGAGATACATCGCCTTCTCCATCGTGTAGGCGATATACTTGTCGTCCGGCGCCAGCGTGAAGAAGAGATGATGGAACAACTCCACATGGCTCCTGGCTTCAACGTCAAGCGTCTCGTCCATCGTCGTGCGCTGCACGAGGATGGGCACATTGCCGTCAAGGACATACACCTTCTTCTGGGCATCATTGACCATGCCCCTGGCCATAAACAGGCTCGACACGCTGATGACGACGCAACCGGCAAGGAACAGGCTGCAGATGATCAGCACCAGCTTGATTTTGTTCTCCAAATTCTTGATTACCATATCGATTGTTATTATGTTTAACGGATGATAGACGTTGCGCTGGCCTTCGCCTGACTGGCCACGCCCTCGCCGAAGTTACGGGTGGAGAAGGCGGTGTCGCCCTCGGGAATCATCCAGGCGGCAAGGTCAGGGACAAGGTTCAGGCACTTCAGGGCTACGATGCTGGCCACGAGGAGGTAGCCGGCTGTCATGATGGTGTTCTGCAGGTAGCCGTTGAAAGTCTGCTGGGATTCAAGGATGGCCGTCAGGTTCTCATACTGCACACTCAGCACGATGTCGAACAGCAACAGCACATAGAATCCAACGAAATAGAGCATCGCACCGTAGAAATGAACGGTGAGATACCTCGTGATCCACTTCGCCCAGGCCCCCTCCCATTTCGGCAATAACGAGAACGCCCATTGGATGGGGCCGAAGATGGTCAGCATGCCCAACAGTATCTGCTGGCAGTAGATGGTGCCCCACCATCCTATGCGGAAGGCTATCAGGGCGAGGAACATGATGATCTTATCCAGGAAGACCATCAGACCGGCATACAGGGTCATCGTCTTGGCCTTCTCCGCCTCTGCCGTGGAATTGGTGGCGGCATCAAGCCCCATACCCTCACTGACGGACTCCTGCACGCCATTCCCGCTGACACTGTTGGCGGCGGCATTGATCTCTCCCTGCGCCTTCCTGGTCAGCGAGTCGCGCTGGACTATCAAAGGCAGGAGCTGCTCGTACTTGTCCTGCACCTGCGCCGCCTCGGCCTCGTACAGGTCATGGGTGTAGCTGCCGATACAGTTGGGGATATAGGCCAGCCCGTCGAGGACGCTGAAGTCGCCATACCACAGCGTCATCACAAGGGCGATGCCCAACACCCTGACAATCTTCAGCGGGTCGAAGGTCTCTCCCTTCACCATCATCTTATAGGCCATGCCTGCCGCCATGATGATGGCGAACAAGGCGCCGAGGCACATGCTCATCTGGAGAATCCACCAGAAAGGGCCGTTGTCACCCGTGAAGGTGGCATCGGTCAGGAACTCATTGGTCTGGAAGATGACGTCATCGATTTCTTCCTCAAACAGCTCAACACCAATATTGCTGCTGATGCTGTCAAGGGCATCGACGAAATCTCCCTGGGCGTGAACGCCCGGAGCAGCGACTGTCAGCAGAAGCACAAACGTGAAAAGCAATCGTCTTATTCTCATAGTCTTCGTTTATATTCTTTGTTATTCGCCTCCTATTATTCCTGCAGCCATCGACACCTTCCACCGGCCCATGGCATCCGAGGTATAGGAACTGAGCCTGACATACCTGGGACTGACCTTGCTGTGCAACAGCTCTTCCGCCTCCTTGCCGTATGACAGGGACGTGACATACTGAACCAGCTGGCTGTTTCGCAACACGATGTCGTGGTATATCTCCAGATACTGTTTCTTCCGCTCGTTCAAAGGCATATAGGCATCACGGACGGCTTTTAAGGCTGTCTGCAGACAGTTGTATATCTCCAGCCACTCCCGGTAGTCCTGGGAGGTGCCGCCCTTCATGGTTATCCTGTTGATGTTCTCACGGAAGATGCTGAACTTCTTCTCAATCTTGGCCTTCTCCGCCTGCCAGGCAAGGTCAAGGGCCTTGGGGGTGCGGTCGGCGACATTCATGGCCTCTATCCTCGCACGGTAGGTCAACGCGGAATCAATCTCCTCGGCCAGCGGCTTCTCCCGTTCCAGGACAAGCGTCATCTGCCCACGGAAGAGATTCTTGTTCTCGGAATATGCCCACTTCTGGTAGCTGTTGTGGGTGGCATTGTAATAAAGCGATGGCTGTAAGGCACCAGCGCCAGTCTCTCCGACAAGGAACTGGTTCATCACCGATGCGTCATGGTTATAGGTGAATGTCTGGGCAGTGGAGGTAACCGCCACTGTCAACAGCAGCATGACGACCGGCATCATGAATGGATAAAAACTTTTCCTTCTCATATTACGATTCTCTTTTAATAGTCAAAAACATCGGCTGCACCCTTCCATCGGCTGAAAGCGTCGTTGGCTATCTCATGCAGGCTCCTGGCCTGATAGATGGCGTTCTTCCAGTAGGTGGTGCGGACACGTATGTATTTCCACAGGTCAATATAGGCGGCATTGACGGAGAGGCGGATGTCATCAAGACTGCTGTTGATGTCACGCAGGACGGCAATCATCATGACGGTCTTGCTCTCCGGCGCATTCGTGGCGGCACCGACGGCATAAATGGCCAGCAGATCCTCAAAGGAACTGACCAGGTCACCGGCATCGTCGGCAATGCGCGCTATCGTCCGTCTGCTGATACCGATGATGATGGTGTCGCTCGACACGACATCACCCTTCAGGAGACATTTGTCGGAATAGGTCTGCAACAGGTCCTTGTACTTGCCGACCTTGTCGGACACGTCGGAGATGGTATTCCTGACGGAAAAGACCGTGGACGTGCCCTGGAGGATAAGGTCGATAAGGTCAAAGCAGCGGGTGTACTTGTCAAGGTCGACATTGACATCCTTGTATTCCACATTGGCATCCTTGCTGGCATCATGCAGCAGCTTGTTGGCCTGCTCGACGGTGCTGCGGGCTATCAGCACGGAACGGATGCGCTTGTGGTCGGCGACCATCGCCTCCACGGTGCTGACGTCAAAGGACCACTGCGCACATGCCACGTCGGGCAAGAGCAACAGCAGGAACGCCATCAGGTGTTTTTTCTTCATTCTGTCCATACTTTCCATATCTATGAATTGTCATCATCATCGTCCTCCAGAGAGGCTTCATCACCGCTCCAGGCACGACGGCTGTTGTTGCGCCAGCGTCTGAAGCTCTTACGGTACACTTTGTTGCGCACCCCGTCGCCGAGCCCGCTGAAGACCTGGGCCTTCAGGTAGTCCAACAGCGACTGGCGGCTGTACATGAACTTCTCCAGCAGGAGCAGCTCGGCATAGATGCGCGACAGGCGGTAGTCCACCTGACGGGCGATGCGCAGACGGTCGGACACCCATAGCAGATGGTAGGAGTCCTGGTCGTCATCAGCCCCGGGCGGAGCGGAATAGGCATAGTCCACATCGACGCTGCACGAGGGATATTCCGCAAGTATCTCCTGCATACGCCGGTTGACGGCATCGGTCTTCTCCCTGTCCGAGAGGCCAGGGTCCAGCTCCATGATGTCCACGACGTCGGAAGAGGAGTATTCTGCCGTCAGCTTCCACTCCACGCCAAGGATGGCACGGTGGATGCGGAGAATCCTGATGCCCCAGAAATTGATGAGCCACGACTCGCCGCGCACCTTCTTCAGGTCGCATGTCAGGGTGACGGAGCCGTTCATGCCACGGACATAGCCCTTGCGGGTGAAGGTGTAGCCGCTCCATGAGCCGCCATCCGACCACTCGATGCCGTAGGCTCCCTCCAGGTCGTGCATGAGGGCAGGGATGCGATAGGCACCGTCCTCCTCGTCGTAATAGTCCGCGAGCATGTCACTCTTTCCCTGCTGCAGCCGGTTAAGCTCTGCCAGGGCTGTGGTGAGCTGGGAACGGAGGGAGTTGATCTGACTCATGTTGGCGTTATACTGCTCACGAAGCGGAGCCGCCTCTTCCACGCTGACCTTGCTGATCTGTGCCAGCAGCTCGCGGTTCCGGGCTTCGAGGGCATTGATCTGGTTCTGGAGGTCGTTGACCTTAGCCGCCCATGTGCTTATCTCCGCGTCGATGCCGCCTGTGTCCGGGCCGCCTGAAAGGGTGCTCTCCATGGCGAAGCGCTTGGAGTCCTCGTTCAGGCAGTGGTACTGGTCGCCGTTCTCCTTCCACTGGAAGCTGCCCTCGCCAAGCTTCGCGCCGTCATGGCAGTTCAGGGTGAAGCTGACGCTGACACAGCCATTGAGCTTCTTCTCGTCGGCGGCCTGGTAGTAACGCTTGGTGTCCATGCCGATGTAATAGGTCTTGGGCACGGCATTGTCCTCCTCACGGCTGTTATACTCCAGCTGCTTGGCCTCCATCATCTTACGGAAAGCATTCAGGTCCATCGTCTGGCTGTCGAAGACCTCCTCATAGACCTCCTCGTAGCTGTTCCATTCCTTATAGACCTTGATGCTGTAGGCGTAGGCAAAGGCTGTCGTCCTGCCGCTCTTCTGCTTGTAGATGCGCGAAGACCACATAGACGGATAGAAGTTGTAATAGTATTTAGGGTCTGCCTGATGCAGCTGCTCACAACGGGCGCGCGACCATCCGGCATAGCTTTCGGAATTGCTCAGGGCAGCCTCCCTGTCGGCAGCGGTGGCCACATAGTTCTCATCGGAGGTGCTGACACGGTACCACTCGGGGCCGTTCAGGACGCTGTTGTCATCCGTGGGCGGCGCATAGTCACAGAGCAGCTCGGAGCCTGAGTCGCGCCAGTAGATATACCAGCGCTGGGTGTAATACTGCCCTTGCATCTCCTTGATGTAGTCGCTGACATAGCTCGTCACATGATAGCCGTCAGCCGTGAAGAGACGGGCAACGCCCGTGCTGTCGGTAGACAGCAGCCGGGCCATCACCAGGTCCTTGACGGCATCGGGGTCGGAGAAGGTATCGTAGAGGTCGCGGAACTCATAGTATAGCTGGATGATTTCACGCGGCTTCTGCTTGAAGGCGGTGCCAATCTTGCTGGCCTGTGTCCAGGTGGAGTCGAGGACGGCGGCACCGGCTCCGGCAATGGCCGTCCCCGCACTGAGGAGGTTGTCGAGGTCATCCTTCAGGTCTTCTTTCGTCAGGCCGTTACCGAAGTCCACGAGGTGGTCCCAGACGGCAGACCAGTCCACCTCGCCCAGCCTGGCGAGGTCGAAGATGGCCTTCAGGTCGTCGCCGATGACAAGGAAGGCTCCCTGTGCAGCGATGTCCTGGAAGGTGAGCCTGCCGTTGGTGACGATGGTCTCGAACTGCATGCACAGCTGCACGACCTCGTTGCAGGTCTTGTAGAGATACGGCCCCCAGTACAAAGCCTTGTCGGGATGCCTGACCATCAGGGAGCCGACAGACCAGAGCTTCGGGCGTATGCAGTCCACGACGAGCCGCCTTATACGGGCATAGTAGTAGTTCTCCTCTGCCGTGCCGAACGGCCCGACGTTGGTGAGCGCCTTGCGGTCGAACCACTTGGAGGCGAAGATGCCCGCCGTGGCGACCTCGGCACTGGTGTAATGGTCGAGGATCTTCTGGACGGACTCATTGTTCATAGCCTCCGCGGCGACCTCCAGGGCGTAGGTGGACGCCATGGCAGCCTCGGTCTTGCGGTCGAAGTTGACGGAATAGTAGACGCTTGCCTGACAGTCAAGGCCGAGGCAGACAAGCAATGCTATGGACAGGCTGCGTATCATCTTGAAATGTATTTGGGGTTATCGGGTAAACTGAGCACACCTTCCTTCAGCACCTTCCGGGCAAACTCCAGCGACTTGCCGATGCCGCTGCGCTCCCAGTCGTGGATGAAGGCGATGATGGCCTTCTGGTAGTTGCCGCCGAAATGACGGACATAGACCTTCAGGGCTTCCTTCTCGGCCTTCTCGGTAGTGTAGCTGATATAGCACTCTCTCGGCTCCTCGACACCGAAGACGTCGCCCTCAATGCCGCGCTTGATAAAGACCTCCTTGAAGGGACTCCTGCCCTCCTTGTTGTCCAGACGGTTGATGGTGAAGATTTTCTTGCAGTCGATGTCGGTGAGCGCCAGCGTGGCCTTGATGTCGTCGAACTTGTCCTTGAACTTGCTCTGGTCGAGGAGCATGAACACGTCGGAGTTGTTGATGATGGCCTCCTTGACAATATCGCTGCTGGTGATGTCCTGGATTTCCTGCGTCACCACGCCGACCATGGCCCAATGCTTGCGGGCGGTCTTATAGAGGTACTTGATGTACTCGGCCATGACAGGGGTGGCAATGGCCTTCCATGCCTCCTCGATGACCAGGCACTTGCGGCCTTTCTTGATGCGCATCTTCTGCGTGAACACATCCATGATAATGAGGACGATGATGGGGAAGAGGATGGGGTCGTCCTTCACCTTGTCAATCTCGAAGACGATGAACTTCTCGTCGAAGAGGGTGCTGTCCATATCGTTGTTCAGCGTGTACTCCAGTTCACCGCCCCTGTAGAACGGCTGGAGGATGGTGGCGAAGTCGTGGATGGCAAACTCCACGTTCTGCTGCTTCAGTATCTGGGGGATGCGCTCGACGGCAAACTCATAGTAGGTGTTGAAGCTGAGCTCCTTGACACGGAGCTTGCTGCGCTGCATCTCCATCTTGATGATGTCCCTCGAAATCTTCTCGTCGAAGCTGCTGGCCGTCAGCTCCGTCAGCTTCATCAGCTCACGGTGGGTCTCGTCACGGCGCACCCTGGCGGAATGTTTCTCGCCCTCGGTGGCGGCAGCGTCGTTGATGACATTGTCGAGCTTACGCTCGCGCTCCATCAGGCGGTCCTGGCGCTCCTGCTCCTCCTCGGTGAGGCTGATGCCGTGTTTCTCCATGTAGGCTTTCTCGAAGTCCTTCTCGAAGGTGTCGAAGGTGCCGTCCTTCTTGTACTGAAGGACGAGACGGTCGGCCAGCTCCTTGCGCTCGGCCTCGCTATAGCCCTTGAACGGGGTGAAATATTCCCTGTAGTATTCCACGATAGTCTGGTTGATGATGGTCTCCTCAATCTTCGTGGGCTTCTCAGTACCCTTATAGATAAGGAAGATAAGGCTCTTCAGGAAGTTCTTCTTCTCGCCGAAGTTCTGGGTGTACTCGGCCTCGCTCACCTTGAAGGGATTCATGGAGATGGGACTCTCCTTGCTGTAGCTGATATAGGTGCCGCCGAAATAGCCGCAGATGCCCTCGTAGCTGTCGCCGGTATCGACGATGACGACATCGGTGTCCTGCTCGTAGTACTGGCGGACGACGGTGTTCATGAAGAAGCTCTTGCCGCTGCCGGAAGGGCCGAGGACGAAGAAGTTGCTGTTGTTGGTGTATTTCTTCTTGCCTTCCTTGCCCGTTATATCGACGGCCATAGGCACGCCCTGGCGGTCGGTGTAGTAGCACCGCAGCGGAGTGATGTCGCCCCGCGTCTGGCGCTCCTTGTACATCAGGCACAGGGCGGCCTCGCAGAAGGTGAGGAAACGGTCGTACTTGGGGTTAAGAGAAAAGCAGTTGCCGGGGAAGCTGGAGACGAACAGCTCCAGCTGGTTATAGGCCCTGCGGCTGATTCGGATGTTCTGCTTCGAGAAGATGTTCTCAAGATGGTTGGTGACCTTCTCCATGTCCTTGTCGGCACCGGTGCAGACAATCATGTTGAAATGGGAGTACACAAGCTGGCGGTTCTCGCGGGCCATGACCTCCTGCGCCTCCTCGATGTCCTTGGCGGCAATCATGTTGGCGGGGTTGGCCATGGCACGGTGCTTGTTCTGCTTCTTCTCAAGGTTGTTCTGCTCCTTCTTCTGGTTGGGGATGAAGAGCACCTGGTTATAAACCAAAGTGTCGGCATCGGGAACGCTGCCGATGCTGCTCATCAAGTCAACGGGCATGGAGGCGTTATCGACATTCATGTCCGTATAGGGACGCAGAACATTAGGAAGGCCCACGGAGTCAAGGTCTATCAGGCTGAACACCTTGCACTGCCTGTTGCCCATGCGGATTCCTTCGCTGTCAACCTTGAAGTCGGTCATGGAAAAGACCTGATCGCTGAAGTTGACGGCGAAGAAACGGTCGGCATACTCACGGACCTCCTTCATATCGAGGAAGGAACAGCTGATGCCGCTGTCCGACAACAGCGAATAGACCTTCTGTATTTTCATCTTGAAATCATTCCATTTCTTCGTCTCAAAAGTAAACAGACCTCCCTTCTTGCTTTCCTGCGTGATGACGAGATAGGTGCTGCTGGCCGTATAGGGACGGCCCTTGAAGAAACGGAAATAGCTTTCGGAGAGGAAACGCTTGCCGTCATTGCCCCCCTGCCCGAGGGGGGCTGTCGCAGACTGAGGGGTGGGAGCCGGCTCGTCGGCAGGACGCTCGAAGGTCCTGCGGACAAAGATGTCCTGCTTGTGAAGGGCATAGCCCTCGCCGAGCGTGGTGACAACGGACGACATCAGGTTGACAAAGCCGTAATAGCTGTCCACGTCGGCAGAGAACTTCAGGACGGGGTTCTCCATCTTGATGATGGCGGAATATTCGCCCGTCTTGGTGTATATGACACCGAAGCCGTCGGCATCCTCGATGCTGAAATAGATGTCCTGGAAGATACGGGCACGCTTGCCACCAGTGCCGAAGGCCTTGACGGAGATACCCATGCCGATGAGAATGGAGACGAAAACCAATATACAGATCAATGTAACCATAACACTCCTTCTTAGTCGCCGATGCTACGGGCGAAGATGAACACACCTTTGTCTTCTTTCTTACTGTACAGCCCCTTGCTTTGCTTCAAAAAAGTCAGGCCACCGCCGATGCCCAGCACGGCTGTACTCATGATGAGACCGGCGGTGAAGCCTGAAAAGATGAAACCGGCGACGAACAACAGGAAGGTGGCGATCACTGTGCCTGCGGCCCAGTAGATGTACCTGCCACGCAGCCCGAACACCTCCAAAGGGCGCTGAAGCCCCTTGGAAGTGACGTAGCCGGGATGTTCGCTGTTCTCCACTGATGCAGCTCTTTAGGTTATTCACCGGCACCGAAGAACAGGGGCAGGCTCTGCACGGCCACGACGAGGAAGATGGCACCGCCGACGAGGGCGATGGTGTGCTTCTTGGCCTCCTGGTCGCCGTTCTGCCACTCGTGGAACACGCTGATGGCGTTGGGCGCGGTCAGCACGGCGGCAATGATGTAGATGAGGGCCTGGACATAGGGCAGATAGGCCGCAATGTCGCTGGTCACGCCCTGAAGGGCACTGGCTCCGGCACTCACGTCGCCGCTCTGGGCGAACACAGTCCCGGCAACGGTGGCCAGGAGGGCCACGGCGAAGGCACGGGCGTTACACACAGCCTGCTTTCCCTTGCGGAGCAGGCAGTCACCGGCCTGGGAGGCCTTGGTGACGACATAATTGAAAATCTTTTTCATGTTGTTTGACAATTAAATTGAACTTTATATGGAAAAACTCGAAAAAAAACTATACGTTCCTAATGCCGAAGAAAGCGGGCATCACGGCGGTGGAGGCAATCATGAAGAGGATGCCGCCAATGAGGACAAGCACACCCTTGGTGAAGCCCTGTTCGCCGGAAGAAACTTTCTGATACAGTACCAAGGCGCTGTAACAGGTCAGGAGGGCGGCAACGGCAAAGCAGATCTCCGTGACATAGCCCATCATCAGAAGGACATAGACGGTCATCTCATGAAGGGCCTGGGCCGACTGGCTGTAGTCCACGCCGCCGCCACGGGCAGAAGCCGGCTGCGCCGCCATCAAGGCGGACAACAGCACGAAGGTCATTCTTGTCCTGATATTGCTCATAGCCAACCTCTGTTAATAGACCAGTCTGTGACGGTGGATGCGGCACTGGCTGCCAATGGAGCTTGTCAGCTGGCTCAACAGCACACTGCCGTCAACCTTCTCTTCATAGCAGCGCTCTATCGGGCTGCACTTCTCGCTGTATGCCTTCAGTGCACGGTCATAGACCGACGGCTCCGGGGCGTCGTGATGCTCTTCAGCGTTTTCTTCCGGGGATTGCCCGGCAGACAGGACCGAGTCGGTCGCTCCGTCCAGACCATCAGTAACAGATACTTCCGACGGCTGGCCATTTGCTTCTTCTTCGCCTGAGACGATGTCCTCCACATCCTTTAATGGCTCCGGCTCATCGTCACAGGCAGCCGCGTCGAGCAGGTAGCCGCCGCCGTCAAGTTCCCTGACGTCGGTCGATGCCTCGGTGTCGGTCATGTCACCAGCGGCGATGGTCTCTGTCTCGTCCTTACTGGTCCCCTTGCTGCCTCGCAGGTCGAACCAGATGGTCACCGTGTAGTAGGCCAGCAGAAGGAAAGTGCAAATCAATGCGTAGATGCCAAATATTCCCATGTTACATTCGCGTTTTATCGTTATTTTCGGGCTGCAAAATAAGCGACAATTCTCCCGTTACAAGAATTTCAGGACGACAAACTCTTGATTTAACACATTTAAGACCCGAACAGTCTTAAATGGCTGAAATCAAGACTTTTCAGCAGCGGAAACGTGCTGTTATCCTTTCTTTCCATTAGCCCATATTTGTTAAATTTCGGCCATATCTACCATTTTCTAAGGAAAAAAGATTGTTTTGCCACAAATTTGTTGTAATTTTGTGGCAAAATTTGTGTTATGGCCAGTCAAAGTACATACAGCGAGATCAAGAACAGCATAGACGGAGCGGCAAGGGGAACCCTTTTCTTCCCCGACACATTTGCCTCTTTCGGCTCCTCAGATGCAGTACGGTCAGCATTGGTGCGGCTATGCGAGAGCGGCATCCTGATGCGTGTCGCACAGGGCATCTACTATTATCCGAAAATTGACATGAAATGGGGAAGCGGCATCATACCTCCTTCCATTGAGGAGATAGCGGAGGGCATAGCCAGGCGTGACAGGGTAAGGATTGCACCTACCGGGTCCTATGCGCTATACCAGCTCGGGCTCACTACGCAGATTCCGGCTAATGTGGTGTTCATCACAGACGGCTCACAGCGCCGGGTGACTATCGGAAAGGGGAAGGGCATCCTGTTCAGGCATTCCTCGGAAATGCGAATCTTTGCCTTCAAGTCGCAGCTGATGGCTTTGATAGTCGCTGCCCTAAGGGAGATTGGCGAGGACAATGTAACCGAAGGGCAGCTGGCTGTCATCAAGGAACATCTGGCATCAGTTTCCGAAAAGGACTTTAACCATGACATGCAACTCGCTCCTATCTGGGTGCGCAAAATACTGACAGAACAATGAAATTTACAGAACTGACGATAGAGGAACGGCAAGACATCATCCGCAGGGTACAGGCAGAGAACGGCATGGACTTGCAGATTATTGAGAAGGACTGGTGGGTGACAGCTGTCTTACACGCCTTGTTCAGCCTTCCATACGCTGAACATATCTCCTTCAAGGGAGGTACGAACCTGGCAAAATGCTGGCACCTGATCAACCGCATGTCGGAGGACATTGATGTCGCCATTGACCGTGAGTTTCTCGGATTCAGCGGCACTTTGTCCAAGACGCAGATAAGCGATAAGCTGAGACGTGCATCATGCTCTTTCGTCCGGGAGAAATTGCAGTATGAACTTGCAGGACAGTTGGAAAAGGACGGTATTGCCAAGGACTGTTTCAAGGTAAATGTCAATATCACTCCTATCTCAACGACAGACCCCGAAATAATCGAGGTGGAGTATACACCCGTATTCAACGCCAATCCATATATCCGCTCAAAAGTAATCATTGAGGTCAGCGGACGTTCCATGAGTGAACCCGTATCCATCGTCGGTCTGCGCTCCTATATAGATAATGTGTACACTGCAGCTCCTTTTACTGAGCCGGATTTTGATGTAAGGGCCGTCGTCCCGCAACGTACTTTTCTTGAAAAGCTGTTCCTGTTGCATGAAGAGTTCTCGAAGCCCAAGGATGCTGTCCGCACAGAACGGATGTCAAGGCACATGTATGATATTTGCCAGATACTTGAAACGCCTGTGGCGGAACAGGCACTGGCTGAAAAGGAACTGTATCTGTCAGTGGTGGAACACAGACGCACATTCATCGGACTGCGCGGCTTTGACTACTCAACACTGTTGCCGCGTACCCTTGACATCATTCCACCTGACTCCATTATCGATTCCTGGAGGCAGGACTACAAAAGGATGCAAGAGACGATGATATATGGAGATTCACCTTCGTTTGACAAAATGATAGAAACCCTGAAGGGCCTGAATCAAAGAATACACACTCTGGACTATTAGAGACTGCCACAAATATATAATAAATTTGTGGCAAAAATAAGCGGAAGGACTGCATGACAAATGTGCAGCCCTTCCGCTTTTATAGTCATTCAATTTGGATGGATTAGGCGTATTCATGTCCCATAAAGGATGACTGGCTTTGGAACACCAGGCATTGACACTGACAATATGGATAACAACCGTTGATCCATCCATATTCATGGTAGTAGTTAATTACCCTTTCTTTAGATTATATTGGCTACCTATTGCAGGTGTTACTTGTGTTCTGAAGTCTATTCTGTGGTTTGTATAGTATGTTCTTCTTGGAACAAGAAATCGAGATAACCGCCACTTTCTCCTTCATCTCTGACGTGATATGTTTGCATATACACTGGTACACTATGGAAATCGAAGTCATCTCATCAAATCAGCCAATAATCGGCAGGCGTTTGGCAGCTAAAATATCAACAGGAAACACCATGTAAGACAGGGCCGAAAATATCAACAACTAGCCCACTTTTAGCGTTTCCTTACTTTCCATCACATAGGTACAACGGCTGCATTGGCCGCGTTGTTGTTTTTCCTGTCTTACGTGCAAACGTGCTCAGTCTGTCCCAAGGACTACATAATTATTAATGCGTTTCAATGGGGGGAGCGTCACGGAATAGTTGTAGAAGCATCTCATACGGTTTTATCCACGAACTTTTTTCTCTAAGTCCTCTATCTTTTTATTTGCTGTTTTCTGGATTTTGAGATAATTATTATCAATTTTCCGATACGCATTATCCATTTCTGTCAAATAATTGATGTTGCGGGAGCATGCATTATCAGTAGTAGCACAGATTAGTCTCTCTGCAATGGAAGCAAAAAGATGGTACAAGTGAAATGTTTCGTGAAAGAATTTATAGATTTCAGGTGAAATCCACACAGAATTATCGTCCATCAATACTCTTAGCTGATTTCTATAATACATGAGTTCTTCCACCTTTCTTTGTACTTTCTCATGAATTGATTTAAATTCTAATTGATCATCACCAACCTCAAGATAACACCCCCACTCTTTATATGATTTTGGGGAATAATAGCACCCTATTAATGCAACAATATATCTGCATATTCGTCTGCTTTGCGCCATGATGCTCAAAACTTGCTGAGTGGCATTATTTCCTTTCTCTCTAACTTGCATGAGATAATCAACATCGCGTTTTAGAAGAGCAAGTTCTTTCTCATTTTCCTGTTTTATCTTAACAATCTTTTTATCCAAAGTATGCTTCACACGCAAACGAATAATATAGCCGATTATACCAGTACTAATCCCTGTACTAAGTAAAACACTTAAAATCCAAATTAAAAAACTTTCCATTGTTAACTTATTACTTTTTACTTGTTTATTGAAACATTACCCAAAAGGAGTTCGAAGGGGTGGACTTGAGTTAGTGGGTAACTCGAAAAAGGTCTGTTTTCAATCCTATCTACCTGTCATTCCAACCGCTTTTCTCCTTTCATTGATGATTCAACTGCAAATATAGCAAATATTCTTGAAACATAGTATCAGATACTACACGTTTCAACTAAAATGATTAAGATTTATGTTTTTTTTAGCCAAAACACAACAAATACTCAATAAAAGTAAGCAAATTTGTAACCGTAACCCCAAACAAAAGGAGAATGGCAAACAATAAATTGAATGTAGCAAAAGCAGCCAAGAAAGATGAATTCTATGCTTAATTAGAAGACATCAACAACGAGTTGCGACATTATCGTAAGCAGTTTCGGCATATCCGTCAATTCCAAGGTTAACTCTTCTTTCTTTGTTTTTGTCGGCTTTGGCTGAAATTTACAAATTCTGTTCTGAGAAATGCACAAAGCACAAGCATCATTATCGTTTTTATCAACGCCTCTATATAATCAGTGTAAAAACTATCATACAGATATTTGTCTGTGAGTTTGTTTCCATTCCTATCTATCTGACCTTATTTTCTAACCACTTCTCCAGACTCTTATGTATTCGTGCTTGTCGTCAACCATGGAGATTCCCCCAAAGCGTAAGCAATTATCAATCATCAATCGCATTAAGGGTAAAGTTCAAGAATAATAGTCAACATGAAAAAGGAATAGTCGGGATTGTCATATAACATTTCTTTATATTATATGACAAATCAATAGAGGCATGATTCTCTTCTTTCTTTGTTTCCAACAGACAAAAAGCATTCTCATTGAATGTCGCCCGATAGAATTGAAACTTCAGTTTCGTATCAATCGGAATATCTTTCAACTCTTCTTTTTTCATGGAAGACAATGCCAACACCTTCCCTGCGACCTTAACTTCCACCATCTTTATTCTGTGTGTACCATTATCTTTGTTTGTGAAAACGGTACAAGGTTAATGATAATAATCGAAACACAAAAGGTTTTTGAGATTTTTTTGCAAAAAAGTATTTATTTTGGTATTATGCTGTTTTCACAAGTTTAGCAAAATACAAAGCGACTTCTTCTTAATCATAGTTATCCCCGCCTTTCCTCGCTCTTGCTGCCATCCATTGCTCATGTCGCCACAGGAACGCCTTTTTACCTTGCAAAGGTAGGGCAACCCGGAGGAACACCAAGAACCATTGCACGATTCCATGACTCTTTTCGCGGCAGCCTTCCACAGATTCCTTGCGCAATCTGGGTATTCCACGAAAACAGCGATGGAATTTCTTGGCTTGTCCTCCTGTCGGTCGCTCC